>Ga0335077_10001020_pt1 | contig 32692 bp, 31 predicted proteins | sample Lox_Sample_31_FD_207151 | JGI IMG/M metagenome (GOLD analysis project Ga0335077, IMG submission 207151) | Soil microbial communities from Loxahatchee National Wildlife Refuge, Florida, United States - Lox_Sample_3.1 | ecosystem: Environmental > Terrestrial > Soil > Wetlands | place: USA... | reverse complement strand
TGTGTTCGCCGCTCCGGATTCTAACAGCCGTTTTCGAGGTTTTCAAAATGGATGCCAGGAACTCGATCAAAGCTTCGTTCGCGCGATTCTCCACGGGCGGAGCACACAAACGAATCTTGAGAGCGCCATCCATGGCTCCGGCCACGGCGTCGCGGCTCGCGCGCGGCTGCACGCGAACAACAAAACTGACCGTCCCGCGCGCGGCATCTTCCGAGATTTCCAGGAAACTCATGCGCTACCAGGCTCTTTCATATTGTACGGGAGCCTTGATCTTCACGCCGAGTTCCTGAGCGGCGCGGCGCGGCCAGTAGGGGTCTCTCAACAGTTCGCGCGCCAGGAACACCGCATCCGCCTGCCCCGTGCGAAGGATGGTTTCCGCCTGGGCAGGATCGGTGATCATGCCGACCGCACCTGTTGCCATCTTGGCCTCGTGGCGGATGGCCGACGCGAATTCCACTTGATAGCCGGGGCCAACTGGGATGGAAACACCCGCTACGTTCCCGCCACTGGACACGTCCACGAGATCCACTCCGGCATCTTTCAGCCTGCGGCAGAGTTCCACACTCTGGCGCAGATCCCATCCACCCTCTTTCCAATCGGTGGCAGAAATTCGAACGAAGACAGGAAGTGATTGCGGCCACACGGAACGCACGGCGTTCACCACTCTGAGCAGCAGGCGCACCCGGTTATCGAAACTGCCTCCGTAGTCGTCCGCCCGCGAATTACTAAGTGGCGAATAGAATTCGTGCAGCAAATAGCCATGCGCCGCGTGAATCTCCACGACCTGAAATCCGGCACGCAAAGCTCGCTGAGCAGCCGCCTGAAAGTCCGAGACGATCTGATCAATCTCCGTTGCCGTTAATTCCTTCGGGCAGGGATAGCCTTCGCTGAAAGCTGCGGCACTTGGCGCAACGGGCGTCCAACCCCCGTCATTGGCCTTGCCACCCAGCCACGGGGCTGCGGTACTGGCTTTCCGTCCGGCGTGAGCCAACTGGATTCCCGCGACCGCCCCTTGGCTGCGGATGAACTCCGCGATCGGTTTCCAGGCATCGGCATGCGAGTCGAGATAGATTCCCGTGTCGGCCGGGGAAATGCGGCCGATCGCCTGCACTGCGGTGGCCTCCGTCAACACCAGAGCCGATCCACCGACAGCGCGGCTACCCAAGTGGACCATGTGCCAGGCGTTCGGGTGTCCATTCTCGGCCGAATACTCGCACATTGGCGAAACGAAAATTCGGTTCTTCAGTTCGAGATCGCGTAGACGCAGGGGCGTGAACAGGTTCATGTCGTCAGGGAGTCTTTCCTTTCTTCCATCTGATTCACGGAAGAGCTGTTCGGGCGCCAAACAGCGCGGTTCCGACGCGCACTTCGGTGGCGCCCTCGGTAATCGCAGCCTCAAAATCATGAGACATGCCCATCGAGAGCACCGGCAATTTGTGGCCCGTCTCGGCCTGGAGTTCATCTCGAAGTTCACGCAGTTTCGCGAAGTGCGGCCGCACAGCCTCCGGGTCATCGAAATAGGGAGGGATCACCATGAGCCCGGCAAACCTCAGGTGAGGCAGGTCGAGGAGTTGCGCGGCTAACCGCGGTAGCTCCGCTTCCGAAACGCCACTTTTGGTTTCTTCTCCCATGTGCACTTCCACCAGAACGCGCAGTAGCTCCGCCTCATTCAGGTCGGCGCGCGCACGATCCAAACGCTGGACTAACGCTAAATCGTCAACCGAATCGATAGAATGAAAGAATCGGGAGGCTTTTCCTGCTTTATTGCTTTGCAGGTGGCCGATCAAGTGCCAGGTTGCTTGCAGATCGGCGATGGCACCGCGCTTCCCTTCCCACTCCTGAACGCGGTTTTCCCCAAAGTGACGAAGGCCCGCTTCAAACGCCTGCTCGATCGCGTTAGCAGGATGGGTCTTGGACACTCCGATTAAAGTGATCTCATCGGGCTTACGACCGGCCCGTGCCGCCGCAGCGGCTATTCGTTCGCGTATTCGTTGCAGATTATCGGCGATTTCGCTGGGCATCCGGGTCTTGAATCCGCATTCGTCTTAAAGGCAGTACCAGAATGGTAGCATGTCATTCCTGGAAATAGCCCGTTCGATTGATTGCAGGCGCAGCCTTCTCCGGTTACACTGGCTTCGCGAGTGGCCAGCCCCACCACCCTAACTAACCGATGAGCACACCAGGGATCCTGATCACCATCGAGGGCATCGATGGCAGCGGTAAGCACACACAAGCCAAACTTCTGGAACACGCGCTGGTGTCGCGGGGCTATTCGGTGTATGCAACCGGGTTCCCACAGTACGACTCGTGGTTCGGAAGCATGGTCGGCAAGTTTCTGAACGGTGACTTTGGTTCGCTGGAGTCGGTCGACCCTCACTTTTCGGCGCTTCTGTATGCGGGCGACCGATACGAAGCGAAGCCGCGGATCCTGAGTGCGTTGAATGACGGCAAAATTGTTCTGATTGACCGTTACGTTTCCAGTAATCTGGCGCACCAGGTGGCACGGGCGCCGGCTGAAAAGCGCTCCGAGTTTTTGCGCTGGATCGAGCATCTTGAATATTTCGTTTATGGATTGCCCCGAGAGAATCTCATCCTTTATTTGCGGGTTCCGCCCAGCCAGGCACAGAAACTGGTGGGCCTGAAAAGCGAACGGAACTACACGCGCTCCAAACACGATCTGCAGGAGAAAAGCCTGCGGCACCTGGAAGATGCGGCTGAAATGTACGATATGCTTTCGCGCAGTAGGCCTTGGGCCACCGTGCAGTGTTTTGATGCGCAGAGCGGGTCGTTGCGGCTACCCGAAGAGATTTCAGCCGAAGTTCTGAGCGCGGTGCAACCGGTGGTGGCAGCGCCAAATAAAGGGTGAACATGGGGTTCTCCGAATTCCTGGGCAACGAGAAGATTGTTTCTGCCCTGCGCGGCGCGTTTCGCGCATCCCGCGTGCCTCATGCCCTGCTCTTCAACGGGCCACGCGGTGTTGGTAAGTTCACGCTCGCGCGGATGTTTGCGCAGGCTGCGAACTGCGAGAAACTCAGCGATGATTTCTGCGGGGCATGCGCCACTTGCCGTCAGGTTTCGCGCCTTGCCGATCCACAAAGCCTGATCGAGCAGGGACTGGCGGAACGCGGTGAGGGCGCCGATGCCGCTATGGTGGAACGAACGCCGCTCATCCTGCAGGGCCATCCCGACGTGTGGGCTGTTGTCCCCGATCCGGTGCGACTTAAGAGCCCTGTCGCCCGCCCGATGCTGCGAATTGGGCAAGTTCGGGCGGTCCAACGCGCGGCTTACTTCCAGCCGATGGCCAAACGCCGAGTGTTCATCCTGGATGGAGCGGAAACGATGCGCTGGGACGTCGCCAACGTTTTCCTGAAAATCCTCGAGGAGCCCCCCGGATCGGCCACGCTTATCCTGACGGCTCCCTCTCCTTTCAGCTTGCTACCCACAATCGTCTCGCGCTGCCTGCAATTCCATTTCGCTCCTTTGCCGACATCCGAGGTCGAATCGATTCTGAAGAAGCGCACCGAGCGCAAGCCGTCGGAAATCAAACTGGCGGCGCAACTATCCCAAGGGAGCCCCGGCCTGGCGATGGAAATGAACGTGGAGGAAACCGTAGAAAAGACCAAGACGGTTGTACGCATCCTGGAGCGGGCGTCCCGGGGACAAGGCTTCGCGCAACTCTTTGCCGACACCTCTTCACTGGCCAAGGACCGCGAATCCTCATTCGAAGACCTTCTCGAAATCTATTACAGCGTCCTTTCCGATCTCTTACAATTGACGGCCGGAACGACTGCGCCGCTCCTTCGCAATGCGCATTTGGCGAAAGAACTGGGAGCGCTGTCATGTACCATAAACACCTTATGGGTAGCGCGAGCGATCGCTGGGATCGATGAGCTTGCCGCCGGGGCACGCCGAAACTTGAATCGCCAACTGGGAATGGACGCGCTGGTGGCCTCATTGTCCTTGAGCGTACGGTCTGCTTCCGCGCGTGGGTAAGTCAGTCGACCCCTTGCCAACCGGGGAACCCATAGTAAATTCAAGAAACCGTAGACCGGTTTACCGCATCTATATAGGCAACCCATCGCTAGTTTCTCCAAGGAGCAGTCATGGTGAATCGCCGCATGTTTCGACCAGGCTTTGCGGAACCCAAAGAAGCACTCCCACCCAGACCCCAACACAACGGGCCTCTGCCCAGCAAGAAGCCTGCGCCACCCGAGATCACCCACGCAGAGAATTTTTATTGGGTGAAGCAGATGCAGAGTCGTACGCCGATGACGGTCGTCCTGGAGTCGGGCGAGACTCTTCATGGCATCATCGAATGGTATGATCGCGATTGTATCAAGCTGACGCGGGAGGGGGCTCCCAACCTGATGATTTTCAAGCGCCATATTCGCTACGTTCACAAGGACGGCGAAGAGGGCGGCAACGGAGACGAGTAGCTCTATTTCTTGGGGATGGCCTGACCGGCGACGGCAGAAAAAGTCATCAGGGCTTTTGCGGCCAGTGAACCCGACTCATTGAAGATTTCGCATTCCGTTACAATGAAATTCCGGCCTGAGCGCAATACGCGTGCTTCCGCCTTAACTCGCCCCCCCGGCACCGGTTCCAGGTAGTTAATTTTCAGTTCCAGCGTAGCCAGTTCTACGCCGCGAGGCACGACTGTGTACGCCGCTATTGCTCCCGTTGTATCCGCCAGCGCCGCAATGATGCCGCCATGTACGACGCCGTGGATCTGTTTGTGGTTCGGGCGGACGTCGAGGCGGAAGATCGCCCTTCCATCGTGTACGCTCTCCACGTCAAACCCCAGTAATTCGGTGGATTTGCTCTCCTTCATTCGCTGGCGTACCAGTTCCGTGGCTGCCTTCTCTTCTGCGGTCATTCTGCGAACCATTGGTTCCTTGCTCCTCAATAGGCTGTTAGCCCGCCGTCTGCGGGGATTGCCGTGCCGGTAATCCAGGAAGATTCATCAGAGGCGAGAAACACGGCAAGTTCCGCGATGTCATTGGGTCTGCCAAAGCGCCCCAAGGGCAGCGTGCCGATGCGGTCTTGGCGGGCTTTTCGGCCCTGCTCACTATCGGAAAATAACTCTTCCACGAGTTCCGTCTCGACGATCGACGGACAGATGCAATTCACGCGAATCTTCTCGTGGGCATGGTCAATCGCCATGGCCTTGGTTAAAAGCGTGACGCCACCCTTCGAGGCGCAGTAGGCTGCCCGCTGCTTCATTGCAACCAAGCCCAAAACAGAACCGATATTCACTATGCTTCCGCCTCCGGCTCGGCGCATAGATGGCAGCACCGCCCGAGACATGAGGAACGGCCCTTTCAGGTTCGTGGCCATGACCTGGTCCCATTCTTCCTCCGAGACCGTTTCAATCGTGGACACACTCAGAATCCCTGCATTGTTCACCAGTACCGTAACCGGGCCAAACTCCCGCTCGACTTCCTCTATCGCGGACTTCGATTGTTTTTCTTGGGTAATGTCACACGTCACGGCCAGCGCCTCATGATGCGCTTGCTCCAACTTCGACACGACCTGATCCAGGGCCCCCCGCCGGCGGCCAACCACCGCCACTCGGGCCTCCTCCCGCCCAAACGCGAGGGCAATGGCCCTGCCAATGCCGCTGCCGCCTCCCGTAATGACAGCGACTTTGCCCTTGAGCCGTGTCACGTTCTCGCCCACCCCTGCGTCTAATGGTGTACCATTCCGCTGGCAAGTCACATCGCCCGCGGACCGCGCGACTCTAGCATCCGGACTTGCCACCCCGCAAGGAACTCGCTCACCCGGGATGCCAGGCGCGATCCAGTGATTGAGGGCCACTATGCGTATCGGGATCACAGGTTACCCCACTTACGGAGGCTCGGGCGTTGTGGCAACCGAGTTGGGGCAGGAATTGGCGGCGCGCGGACACGAAGTTCATTTCATCACTTACGCCCCGCCCATCCGGATGAATCCCAATGATCCGCGGATTCATTTCCACCAGGCGGCGGTAGTGCAATACCCGTTGTTTGACCACTCTCCCTATACGCTCTCCCTGGCCGTGAAGATGCTCGAGGTGTTTGAGCAGGAATCGCTCGATATTCTGCATGTACATTACGCGATTCCTCACTCCGTCAGCGCTCTGCTGGCGCGGCAAATGGCGGCGCCTCGGCGGCTCCCCTTTATCACCACGCTCCACGGCACGGACATCACTCTAGTCGGCAACAATCATAACTTCTTGCCCATTACCCGCTATTCGATCGAGCAGAGCGACGGCGTCACTTCCATTTCCCACTATCTGTATCGGCGAACCCTGGAAGAGTTCGACATCCGGCGGCCCATTGAGGTAATACCGAATTTCGTAAACTGCGACTTGTACATCCGCAGGCCGGATCCCAGATTGCGCGCCGAATGGGCCCCCAACGACGAACCGATCCTGATGCACCTATCGAATTTCCGCCCGGTGAAGCGCATTCTGGACGCGGTGGAGATTTTCGCCCTGGTACGAGAGAAGATGCCGGCGAAACTGGTGATGATTGGGGATGGTCCCGATCGCCAGTCGGCCGAGGAGTTGTCCAAAAAACGGGGAGTCGAGAACGACGTACTGTTCCTGGGCAAGCAGAACGGCATCCGAGAGAAGCTGGGACAAGCCGACTTGTTCCTACTGCCCTCGCAACTGGAGTCGTTTGGACTGGCGGCTTTGGAGGCTATGGCCTGCGAAGTGCCGGTCATCGCCACAAATGCCGGCGGCTTGCCGGAGGTGATCGAAAATGGCATTGATGGATTTTTGGTCGAGCCCGGCGACGTGAAACTCGCCGCGAAATACGCCATCGACCTGCTGTCACGCGCCGACCGCGGAAGAGAAATGGGCCAACTGGCCCGCAGAAATGCGCGGAGGAAGTTCTGCGCCAACGATGTGATCCCCCTGTACGAGCGCTACTATGAACAGGTGCTCGCCGAACGCACCATGGTTGCCCTCTAGACCGCCAGTCCCGTAGCCGCCTAACCCTCTTCTTCAGATCATTGGCCCGCGATTTGAGAGACTGCAGCGAAATGCCGTGCGACTTCTGAGGAGTACGTCACGCCAAGTTCGCGGTAGTTCGTTTTCAGCCAATCATTCAAACGTGTCTTCCCCGCGCTCGGTCCATTTGGTACCAACAATCCATCCATCAGTCCGGCATATTCCTGGCTCGTCAAAATGACGTCGCCGACCAGCCAACCCAACAGTCGAGTTGCCGCGTATACCATCGGCATCGGAAGATGAACGACGGTGGGAGAAATGCCGAGATTAGCGGCGATCGTTTTCACTACCTACCGAGCACAGAACCGAATGACAATTTCGTTGTCTGGCGACCCACCGATAGGCGGAATCGAGAGCGCCGGTCATACCGGGGATTCGTGAAAGCCAAATCAACGGTCTCGCCCACCTAATCTCACGGGCCAGGGCAAGCAGGGCTTCTGCGCCTCCGTGGTGATAACCATCCGCGTCGAGGAAGCGGAGTTCCTTGAGAAGTTCCTCGCGAGTCATTCCCAGTAAAGAACCAACGCGCGAATCCTGCAGCGGCGCAATGCCGAGCCCGCGCCGTTGCAGTGGCTTGGCGAGCCACCGGGCGATGCGCGTGCAAAAGCCGCATTCGGCGTCGAAAAACAACCAGCCCCTCGCGTGGCGTCCCTTGCCGTCGGTGTATTCGTTGGTCAGCGAAATCATGAAGCAACCTCGAATTCCCAATCCTTGGCCCTGGTCAGACCGCTTTTTTCTTTTCCGGCCCCAGCAGCGTGATCACTTTGCCACGCAGTTTGCCGACACCCTTCAGTGCGCCGGCCGGCATGCGCAAGACTTCGTCAAACAGGCCACTCATGGTCGTGAGGAAATCGAGCATGCTCTCCAGACGCTCCCGCGTATAAACGTCGCTCTGGGGGGCGGATTTCAATTCCTGGACGCATTGGCCCAAAACGCGCAGGGTGGGATCGATTTCGCGGCGCTTGCGCTCCTCGGACACGGTGCGAAAAATCTCCCAAACATCTTTGGAGGTCTCGAAATGATCACGGCGGTCGCCCAGCACGTGCACGACCCGCACGATGCCCCACGCTTGTAATTCGCGCAGGCTGGTGCTGACGTTCGAACGGGCTACAGCCAGCGTCTCGGCAATCTCGTCGGCGGGCACGGGCTTGGGAGAGATAAAAAGGAGCGCATGAACCTGGGCGACGGTTCGGTTGATGCCCCACTTGGTGCCCATCTCGCCCCAGTGCAGGATGAACTTCTGCGCCACTGGAGTCAGCTTCGACTGCGATTCCTTGGCTTGTTCGCTCATGTCACTCGCCTTCCATGGATTGCCGGCGGCCTCGCCAACTTTGCACCAGATCCTGGGCAGCCTCGTGCCATTGCGGAAATAAGAAACGAAAACCGTCCTTCACCAGGCGTCCTGGTACGACGCGCCGGCTCTTCAGCAACAACTCGGTTTCGGTGCGAAGTACAAAAGCGCCGACCGAGAGCATCCATTGGGTGCTTGGCAACCCGAAACCGATTCCACAGGCAGCTCGCAGGGCGGTCAGGAACTCGCAATTCGGCAGCGGAGCCGGAGCAGCGATGTTCACCACACCGGACAGACTCTCTTGCTGAACCAGAAATTCGATGGCGCGGCAGAGATCTTGCTCGTGGATCCACGACATAAACTGGCGGCCAGTTCCCCAGCGCCCGCCGAGTCCCATGCGCGTCAAGCGAAGCAATGTAGCAAAGATCCCGCCGGGCTCTGGACTCATCACCATCGCCGTTCGCATAGCTACCTTGCGGGTGTGGGGAGTATCCGCATCAAACAGCGCGCGCTCCCAGCTCTTCGCCACTTCGATGCTGAGCTTCCAGGAGGCAGGCACTTCCGGTTCCAGACCGCCCAGTTCGCCCGCCTCGTCCATTTCGTGGTCATAACTGTCACGATAGATCGTCGCGGTGCTCGCATTCAACCAGAGGCGGGGTGGCTGGGCGAGGGTTCGAATGGCGCTGCCCAAGACCCTGGTGGAGGCGACGCGGGATTCGAGAATCTCCTCCCTGTTTGCCGCATTGTAGCGGCAGTCGACGCTGCGTCCCGCCAGATTGATGACCACGTCCGAGCCATCTAATTCCTCGACCCAGTCGCCGAGGGTTCGGCCGTCCCAGAGTGTCAACCTAATACTGGGAGTGGAGGAAACGGCATGCACACGCTCGCGGTTTCTCGTCAGGGTGGTGATGCGGTGCCCTTTGGTGGAAAAGTACCGGGCAAGGATGCGGCCGAGGTGGCCAGCGCCGCCCGCGATGACGATGCGCAAGCTCCGGGGGAGGGCCCCCGAGAAGGCCAGAGGACCGGAGGTCGATGCTGTAGTTACAGTCATTTCTGTCAATACAGAATATACCGTAGTCACATAAGCCTGTCAAGGGCTTCCTTGCGTGAGCGCTCCGGCCTCCCTTACCGGTCAGAACACACTGACTTCCGGCACCACCGGCACGAGTTGAGGAACGTCGATGCGGATTGTGGTTCCCTTCCCCTCGCGGCTGTCAATATCCAGATTGAAATCGGCGCCGTAAAGCACGCGCAGGCGCTCGCGCACGTTGCTCAGACCGATTCCCTCAACATAAACATGGGGCATTTTTTCTTCGGAGATGCCGACCCCGTTGTCCTCAATTTCGATGTGCAGCCGGCCACCATGATTGGAAGTGCGGAGGCAGATGCGCCCGCCTTCGAGTTTGGGGGCCAAACCGTGCTTCAGGCTGTTCTCCACAATCGGTTGGAGCAACATGCTGGGAACGAATGTCTCGAGCGTGCGTTCGTCGATTTCCTTAACAATGTCGAGATTGTCCTGGCCGAAGCGGGCCACCTCAATATCGAGATAGTCGTCAATAAAGGACAGTTCTTCGCGCAGCGGCACGAAGGTCTCGTGTTTGCGCAACAATCGCCGAAGGATGTTGCTCAGTTTCAGCACCACGCCGCGCGCCGTATCGGGATCGACGCGAATCAGCGCGGTCACCGTGTTTAGCGTGTTAAAGAGAAAATGAGGATTGATCTGGCTGGTCAAGGCATCCATGCGGGCACGCAGGAGCAGTTGCTGGTGGCGTTCCAGATTCATCTCGATGCGCGTGTTGTTCCAAATCTTTAGCGGCGCTGCCACCGAGACCAGCGTCCCGATCACGACAAGAATCAACATCCAGTTCCACTGAGGATCGATGGCGAACAGCCACTTCGGTTTGGAGGCGATGACCAGTGCCACCCGGCCAACCTCCAGGCCAACGCAAATGGCCAACGGCAACATTTCCCACATGATTTCACCCTTGCGAACCATGCGCATGATCGCCTTGGGAATGTTGAGAAACGTGAAGGGACCAAAATTCCAGAGGTCCTCTTTGTCCGGGATGATCTGGCGGATCAGGCCGCCGAGCAATCCAGCCGTGGCGGCGGCGGGCATGGCCAGCCATTCATGGCCAATCAGAGCAGGAATGGTCACGATAGCCCCGCCAATCGGCCCCACGACGCGACCGCCCAACAGTCCCATCAGAAACGCGCCCTCGAGCGAAAGGTCGGCGAACCGGTAGGCGGGGCTCAACAGGCGCAACAACACACCGACAAGAAGCGGCGGTGTCATGAACAGCATCAGCTTGAGCTTCTGATCCGGGTCCCGCTCCTCGGTAAACAGCACGCGTCGAAAGGTGTTCCAACGGGCTAGCAGGGCGGCGAAGGAGGATGACACGCCGACCTTGAGCAGCAAGGTGAAAATGAGTTCGCGTATTGTCAGAAACGTCTCCTGGCGCGAGTACGACTCTCGCTATTGTAATGAAGTTGGGCGGACCCCCGCACGCGGAATCCCGGCGGACACAATTTAGCCGTTCGCCTGCCCTGTTATACTGGATAGCTCTTATGGCGAAGAAGGTCTCCACAAAGCGAAAAAAGAAGCGCCCACAGGCCGGGCCTCGGCTGGTGGCGAAGGCTGACCTGCCAACACGCTACGGGAAGTTTACGATTTATGGGTTCGACGGTCACGGTCCCCAGGAAGAGGCGGTAGCGCTGGTCCGGGGCAAGTTAAGCGGTAAAGTCGCTCCGCTCGTACGGGTGCACTCACAGTGCCTCACTGGCGACGTTTTGACGTCGCAGCGTTGCGATTGCCGAGCCCAGTTGGAGTTGTCGTTGCAAAAAATTGGCCGGGCTCCGTCAGGAGTTTTGCTCTACCTGCCGCAGGAGGGGCGTGGCATCGGCCTGATGAACAAGCTGCGCGCTTATGAGTTGCAGGATGGCGGCATGGACACCGTGGAGGCGAACGTTTCACTGGGATTCGCCGCGGATGCACGTGCGTACGATTTCCCGGCCAAAATCCTTAAGAAATTGGGAGCTATGCGGATTCGTCTGCTCTCAAACAATCCAGACAAAGTTCAGCAGCTCGAATTGGCGGGCATTCGCGTAGTTGAGCGCGTTCCGTGCGAACCGAAGATATCGAAGATTTCGCGCGCGTATCTGCAGACCAAGAAGCGGAAGATGGGGCACTTACTGCAGGGGATCTAGCGGCAACCGGCTTGGACTAGCCGCCGCCAACAAACTGAACAATTTCGAATTGGTCTCCGCCGGCAATCGTCGTTTCGGCCCACTTGGTGCGCGGAAGGATGGAACGATTGCATTCCACGGCAACGCGCCCGGAATTCAATCCCATTTGCTCGAGCAACCCGGCAACCGAAACGCCCAAAGCAATCTCCCTGCTTTCGCCGTTCACGCGAATGGTGATGGAGTTTTGCAGCTGCATATCACACCGAAGGTACGCGAGGCTTGGCCCGCAAAGCAAATCGCAATTGCCCTTCTGCGCCGTCCTTTGTTGCACGAATCACCAACGCCGGCTCCGCACCGGTAATGCGAGGCAAGTCGAATTCGATGAGCGTTTCGCCCTGTTCGTCGGTCTGGGCGCGAAAAACATGTTGCGAATCCGCCCCTTCGAATGCCACGGCCACACCTGCATCCGCGGCTATCGCCCCGGTTGACTGCGTCAACCTGACATGCAGGCCGGCGCGCCTGCCCACGAGCCAGTTTTTCGCATTGACCAGCTCAATCACCAGAGATCCCGGCGGTAACGATTCCGTCGGGAGCGCCACTGGCGGAGTTGATGGCTTTGCGGGCAGCGGCGGCGGCTCCGGCGGGATCGGCAGATCCAAAGCTCCGGATCGGATTTCGTCCATGACCAGGCGGTGCTGCTCTTCCAGGCGAAGTTTCAAGGCCTGTTCGCGGTCTTCGTCCAGCGGAAGCAGATCAAAATAGTTGTTGGTCCTGCGATGAAGCACGCGGCCGCGGTAGTAGACGGTGGTGTCGAGCAGCGCGTGTGCTGTGCCCCGGTCTTCCGTCTGAACGTGGAACGTAATGTTCCCGAGTTTGAGATTAGAGTTGTGGCCGAATACCATATTGCGTCAATGATGCTGTAAGGTAGCTGGATTCTTCTTCACTGGCCGCCGCGGGAGTCTTTTCTGAACATTTGACCGGTGGCGTCTCACCCGATATTATAACCCTTTGACCATGACCTCCTCCGGGCTACATGCGTACATTCCTCTACTGATACACCTGCTGGTGGCCGCTTTTCTTGCCGGAGCGCTGATTGCCATTTCGACCTTCATCGGATGGCGCAGGCCGAACAAAGCGAAGCAACAACCGTACGAGTGCGGTGTCACTCCCACGGGCGATGCGCGTGAACCGTTTTCGGTGAAGTTTTACCTGGTGGCGATGGTGTTCATTCTGTTCGACGTGGAGGCGATTTTTCTTTACCCCTGGGCGTACATCTTCAAGGATATGGTCCGCGCCGGCAAGTCCATGGCGCGTTTCGGCTTCGTGGAGATGATGTTCTACGTAGCGATTCTATTGGTCGGTTATATCTATCTCTGGAAAAAAGGCGCACTAGACTGGCACAAGTCGCAGAAATAAAGCTGGTTCAGGCCTTTTGAGGATCTTAGTAACGTGACGCAGCTCGCCGATGCAAACGCTAGTGTTGTAGTCGAACAGCTTCGCAGCTGGAACGCGAAAGCTGTGGCGCAAGTGGTGGAATATCGCGGCGAAACGACTGTCGTGGTGCCGCGTGAACTGCTTCGCGCTGCCGCCCAACAGTGCAAGGAAGATCCGGCGCTGAATTTCGACCTATTGAGCGACGCAACGTGCGTGGATCGCTTTCCCCTTGAGCCTCGATTTGAGCTGAATTATCACCTGGTTTCCATACCCCGCCGCGCACGCATTCGCCTGCGCACCAGCATAAGTGCGCAGCACGCGGCGATCGACTCGCTGGTTCCCGTTTGGCCAGGAGCCAACTGGCTAGAGCGCGAAATTTTCGACCTTTTCGGCATTCAATTTGAAGGGCATCCAGACTTGCGGCGTATTCTGCTGCCCGAAGGATTTGAAGGTTCTCCACTCCGGCGGGATTTTCCGACGGAGGGTAAGCGGTAGATTCGGCTGCCCGGACTGCAAAACATGACTACGGTGGAATCAGCAATCGGTACAACGAAAACGATGGTCCTGAATATGGGACCACAGCACCCTTCGACGCACGGCGTGTTGCGCGTGCTGCTCGAGCTGGACGGCGAAAATGTAGTGACCGCCGTGCCGGACCTGGGCTACCTGCATACCGGAATTGAGAAAAGCTGCGAAGACAAGACCTATTCCCAATCCATCACGTTGACGGACCGGATGGATTACCTGAATCCGCTGGGAAACAACCTGGTCTACTGCCTGGCAGTGGAGAAACTGCTGGGCCTGGAAGTTCCCAAGCGCGCGCAATACATCCGGGTGATGATGGTAGAACTGCAGCGGATTTCCTCGCACCTGGTGTGGCTGGGCACGCACGCTCTGGATATGGGCGCGATGTCAGTGATGCTGTATTGCTTCCGCGAGCGCGAAGAAATTCTGAAGATTTTCGAGCGGTTTGCCGGCCAGCGCATGATGACCAGCTATATCCGCATCGGCGGCGTGGCGCTGCAGCCGCCGGCAGGATGGCGCGATCAGGTGAAGTGCTTCCTGGATATGATGCCGGCACGCGTCGACGAATATGAGGCGCTGCTCACGGAAAACCGAATCTGGCAGGGCCGTTTGAAGGGTGTGGGGCGTTTGGCGCCGGAGGTTCTGGTTGCCTGCAGCACCACCGGACCGGGCCTGCGCGCCGCGGGCGTGGCGTTCGACAACCGCAAGGCCTTTCCCTATTCGTCCTACGAAGAGTTTGAGTTCAACGTTCCGACTCGCACGGAATCGGATTGTTTCGCACGTTACCTGGTGCGGGTGGCAGAGATTCGCGAAAGCATCAAGATTGTCCGCCAGGCCATGGATAAGATCACGGACGAAGGGCCGATCAAGGCCGAAGCGCCGGGAATCATCCCACCGCAGCGCGAAAAGATGAAGACGGAGATGGAAGCGCTCATCTACCACTTCAAGATCTTCACCGAGGGCTTTTCGCCGCCGCCGGGCGAGGCTTATGTGGCTGTGGAATCCCCGCGCGGCGAACTGGGATGCTTTATCGCCAGCGACGGCTCGCCGAAACCTTTGCGGGTTCACTTCCGCGCGCCCTCCTTCATCAATTTGCAGGCGCTTCCGAGGATGGTGGAAGGCCAACTGATTGCTGACACCGTTGCGTGCATCGGCACAATCGATATCGTCCTAGGAGAAGTGGACAGGTAAGCATTTATGGAACTATCTCCCAAACTCGCCGCGAAATTCGAGCAGTTGCAGGGCCGCTATCCGGTGAAGCGCAGCGCGCTCATCCCCATGCTGATGTACGCCCAGGATGAGTACGGGTACGTGACCGACGAAATGGTCGAAGAAATTGCGCGGCGCCTGGACCTAAGAACCGTGCAGGTGGAAGAAACTCTGGCGTTTTATTCCATGCTGCACCGCAAGCCCATTGGGAAACATCACGTGCAGGTCTGTACGAATGTGGCCTGCATGCTGCGCGGCAGCAACGAACTGCTGGAACACGCCAAGAAGCGCCTGGAAATCGGCAATCGGGAAACCACACCGGATGGAATGTTTTCGCTGGAAGAAGTTGAATGCATCGGCGCTTGCACCGGTGCGCCCGCCATCCAGGTCAACTACGACTTTTACGAGAATCTGACGGTGCGCAGCTTCGACCGTATCCTCGAGGAAGTGGATAAGGGGAAGAACCCGGCGCCGGTGGGCGTGATTACGGGCGCTCTGCACGAGCGCAACAAGCTCGAAACACCGCTAATCAGCAAGCGTTGGGGCATTAAGGATTCCCACAAAATTGACGTGGCCCTGCAGCATGGCGCTTACCAGGCATTGGACAAAGCGCTGAAGCAGATGACGCCTGAGCAGATCATCGACGAGGTGAAGAAGTCGAATCTGCGCGGACGCGGCGGCGCTGGATTCCCCACCGGCATGAAATGGTCGTTCGTGCCCAAAGATTCGCCGAAACCGAAGTATGTAATTTGCAACGCGGACGAATCCGAACCCGGCACGTGCAAGGACCGGCCGCTTATGGAAATGGATCCTCACCAACTGATCGAGGGAATTGTCATCGCGGGAAGGGCCATCGACGCGCATAGCGGTTTCATCTATATCCGCGGCGAATACCGCTACGTGCTGGACATTGTGGATGTGGCGATCGACGAAGCATATTCGCGCGGCTACCTTGGCAAGAACATTCTGGAAACGGGATTCGATTTCGACCTGGTGATCCACACGGGCGCCGGCGCGTACGAATGCGGCGAAGAATCCGCGCTGATGGAATCGCTGGAAGGCAAGCGCGGCAACCCCCGCATCAAGCCTCCTTTCCCTGCCATCGTGGGCCTGTATGGCTGCCCGACGATCATTAACAATGTGGAGACGTTGAGCGCGGTTCCATCGATCATCGCGGAAGGCGGCGAAGCTTATGCGAACCGCGGCACGCCGAAAAACGGCGGCACTCGGCTGCTCTGCGTATCAGGACACGTCAACAAGCCCGGCATTTACGAGATTCCGCTGGGCATGAACATGAAGAAGTTCATCGACGAAGTGGCCGGCGGAATCCGCGGCGGCAAGAAACTGAAAGCCGTCATTCCTGGCGGCAGTTCCTGTCCACTGTTCAAGGCCGACGAAGTCGATATTGCCATGGATTACGACACCATTGCCAAGGCCGGTTCAATGCTGGGTTCGGGCGGCATGGTGGTGATCGACGAAGACACCTGCATGGTGGACATGGCGCGCCGCATCATGCACTTCTACGCGCACGAGTCCTGTGGCTGGTGCATTCCCTGCCGTGAGGGAACAGCGTGGCTGCGCAAGATGTTGGACCGCTTCCACGACGGCATGGGCCGTCCACAAGATATCGATGATGTGGGCGAACTAGCCAAGAACATGTTGGGGCGCACGTTTTGCCCGCTGGGCGACGCCGCGGCCATGCCGACCATTAGTATCGTGACCAAGTTCCGGAACGAGTTCGAAGACCATCTGCAGGGAAAATGCGCTTACAAATCCGCTGAAGCTTTGATGGGTTCGCGGTAGGGTTCCATGGCTGAAACAAAACTGGTGAACTTAAAAATCGACGATCGCGATGTCCAGGTTCCCGCGGGAACACTGGTGATCGAAGCCACTCGCCGGCTGGGAATTGAAGTGCCGTCCTTCTGCTATTACCCCGGGCTTTCGCTGCAGGCGGCTTGCCGCATGTGCCTGGTGGAAGTGGAAAAAATGCCGAAACTGCAGACGGCCTGCACGCTGGTGGCGGCCGACGGCATGGTGGTGCGCACCGGCACCGACCAGGTGCGCAATGCGCGCAAGTTCATGCTGGAGTTTCTACTGACGAATCATCCGCTGGACTGCCCGGTCTGCGACAAGGGCGGCGAATGTGAACTGCAGGATATGGTGTTCCGCTACGGTGCAGATACCAGCCGCTTCGTCGAAGAGAAATTGCACCGGCCGGAAGAAAAGTGGTCGGATCTCGTCTATTACGATGCGCCCCGCTGCATTCTGTGCTTCCGGTGCGTACGCGTGTGCGACGAAGGAATGGACGTGAAGGCGCTCGGCGTGGGAATGCGCGGCGCAAACTCGATCATCATTCCGAACGGCGGGGATCATCTCGATTGCGAAGAATGCGGAATGTGCATCGATATTTGCCCCGTAGGTGCATTGACGAGCGGCACTTATCGCTACAAGACACGGCCGTGGGAAATGCAGTATGTCTCGACGATTTGCACGCATTGCTCAAACGGATGCAAGACCACGCTGAGTGTGCGCAATCATGAGATTCTGCGCGCAAATAACCGCGACCTTTCCGGCATCAACAAAGAGTTTCTCTGCGTAAAAGGCCGCTTCGGCTTCGACTTCACGACGCATCCGGACCGCGTCAAGCAGCCTATGCTGCGAAAGGGAGAGAAACTCTACCCCGTTTCGTGGGAGGAGGCGGCGCAGTTTGCAGCCACCCGCTTGAAGGAAATTCACCTGGCGCAGGGACCGGAAGCGATCGGATTCGTCGGGTCGAACCGCACCTCGAACGAAGAGAATTACCTGCTGCAGAAGCTGGCGCGCGCGACGTTTGGCACCAACAATATTGATCACCACCGTACGGCGGATTACGCCGGCCTGGTTACGGCCCTCGGCGATCGCGCGGCCGATTCCATGCTGACTATGGAACAGTTGTCCCTCTCGAAGGCGGTTCTGGTGATTGGCAACGACCCTTCGAATCAGAACCCGCTGGTGGCCTGGCAGATCCGTTCGGGCATTCGCCACAACGGAACCAAGCTGTATCTATTGAACGCGGAGTCAACCAAGCTACAACGCAAGACAACACAATCGGTGGTTCTGGGTAAAACCAAAGAAGCCACAGCTGTTCACTGGCTCGCGACGGGTGAAGGCAGTATTTCGCAAGAACTGGCTGAGCAGCTTGGCGCGCTGAAGGGTGCGCTGGAGACCGAAAGCGAACTAGCCATTGTGTTTGGCTCGGCCATCACTGGCGCGGCCGTCGGTGACCTCGTGAGGTTTGCTTCGAAGCTGAACGGAAGCGCCCGCTTCATGGCGCTCGGCGATTACGCGAACTCGCGCGGCGCGGCGGATATGGGACTCCTGCCGGATCGCCTGCCGGGCTATGGCTACGTGGACCACGCAGCGACCTCCGGACCCTTTGCCAGGAATTGGGGAGCAAGTTTGCCGTCGAAGCCGGGGCTGACCGCTCCGCAAATGGTAGAAGCGGCGCAAGCCGGCAAGCTCGGTGCGCTGTACGTGGTTGGCGCCAATGCTCTGGCGCATTTTGGTACGCGTGGATTTGGCCGCGGCAAACTGCCTCTGCTGATCGTCCACGAAATGTTTTTGACCGAGACCGCGCAGCAGGCTGACGTCATCTTCCCGGCTGCCTCGGCATACGAAAAGGACGGCAGCGTTACGAATACCTCGGGCGAAGTTCAGTTGCTGCGCAAGGCCGCGGAAGTGATGGGGCCGCGCTCTGACTTCGATTTGCTCCGCATCCTGTCGCACCAGCTTGAAAGAATCGGACTCGGCAAGGCGTTCCATTACAAGACGCCGGGAGCGGTGTTCGAAGAGATCCGGAAAGTTGTTCCTGGCTACAACGTGCAGCCGGCGGGGCTGCTGACTGGAGGCGCGGAGCCGACACAACTCCAGTTTGCCCGGAATGGGCACGCGCCGTACGACGTGCCGGTAGAACTGATTCGTTCCGCGAACGACAACCTTTTCACCAGCGGCACGCTCGGCCGCTTCTGCACGATGATGCAATCCTTGCCGGAGGCTGAAGCGAAATCGTGACCGAATTTCTGACCAAGTATGCGTATCTGATCGTTCCGATCGTCAAGATCGCCATTCTGGTTTTCATTGTTTTGACTGTCGATGCCTACCTGACATGGATCGAACGCAAAGTGATTGCCCACATCCAGGCTCGCTGGGGACCGCACCGCGTTGGGCCGCACGGCCTGCTTCAGCCTCTGGCGGACGGCGTAAAGTTCATCTTCAAAGAGGACCCGCTGCCTGCGCACGTCGATAAGGTTGCGTATTTTCTGGCACCCTTCATCACGCTGATGCTGGCGCTCACGTCGCTGGCCGTAATTCCCTTTGGGCCGCAGAAATTTACCGTTTTTGGCTACGAGACGCATGTCGGCATCGCGGACGTAAACATCAGTCTGCTCGTGCTGTTTGCGATTACCGCGCTGGGCGTATATGGAATCGCACTTGCTGGTTGGGGCTCGAACAGCAAGTATTCCCTGCTGGGCGGGCTGCGCAGTTCGGCACAAATGATCAGCTATGAGCTGACGCTGACTCTGTCGGTGGTAGGGGTTCTGCTGATTGCGGGAGACTTCAGCCTTCGCAATATCGTCGAGCAACAGGCTTCGCCTGCTCGCGGGCTGCTCACCTGGAATATATTCCCGCAGATTATTGGTTTCGCCTGCTTCTACATTGCGGCCATCGCGGAGACGAACCGCGTGCCTTTCGACCTGCCGGAAGCGGAGTCCGAACTGGTGGCCGGGTTCCACACGGAATACGCCAGCATGAAGTTCGCGATGTTCTTCATCGCCGAATACACCAGCATGATCGCGGTGTCCTGCCTGGCGACAATCCTGTTCTTTGGCGGCTGGCTTTCGCCCTTCCCGGCATCGTGGGCGTTCACGCATTACCTGCCCTCACTGTTGCTGATTCCCTTCGGCCTGTGGATCATCTACGACGGCATCCGTTACGAAAACCTGTTTGGCCGGATTGTTCTGCCGGGAGTCGGTACGGCACTGACGGTGGTTGGCGGGGCGTTAGTTCTTTTGCCGGTTTTGAACGACGCGGTCCAGGGCCCGTTCTGGTTTTTCGCCAAGGTGTTCACCTTCCTGTTTGTCTATATCTGGATGCGTGGCACGTTGCCCCGCTTCCGGTATGACCAATTGATGAGCTTCGGCTGGAAGTTTCTTCTACCGGTTTCTATTGCAAACGTGGTGCTGACCAGCGTTGTGATTCTCTGGAGAATGCACTGATGTCCGGGTCTCTGATTATTTTCTTTGTTCTGGCGCTGCTGGCGGTGTTTGCGGCGATCAGCCTGATCGTGCAACGCCATCCGATTCACAGCGCGCTTTCGCTCATCGTGGTGATGATTGCGCTTGCCGGCCTTTATCTGCTGATGGGCGCGGAGTTTGTCGCCGCCGTGCAGATCATCGTCTACGGCGGCGCGATCATGGTGCTGTTCGTCTTCGTGATCATGTTGCTGAACGCCGAAGAGGAAGAGCGCACGAATTTTTCGAAACTGGCCACCTATGCGGGCATTCCGCTGGCGCTGGCCGTTGCCGGGTTCATCGCGGCGGCCATCGCGAGTTCAAGCGGATCGCTACCGGCACCCGAGTCCTCGGGTGCTTTGACATCGACGAAAACACTCTCCAACCTGCTGTTTTCCGATTTTGTGTACCCATTTGAATTGACCTCGTTCCTGATCCTGGTGGCGATACTCGGGGCAATCGTCCTGGCGCAGCGGGAGACCTGACATGGTGCCGACAAGCTATTACCTGATCTTGAGCGCGATCCTGTTTGGCCTGGGGATTGTGGCGTTCGTGTTCAAGAGGAACATCATCACGATTTTCATGGCCATCGAACTGATGCTGAACGCGGTCAACCTGGCGTTTGTGGCTTTCAGCCAGTCGTTGGGTAAATCGGATGGCGAAGTGTTCGTGCTGTTTGTGATTGTTGTGGCGGCTGCGGAAGCGGCTGTGGGGCTGGGAATTATCATTTTGACGGCGCGCAACCGGCGTTCGCTCAACGTGGAGCGCGTAGATCTTCTAAAACTCTAATGCCGATACTCAATCATCTATGGATCATTCCGCTGTTGCCGCTGCTGGGCTCGGCAATCAACGGGCTGTTTGGCAAGGGCTGGCCCAACAAGACCGTGAACATGGTGGCCTTAGGGTCGACGGGCCTGTCGTTCGCATTCGCGGTTGAGGCGGTGCGTGAATTCTTCGGCAATGGCCAACAGCCATTCCGCAAGGAATTCTTCGACTGGATTGTCGCCGGTAATTTCCGCGCGGGCTTTGATCTGCAACTGGATCAGTTGACGGTGGTCATGCTGATGGTCGTGACCGGCGTCGGCTTCCTGATCCACATTTATTCCACCGGTTACATGGCGCATGAGGGCGGCTACTATCGCTTCTTCTCGTACCTGAATCTGTTCATGTTTTTCATGCTGATTCTGGTGCTGGCCGCCAACTTTGTGCTTTTGTTTGTGGGATGGGAAGGCGTCGGTCTTTGCAGCTACTTGCTGATCGGCTTTTACTTCCTGAAGAAGTCGGCTTCGGATGCGGGCAAAAAGGCTTTCATCGTGAACCGCATCGGCGACTTCGGCTTCATGCTGGGGATGTTCCTGCTCTTCCGGACGTTCCACACTCTGGATTTCGACGCCGTATTCAAACAGATTGCTGACCGACCCGCTGATGCCATGGGGCAATTTGGCACTCTGACCGTCGCTGCCCTGTTGCTCTTTGTGGGAGCCACCGGCAAGTCCGCGCAGCTTCCCTTGTATGTGTGGCTGCCGGACGCGATGGAAGGGCCGACGCCCGTGAGCGCCTTGATTCACGCCGCGACGATGGTGACCGCGGGTGTTTACGTAGTGGCTCGCTCGCACGTGCTGTACACGCAAGCGCCCACGGCGATGTATGTCGTGGCCATTGTCGGATGCGCGACAGCATTCTTCGCGGCGACCATCGGGCTGGTGCAGTCGGATATCAAGAAAGTGCTGGCGTATTCGACGGTCAGCCAACTCGGCTATATGTTCCTGGGTTGCGGCGTGGGAGCGTTCAGCGCGGGCATCTTCCACCTGATGACGCACGCGTTCTTCAAGGCACTGCTGTTCCTCTCGGCCGGCAGCGTGATTCACGCCATGGGCGGCGAGCAGGACATGTGGCACATGGGTGGGCTATCAAAGAAGATCAAAGTGACTTACTGGTGCATGCTGTTTGGGACGATCGCGATCGCGGGCTTTCCGCCGTTTGCGGCGTTCTTCTCGAAGGACGCGATACTGGCCGCGGCGTATGGCCATGAACCCGCAGGCAAAATCCTGTACGGCGTGGGACTGCTGGCTGCGGTGCTGACGTCGTTCTACATGTTCCGCCTGGTATGGCTCACGTTCTACGGAGAGCAGCGCTATGACGAGCACCATGTACACGTGCACGAATCGCCGAAGAATATGACCGTGCCCCTGATGATTCTGGCGTTCCTTTCGCTGACGGGCGGGTGGTTTGCACTGCCGGCACTTTTCGGTGGCAGGGATTACTTCGCGGACTTCCTTTCGCCGGTATTCGGAGCGGCGGAGGCAGGCGGCGGTGAAGTGGCAGCGTCGCTGGAACACATCCTTTCGATCGTCGCCGTGGTGGCTGCAACAGCGGGCCTGCTGGTTGCGTGGCGGATGTATACGGGCAAAGTAAAGCGCGGCACTTCCGAAGGCCTCCACAAGATTCTTTACAACAAATACTACGTGGACGAGCTGTACCAAGCCGTTGTTGTGGGGCCGCTCATATGGCTCTCGCGCAACGTATTCTGGAAGGTTGTGGACGTCGGCGTGATCGACGGCACGGTCAATGGCATAGCGCATAGCACGACGGCCGTGGGCGACACCGTGCGGCAGACACAGTCGGGTAATACGCGCAGCTACGCGGTGTGGGTGCTCGTGGGCGCGCTGGTCGTGTTCGCAATCATTTTCTGGCCGATTCTCCATCCGGCCGTGTTCGGAGGGGCACGCTAATGGCTCTCACCGGACATCTCCTCAGTCTCTTGATCTTCTTCCCTGCCCTGGGCGCGCTGGCGCTGTTGTTCCTGCGCAAGGACGATGAGTCATGGATCCGCTGGCTGACATTTGCGGTGTCCGTCGTCGAATTCCTTGCATCGCTGGCGCTGCTGGGCAAAGTAACGATTGGAACGGCGGGATATTCACTCGAGGAGTTCAGCCGCTGGGTCGCTTCGCCCGCGATTAACTATCACCTCGGCGTTGATGGCATCAGCTTGTTTCTGGTGATTCTAACTACGTTCCTGACACCGATCTGCGTGATGAGTTCCTGGCACGGTGTGCATCACCGGATCAAAGAATTCCACGTGATGCTGCTTTTACTGGAAGTGGGCATCGTGGGCGTGTTCCTGTCATTGGACCTGTTCCTGTTCTTCCTTTTCTGGGAAGTGATGCTGATTCCGATGGCGTTCCTCATCGGCATATGGGGCCATGATCGGCGCATCTATGCCGCGGTAAAGTTTGTGCTCTACACGATGGCCGGATCGATACTGATGTTGGTTGGAATCATCTGGCTGTATAACGCCACCGGAACGTTTGACCTGCCAGCGATTCAAAAGATGATTCAGAGGGGGACATTATTGCTGCCGGCGCGCACGGAAATGATCCTGTTCCTGGCGTTCTTCGTGGCCTTTGCGATCAAGGTGCCGCTGTTCCCTCTGCACACCTGGCTGCCGGATGCGCACGTGGAAGCGCCAACGGCCGGTTCCATTATTCTGGCGGGCGTGCTGCTGAAGATGGGCACGTACGGCATGATCCGCTTCTGCTTGCCGCTGTTCCCGGATGCTTCGCACCGCGCGGCGCCTTGGGTGGCGTTGCTGGCGATCATCGGGATTATCTACGGAGCGTTGGTCGCGTTGGTCCAGCCGAACCTGAAAAAGCTCGTAGCGTACTCGTCGGTGAGCCACCTCGGATTCGTGGTGCTGGGCATCTTCGCGTTTACGAATATTTCTCTACAGGGCGCGGTTTACCAGATGCTGGCGCACGGCATTTCCACCGGTGCGTTGTTCTTGCTGGTCGGCATGCTTTACGACCGGCGGCACACCTTTGAGATTACGGAGTATGGTGGGCTGTCTACGCCGATGCCGAGACTGGCGGCGTTCTTCCTCTTTGTCGCCCTGTCGTCTTTGGGACTGCCCATGCTGAACGGATTCGTGGGCGAGTACCTGATTCTGCTCGGCACCTACCCGGTGCACTGGAAGTGGGCGGCCTGGGCAGCGACCGGAGTAATCCTCTCAGCGTGCTATTTGCTGTGGGCCTATCAGCGGGTGTTCTTCGGCGAGGTGACGCACCAGAGGAACCGCGAATTGCCGGACACCTCATCACGTGAGAACTGGATGTTGGTGACGCTGGCCGTGGTGACCTTGTGGATGGGCATCGGGTCGCCGTTCTTTACGCGCCGGTTTGGGGCATCGTGCGAGACTGTACTGCAGCAAATGAATCGCAACGTGATGCACGAGGTCTCTCAGCCAGTACTGCCAGAACAAAGCAGGGGTAGGGCGGCCGAAAATTCCGCAGAAAGAGTGGCAATCGTTAGATGAGCCCCGTTAGTTGGATCGACGTCCATCGCGTGCTCCCCGAACTTTGCTGGTGCGGATTCGGTGTTGTGTTGATGCTGTTGCAGCCATTCCTCAAGAACCGGCAGGGACTGACGTTCGTCGCGTTGATTGGCGCAGCCGCCGGAACCCTGATCACCTCGATCGCCGCGTACGGTTCCGGATTCAATGGACTCGTGCAGTTCGACACGTTCAGCCTGTTCTTCCATTGGCTGGTGGGCCTGATTGCGTTCCTGGTAATCCTGGCGAGCGATTCTTACTTGGAGCGCGAAGGTTTGGAACCAGCTGAGTTCTACGCCCTGATTTTGTTTGCGACCGCCGGAATGGGCGTGCTGGCTTCCGCTCAAGAACTGCTGACAGCGTTCATCGGTCTGGAAATGTCGTCGATCTCGAGCTACGTCCTGGCGGGATATCGCCGCGACTCAATCAAGTCGAGCGAATCGGCGATGAAGTATTTTTTGCTGGGCTCGTTCGCCACCGCGTTTTTCCTTTATGGGATCGCGCTGGTGTATGGCGCGACGGGATCGACCTACCTTTCCAAGTTCGCGGAGGCCGAGCCTTCCGGCAACCTCATGCGGCTGGGGCTTACGTTGATTCTGATTGGTCTCGGGTTCAAGGTGGCGGCAGCGCCATTCCAGATCTGGACGCCCGACGTGTACGAGGGCGCGCCCACGCCGGTGACGGCGCTGTTTTCGGCGGGACCCAAGGCGGCGACATTTGCGCTACTGCTCAGGATTTTCGGCACGAGTCAGGCCGCGACGGACTTTTGGGTCTGGGCATTCTGGATTCTTGCGGTATTGACGATGTTCGCGGGAAACCTGGGCGCGCTGGTGCAGTCCAACGTGAAGCGCATGCTGGCTTACAGTTCGATCGCGCACGCGGGATACACGCTGGTGGCATTCGCTGCCGTGACCACGATGAAGACCAACCCGGATGGGCCGGTTCCCGCTTACGGTGCGGTGCTGTTCTATCTGGCGAGCTATTCGCTGGTTTCTGTCGGCGCGTTCACAATCGTTTCGGAACTCGGCGGCAAGGGCGAACGCCATCTGACACAGGACGATTACGCCGGATTGGGAACGCGTCAACCCTTCGCGGCGGCGGCTCTGAGTTTATTCCTGCTATCATTGCTGGGCCTGCCGATTACCGCGGGGTTCTTTGGAAAGCTTTACATTTTCAATGTGGCGATCAAGTCCAGTTTGTTGTGGCTTGCACTGCTGATGGCGATCAACAGCATCATTGGCGCTTACTACTACCTGAGAGTGATCGTGGTGATGTATATGCACGACTACAAGGGCCCGGTGCCGACGGAGGCCGCTCAGGGCTTGAGCCCGACGGCAGCAATGGTCGTAACCGTCGCGGCGATCATCACCGTTTACCTCGGACTTCTACCCAATCACGTTCTCGGTCTGCTGATCTCCCAGAACCCGATGGTTACTACCCGCTGACAGCGCTAAAGCTGCGAGGACCAGGTGGCGCGCGGGCGGAAGAAAAATATTGCTTGCCTCGGCTGACGCTGTTACAAGTAGAAAACTGAGAATTGTTCAGGAATCTAAGGATATGGAAGACCGGCATCGCTCCGCCAGGCCAGACCAACCCTTCCGAGAGTCGTGGTCCCACGATCAGTTTCGCGCGCTGCTGGAGTCCGCCCCGGACGCTATGGTCATCGCGGATGTGTCTGGGAAAATCACACTAGTGAATGCGCAGACGGAGACGCTGTTTGGCTACGTACGCGACGAGCTTCTGGGCCAGCCCATCGAGATGCTCATTCCTGAGCGATACCACGGCAGGCACGTCCACTATCGGCAGGATTACGGATTGACGCCTCGGCTTCGCCCCATGGGCGCGGGAAAAGAGTTGTTCGGGCGACGGAAGGATGGGTCGGAATTCCCTGTTGAGATCAGCCTCAGTCCGTTCCAAACGCAAGAAGGTGTGCTCATATTCAGCGCCATCCGCGACATCACTTTGCAGAAGGCCGCGCAGACTGAGTTGCGCGAGGCAAAAGAAAAGCTCGAAACCCGCGTTCGCGAGCGCACCGCGGAATTGGTGACCGCCAACGAAGCACTGCAGGGCGAAATCGTTCAGCGGGAATTGGCGATGCAGCAGCGCGACAGCGAACAGGAACGCGCGCGCCGGCTGGAAGAACAATTGCTGCTAACCCAAAAGATGGAGGCGATCGGACGACTGGCGGGCGGCATCGCGCACGACTTTAACAATCTTCTGGGCGTCATTCTGGGCAACGCGGAAATGCTGCTGAAATCCAGCGCGGTCTCGGCCCCGGTGATGGAACGCGTTGAGCAGATCAAGATGGCCGGCGAGGAAGCAGCGGCAGTCACGCGACAATTACTGGCGTTTGCGCGCCAACAGGTGAGCGAAGCGCAGATCTTGGACGTAAATCTCGTGCTGACCGATCTTGAGCCGCTGTTACGGAGAATCGTGGAGGAGAATATCCGCTTTGAGATGGCGCTGTCGCGGGGCTTGGGCAATGTCAAGATCGATCGCAGCCAGCTGTCGCAAGTCATCTTGAATCTGGTTGCAAATGCGCGCGACGCCATGGGCAAGGGCGGTCGACTGACGCTTGAGACCAGCAACGCGTATCTGGGCGAGGCCTACGCTCGGGATCATATCGACGTGGAGCCAGGCGCCTACGTGCAGTTGTCGGTCACGGACTCCGGACAAGGCATGGACAGAGAGACCGTCAGCCGCATTTTCGAGCCCTTCTTCACCACCAAGGAGAAAGGAGCAGGGTCAGGCCTGGGGTTGGCAACGGTATATGGAATTGTGCGCCAGAACGGCGGGCACATCTGGGTGTACAGCGAGCCCGGCAGAGGCACGACCTTCAAGATTTATTTGCCGCGGGTTTCCGGGAGTGGCGGCGAGGACTTCGTCGTACAGCAAGCCGAAGAGTCGTCGAACGGCACGGAAACAATTCTGCTGGTCGAAGACTCGAAACTTTTGGCGAAGGTCACAAAGGATTTTCTGCTGTCCGCGGGCTATCGCGTGTTGCTGGCATCCGAAGCGGCCGAGGCACTGAAGGTGGCGGAAGAGTTTCCAGGGCGGATTCACTTGCTGCTGACAGACGTAGTGATGCCGCATATGAATGGCCGCGAGCTCTCCGAGTTGCTGCTCCGACAACGGCCGGAGGTAAAGGTCCTGTACATGTCGGGGCACACCGCGGGAGTCATCTCACGCCATGCCCTTCTGGAAGACGATGTGGCCTTCATTGAAAAGCCGTTCACGCATGATGCGCTGGGAAGGAAGATCCGGCAACTGTTAGACGTGTCATTTTGAAACTGCAAACAAGCATCACTAAGGCGAGAATTCCCGCAGGGGCTGATCTGAAGTGATGAAGATCACACATCTTTGTGCGATTTGACCCACCCACGAATCGAAACAGTGTTGGAGTTCACTCATCGAGCGGTGGGCATCTAATCTAACAGACTATTTTTCAGTAACTTACGGACTGCAGAAAATTTCTGTAGCGAATCTCTGCTCTGGCCACAGGTTTGCACTCTTTCACAGTGCTACGACGCAGACACAGAAAGGGAGTCACTCATGGCCTCCACTTTGATCGCCGCGAAACGGGAAAGCACGTATTTCAGCAGCGTGCCGAAACGAGCTGGGACCTCGTATGGGGTACCGGGGATCGATGAATGCACCAGTTGCGAGCGGCGGACTGACGCATTTTTCTGCCAGCTTTCGCCGCGTGCGGCACAATCGCTGGTGGAGATCCGCCGAACGAGTTCGTATCCAGCCGGCGCGATTCTGTTCATGGAAGGCGAGCAGGCGCGCGGCGTGTATATCGTGTGCGAGGGGCGCGTGAAGCTGCTGACGACCAACAGCGACGGAAAAACGCTGATCTTTAAAATTGCCAAGCCCGGAGAGATTCTGGGGTTGAACGCGACGCTATCAGGAACGGCGCACGAAATCACTGCTGAGGCGCTGCAACCGGCGCGGCTGGCGTACATCGGGCGCGAAGATTTCTTGAAGTTCATCAAGGAGAACGGCGATGCGTGCCTGCACGTGGCGCAGCATTTGGGACGCGATTGCCACTCGGCGTATGAAGTGATCCGCTCAATTGGGTTGAGCAACTCGGTGGAAGAGAAACTGGCGCGCTTCCTGGTGGAGTGGTCGGCCGAGTCGCCGCTCACAAACGGAGTGCAGCGGGTTAAGCTGGCGCTGACGCACGAGGAGATTGCGCAGCTGATCGGTTGTTCGCGGGAATCGGTGAGCCGGAGCTTCAGTGACTTCAAACGGAAGCACCTGGTGGAAGTAAACGGGTCGACGCTGTTGGTGACCAACAAGGCAGCCTTGGAGCAGATGGCAGCGATGTAAGTGGTCGTCAGAAAACTTCAGATAGTGGTCAGCCACGGGTACCCAAGAGGACCCGTGGCTTTTTGTTTGCGGCAGCATCGATTGGGCATGAAAAAAGCCCCGCCGGACTCGCCGACAGGGCTTTTGGGAGCGAATCGGGCGACTGTTATACCTTCAACATGATGATGGCGAGGGTGAACAGAGCGAGAGTCTCGATGAACACCAAGCCAAGGATCATCGCGGCGCGGATGGCGGCGGCAGCGCCCGGATTGCGAGCCATGCCTTCGCACGCAGCCGAGGCCACACGGCCCTGACCGAGAGCGGCGCCGAACGCGGCGAGCGCCATACCGAAGCCCGCGGCGATGGCGAGGACGCCCTTGCCACCGGGGCCGCCGGTTTCCTGAGCAAACGCGGCCGGTGCGAGAATCGTGACGGCCATGAGAACTGCCAACAGCATTACAGCTTTCTTCATAACAGCCTCCTAAGAAATTACCGCCAGTGGGTGGTTCCCGGATGTACGTGGTGCAAACCGGTCTCACGCTGAACGGCACGAGCAAAATCGCTGGGATCGCCTCGATTCCCACCAAGCGGACGGCCTCCGAAGGCCATCCCTGCAAGCCGAACTCCTAGTGCTCTTCCGCGATGGCTCCGCCGATATAGATGGAAGGCAGCACGGTGAAAATGTAGGCCTGAATAATGGAAACAAAGATGTGCAATCCGATAAACGCGATCGGGATGACCAGCGGGAAGATCGCCAGGACGACGCCAAGGACGGGACTTTTGGCCCAAGCCCACTGCACCGGGCCGACCAGCAGGCCCAGGAAAATCATGTAAATCAGATCGCTGGCGAAAATATTGGCCCACAGGCGAACAGTGAGGGAAAGGAGGCGCGCCGAAGTGGAGATGATCTCGACGGGAAACAGGAGAATGGCAAGCAGCCAATCTCCGAAATGCTTCGGCGAACCAGCGAAGGTGAGGAGGTAGCCTCCAACGCCGTGATAGCGGATGCCCTGGTAGTTGAAATAGATGAAGGTGAGAATCGCGCAGGCCAGAGGGACCACAGCATTGCCGGTGGGCGAGGTAAATGCAGGAAAGACGCTCAGGAGATTGGAGAGCAAGATGAAGATAGAGACCGAACCGGTAAAGGCGATGAACTTGTCCGCTTCGTGGCCGGTGTTCTCTTCTAGCAGATCCTTGATACCGAAACCGAGCGGATTCGTGAGAAGCAATTCGGCGGCCTGCTGGAAGGCGCCCGGGCGCTCGACGGAAAGGCGCGAGCGAAGAAGCAGCGCAATCACAGTGCCGATGACGAGCACGAGAAACGCCATCACGACATGCTCGGGAATCGGCCTCTCAAAGTCCCGGGGCTGAAGATTCAGCGCGTGCAGCAGACGAAGGGCCAAGGGCCCGAAAACGTGGTTAAACCACTCCGTGAACCGGCTTATATGTTCTTCCATTCCTCAATCCGTTGAGCGAAGGATGCTGTGCACACTGACCAGTATGGTGGCCGCTCCCAGGGCACACAGACCGCAAACCATGCTTAAAGCGGGAACGTGCAGATACTTAAAAATAACATAGATAGTTAGGGCTATCAATGCGTAGCGAAAAGCGGCTTTGAAGTAGCTGACGATGGGCACGCGGACCTTTTCACCGCCGTGCTGAGACGTGGCAGCGACAGTGAGCGCGTCGAGGCCCTGCTTTAGCCAACGGAAGTTGAGCCAGGCAAGCGCCGCACCGATAACGATGCCGAGGCCCCAAACCCAGGTGTGGAACACGGCAACAGGAATGGCGACCAAGAATCCGAGGACCATGGTGAGCAGCGAGATCCAGGTCTCGGATTGACGATAGAACGAATCAGGGATGGGGCTGTTGGTCACGGTTAAGGAGATTATAGCGTTGCCGGGCCAGAGTAGCAGTGTCGCTCATGCTGCGGAGTAGCCTGAGATCCTCAGGTGGCAGAAACCGGGTCGTTCAGGATGACAAATGGCACGATCTGCTGCTGGAGACAAGGGCGCCTGCGTTCAGAAGTCAAAGTCGCCATCGATGCGCCAGAGGCGGCCGACCGAATTGTAGAAGACACCGTAGAAGGGCGAGGTGAAGTTCTGCTGAACATCGCGCGGGTTGTAGTGGTTGGTGACGTCGATGACCTTGAGGCCCCCGAGAAACTGGATGCGATGGCCTTTGAACTTGAAGTCGAAGGGATATTGGATTTTGAGGTCGAGACTGGCAAACGTGGGGAAGCGGCCGGCTTCGTTGCGCTGGCCAATGTAGTTCCAGTCGGGGCCAACGTTGGAATAAGGGAAGCCAGTGTGGACGTCGAGAATGGGAACGAATTGGAGTTTGTAGGGTAGGCCGATGATGCCCCAGAAGAGTACGCGGTTGGGAGCGTCGCTGGAGAGCAGGCCGCACTGATTGGGGCGGATGAGCGGGTAGGGGAAATTGCCGAAGAATTGATTGTAGTCGTTGAGCTCGCCGCGGGCGTAGGAGCGGACGTAGCTGCCGACGATGGAGGTGCGTTCCGTGGGATTCCAGCGAAGCATGGCGAGGAACTCGTCGTAGGTCTGGCGGCCGGAGTTGAGGAGTTGGAGCTGTGGACCCGTCGTGGCATGCGGAGGGACGAAATCTAATGACGTGGCTGAATTCGAAAAGAGATTCCTCGCTCCGAAGGCTCCGATCGGAATGACGGGTACAGCTCCAACCCCGACGGTATCTACGGGATTGACGAAGAATTCGCGGTAACCGGAGCGGTGTTCGTAGCCCAGGCGAAGAAGCAGGTTGCGGCGGAGTTGACGGTCGAACTGGAGCGTGGCGCCGAAGCTGTAGGGAAGGCGGAGGGTACCATCGGGAGTCGCAATTACGTGAGCATAGGTGGTGGCGGGTTGCGTGATGGTGACGCCGTCGGTGGCGAATTGGGTGATGGTTTGCGCGGGGAAACTGGGGAAAATGGCAACGTTGAGAGGAATTTTGTCGTAGAAGAGGCCAACGCCCCCGCGGATTGCAGTGCGATTGTCTTTCGTGGGAGCGAAGACAAAACCGATGCGGGGCGCGGCGTTTAGGGACTCGGCGGAGAGGGAGTCGTGGTCAAGGCGCAGACCGAGATCGAGGGTGAAGCGCTGCGTGAGTTGCCAATTGTCCTGAAGAAAGAGGCTGAAGTTGTTTTTCGCAACATTAGAGGAGAGAGAGGGTTGCGCGTAGGTGATTTGCTGAGTGAGCGTGTTGTCTTCGCGGAGGACGTTGATCGGGAGATTGGAAATGTTGCCGTTGTAAGTCGAGCGTGCAAAGGCGTAGCCAAACGTGAAGAGGTGGCGGCCATGATACTCGAGAGGACGAAGATGTAGCGCTTGCGTCCACTGATAAAGCCAGGTGAAGCGGCGCTGCGATTCGAAGTAGCTGCCGGAGTTCTGCTCGGGATAAAGCGTCATGATGCCGGGGGCGGATTCGTCCGGGAAGACGCGAAAGTTGAGTTGCTTGACGGAGAACAGCGATTGCACGAAACCGCCGTTCGCGAGGATCCAGCGATCGGCGACAGAGGTAAAGAAGCCGCGCTGGTGATCGTCCGCGGTGACAGGCTCGGGATTGAAGGTATCGATGTTGGCGTGCCAGGTGTCTTGCGGATCAAAGGTGAAAATGGCGGTAAGGCGGTGGGAGGAGACAATGTCCCAATCGAGTTGCGTCTGCGTGTTGATGCGCTCGTCGATGCGGATGTTATTGGGGTTAGGGAGGGAGGGAGTGCGGATCGTGTCGTAGCCATAGTAAAGGGACTGGAAGAGGAAGAGCTTGTTCTTGAGGAGCGGGCCGGAAAAGGCGAAGTGGGGCGTGGCGCTTTCGACGCCATGGATGTGGTAATCGATCCAGCGAAAACGTGGGACCGGATCTTCGAAAAGGTATTTCCATTCGTCGCCACCGCCGCGCGTGGTGACTTCGATGACACCGCTCGAGAAGCCGCCGAATTCCGCGGAGAAAGGGTTGGAGAGGACACGCATGGAATCGACGGCGGCGGCCGGAAGGCGAAGAGCGGGCTGGCCGGTGAAGGGATCGCCAATGGAGGCGTTGTTGATAAGGGCGTTGGATTGATTGGCGTTGCCGCCCTTGATTCGAATCAGGCCATCGGGCCCGCGCAGAACACCGGGCAGAAGGGGGAG
>Ga0335077_10001017_pt1 | contig 32696 bp, 34 predicted proteins | sample Lox_Sample_31_FD_207151 | JGI IMG/M metagenome (GOLD analysis project Ga0335077, IMG submission 207151) | Soil microbial communities from Loxahatchee National Wildlife Refuge, Florida, United States - Lox_Sample_3.1 | ecosystem: Environmental > Terrestrial > Soil > Wetlands | place: USA... | reverse complement strand
TCGTGCTAGATAGTGACTGCGGTGGCTTTCAATCGTGAGGCAAGTGCATCGGTCAACGCTTCTGTATTGCCCATAGCTGAGGTAGCGCAGCCCCACCGCCCGGCTGTGGTTGTATAGGCTGTCGGGCTTCTTCACTTCATGGGTCAGGTCACTATTTTTTCGACGAGCTGGAATCGTCGGGGGACTTAATCAGGCGGTTTAGGAGGGGGGTAGGTGGCTAGAATTATCTTCATGCACTCCGGCTTGTCTATCTTGCACTTTACAAATTTTACGAGATTCCCGGCGACACCCAATCCGAGTTGCCGGGCCATAAGGAGAACCAAATCATTGCCGAGCGTATGTCTGGCACCCTTAGAGATTTTTGTGCTGGTTACGTAGCGACCCTGATCCTTGACCCAGTACCAGTTGTGGTCTCTCTTCTTGCGATCCACCTCGCAACCGAGCTTGCCGCCTAACGCGGAATCAACTTCGTCAGATTCTAATGTAGCCATGTCGCGTGATTATCGCTTCGGAATTACCACGCTTCGGAGCTGCCCAAGTCTCTCGCGTAACCGATCGCTAAGCTGCGCTTCGCGTTCGGACAGTCCCTCAAGCTCCTCAACGAGACTGGAAGCAAAGCTACCGATTGCGAAGTCCTCAGAATCGCCATATCCATACCAACCGCGATGCGGCTCACTTGCGATAAACTGGCCGTCTGCTTTGGTAACGGCGACAGTCAACACCTCAGCAAGACTATACCGCGCGCTTCCGAGATCGGTAAGATACTGGACGGACTTGAAGGCTTCGGGACGCTCAATGACAAGCACGCCTTCCACTGGGCTGCCGATATAAACAGACAGGTTGAAAAGCCCAGAATCACCGGAGTTTGCTGTCTGCTGGAATGCCCAGTCGCTGGAGGCCACCGCTGTAAACAAGTTGTTCGCCGCTTGGCTTGCGCCTACGACGAATGGAAGTGACACAGAAGGTTGCGCCTCACGATTCATTTGTCCGCTATGTGCTACAAGCATGCCTTTGTACACCTCATTCGTTCTTAGTGGCCCGTCGCTTGTTTCGATGCATCAGGAGGTTTCAATAGGTTCGGAGGAACCGATGCCGATACGCCTATTCCCCATTTCACCTGATACGATGGCTCCCCTTCACCACTGTAGATGTCCTTGAGCTTGACGACCTTTGCCGGAGTGACCAGGATCTTCAAGGTGGTGCCGTCCTCCAACTCAAGAACCACCTCTGGCCGACTAACCACCTTAAACTCCAACTCCTCGGCGTCAACCTGCTTCCCTTCATGGATAGCTTTCGTGGGCTTCCCCATTTTTGTCCTCGTTGCGCGGGACACAAGTACAGAGGGACATCCCCTCTGACAAGACACCATCCCGGCGTCTTACTCGCAATTCTGGCTCCAAAGCTAGTGCGTTAGTTTTCAGCAATTTACTGGGCTGCGGAGCACCCGGTGGCGTTTTGAATGGGAACCAAATGCCTCAAATACGGCAACGCGGCGGGTGACACCCCTACCCGACCGGGCGAATGATCTACCGGCCTGAGGTATGTTGTCAACCATTGAAGTGGTTTGATGCGCGGCTTCAGTTGCGGGTTTATCCACTGTGGTAACTACCTCGCAACCCTTAACACTCAAGTATCGTACCACGCTGCGAATACTTCGGCAAGACCCGACCGACGCTAATCATCGTGCCGTCAGACTGATCTCCGTTGGGCAGAACCTCCTGATTTTGCCACGCCAGAATTTCCACAAGGTCAACCTTCGGACTCAGTGAGTTACAGTGTCGCACCGAACAGGGTTTTTGCCCACCAGCCCTCCAATGGATTCGATCGAGAGGCGGCGGGCCAAAGCCAGCATTCGGTAGATCATTTGGGATGGGTCTGTGCGCAAACAGTCGTCGAATCGTGAAGGTGAAGTCCTAACTTCGCCACAACGCGCGGAAAAACGTCACCCAGAAGCGTCGAAGCAACGGAAATAGCAAGATCAGCTTTATCGTCTTCTGACTTCTCCCCCCGATGGATTACAGCATTCCGAGCCGTCTGAACTTCATCGATTTCCTGCCAAAGTGTTTTGGCGGAAGTTTCTCTTCTAAAGCTCTCCAACTCAACGCCGCCGAACTCGGCCAGAATCTTGGTCAACAGGATCTGAAATCGATTCATCCCTGTGTGCTGCGTTGTCAGGTCTGTGATGAATGAAGCCAAACCTTCGGTATGCACGAGACCGAAAATGATCGGCTTTAGAAGGACCGTTTTCACGGCAAGTTCCGTTGCCGTGACGGCAAAGACCAGGGCCGCTTGGGGAAATGAGGGTCTTAGCGATTGAGCATATAGAAGCGCTTCGCGCGCCGGACGCGCAAGATCGGGATGCGCCACATAGTAAGATTGCAACCGTTCGGAGGTGAACTCCTTGACCGCATCTTCGTAGTTTTCCGCGTAGTACTCTTGAGCGAGTTCCTGAGCGTGATCTCGCGCCCATTGAGGGCCAAGTTCGCTGTAGAGATGATCATAGGCCGCCTCTTCAGCCGCCTCGTGCTGGGCATCCCACTCTCGGTCGTCGTCGTAGTCGCTCACGCCTGTCCTTGCCCGCTTGGATTCGACGAAAGCCTAGCATGAAACCGCCGGTTGGCATTCAACGCGAGCGCGATAGTCGGTTAGCGGGAGCTGTGGTTCGCCACCGGGCAAAATCCTCGTTATTACTTTTGCCCCGCCCTACGCGCTGTTCTGGCACTGCACTCCATCTGGCGCGCTATCTTTCGCCAGGAAACGCCCTGGGCGCGAAGCCGACCGATCCTCGTGGCATCCACGATCTTTCGCGGCCGTCCCAGGCGCTTTCCCTTGGCTCGGGCGTTCCGCAACCCGGCCCGGACGCGCTCCGCAATCAGGCTGCGCTCAAGCTCGGCCACGGCGCCCAGGACCGTGAAAACCATTTTCCCGGCCGGCGTGCTTGTGTCGAGGGATTCGGACAGACTGACGAACGCGACACCGAGGGCGTTGAATGTTTCGAGCGCACGGAGAAGGTGCGACACCGAACGAGCGAACCGATCGAACTTCCAGACGGCAATCACGTCGAACTTGCGCCGGTGAGCATCGGCCATGAGCCGGTCGAGCTCCGGGCGCTTATCTTTCGCGCCAGAGATACCGATGTCGAGGTAGGAATCCACAAGCTGCCAGCCGCGCGCTTGGGCGAATTGCTCAAGCTCGCGAGTCTGCACTTGCACATCCTGGCCGTGGTTCGCCGTGCTGACTCTTGCGTAGATCGCTACTCGGTGAGAAGTTTGGACAGCCATCGTTGCCTCCAATCAGGTGATGGTGGTTAGCCTCGCGTCGGTGCTGATAACACCGGCGCGGGGCGCTTACTTCGTTCTTTTCGGGCGACCCTGCCCCTTCCAGTAGATTTTTTCTTTCGTCTTTCGCAATCGGGCCAAATCGGATTTCGTCCAAAGCCTCACGGTCGCTTTCCCGAGAGGTTGCTGCTTTGGTGCAACGATCTTTCCGAGTGCAATCCAAGCGTGAAGCGTCGCACGCGAAATCCCTACTGCCTTTGCTGCTTCTCCCGTCGAGTAGGTCCGTGGACTCACTGCCGCATCTATAACAGCGGCTAGACAAGCTGTCAAGTCTTTGTTACGATGCCGTCAGCGAGGTAACGAGATGGCCACATTTAGGATTACATTTCATCAACTCATTCAAGACTCTCAGGATTACGGGAACGACGACGAGCACATGATCTCGCGGGTATTCTTTTCACTTGAGGTGGACGGGAAAGGAGCCGGTGACTTCACTGCGGATCTAAAACAAGTTGTGGGCAGCAACATTGAAACCGGCGAAATCGAAGTCGGTGCGCCAAGCGGGTACGATGGCCCATTTAATCATCAGGGATTCAGCGAAGCTGCCAGGAAGTACTTTCGCAGTCTTATCGGTTCACAGGGTTCGGGTATTCATATTGCGGGAGGAACAAACATTCGGATGCGTAACAACCGATTCGTGCGAGATGCGCAATTCACGTTTTAGCTTCGATCGGTGCGAAATCAGCAGGTTTTGACCAAGTATAAGCTGGGCAGTGGATTCAGCGGCTTGCAGGGGGCGAAACTCCAGCATGGTTTTAGCCCCGGCAAGAGAAAAAGCCCCGGTCGCGGAACCGGGGCCGAAAGAACAACCGACGATGGGAAAGATAACTCACTCAGCGACGCGAGGCAAGCCGTCTAGCGGGATCGTGTCTAATGAATCTCGTTTGGACGAATATATATCCCGTTTGGACGATCTAGGTGTCGATCATTCGGCGCCGACCGCGGCCGACTTGGGATTCAGCGATGTGACCGACGACGACGTAGAGTGTTTCATCGCATGCCTGAAAGATCACGCGCCATCGAGGATTGAAACCGTGATCTTTCCGAGCATCGACTTCGACCGGACGAACTTTGTGAAGTTCATCATGATGGCGTTCCATCCGGGCTTGGAAGAGAGCCTCATCAAACTGAGGCGAAAGCGCGGCCGCCAGTTCAAAGCGGCGGTACGGAAGCGGATCAAGGGCGGAGAGGAATCGAGTGAGAACGCCGCAGCATTCGATACGACGCGCATGGGACTGACGGGAACTAACCTCTCGCTGCTGCTGGTCGCGCGCGAATACGTTCGATTTCGCGCCGGTGTGGAACTGCGGCCCGCGGAGTGGCAGGCGATTGCTGATGCTGTCCATCGCGTGAATCCCAAGTACTCGTCTCGCATCGACGGCAAGAACCTGGCGAGAAATTTGTGCCGGTTCGCGGCGGCCCGTCCCAACCTTATGCCGCCCGGCCGGCGGGGCTGGCGCTCGGTCGAAATCGTCGAGCGCTGTCGCCTCGTCATCACTGCGCAGATCGACGGCCGCGCCTTCATCGTAAAGTAACTTCCTAAATCCCTTCCCTGCGAAGTACTAGACCCGCTTGCTGGCCTGATTTCTTGCCGTGGGATGTGCAATCCTGCCGATCGTTGCGAAGTTGGACCGACAGAGGCACACGCGAATGACGGCAACAAATCCGATCTTCGTTTCAAAAAAAGTGGCCGCGACGCTGATGGGAATTTCCATCGGCACGCTGGACAGACTCAGGCGGCAGCGGTTCATCACAGCGGTGCGGATCGGGCGTCGCGTGATGTTCAAGCGGGAGCAGTTGGAGAAATTCACCGGCGCGAGGTTTCGACCGGAGCTGGAAACAGAAGGACGCCTGGTCATGTAAGACACGAAAGCCCGCAGAGATGCGGGCCTCGTGCGTGATTGAAAGTTTCCGGCCGCCTGAAACGGCCAAGAAAGGAAACACCGTGAACAGCACCCTTGTACACCACCAGCATGGGGACCTGCAAGCGCGTCCTCATCGTCGCCGTCTCGCGGGGCGCCGCACCGTCGCCACCGGAAGCATTTCGACTGACGAAATCGTTTTTTCGATTGCCTACTTTCTCCGCGCGAATCCATCCGAATTGGGGAAGGTCTACCGCGAGTACCGGCAATTCCGCCGCCGCTTGCTCGCCCGACTGGAACGCGCGAGCCGTCGAAACTGCGAGGCGTTCAAGCGATGAGAAGTCGCACCGACGCCGAGAGCTATATCCGCGCGGAGACGGATTCGCGCGGGAAGCTGTCTCAGCGCGCCCGGATACTTCAGTTACTCTTGTCCGCTCCGGAAATTACGCTGCCAGCAATCCTCGATCTGAGAATCTCGCAATTCGGGTCTAGGATAAAAGAGCTGCGCGGCGCGGGCTTCGACATTCGGAACCGCACCGAGCGCATGGACGGGATCGTGCGAAGCTGGTACCGCCTTGTTCCCGATCCGCCCGTCGATCCGCTGCCTGAATACCAGCTCGGCCCATTGTTTGGAGCTTCCAGGCCATGAAGTCGCTTGGCTCACCGTTGGCCGTGGTCCCTTCGCAGCGGGAATCGCTACGCCCCGATGTTGCCTGGATTCGGAAACATGTCTCGGTTTTGGAAGTGGGCCGTGCGCTTGGGCTGCGCATCCACCATTGCAAAACGCGATGCTGGCGCCATGAGAATCACAGGAACGGGGACGCCGATCCATCTTTGCACTTCTATGAGCGGGGGAATCGGGTTCGCTGTTTCGTCTGCGATACGCGCGGCGGACATTCGTGCATTGACCTGGTGATGGGCGTTTTAGAAGTCGATTTTTCCGCCGCCGTCTTGTGGATCGCAGAACGGTTTTCTGTTCCGGCCGTCAAAGCTGGACGGCCGATCGGGAACCGTCCCGTTGACGCGATTCCCTTCCGTGTGGGCGTGGAAGGGTCAGACCTCGAAGTGCTCGTGCGCTCGGGAATGTTCGGGCAACTATCTCCCGCTGAAAGCCGGATCTTGGTTGTGCTCCAAATGTTTCGAGACTCAGAGAGCGGACTGACGCGATTGAGTTACCGGGCGATCATGCGATACGCCGGCGTCGGAAGCAGGGCGAACGTCTCACGCGCGTTGGCGCACTTGCAAAGGCTTCACGCAATCCAGATAAGCCACGGCGCCAGAGTGGGGCTGGTCCGCGAATGTAGCGCCTACAGTGTCACCTTGGATGATCCGAAGTTTCTGGCCGCATGTGATGAAGTTTTTCGAGCGGGCCGCGATGAAATCGCCGCCGAGCGGCAGTACCGCAAGAAAATTCGGTCTGCTCGTCAGGCGATCGCTCTAGTCCCAGAAGATCATTCGCCTGTATCTGAATTTAGTTCACAAAGCCCTCTCCGGTCGGACGTTTCCAGTTCGCAACGTGGACGGCTTGTGTGTGTAAACCCTAACCCAACTACTGAAACCCAGAAGCTTTCCTGTGAAGGTCTAAACCTCAGTTCTCCCAGGGAACTCATGGTTGATTTATCGGTTCCTAATGGGAACCGTGAAATTGGTTTCAGGGAGCACGGGCTGTGAGACTCGCGCGCGAGCAAAGTCGAACGATCCTCGCCGAGCGCGGGTGGTACGTCACCGAATGCTGTGACAAGTGCCACGCGCTGCTCGGCGCCGTCCGATGGATGCGACGCGGTGAACCTGGGGTGTGGTGCAGCCAAATTTGTCGGGACGGACAAGCGGCGAAGTCTCTCGGAACCTGCCGCGGATGCGGGGCGCCGCTCAAGAAACGGCGCGGCGCGAAGTGGTGCAGCGATACCTGCCGTGTCCGGGTTAACCGTAGCGGCCTAAACGTGCCCGATTATCCCGAACACGAAGCACATTCTAAGACGCTTACAGAGCCGGGTAGGGGTTTCGGCTGTCTGGATACGGGAACGGCCTAGAAACGCGAAATGGCAAGCACGGTCAAATTCGAGGCGGGGCGAAAAGGTCGCTCTCAAGCGGCCCCTGAAAACGCGCGCAAATCGTGGAGCGGGCGCGGCGGTTGTGCCGGGACAGAAACAAATCTTTTCGCCACAGTGTGCTGACGCTAGACGAACAAATGGCGACGATGATCCAACTCGACAGAGCACGCGAGCCGGCGGAAACGTCGGCCACTATGCCGGACTTCGCGGCGCGTCACTACACGCCGGCAGAAGTCGGCAAGCTCTGGGGATTGAGCGCGGATACCGTGCGGCGGCTCTTTGAAAAAGAGCCTGGCGTCCTGCTGATTGGCGATCCATCGCGGCGCGGAAAGCGGCGCTACCTGACGCTGAGGATTCCTGAATCGGTGGTTTCTCGTGTACATCGGAAAATGAGTCGCGTATAACAATGCCCATGCTGACGATTTATCGGCGACACCGAAAAACCTGCCAGCATCGCGCCTGTCACCGGAACGTCTGCACGATCGCGGGGCGCCGCGCCGACGGCAAGCCCGCGAAATGCAACTGCCGCTGCCCGCTCTGGGCCGATGGATTCCACGAAGGGCGCGAAGTCCGCAAGTCGCTCCGCGAAAATTCCTGGGACGCAGCGCAAGAGGCGCTCGAACGGCTGAAGAAAACTTTCGGCAGAACGCCGGACGCGGCCGAGGACGAACCAACCACGATCGCGCACGCGACGGAACGCTATCTCGCCGACGCGCGGGAGCGCAACCTGCACGACTCGACGATTTACAAGTACCGCTCTCTGTTCGCGCAGCTCAAGGCGTTCGAGCAGACGCACGGGCTTCGCTACGTGAAGGAACTCGACCTCGAAACACTTTCCGCGTTCCGCGAGACGTGGACCGACGGCCCGCGGGCGCGGCTGAAAAAGCTCGAACGGCTGCGAGCGTGGCTCAAGTTCTGCGTGGAGCGGAAGTGGGCCGAGGAAAACTTCGCCCGCCGGCTCCATGCGCCGAAGGTTCCCGACCGGCCGACGCTTCCCTTCTCGCCCGGCGAGATGCTCAAGATTCTGGCGGCGCTCGACGCTTACGGAGCGAGCGCGGGGATCGCCAACGCGCAGCGGCTCCGCGCCTTCGTGCTCGTGCTGCGGTATTCGGGAATGCGGATTGGCGACGCCGTGCGTCTGAGCGTTGACCGCATCGACGGAAACAAACTTTTCCTCTACACGCAAAAGACCGGGACTCCGGTGCGCTGCGTTCTGCCGGACTTCGTTCTGCGGGAACTCGGGGCGGCTCCGAAGTCGAGCGAGGGGCATTTCTTCTGGACCGGAAAATCGAAGCTGCACAGCGCGATCGGAAAATGGCAGCGGCGGCTACAGAGGCTTTTTGAGCTTGCTGGCGTACAAGGCGGACACGCGCACAGGTTCCGCGACACGTTCTCGATCGCGCTCCTGCAATCGGGAGTGCCGCTTGACCGGGTGAGCATCCTGCTCGGCCATCGCAACATCCGAATCACCGAGAAGCACTATTCCGCCTGGGTGCGGGAGCGGCAGGAGCAACTCGAATCGGACCTACAAAGAGCGTGGTCGGACGATCCGATTGTGCTGCTCCAAGGTACGCAGCAGGTACACGGAAAAACGGAGCGTCCCAATTGAAACATTCTGCACCGTTTGTTTTGGTAGGGGCGGTGGGGATCGAACCCACGACCTTCGGCTTAAAAGGCCGCTGCTCTACCACTGAGCTACGCCCCTGGCGTGCTACGGCACAACACATTGCGTGTCGGGCGAGATCGCACGGACGGCACCGCGTCAGTTTCGAGCGGTAGTCGATTCTAGCTTGTGCGGAGAAATGGAGCAACCCGCGCGGCCCGCGGGAAGTTCGTACGCGCAGGTTGAAAATCAATCCGCCGCGGTCGTTTCGCCCGGCCTGAGGCTGGCCCGCGGGCGCTTGCGTTTCCAGACGTAATCCTTGCGCAGCTTTTCCTGGTGCTTCTTCACCTGGCTCTCGATTTCGGTGAACGCGGCCCGGGCACTCGATGGCACGTCCGCGCCGCGACCGGTTGCGTAAAGCGCTCCGGTGGGGAGAGTCAAGCTCACTGAGAAGTTGTACTCGGTCTTGCGGGGCGTCTTCTCAATCGTGCTGTGGAGTTGGACCGAATCGGGAGCATAGCGTTTCAGCAAGCGCCCGAGCTTTACGATGTGGTTCGCACACGCCTTCTCGATGGAATCGCGAAATCCGGCTTCGACGTGACTGTAGGTGATTTTCATTCGAGCACCTTCCTAGGGGCCGGTCGACAACCTGAAGAGACGTCTTCATAGCGGCAAATTCAGGATAGCGCCGGGGACAGCTCCACGCAACCCCGGCCCGCCCGGCCGGTGAATTGACAGGCCCGCAGCGGGCATCATAGGCTCGATACGAGTCGCGCACGCGACTGCTAATGCCCACGAAATCCCAACCCGCCGGCGCCCATCGAGGCCGAATTCTCGTCGGCCCCGCCGGATGGTCCTACTCTGACTGGAACGGGATCGTGTATCCTGCGCGGCGGCCGCGTGGATTTCATGAGGCCGCGTATCTCTCGGAATTTTTCGACACGATCGAGATTAACACTTCGTTTTACAACCCGCTCCGGCCGGATTTCGCCGCGCAGTGGGTCGAGCGCGTCGCGGCCAATCCGCGATTCCTCTTCACTGCCAAACTCTGGCAGAAGTTTACGCACGAAGAAGGCGCGAACGCCGCGGACGAGAAGGCCGTGCGACAAGGTTTCGACGTCCTGCACGGCGCGGGGCGGCTGGGCGCCGTCCTTTTGCAGTTCCCTTTCTCGTTCCACAACACGCCCGAAAATCTCGCTCGCCTGCGGCAGATCCTCGGCGCGTTCCGCGAATATCCGCTGGTCGTCGAGGTGCGCCACTCGTCGTGGGCACTGCCGGAGTTCTACGCGTTCCTGCACGAGCACGATGCGGGAATCTGCAACATCGACCAGCCGCTGATCGGCCGCTCGATCAAGCCGGGCGAACGCGCGACCTCGAAAGTAGGGTACGTGCGCCTGCACGGCCGCCGCGCCGATACATGGTTCAGCGACGATCCCGACGTGGCCAGCCACGAGCGGTACAACTATCTCTATAACGAACGCGAGCTGGAGCCGTGGGCAAGACGCGTCCGGCTGGTGGCCGATCAGACCGAGGCGACGTTCGTCGTCTCCAACAATCACTTCGAAGGGAAGGCGGTGGTCAACGCGCTGCAATTGATTCACATGCTGACCGGGAACAAAGTGAAAGTGCCTGAAACCCTGCGCCACCGCTATCCGCAGCTCGAGCGGATCGCCGACGCGCCCTCGCAGGAGCCGACGCTCTTCCCTCTTCCGCCGAAGTGAGCGTTTCAGGCGCAGCGGCGCCGAAAAAGGACTCGGACGCACGAAATCGGCATGCGCAAGAATCGTTTTGGATGTGAGATGAAAGTTACTTCTTGAAGAGATCTTCGAAGGCCTGACGGGCGTTGCTGGGTCTGGCGACCGCTGGAGCAGCGGGGGCATTCGTGGCGTAAGTCACCGGCGACGTGTCCTTCTCGACCGTCATGCGAAATTCAAAGAAAGTGCAGTCGTTCTTCGCGTCCTTCTTGGCGATGCGCTCCGGAATCGGCTGCGTGCACTCGAACTGCCTGCCCGTGTCGAAGTGAACGCATTGCTTGCAGCAGTGCAGCGCCGTGTGGCAGCGCGGGCATTCGCCGTTGGGATCGAATCCGGGGGCCAGCACCGCGCCGCAGCTCGAGCAGCGCGCCCTCATCACCGTGCCGACCATCCGAGGCGTGCGCGGACCGAGCATGTCCTGCTTCGGGCGCGGCTCGCTGGGACGATCAGTGCGTTCGGCACGCTCGCGTTTCTTATCTTCGGATTCGCGGTCGTGATATCCCCTCTGCTTATACTTCCGCTCCATGAAAACCTCCGTGGGGGTTAACCCAATGATACCCCGGAACGCTCCGCGTCAAACGGCATCTTCGTGCAGGGTGCGCAATTGCGTTTTCGACGAGCCGTCCGCGAGACGAATCACGATCCGTGCGCGCCGGTCTGCTTGGCCCAGAACTTCGAGACACCCTCGAACGGCAAATCGGGTTGCAGAAATTTCTGAGGGCTGCCGAATCCCGCGAGAGCCGCCTCAGCCGCCAGATAACCGCTTCGCACGGCGCCTTCCATCGTGGAGGGCCAGCCGGTGCGCGTCCAATCGCCCGCGAGGAAGAAATTCTTCACTCCGATGTCCTGCGGCGGGCGCCACCGATCCACACCCGGCTCGGGCGAGAAGGTCGCGCTGATTTCCTTGATCACCGTGGCCTTGACGATTTGGGCTTCGCGCGTGGCGGGAAGAACGTCCGCTAACTCGCGGCGGCAGAGGTCGATAATCTCCTGCCGCGACCGCGAAACCAAATCATATGATGCACTGATGACCAGTTGCAAGTACTGACCTGAATCGGCACCTCCTGCACCCGCACCACCGCTATTTCCGTCCGCGTACAAAAGGGTCTTGTTGAAGACCCACTGCGTCGTATGGTCCAGCAGCGCCAGGAACGGCTCCGCCATCACAGTGCGATCGAACCATAGATGCACGCCGGTGATGGGCGAATTCCGGAGACGATGCAGCCCCTCGAGAGGTCCGCCCTCTTCGCTCATTTCCTTCGGGAGCAAGCCGATCAGCGCGTTGTGAGGAACGGCCGCGATGCAGGCACCGGCGGTGACTTCCGAGCCTTCCTCGAGCACGGCGCAAGCGAAGCGCCCGTCGCGCAAACGAATCTCGCGCACTCCGCATCGCAGCCGCACGAGCCCACCCTGCTGCGCCAACGAGTCGCGGCAGCCTTCATACAGCGCGGCCAGCGGCACCGACGGAATCCCGACGCGGTACCCTCCGCGGCTCGCCAGAAACGCCTTCCAGAAAACGTCGATGCCGTACTGAGCATCGGTGCGATCGAGCTCTTCGTCGAGCGCGCTCACAAGCACCACGCGCCAGAATCGGTCGATCGCTCCGGTCGTCTGTTTCATCCGGCGCAGCCAATCGAGCATCGAGATGGACTCGATGCCGCGCGGCCGGCCGCCGGCCCGCGCGATCGCGAGCAGCGCCCTGGCGATGCCTCGCTTGTCCGCCAGCGTCAACGCACTGAACGACAAGAACGACGGCGCCATATGCAGCGGCGGAGCAAGCCAGGAGGCCTCGATCGTCGAACGCCGGCCCCGGCGATCGGCGAAATACAGCCGGTCGTAGAAGCGAATCTTGCCGCCGGCTCCTGCGCGGCGATAGAAATCCGAGAGATTCGTGCAGCAGCCCAGCGTGACGTGCTGGCAATTGTCCACTTCGCTGCCGTCGGGCAGCGTGTAGGAAGTGGCTCTCCCGCCGAGGTGCGGGCGCTTCTCGAGAAGGCAGACCTCGAGGCCCGCTTCAGCCAGCGCGACGGCGGAGGCCAGTCCCGCCAGACCGCCGCCGATCACCAGAACGCTTTGCGAGGGCATCCGTCTTCCACCGGCCCGTCATCCTTGCCGTCAGGAGATATTGAATCTTTTCCGTGCTTGAAAGCGACACGCGCGACGAAAACACGTCGAACCCGCGCTCTTCGATCCGCGCGAGCAGGCTGCTGTAAGTGCGAATCAGCGCCCGCAGAGTGGCGCGGCTATCGGCATCCACCTGGGTGACGAGCGGAGCGCCCTCCTCGTAGAAGCGCCACGCACGATCCGCTGAAAATTCGAGAAGGTCGCGGAGCGCCGGCGTCAGAGGTCCGCGCAACTCTTCTTCGCGCACGCCGAACCGCTCGAGATCCTCCTGCGGCAGGTACACGCGGCCCATCTCGTAGTCGGCCGGCACGTCGCGCAGGATGTTCGTGAGCTGGAACGCGAGGCCCAGCCGCTCGGCCAGATCGGGAGCGCGCGGATCGCGGAAGCCAAAGACATGGAGGCACGTAAGCCCGACCGTGCCCGCCACGCGGTAGCAGTATTCCGAGAGCCTGTCGAATGTAGCATAGGACGTGACGGTCAAATCCATTTCCGCGCCGAGAATCAGATCGTGGAAGTAGCGCGTAGGGATGTCGAAGCGCGCGATCGTGTCGGCGAGCGCCGGAAGAATGGGATGGGCGCTCGTCTGCCCGGAAACGGCTTCGTCGAGCATGGCGCGCCAGCGGGCGAGCCCGCGGCGTTTCGATTCGAGATCGCCGGGCTCGTCCGAGACATTATCCACCAGGCGCATGAAAGCGTAGAGCGCGCAGAGCGCGTTGCGCTTGTCCTTGCGGAGCCCGAAAAACGCGAGATAGAAGCTGCTGCGCGCGGCACGGGCGATCCGGTTGCATTCCGCATAAGACGCAATCACGGAAGCCGAATCGGCCGATGGCGTGCGACCGAGCGATGATGCAGGCTGGGCAGCGCGCGCAGCCACACTCGACGATGCAGCCCCGGCGAGTTGGCCGGCCTCTGGTGCAGCCAGCTTCGCAACGAGCGCGCGGCCAAGCAACCGCAGCTTGGTCCACTTCGTGAGCGCCGGGCGATGCTCCAGGGTGTTGTACCCGGACGCTTCGATGGCATCGAGCACGGCCATGCCGCCGCGGCTGAACAGCTCGATATCGATGCGGAGAGCGCCATCCACGCGGCGAGCCAGCGGCAGCCCCGCGTCGAAGAGTTGCCGCGTGCGCCCGATCAACGACTTCATCAGCGCCGCGTAGCGCGAATCGAATCGCCGCGCGACGATGTCCGCTTCAGTCAATCCATGAGCCGCAAGAGCGTCGAGCGGAATGTAGATGCGGCCTTTTTCCAGATCGCGCGACACGTCCTGCCAGAAATTTGCGAGCTGTAGCGCGGTGCAGGTAAAGTCGGAAAGCCGCTGGCGTTCCTCGTCGCGGTAACCACAGACATAAAGCACCAGCCGCCCCACCGGGTTCGCGGAGTACACGCAGTAATCCAGAACCTCGTCCCAGCTCTTATAGCGATGGACCACCTGATCCTGCCGGAAGGCGCGGAGCAGATCCCGGAATGGCTGGGCGGGAATGCCCTTGGCGCGAATGGTTTCCCCGAGAGCGATGAGAACCGGATGCGCGGGTCTGCCGCCCGGCTGGTAGATCAGGGAAAACTCTTCTTCCCACGCATCCAGCAAACGGAGCGCCCGATCGCGGTCGGGGACTTCGTCGCCCAGGTCGTCCGACCAGCGGCAATACGCGTACACGTTGTAGAAATGCTGATGAAGGTGGCGCGGAAGGAGCCAGGAAACAACACCGAAATTCTCGTAGTGATGCGTGGCGAGCCAGCGCGTATAGCGTTGCGCTTCTTCGGCGTTCGAACCTTCAGGCGGAAGGTTGCGGGCGATATCAAGTTCGGGTGTAGGCAGCATGGAGCGCGGCGCGCGCGGTGATCAGGGGATGATGGCCGTCTTGAGTTCGCCGTTCCGATTCTTCATGTGCTGGAACACGCTCGGGAGTTCCGCAAGCGGGACCTCGCCGGTGATGAAATCCCGGGCGCGAATCTCTCCCCGCGCAATCGTATCCAGCGCTTCGCGAATGAATCGCGGCGTATGGTGGAACGTTGACTTGATCGAGATCTCCGAGTAATGCAGCGCCCACGGGTCGATCTTCACCTCGGTGCCCTTGGCGCAGCCGGCGAAGAGATTCACCGTGCCGCCCTTGCGCACCATTTCCAGCGCCCATTGCCAGGTGATTGGCTGTCCGGCCGCTTCGATCACCGCATCGGCGCCCCGTCCTCCCTCGGTCAATTGCTTTACAAGCTCCACGGGGTTCCCCATCTCGGAGGAATCAAACGCCGCGACGGCGCCCATGCGTTCGGCGGCCAGTACGCGAGCGGGCCGCCTGGCGACGGCGATCACCCGCACGTGTCGGCCCGCAAGTATGCGAATGAATCCAAGCCCGATCGGACCGCAGCCGATCACCACGACGGTATCACCCGCCTTGATGCCGGTTTCGTGGATGCCGCGGAGCACGCAAGCCATCGGCTCGACCATGGCCGCATCGAGGAACGGCATGCTGTCTGGAATCTCGAGCATGTTTTGCCGGACGATCCTGCCCGGAATGCGAATGTATTCGGCGTAGGCGCCGTTGTTGAAGAGCAAATCCTCGCACAGGTTCGGCTGGCCCTTGCGGCAATAGAAACATTCGTTGCACGGCGCGGAATTGGCGGGCACGACCCGCATGCCCTTGCGAACGACTCCGTTCACGGCGCTTCCCTTCTCTTCCACAATGCCCGCCAGCTCGTGGCCGAAAAGCGCCGGCGGCTGAATCATGCGCGCGTGATATCCCTGCTTCCACACTTTCAGGTCGGTGCCGCAGGTGAGCGCCACCTGCACGCGCACCAGCACGTCGTCTTCGCCCAGGCGCGGAATATCGACGCGCTCGATCTTGACGTCTTCGCTGCCGTAGAGAACGGCCGCGCTCATGTGTCCGTTTTGGTCTGCTTTGCTCATTCGTGCGCGATCACCACTTTCAGAGTATCGTGTTTCGGGTGCGCCGCCAAATCCAGCGCGTCCGCAATTCTCTCGAGAGGAAATCGGTGCGAGATGAGATCGCGCACCGGCAGCCGCTTCTTGAAAACGAGCGCCACGGATTCTTGCTGGTCGTCCACCGAGGCGCTATAGCTGCCCAGAATCTCTTTCTCTTCGATGCCCACGGCCGCGGCCGGAAACTCCAGTTTCAGGACCGGGTCGTTATGAGCAAACAGTAGCACACGGCCGCCGGGACGCGCGATGGCAAGGCCCTCCGGCACCAATGAGGCACTGGGGGCCGCGAGCAGTACGGCGTCGGCGCCGCGCCCTTCGGTTCGCCGGCGCATCTCGTCGATCAGATTCGCCGTGGCCGGATCGAACGATTCCTTCGCGCCGAAACGGATGCTCGCGGACCGGCGTCCGGCCATCGGGTCGCTCGTGTAAACCGTTGCGCCCACGTGGTTCGCGAGCATCGCCAGCAGCATTCCGATCGGGCCCTGCCCGACGACTAGCACCGTCTCTCCGTCCGCAACCCGCGCCTTGCGAATGGCCTTCAGGCAGGTGTTGACCGGCTCGACGAAAGTGGCTTCTTCGAAACTCACTTCGGGCGGAACGGCCACCATTCCACGCTCGACAATCCACGGCATAGCGCGAACGTATTCGGCAAAGCCGCCGCCGTTCGGATCGAAACCAGCCGTGAGGCCCGTCTTCTTGTATCCGGCGCACTGGGAGAAGAGTTTCTTCTCGCAGTAGAAACAGGCGCCGCACGGAATGTGATGAAAGCTTACGACGCGGTCGCCCGGCTTGAACTTCGTGACGCCCGCCCCGACTTGGACCACCGTGCCGGCGAGCTCGTGCCCCAGAATTTGCGGCGGGGCGATGAAGCCATGCTGAATCTTCTTGATGTCCGTCCCGCAGATGCCGCATGCGGCCACGCGAAAAAGAACGTCTCCGGCTCCGATTTCCGGGATGGGCACCTGTTCGACCACAACTCGGCCCTTGCCCCGGTACACGCCCGCGCGCATCTGCCCTTCGCGCCTGAGCGCGGAGCCCATCGATCCAAGTTGGCTGACCGCGTTGCTCATCGTATGGCTGCCGTCGCTTTCGCCTCTAGAGTCCGCGTGCTCTCCACGACTGTGGCGACATACGCGTCGAGAAACCGCGCCAGAGACTCGGCTGCCCGCTTGCAGTTCTGCCGAAGTCTCATAAGGCCCGGTATCGCCTGGGGATGAAGCGCGACCTGGGTCATGACGCGCGGAACGCTCAGCTGGCCTTCGTCGGTGAAAAGCTGGCTCATATCGAGCGGCAAATCCTCGTCGAGTCCGTCGCTGATGGCCCGGATCGCCACCGCGGGGATTCCACACGCGGCGGCTTCGCGAAAAACCTCGAGACTCTCCATTTCCACTGCGTCCGACCTGCGGCCGAGATAGCGCTTTTCCTCGACGCGAGCGATCGGACGCTCGGAAGTGAGAAATGTTTCGACAACGGTGGCGCCGCACTCCCCCGCGAAGGAAACCAGAGGCTCGCTGCTGGGAAGCGACTGACTGCTCAGATCCGTACGTGGCACATCCGAGATCACGCCGCGCGCGGCGAGCACTTCGGCGATCCGGTACTCCGGACGGAGCGCACCTGCGAGTCCCGACGAGATGCAGAAGCTCAGGGTATCGCTTTCGCTGCGGATGACTCGAGCGGCCTCGAGAGCCGCCTGCCGCGGACCGACGCCCGTCAGAACGACGCCGATTTCGGAGCCGGCGAGCGTCGAAACGTACACGCGCTCGGAGCGCCGCCCTTCAGACCGAAACTCTCGCATGGCGCGCCAGGGCGCGAATTCGCTTTCCAGCGCAAACGTAATGAGGACCTTCACGTTACAAGCCACAGATGAATTGGCTTTCTCTGCCCCAGGGGCTCGACCCCCGTTTATGAGTCACAGCGTCGCCGCGGCAATTGCCGCGACTTAAGACAGCTTATGAAATCCGTTGTGCCGCAAACCCAGCTAGGCGGCCTGCACTTCTGCGACCGGCTTTGGCCCGGCTCCGCTGCGAACGTAGCCATGCTCGACATACCAGCGCACGGCGCTCGCGAGCGCCGATTCGACGGCGCCGGGCCTGTAGCCCAATTCTCTTTCCGCCTTGTCGCTCGCGACGAACATGCGATGGCGCGACATTCTCACGCCCTCCACGGGAATCCGCGGCTCGCGTCCCGTGATGCGCGAGAAAAGCTGATCGGCGTAGCCCGCTGCGAGCGCCACCGCGTGCGGCAGCCGAACGCGCGGCGCGGGGCGGTGAGTGATAACAGCCAGAGCCTCCAAAATCTCCTTCAGCGTCATGTTGCGTCCGCCGAGAATGTACCGCTCCCCGATCCGGCCTTTTTCCGCGGCCAGTAAATGTCCCGCCGCCACATCTTCAACCGGCGCGAGATTCAATCCCGTGTCGACGTACGCGGGCATCTTGCCGTTCAGAAAGTCCACGATGATTCGGCCTGTCGGAGTCGGCTTCCAGTCACCGGGCCCGACCGGCGCGGTCGGATTCACAATCACCACCGGAAGGCCGACAGCAGCGGCCCTGATCGCTTCGAGCTCCGCCAGAAATTTCGAGCGCTTGTAATGGCCGACCATCTGATCGAGCGTCGCGTGCGTCTCTTCATTCGGAAGAGAGCCGTCGTGGAGCGGCACCGCTATCGTAGCGACCGTGCTCGTGTACACCACGCGATCGACGCCCGCCTGGCCCGCGACGTCCAAGAGCCGGCGGGTACCCTCGACATTGCTTTCGTAAATATCGTACGGATTTGCCGCCCAAAGCCGATAATCGGCGGCGACGTGAAACACGCGGCGCACGCCCTTCATCGCTCGGTGCAGGGACGCCAAATCCCGCAAATCTCCTTCGACGCGCTCAACTGCCAGGCCTTCCAGCGCCTGCAATTGGCTGGTCCGGCGAACGAGCACGCGAACCGGTTGCCCGGTAGCCACGAGCTGGCGGGTGACATGGCTGCCGAGGAAGCCTGTAGCGCCCGTGACAAGCGTGGTCATAAGTTGCGGAGAACCTCTTGGTCCCTTTGCGCCCGAAATGCAACTGCAATACAGGTCGCGGGCAAGCTCGCGCAAGCTGCCATCGGTTACCCCCAGAATCCGTTCTTTCGTTCGATCTCTGACGCGGCAATCCGCGCGCCCACGTGCCTTGGGCGGCCCGTTCGAAGGTTATCGTAGCGCGCCAGCGCGTACAGCGGGAAAGAATTTCGATACAGATGATATTTCAGATAGAACACTTGCGGGAATCCGGTGCCGGTGAACTCGTCCTCATCCCAAGTGCCGTCGTCATTCTGGTGCGATATGAGCCAGCTCACTGCGCGTTCGACGGCCGGATCGTCGGCGCCCACAACCGCCAGCAAGCCGATCAGTCCCCAGGCCGTTTGCGAGGCCGTGCTCGCCCCCTTCGCCTTGAGCGTGGGATCGTAGTAAGAGAGGATCGATTCACCGAAGCCGCCGTCCGGGTTTTGCACCGAGCGCAGCCAGTCAGCCGCGCGCCGGCATTCCGAAGCCGACGCGAGTCCCAGCGTCTCGAGCGCGCGGAGCACGCCGCTCGTCCCATACACGTAATTCACGCCCCAGCGGCCGAACCAAGAACCATCCGCTGTCTGGTCGCGGAGCAAATACGCACGCGCGCGCTCAAGCACGGGATGCGTGGGGGACCAGCCCATGTGGCCGAGGCACTCGACGGCACGCGCCGTCACATCCGCCGTGGATGGATCGAGCATCGCGTTGTGGTCTGCAAAGGGAATATGGTTGAGGAACTGCAAATTATTTTCGTGGTCGAATGCGCCCCAGCCGCCGTCGCCATTCTGCATGCTCACAAGCCACGCAAGCCCGCGGCGAATCGCGGCGCGCAGGCGCGACGGCTCGGGGTCCGCCACGCGGCTCAGGGCCATCAGCACGAACGCCGTATCGTCCACATCGGGGTAGAAATCGTTTCGAAACTCAAATGCCCAGCCACCCGGAGCGGCCTTCGGATTCTTGGCCTGCCAGTCTCCCGGGCCGAGAATCTGATTCGCGACCAGCCAGCGCGCCGCAGTCAGAAGCGCCGGATGCGCCGGATCGAGGCCAGCCTCTTCGAGCGAAACCATGGCGATGGCCGTATCCCAGAGCGGAGAGATGCACGGCTGAACGCGTAATGTGTCTTTTTCCTCGATTTCGTAGCGCTCCAGAGATTCAATCTCGCGTGCCACCAGCGGATCGCTGGTGTCTCCGCCTTCCGCGAGCAGAGCGAAGATCGAATTCATCATCGCGGGGTAAATTGTGGCCAGGCCCTCGCTGCGCTCGAGACGCTCGAGCATCCACGTTCGCGCGCGGGCCAGCGCCGCCTTGCGAAAAGGTTTCCACGGCGAACTTTCATACAGCTTCACGCCGCGGTCCAATGCAAGAAACACGTTCTTCCAGGAGATGACGCGATTGTCCCACGCGAACGAACGCGGTTTCGCGCCGGTGCGCAAGAACAACTCGTCGACGGTCAGCCCTTCAGGCAAGCGCCAGCCGGGCTTGCACGCGTACACGATCGCAAGTGGAATCACGATCCCGCGCGTCCACGACGACATCTCAAGGATGTTGATCGGGCACCACTCGGGCAGAAACATCAACTCCGGCGGAATGGCGGGAACCAGGCCCCAATCGACCGCACCCACCATGGCGAGGTAGAAGCGCACGTAAGAGTTCGTGGCTTCGAGGCCGCCCAGCTCGTGGATCTTCTTCCGGGCACGCTCGAGATGCGGAGAATCCCCCGCGTCACCAGCCAGACGGAGCGCCACCCATGCCTTTACCGTCGCATTGAGTTCCGCGGGCCCACCGTAGAAGATATTCCAGCCACCGTCGGGAAGCTGGCGCTCGCGAATGTATTTCGCAAGCTTCGGGATTTTTTCGGATTTCAATTCGCCGAGAATGTGGAGGTAGAGAATGTAGTCCGATTCGAGCGTTGTGTCGGCCTCAAGCTCGCCCCACCAGTAACCTTCCTGGCTCTGAGCGGAGAGGAACCACTCGACGCTGCGGCTGATGGACCGCTCGAGGGGGGACTCGACGTTGCGGCGAGGAGCAGCAGCGGCGCCCTGTGCGGCGCCACTGTTGGAGACCTCCACGCGCAGTCTCGCCTCCAGTGTCATAAATCCCTCAGACCCAGCTTGTCACTGATAGAATGGCAGATCATGGCAGGCTGATCTCGATGCGCCCTCAAACCCGCCGATTCTGCCCCCAGGCGGCGCCGCTGTCCCGAGCGGGTCGGGATGTGCGCAATCTCCCGGCGTTGCAAGTAGTTACAGGCCAACTCACTAATATTATCTTTTGTATGCGGCCCACGGTCAACTGAAAACACGCCCACGCTTCCCAGTCAGTGCCAATTGTGAGATGCGGCAAACGCCGATGAGGCTGGCTGAGGAAGCAGGCGTAGATCCCAGTTCAACGCGCAGCGAACGGAAGACGAAGCATGATTTCGAGTCCTTAATCGCCCTTTTTACCCTCGCGCGCGTGTTCAAGGGCGCGAAGGCGCTCCGCCAACTCGGGCAGGCGCGCGAACCAGGCATATTGCTCTTTGAATTTTTCAAGCGGACGCGCGGGCGTTCCCCACACGGTCTGGCCGCCGCGGATTGCCTTGCCGGTAGGAATCCCCGCTTGCGCGCCAACGATCGCGCCGTCTTCGATCGTGCAGTGGTCGGCGATTCCGACCTGGCCTCCGATCACCACGCGCTTGCCGAGCGTGCTGCTCCCCGAGACGCCCGTCTGCGCAGCGAGGATGGAGTGTTCCCCGATGCGGACGTTGTGAGCGACCTGCACCAGATTGTCGATCTTGACGCCGTTGCCGACCTCGGTGGTCTCGAGCGCGCCGCGGTCGATAGTCGCGTTCGCGCCGATCTCGACGCCGTCGCGGATCTCGACGCCGCCAATCTGAGGAAACTTCCAGTACCGCCCCTCGCCGAACACGTAGCCGAATCCGTCCGCGCCGATGACGGCGCCGGAATGCACCTGGACTTCATTGCCCAGATGCGCGCCGGCGTAGAGCGTAACCCGCGGGTGGAGGCGGCAGTTCTTCCCTACTCGGACACCCGAGCCCAAGAAGCAAAATGCCTCGATCGAGGTCCCCGCGCCGATTTCCGCGCGATCTTCCACGACGACGTATGGACCTACCGACACCCCCGCGCTGAGCTTTGCACTTGCCGATATGACCGCGCTGGGATGGATCGCGGCCTTGGCCACAGGCTTCGGCAATAGCCAGTCCGCGGCTTTCGCAAACGCGAACTTGGGATCGGCCGCTTCGAGAATCGTCTTCCCTGCCAAATGCGCGCCCGGATGCGCGAGCACGCACGCCGCAACCGACTGCTCCGCACGCTCTCGATGGCGGGGCGAATCCAGATAAATCAAATCCCCGGCGCGAGCCCGCTCCGGGCTGGCGACACCGGAGATCGGTGCCAGCGGATCGCCCTCGAGCTTCGCTCCGAGATACCTTGCGAGTTCATCGGCGGTGCGGGTCATGTAGGCCTCTCTTGTTGGCGGAAATGATGGTCGGCGCGTGCAAACTCCTAGAACGGATAGATGGGCTTCTGACCCGGCGGGCGAGTCTTCCAGCGTTTGTGAACCCAAAGCCACTGATCGGGATGGGCGCGGATATAGTCTTCGATCGCGCGCGTGAAGCGCGAGGTATTCTCGACCACATCCGCTTCTTCATCGCCTGTGCGCGAAAGCTCAACCGCAGGCTCAAATCGCAGCCGGTATTTCCGGCGCTGCGGATCCCACGATAGAAAGCCCGGAACCACGGCGGCATCCGTCCGGAGGGCGATGCGCGCGAGGCCTGAGGTCGTCGAAGCCGGAATGCCGAAGAACTTCACGAAGACGCCCTCTTCGAGCGCGGTGTTGTGGTCGGAGAGGACGCCGACGGTGCCGCCTTCGCCAAGAACCTTCAGGATCGAGCGGGCCGAGCGGTTCTTTTCGATCGGTTGGTTCCCGGACAGGCAGCGGTACGCGTTAATCATCTGGTCCACGCGGCGGTTCACGATGGGCCGTACCAGGAAATGCAGCGGGTAGCCATACAGCGCTTGCGCAAAAGGGGCCAGCTCCCAGGCACTCATGTGCCCGGTGAGGAAGAGCACGCCCTTCCCGCGCCGGCGGGCCGCGTCGAAGTTTTCGAATCCATCGACGACGACGATTCGCTCGATATTTTCGCGCGTGTATTTCGGGAACTGCGAGAATTCGCCAGCCATCCAGCCGACCTGCCGGATCATCCCGCCGATCGCCTGCTTGCGCTGCGCGTCCGTCCAATCCGGAAACGCGAGCCGCAGGTTGAACTTGGCCGCGCGGCGCAGCGGCGCGCGCACCCGGTACGCAGCGGCAGCGAAGCAGGCGCCCGTGAACCGCGCTGCCGGCCGAGGCAGGAGTCCCAGAAGCTTCAGTCCCGTCCACGCCACGGCGTACTCGAGCCATTCCCGCATCGCGAGCCATTATACGGTTAGCAAGTTCAAATTGAATCGGCCGATGCTAGACTCAGCTCCATCTTGAGCGAAATTCCAAAGAGCGACGATCGCGCAGCGCCGGCGACTTTTCTCGCGTCCGCCGCTGCGGTAGCCATCTGCCTGTTCGGCAATCTGGGCGCGATTGGGCTCGTCGGCCCCGACGAGCCGCGCTATGCATGGATTGCGCGCGCGATGGCGGAGACGGGCGACTGGGTGACGCCGCGTCTCTACGGCCAGCCGTGGTTCGAGAAGCCGATTCTTTACTACTGGGCGGCGGCAGTGGGATTTCGGCTGCACCTCTCAGCCGAATGGGCCGCGCGGATTCCTTCCGCGCTCGCCGCGCTCGTGGCGGCGCTCGCGATCGGCTGGCTGGCAACGAAGCATTACGGTGGCGGTCGGACCTTCAGTCGAAGCGTGACGCTTCTCGCGCCACTCATTTTCTCGACCAGCGTCGCAGCGATCGGATTTGCGCGGTCCGCTGGACCCGACATGCTCTTCACGGCTTCGCTTACTCTCGCGATGGCGAGCGCGGCTTGCGTATTTCGCTGCGCCGGCGTGCTGCGCGAAGTGTCGGCGAGTTCGCAGAGCGATACCCTTCCCCTTCTTCTCTTCGGCGCGTTCCTGGGGCTTGGCGCATTGGCCAAGGGTCCTGCGGCGATTGTTCTGGCCGGAGGAGCGATCGCACTTTGGGTGCTTGGGACGATGCAATGGCGCGTCGCTTTGCGCCTCGCGCATCCATTCGCGATCGCCGCCTTCTGCGTCGTCGCGCTTCCCTGGTACGTGTTGTGCGCGGCGCGCAATCCGGATTTCATCCGTGTCTTCATCTTTCAACACAATTTTCAGAGGTACCTGACGCCGCTGTTTCAGCACCGCCAACCGTTCTGGTATTTCGGCCCCATCCTCCTGCTGGCGCTTCTGCCCTGGACTGTGCTGCTGTGGCCGGCAGCGCGAGAAGGCATGCGCCTGTTTCGCATGCAATCGTGGAAGAACTCCCCGGGCTTCTTCTTCGCCTGCTGGGCGGCGTTCCCTGTCCTCTTCTTCAGTCTTTCGCAGTCGAAGCTGCCGGGATACATCCTGCCCGCTGTTCCGCCGCTTGCTTTATTGCTGGCGGTGATGCTCGCGCGCGAAACCGATGCCGAGTCGCCAGCCCGGCGGCGCAGCTTTGCGGCGATCGGCACCGCTATTGGGGTTACGTGGATCGTGCTCGGAATCGTCGCGATGGAGTGGGCGAGTCGCCTTCCACAAGCGGCTCGCGCGTCCGGGGGCCGTCCGATAGTCATAACCGCGATCCTCGCAATCGCTGGAGGGATCGGCGTTGCATCCCTGGCGCTGTTGCGCAAACGCGCGTTTGTAACTCTCTCGTTTGCTCTGGTCGTGATCTGCGTCGCTGCCGCGGGATTGCGCATCCTGCCCGCGCTCGACGCTTCCCTCTCCGCGAGATGGCACGGCGAATTGCTGCGCAACGACGCTCATCCCGAGCGAATCTTCACCTACCACTTGCAGCGTTCGTGGATGTACGGGATCGAATTCTATCTGGGCCGCGAACTCCCTGAATGGACGCCGTCCGATCCGGAACCCGCGCTCGTATTGACTACGCCGGATGGCCTGCGTGACATGCGGAGGCTCGGCAGGGTTCTGGGCGATCTCGATCAGCCTTACACAGGAATGATGTACGTTCCCGTGGCGCCTGCGCCGCGCTAGAGCTCCATCAACGGGATGTGGGCGGAATATACTGCAAGAAGAAATTGACGATCTGACTTTCGTAAGCCTTCCGGTCGTCGTCCGACATGTCCCGGTAGCTCACTCGTTCGCGCAGCGATTGTTTCGGGTCGGGCGCTCGGGCCAAAAGTTGCAGCGTCTGATTCGCCAGCCCCGGACGATCGTCAGACTGAATAAACAACTTCGGAACGCCCCTGGTGGACGCGAGGCGCGTCGATACGGGAGGTTCGTGGCGAAATCGATAGTTGATCATCCGAAATGCAAAATCGGAAAAGCGACCGACCTCCGGCAGCACGGTCAGCCCGGACTTGCTCATCTCCATCCGCAGCATGGTGCGGGGATCGTCGTAGGCATCGTCGACCGCGAAAGCGGCAACTCGCGGATCGGTGGCTGCCACTTCTAGAACCGCATATCCGCCCATGTCCACGCCCCACAGGCCAATGTGCTGCGGATCCACGTCGTCGCGCCCCAGGATCGACTGCACGGCCGATCGAAGCTCGCCAGTCTCCCGGTAGCCAAGCGTGGTGACTCCCACGCTGGTCCCGTGCCCAACGAAGTCAAATAGGAAGACGTTGAACTGGTGGTCCTGAAGCGCCGTGACAAGGGTCAGCACGTCGGCGCGCTGCGAGAGGTATCCGTGGCACACCACGATCGCCGGAGCTCCGCGGAGTCCGGGAAAGAGCCATCCTTCGCGTGTCGAACCGTCGGCAAGAGGAAACGTGAACGTGCTCGGATGCCCCATCATCACGTTGAGGTCGAAGTTGGATGAACTGCGCGCGGGCCTCAGAATCTGATACAGCAGAAATCCGGACACCGTCGAGACAGACACCAGCGCGAAGAGCAGTAGCGCCAGGACTATGGAGAAAAGTTTGGCGAGACGCGTGGTGGGATAGCGGAGCTCGGAAAAGACGGCCATCCAGTAAGCGCGGGCGCTGAAGCGTTCGCGCCTTTGCGCGCCAAATGTTAGCACATTTCCATCTGTATCCGGGTTTGCGCCGCCGAGGAGTTGCGCAGGATCGTGCCGGTTAGATTCATAGCCCCCGCGACGCTATAATGGTCCGGGGGAAGGTACTTGGCTTCTATGCAGATCGTCGACCTCCGGCAGCTCAACTCCCGGTCTTTGGAGGGCCTTTTCCGGGAGGAGGCCCAGCGATGGAAGGAAGAGCTGCGCTGGGATTACCGCCCTTCGATTGACCTCGTACGGAAATTCATCGACTCGCGGGCGCTGGGTGGGTGCGCGGCGATCGAGGACGGTCAGCCAACCGGGTACGGCTTCTACGTCCTCGAAGATCACAAAGGGCTGATCGGGGGGCTGTTCGTGTCCTCCCAGCGCGCGCAGTCGGCAACCACGCAGCGCCTTCTGACCGAAATGCTCGGCGCCCTGCGCGCCACGCCGCGTCTGGAGCGCATCGAAGCGCAACTGATGCCCTTCGGGGCCGAGCTTGATCCCGCCTTTTTGTCGCAGCATTTCCGGCTGCACACGCGCCAGTTCATGCTGCTGCCTCTCGAACAGGCAAATCTCAGCGGGAAAAAACTCTCGGCCGGAATGCGAATCGAGCCGTGGACCGACCGGGCGTTCGAGCCCGCCGCGCGTCTGATCCAGCTCGCATATGCCAACCACGTGGACGGCCAGATCAACGATCAGTATTGCAGCGAAGCGGGCAGCCTGAAGTTCTTGCGAAACATCGTTCTGCTGCCCGGATGCGGCCAGTTTCTGCCCGAGGCGTCGTTTCTCGTGCGTCCCACGACGGGCGACCGCCTCATCGCCATGATTCTCACCTCGACGGTCGCCGAGGGCGTGGGCCACGTGACGCAGGTTTGCGTCATGCCGGGTTATCAGGGGCACGGCATCGGCCGGCAGTTGATGGAAAGCTCGATCGAAGCGCTGCGCCGCAGAAATTACGAATCGCTGTCGCTGACGGTCACGTCGGTCAACAAACGCGCGGTGGAACTCTACGAGCGGCTGGGCTTTCGCACGGTGAAAACGTTCGCGGCGGGCGTCTGGCAGGCCTAGCAGTATTACTTCTTGGCGCGGTCCTTCAGCAACCCCTTCAGCTCGTCCATGAATTCCTTCACGTCCTTGAAATCGAGATAGACGGACGCAAAGCGAACGTACGCCACCTTGTCGAGCTTCTTCAAGTGCGCCATCAGCAGGCCGCCGATCTCCGACGTGCTGCGCTCGCGGTCCGGCGCTTCGCTGACAAACGCCTCGGCCTGATCGACGATCGTCTCGAGCTTGTTCACCGGCACGGGCCGTTTTTCGCAGGCCTTCAGCAGCCCCTGTAAAATCTTCTGGCGGTCAAACTTCTCGCGGCGGCCATCCTTCTTGATGACCATGTAGGGAATCTCATCGATACGCTCGTAGGTGGTGAACCGGCGGCCGCATTTCAGGCACTCGCGGCGGCGGCGAATCAGGTCGCCGGTGCGCGCCTCGCGCGAGTCGATCACTTTGTCGTCAAGGTGCGCGCAGAAGGGGCACTTCACCGCGGCCTCTTTCCCGGCTCAGCCGCGTGTCCGGCTTCCGCTAGAAGTTCGGCCTCTCCCGCCTGCTCCTGCGCCCGCGCCATGCGCCGCAATTCGCCCATCGACCAGCCTTCCCGGAACAGCAACGGCAATCCCGCAATGCAACACGCTGCGAACGTAACCAGCCACAGGACGATCGAGGCGACCGCCGCAGGCTCCTTTTCTACTCCAAAGATGAGAGTCAACACAAGGAACGTCGCCGCCTGCGAACCGCCACCCACCGCTGGGGCCTGGGCCGCGGAGCCAATCAGAGTGAACGCCGCCACGAGGACCACGCTTCCAATGCCGAGAGCAGAAAGTTTTCCCGGAAACGCCCCAAGAACCCAGACGTACACGACCACAACGAGCGCCCAATGCGCCAGCGTGTAGAAAGAGAGCGTGGCCAGATCGTCCCATGTGCGTATGCCCTGCAACCCTTCGCCGAAGCCTTCGAGTAGGGCGGCGATCTTCTTGCGCCAGCCGGTTCGCCACACGTCGTGCTCCAGTTTTCGCGCGAGCCACGCCGCGCCGCGATACCGAAAGTAGATCAAGAACACGATGAGGACGACGAGCCCAGCGAGCAGCAGCACCCCGGCGGAGCGCGCGACCTTCAGAACCAGATCGTTTCCCTCGCCAACCGTTCCTCTGCGTTCGAATGACAGCAGGGCAAAGACGGCCAGCACCGCCGTTGCGGCCATGTCGAAAACGCGCTCGATAACATAGACGCCAAACATCCCGGGCATCGAAAGCGAGTCGTTGCGGGCAATCAGCACGGGACGGATCGGCTCGCCGGGCCTCCCCAGAAGAAACACGCACGTGAATCCGACAAGGGTCGCGCGAAATACGTTCCAGAAATGTGCCGTGCCGAGCGCCCCGCAAAGGCGCACCCATCGAAGCGCCCGGATGGCGTAGCAGAAGTAAATCGCCACCACTCCGAGCAGCAACAGAGACAGGCGGGCTTGATGGAGCGACGCGACCACCATCCCCCACCGGAATCCCTCCAGCGTGATCGAATTGCGAAATTTGTAAAGAAAGTACGCGAGAGCGAGGAGCGCAATGCCGAGCAGGAAATACCGTCGCGATGTTCGCAGCATTCGTTTGAAACCGTAGCAGCATCGTTTCAAGAGTGTCAAGGAGCGCTTCCGGCGCGATTGCGAGGCCGGGCGGACGCCGCTCCGCCGCCGCGTCCCGTGCCCCGAAGAGCGGCGTCCTTGTGTTCGCAGGCCGAGCAAGCCTAAGATGCGCCGCACGATGGAACTTTTCGGCCCGGTTTTGCGTTTCTTCTATTGAGGCCGAAAGGAATGAAGGTCGCGAGGCTGGATACGATTGGAGCCCGACGCCCAACTGGTTCAACTCTGTCTCCGGGGCGATGGGCCTTCCTGGGAGGAGCTTGTGCGGAGGCACACGCGGCGCGTGTATAACATCTGCTACCGGTTCACGGGCAATCCGACGGCGTCCGAGGATCTGAGCCAGGAAGTGTTTATGCGCGTTTACCGCACGCTTCCCAGTTACCGCGCCGAGCAAGGGGCGTTCCCGACTTGGCTCACGAGCGTGACTCGCAACTTGCTCGTTGACCACTACCGGCGCACGCGGCGCGACCGCCTGACGGATTCCATCGAGGACGCCATGCCGCAGCTGGGGGAAAAGCACTCCCCGGCGCGCACTCCCGATCGCCTCGCGCAGGCGGCCGAGTTGAGCGCGCAGTTGCAGCGCGGCCTGGCGCAGCTCTCGCCGGAGCTCCGCGAGGCGGTGATCCTGCGGGACCTTCAGGGCCTCGATTACGCGGAGATCCAGACGGTGCTTCAGGTGCCCGAAGGAACGGTGAAATCGAGGATCAATCGCGGGCGCATCGAGCTCGCGCGAGTTCTCGAGGCGATGGGCTTGCGTCCGGCATAGAGGCGGAAACGATCAGCATGGACTGGAACTGCACACTCACGGAAGAACGGCTCAGCGATTACCTGGAAAGCTCGCTGCGTCCCGAAGAAGCGGCGGCGTTCCGGGCGCACATGTCTGGATGCGCGCAGTGCGCGCGGGTCGTCGCACAGGTGCAGTCGCTGGTGAATCGAATGCAGCAGGCTCCTCCCGTCGAGGCGCCTCCCCATCTGGCGGCAAGAATTCTGGACGCGACGATTGGCCCGCGCAAGCGCCAGGAAAGCCGGAGTGGAGCGTTCGCCTGGTTGCGCTCGATCTGGCAGCCGCGATTTGCGGTGGGATTGGTCACCGTGGCCGCGACGTTTCTCATCATTTTCCAGGCGTCGGTAAGCTCGGGGAGCAAAGCGTCATTGAATCCCGTGAATCTTGTCCGCAGCGCGAACCGCCAGATTCATCTGACGTACGCGCGCGGCGCGAAATTCGTCAACGATTTGCGGGTGGTGTACGAGATCCAATCGCGATTGACCTCTCAGCCTGAGACCATGTCGGAGCCGGTGTCCGAGCCGGCAGCCACGCCGCGTGGCGAGCCCCGGCCGGGTCAGCCGGCGCAGCCACCCGCATCCGAGGACCACCAGAAGTCGCAATCGGTTCCGCACTCGGGCCGCCGGCAGATGCGCGGCGCCAGCGAGTTGGCGGCGCTCTCGCTGATCCCGCGCGAGGGCCTGACGATCATCGCCTCAAGGAGCTTCCTATGAAATGTGCCGAGCACGCTGAAGTCGACGCCACCGGTTATTGCCGGCAGTGCGGCAAGCCTATTTGCCAGGCTTGCACGCGCGAAATACGCGGAGCGCTCTATTGCGAGCCGTGCCTCGCAGGATTGGTTTCCGCGCCTCGCGAGCAGGCGCAGAGCGCAGGCGGCAGCGGGCATCCCGGCACCGCGCTCGCTCTGGGTTTTATCCCCGGACTGGGCGCCGTCTATAACGGCGAGTATGTGAAGGCCCTGATCCACGTCATGATCTTCGGCGGAATTATCGCCGCGCTGAGCAGCGACCTGCCCACTGTCTACTATCCGTTCCTGGGGATCACGCTCGGGTGCTTCTACTTTTATATGCCGATAGAGGCCTATCGCGTTGCAAAAGCGCGCCGGGCGGGAGAGCCTCAGCCGCCGGACCTTGTTCAGACAGAAGGCAACAAGCCGATTGGCGCGATCGTTCTGATCGCCTTCGGCGTCCTCTTCCTGCTGGCAAACTTCCACCTGCTGATGCGGGATTGGTTTGCGAAGGCGTGGCCGGCTGGGCTGATCGTCCTCGGCGTGTGGATCCTGATGGACCGAATGAGGAGAGACTCGTAGGAAAGACAGCCATGGCGAACGAAGCAAAACCACACTGCACCTGCATGAATTGCCGCGTGCGCGGCATGATGGGACCACTCATCTTGATCGCGGTGGGCGCACTGTTTCTACTAGGCGAATTCACCCACTACGGATTTCGCGACCTCTGGCCCGTCTTGCTGATCGTGGCCGGAGTTGTGCTGTTGACGCAATCACTGGCCTCGCGCGCGGGGCACACGGGTTCGTGAGGAGCGCGTGAGCAACGGCCAGCCACAACGAAGCTCGATTTTCGCCGGACTCCTCCTGATCGTCCTCGGCGCGATCTTCCTTTTCAATCGCTTCGACCCCGCGCTAGGCCTGGGGCATTTGATCCGGGTGTACTGGCCGCTTCTGATCATCCTGTGGGGCGTCGCCAAATTGATCGACCATTTCGCCGCGCGGAGCGCGGGCCAGGCTCGGCCGCCGATTCTTTCCGGAGGAGAAGCCGCGCTGCTGATTCTCCTCGCGTTCGTGCTCTCCGGCTTCGTCTTCCACGATTGGATTCGCGGCCACTATCCTGACGCGGAAATAGAGATCTCTCCGTTCCATGAATCCTTCTCGCAGACTCGCGAGGTCGCGCCGCAGGCAATTCCCGCCGGGGCTCACGTTTCGATTGAAACGTATCGCGGCAACATCGCAGTTCACGCCGCCGAAGGAAACGAGATTCGCGCGTCCGTCAATGAATCCGCAGCCGCAGAAAATCAGTCCGATGCGGACGCCCGGATGAACGACGTCGAGGTTGTAATCGAGCGGTCCGGCGATGGTTACACCGTCCACCCTGTACAGCGCGGCATCTATCACGAAAGCGTGAGCGTCGATCTCGACGTGCAGCTGCCGAAATCGGCGAGTGTTTCCGCCCATTCGTCTCACGGCGATATCAGCATCGGGGGAATCACGGGCCGCGTCGATGTTCGCAGCGAGAATGGAAACATTGACGTACATGACATGGGTTCAGACGTTGCAGCCGCTTCGCAGAAGGGCGACGTGCAGATTGCGAAGGTGGCGGGCAACGTGCGGATCCTTGGGCGCGGATGGGACGTGGATGTGGCTGATGTCGCCGGCGATGTCACGAGCGAGGGCCCTTTTCTCGGCTCGACCCGCGTGCGTAAGGTTGGCGGAACGCTGCGATGCAAATCCCCGTGGACCGATCTCACCGTCGCGCAGATGACCGGCCAGCTCAAACTCGATGCGGATCAGATCAATCTCTCCGACGCCACCGGCGCCGCGAAGTTGTTCACGCACAACAAGGACATCGACGTCGAGAACGTGACAGGGCGCCTCGAGATCGCCGATTCGCACGCCGAAGTAATGGTGGGCTACGCAGCGCCGCCGCGCGAGGACCTCGTGATTACGAACGAGGCCGGGGAAGTGAAAGTGACACTGCCCGCGAAATCAAGCTTCCAAGTATCCGCGTCTTCGCAATCCGGTGAAGTCGAGAGCGATTTCACTGATCCGTCACTGAGAACGGTGAATGAAAGCAATATGGCTCGGCTCGACGGCCAAATCGGAGCTAAGGCAGGTTCGCCGTCGCCCAAGATCACGATCAACACCACCTACGGCACGATCCATCTGCGAAAGCCTTCCTGATTCGCGGCCGGCCGCCTTTAATGCGCGGCGTCCGCTACCGGCTCTCTGCCCCTCGCAGGCGATCCAGCGTTTCGAAAAACTGCGGAAACGAAACCCCGACGCAATCCGCGTCGCGGATCTCCGTCTTGCCCTCGGCACCGAGTGCCGCAACGGAAAGGGCCATCGCGATACGGTGATCGCCGTGCGGATCGATTTTCGCGCCGCTCAGCTTTCCCGATGAGCGCCCCTCGACGCGCATGCCGTCCTGAAACTCCTCGACGCGCGCCCCCATGTGCCGCAATCCCTCCGCGAGAGTCGCGATACGGTCGCTCTCCTTCACCCGCAATTCCTGCGCGTCATGAATCTCGATTCCCTTCTCAGTGAACGGCCCCAGCGCCGCGAGCATGGGAAGCTCGTCGATCATTTCCGCCACTTGCGCCCCCGAGATGGCGCCGCCCTCGAGCGCGCCGTGGCGCACGGAAACATCTCCGGCCAGCTCGCCATCGAGCATCTGCACTGTGGCGATGCGAATCGGCG
>Ga0335077_10001016_pt1 | contig 32712 bp, 30 predicted proteins | sample Lox_Sample_31_FD_207151 | JGI IMG/M metagenome (GOLD analysis project Ga0335077, IMG submission 207151) | Soil microbial communities from Loxahatchee National Wildlife Refuge, Florida, United States - Lox_Sample_3.1 | ecosystem: Environmental > Terrestrial > Soil > Wetlands | place: USA... | reverse complement strand
CGGTGCAGATTTTGAAAATCGGGTCCGGGGCGATCGCCGCCGATCGGATCGTTTTCATCACCGCTCGGGGGCTCCTCGATCTTGATCACGTCGGCGCCCCAATCGGCCAGCTGGCGCACGGCCGTCGGGCCCGCGCGTACACGGGTCAAATCCAGAACACGAATGGAATCCAATGGAGCGGGCACGCTTCGGTTATTATAGTTCGCGCGCGAGCGTCAGCCAGTCGAGCGCCACACTCGCGCCGTCTGAACCCGTGAATGTGAGACTATGGCCTCTATGGTCATCGACATTCACGCTCATGTTTGCGCGCCTCCGGAGCTTTATCAGTGGAAGGCGCTCCAGATGTCGGCGCGCGGCGCGCACGGTTACGCGCCCAAAAAGTTCTCCGACGAATACGTCCGCGATCATGCGGACACCAAGCGCAACCTGCGCATTCTGGATTCGGTTGGAACCGACATGCAGTTTCTTTCGCCGCGGCCGTTCCAACTGATGCATGCCGAGAAGCCGCTGAAGATGGTCGAGGCGTGGGCTGTGGCCAATCACGACTACATCGCGCAACAGGTGAAGGCGTTCCCAAACCGTTTTCAAGGCGTATGCGCGCCGCCGCAAGTTCCCGGCGAGCCGGTCGCGTTCGGATTTGCCGAGCTCGATCGGTGCGTGAAGCAGCTCGGCTTCGTCGGGCTCTTGATCGATACCGACCCGGGCGAAGGCGACAACAGCACGCCCACGCTGGCCGACGAGTACTGGTATCCGCTGTGGGAAAAGATGGTCGAACTCGATGTGCCAGGCCTCATTCATTCCTCGGGCTGTAAACATGGCCGCGAAACCTATAGCCAGCATTTCATCAGCGAAGAAAGCCTGGCGGTGCTGTCGCTCGTCAACTCGCGCGTGTTCGACGATTTTCCGAAATTGAAAATCATCGTGGCCCACGGCGGCGGCTCGATCCCGTACCAGATCGGGCGCTGGCAGGCGGACTACGTGATGAAGCAGGGAGGGGAAGTTGCCGAGTTCAACCGCCGCCTGCGATTGCTTTACTACGATACCTGCTTACACGCCAAGAAATCGCTCGAGATGCTGATCGATATTGCCGGCAGCCGCAACGTTTTGTTCGGGACGGAGAATCCGGGGTCTGGATCGGCGGCCAACCCGGCCACTGGCAAGAGCTACGACGATATCAAGCCGCTCATCGATTCGATCGACTCTCTTTCGGACGAAGACCGCCGCAACATTCTTGAAGAGAATGCGCGGCGGCTTTTTACCCGCGCTAAGATCGCCAGCAAGCGCGGAGCAGCCGAATCCGTAGTGAGGTAGCGGCATGGCGCGCATCACGTTCGGCCTGGGCACCTCGCACGGCCCGATGCTTTCGATTCCCTCGGAGTACTGGGGAGACCGCGTGTCGTTCGACCGCGAGAACCCGCAGCACTTCTTCCAGGGCAAGACCTACAACTTTAACCAGCTGGTGGAGCTCCAGAAGCAGCAGAACCTGGAGGCACAGATCACGCCCGAGGTGTGCCGCGACCGGCACGCGCGCTGTCAGATGGCGATCGCCGAACTGGGCGATTTCTTCGACCAGCACCGCCCCGATGTTGCGGTGGTGGTGGGCAACGACCAGATGGAGATCTTCAAGCGCGACCATGTCCCCGCGTTCGCGGTCTTCTGGGGCGAGTACGTGGAAGGCCATCCGCGCAGCCCGGAGTTTCTCGCCAAGCTCAACCCGGCCGTGGCACGCGCTGAGGCGGACCGCACTCCGCCGGTCTACACGCAGTATCCGTGCCTGCCCGATCTCGGCAAGCACGTAATTGAAGAGATGGTGGCCGATGGCTTCGACGTGGCGCAGTTGACCAAGCTGCCGGTGGGCGAGATCGGCGTGAACTCTGCGCCGCACGCCTACGGGTTCGTCTACCGCCGCGTGATGCGCGACCGTGTAGTGCCGCACGTCCCTGTGTTTGTGAACACATTCTATCCACCCAACCAGCCGCCGGCGGGACGCTGCTTTCAATTCGGCCGTGCGCTGGCGCGTGCCATTCGATCATGGCCCTCCGATATGACAGTAGCCGTTATTGCATCCGGCGGCCTGACGCATTTTGTGATCGATGAGTCATTCGATAAAGCGGTGTTGACAGCGCTTCAGAAGGCTGATGCCACAGCGCTCTCGAAACTTCCCGAAGAGCTGTTCCAATCGGGAACATCCGAGACCAAGAATTGGATTGTGGTGGCCGGAGCCATGGCGGAGGCCGGGTTGCCGATGAGGCTGGTGGACTATGTTCCCTGCTACCGTTCGGTGGCCGGCACGGGGAGCGCGATGGGTTTCGCGCGATGGTGCTAGCGGTCGGCGTCGTCCTGTGGGGAAGACCGTCGTCTTTCGCGGTCTGCCAGGGCGTGCGAAGCGCGCCTTTGCGGACGATGGGCGGCGCCGGCAGACGACAGAAACCGATCGTCTGCCCCACAGAGTCAAAAGGAAAAACGGTAAGGAACTTACCGTTTTCGAACCAGGAATCAACAGCTTGCGGACAAAACCGGTAAGTTCGTTACCGTATTTCCCTTCTGTGCCGGACTCGTAAGCCGCGGAGGAGGCCACATGGATCGACGAACATTCGTAGGCTCGATGCTGGCCGGCGGGAGCGCGCTCGCGCAAAACGCACCGCTCCAAAAAGTCACCATCAACTATCCAACGCGCACCGGCCAGGTGTGGCCGCAATACATCGCCAAGGAAGGCGGATACTACGAGAAGTACGGCTTCGATGCCAACCTGGTTTTCGGTGTTCATCCCGCCGGCATCGCGATGGTGGTGAGCGGCGAAGCGCTCATGACCACGTACACTCTGGAACAGACCATGGTGGCGGCTTCAAAGGATGGTTCGTTAATCGCTCTCGGCAGTCCCTTCAAGAAGAGCCTGTTCGCTCTGATGGCGAACAAGAACATAAACAGCCGCCAGGCTCTGAAGGGCAAGATCCTGGGAGTGAGCCAGATCGGCGACGCGCCCTATAACTACACCATCGGCCTGATCGGCAAGGCGGGATTGACTCCGCGCGATGTCCAGTGGGTTCCCATCGGCGCCGACGTGAGTGCCCGAGCCGCGGCCCTGGTGAGCGGCCGCGTGGATGCCACCATGATCACCGCTCCCGTCTATTTCAAGCTCGAGCAGGAGGGTTTCCACAATCTCGGCAACATCAGCGATTACGAAGACATCTACGCGCCGTCGGTCTATCTGTTCAAGAAAAGCACTGTGGCTGGCGATCCGAAACTAGCCGAGCGTATGATCAAAGTTCACGCAGAGGCCATCCACCGCTTTTACGAAGACAAGGCGTTCGCCGTGAAGGCGTATATGGCGTGGGACAAAGAAGCCCAGGCCGACGTGGAGCGCGTCTACGATCATTACGCGAAGGTCGATACGTACGAGCGCATCCCGTACATCCCCAAAGCGGCCGTGCAATACATTCTCGACCACCCGGCCGATCCGCGGGCAGCAGCGCAAATGCGCGCCTATGATTTCCACCAGGTGATCGACAACAGCATGGTGGCCCGGCTGGTGCGCGAGGGGTTCTTCGAAAAGCTGTTCGGCGCAGGGATCAAGGCGGAAGAAGAGCGGAAAGAGAAACTGGCGTACCGCTAGTGGAGCGGCCCTTTCGGGCCGCCTTCGCCGGGCAGAAGCCCGGCGGCTGGAGTTTCTACATTTGGCCGCTGAAATGTTTTTAACCAATAGGTCGGTCACTGCATATTTTCGTGACCGACCGACGTAAGTATGTCCTCCTTCTTCTGAATTGGCCACCTTCGTATTCCTATCGAGACCGAATCGGGTTCACTTGCGTTACGGCTCGCGTGTCCGCCTCACGAGTCAACCAGCCCCATTGCTGAGACTCGCCCCCGCTCGGCTACATGCTGAACAGGCAATTTACATGGTGAACTCCTTTCAGTTCACAAGATCAGCCAGGCTTATCCTGGCTTACCGACCGTTAGGGAGCGTTAGAGTTGGGTCTCCCCCGGCGGCAGGACGCTCCCTAACGGTCGCGGCTGTGATTGGAGGCGTCTCCCCACTCTGATGTCGCGCACCCGAGGGCAACGTGTTAGGCTGAGTTTACGGAGGTGAGACTCCGATTCCGATCGCATCGGGCGAGAAACAGTCAGTGGCGTTGCATTCCCTCGCGGCGGCGGTGGGGCTGACCGCTTTCAAGATTGTGGTCGGCGTCCTCACCGGCAGCCTGGGCATCCTGGCTGAAGCCGCTCATTCGGCGCTCGACCTGGTGGCGGCGCTCGTCACGTTTCTGGCCGTACGGTTCTCCGCCAGGCCGCCCGATCATACACACCTCTACGGCCACGGCAAGATAGAAAACCTTTCCGCGCTGTTGGAAGCGGTCCTGCTGGTTGCGACTTGTGTTTGGATCGTGCGGGAAGCCACGCGGCGGCTCATTTTTCACCAGATCGAAGTCGAGGTGACCGTCTGGTCGTTTGCGGTGATGCTGACATCCATGGCGATCGACCTCTCCCGCTCGCGGGCGCTGGCTCGCGCCGCGACGAAGTTCCACAGTCAAGCGCTGGAGGCGGACGCCCTGCATTTCTCGACCGATGTGTGGAGCTCCGCCGTGGTGATTTTGGGGCTTACCGGCGTTCAGGCCGGCACATGGTTTCCGAGTCTGGCGTTTCTGCGGCAGGCCGACGCGGTGGCTGCCATGGGCGTGTCGTTCGTAGTGGTGAGACTCAGCCTGAAACTGGGCCGCCGCACCATTGACGCCTTGTTGGACCGGGCGCCCGATGGCATGGAGCAACGCGTGGCCGCCCGAGTGGAGGCCGTTCCCGGAGTGCGCAATTGTCATCAGGTGCGCCTGCGCTACTCGGGCCCGGTATTGTTTATCGATTTGCACGTCCTGGTGGATGGCGCCCAGTCGCTGGTCCAGGCGCACAATCTGACCGAGACGATTGAAGACGCCATCCACGAAATCGCGCCGCTCTCCGACGTCACAGTCCACCCCGAGCCGGAATGAACATTTCTGTGCCGGCCGGTGACGTTACAATATTCGCGTGCAGCGCGCCCCGTACGGTTCCTGGAAATCGCCCATCACCTCTGATCTGATCGTCGCCAAGTCCATCGGGCTCTCGGAAGTTCGGCTGGACGGGGATCACACCTACTGGCTTGAGTCGCGGCCTGAGGAAGGCGGGCGTAGCGTGGTGCTGCGCGATGGCGAAGACCTCACGCCCGCGCCGTTCAATGTGCGCACACGCGTACACGAATATGGCGGCGGCGCCTGGACGGTCGCCGATGCCGTCCTCTACTTCTCGCATGATGGCGATCGGCGCTTATACTGCCTCAAGCCGGGCGCGGCGCCGGTAGCGCTAACACCGGAAGGTAAGTGGCGCTTTGCCGATGGCGTCATCGATGCGCGCCGCCAACAATGGATCGGCGTGCGCGAAGATCACACCGTAGCGGGCCGCGAGCCGGTCAACACCATCGTCGCCATTCCGTTAGGTAGAAGCGCGTCCGACGGCGGGCGGGTGCTGGCATCGGGACGCGATTTTTGTTCGTCCCCCCGTCTGTCGCCCGATGGCCGGTCGCTCGCTTTTCTGGCTTGGGACCATCCGCGTATGCCGTGGATGGGCACCACCCTCTACACAGTGCCTTTGGCTCAGGATGGCATGCCGGGCGAGCCAATACCGATTGCCGGCGGAGAGCGCGAATCGATCTTTCAGCCGGAGTGGGCGTCCGATGGCTCCTCGCTGATTTTCGTTTCGGACCGAACTGGCTGGTGGAATCTCTACCGGTATTCCCCAGCCGACGGCCGGACACAGGCGCTTGCTCCGATGGAGGCCGAGTTTGGCATGCCACAGTGGGTGTTCGGGATGTCCACGTATGCGTTCGCCGGCCCGGAGCGCCTGGTCTGTTCGTATATCTCGCAGGGCTTGGGGCGCCTGGCTACTCTCGATCTGGCTTCGGGACGCCTCACGCCGCTCGACTTGCCGTACACGGATTTCTCATCGGTCCGCGCACGGGGCAATGACGTGGTGTTCCGTGGAGGGTCCGCAACAACTCCCTCTTCCATCGTGCGGTTGAATCTCGCACCCGGCAAAGCGGAGGTGCTGAAGCAGGCCATCGTCACCGATCCCGAGACGGCCCGGTACTTCAGCGCGGTCAAGCCGATCGAATTTCCAACCGAGCACAACCGCACCGCATACGGGCTGTTCTACCCCGCGCGAAATCCGGATTACGAAGCGCCCGGAGGCGAGAAGCCGCCGCTGCTGGTGAAGGTCCACGGCGGCCCCACGTCCGCAGCATCGAGCGTCCTCGATTTGCGAACTCAATACTGGACCAGCCGCGGGATCGCAGTGCTCGACGTCAACTATGGCGGCAGCACCGGGTATGGCCGCGAGTACCGCGAGCGTCTGGATGGGCATTGGGGCATCGCGGATGTAGAGGATTGTGTCCATGGAGCGCGCCATCTGGCCGCCGAGGGCTTGGTGGATGGTGGCCGGTGCGTGATCACGGGCGGAAGCGCGGGCGGTTTCACGGTGCTCGCTGCCATGGCCTTTCACGACTTCTTCCGGGGCGGCGCGAGTCACTACGGTGTCAGCGACCTGGCGGCTCTCCAGCAGGACACCCACAAGTTCGAAGCGCGCTACAACGATTCTCTAATCGGGCCGTATCCCGAACGGGCCGATCTCTACCGCGAGCGGTCGCCGATCTCGCACGTGGATCGGATCAACGCGCCGGTGATCTTTTTTCAGGGCGACGAAGACGTAGTGGTGCCGCCCAGCCAGACCGAGCTGATGGTGGAAGCGTTGCGCCGTAAAGGAATACCCGTGGGCTATCTGCTCTTTTCCGGGGAACAACACGGATTCCGCAAGGCCGGCAATATCAAGCGGGCGCTTGATGCCGAGCTGTATTTTTACGCTGTGAATGTGTTCCGCATCGGGTTGCAGTTTTGAAGCACGCCCACGGCTTGGTGGCGCAGACCGTCGTCTTTCAGCGGTCTCCGAAGCGGCAGACGACACAACCCGATCGTCTGCCCCACAGCTAACATGGAAGCAGTGCCCCGCCGTCTGCTCCTGTTTGCTGCCACTACCGGATATCAGATCCGCGTCTTCGCGGATGCCGCGCGCCGGTTGGGCGTGGAGCTGACGCTGGCGACCGACCGTTGCCATGTACTCGAAGATCCTTGGGGCGATCGCGCCATCGCGGTGAAGTTCGATCGGATTGAGGAATCCGCCGAGGCGCTCCGGTCGATCCAATGCGATGGCGTTGCTGCAGTCGGCGACCGGCCCGCAGTACTCGCGGCGGCCGTAGGTGAGAAGCTTGGCGTTCCATTTCACTCTCCCGCCGCCGCCCGCGCATGCAACGATAAGTTTCTGGCGCGGCAACTCTACCAGGCGACCGGCCTTGCCGTACCAAAATTTTTCCGCGCTAACTGCGAGGATGAGCCCCGCGCCGCCGGTGCGCGAGCAACCTACCCTTGCGTGCTCAAACCGCTGGGCCAGTCCGCCAGCCGCGGTGTGATCCGCGCCAACAACGAGCGCGAGTTTGTGGCAGCCTGGGCGCGCATCCGCAGAATGGGCGAGCAGCAGATCCAGGTGGAAAGCTACATCGACGGGCGGGAGTTCGCCGTCGAAGGGCTGGTGACCAACGGCCGTTTCCAGCCGATCGCCATCTTCGACAAGCCCGATCCGTTGGAAGGGCCGTTCTTCGAGGAAACCATCTACGTGACGCCCTCGCGCGAGCCCTTAACCGTGCAGGAGGAATTACTCGCGACGGCCAGCCGCGCGGTGCGCGCTCTCGGTCTCGGTTACGGCCCGGTTCACGCCGAACTGCGCTACAACAGGCAGGGCGCCTGGATGCTCGAAACGGCCGCGCGCCCCATCGGCGGCCTGTGCGCCAAGGCGCTGCGGTTTGAACCGGACGTGCCTTTCGAGGAGCTCATCCTGCGCCATGCTCTCGGTGAAGATGTCTCAGATGCGCGCCCGGCCAGCCCGGCTTCCGGTGTCATGATGATTCCCGTGCCGAGGGACGGCGTCTACGAATCGGTGGAGGGGCTCGAACGAGCGCGCGCAGTCGCCGGGATCGAGGATGTGATCATCACCGCCAAGGAAGGACAGCGTCTGGTGCCGCTGCCGGAAGGCGCAAGCTACCCGGGGTTTATCTTTGCGCGCGGTAAAACGGCTGCGGAAGTCGAAGCGGCGCTGCGCCGGTCGCACGCCGAACTACGGTTTCATATAGCGACGGCACTCGAAACCTTTAAGCCCTCCGCGTAATTTACGCCTTCGCCTTGGGTGGAACGAAATCCGGGGGCAGGGCAGCGCCTTCGCCAAAGAAATAGGCGTCCATCTGTTCGATGAGGAATTCCTGCGCTTCCTTGGTTCCGAGGTTGAGCCGGTATTCGTTCATGATCATTTTCATGTGCTCGACCCACATCTTCCAGGCTTCCTTGGAGACGTTGTCGAAAATCTTCTGGCCGAGCGGATGGCCCTCGAAGGGAACCTCATCCAGGCCTTCCATTTCCCGCTGGAACTTCACGCAGAAGACTTTGCGCGCGCCCGGCCGAATCGCGTTTTCGATCCCAGTCAACCCGCCGTTGCCACAACCCATAGGTCCAGGATAGCGTAGTCGCTGCGGGCGTATAATCGTGCCCATGCTACGTCTCCTACTCGTTGGCGCTCTCGCGCTCGGAAGCGCTTATGGCGCCGCCTGCGACCGCACCTGTTTGAAGGGCGCGCTCGACCAATATCTCAGCGCGGTGATCCAACACAAGCCCGAGGCGGCACCGCTTTCCGCAGGGTTCCGGCAAACGGAAAACGCGGTGGTGCGCCGCGTCGGCACGGGGCTCTGGCAGAGTGCCAACGCGCTGGGCAAATTACAGCGCCGGTATTTCGACGCGGAGAGCGGGCAGGCCGGCTACTTCGGGACGATCGAGGATACGAGCGGCCCGGCTATCGCGACTTTGCGGTTGAAGATCGAGGACCGCAAGATCACCGAAGCCGAATGGATGCTCTCGCGGAAGGGCGATGCCGGGATCGGAACCGGCGCGGGCCAGCAGTCCAACGCGGCGTTCAACGATGTGGACTATCTGGTCGCGCATGCTCCCGCCGAGCGCGTGGCGCCGAAAGGCGACCGGCTTTCCCGCTCTGACCTGATCGCCATCACCAACAGCTATTTCGATGGCCTTTCGGCGCACGACGGCACGCTGATCCTGGCGCACCCCGGTTGTGTGCGCGTGGAGAACGGAGTGCTGACCACACAGCGGCAGAATCCATCCGGCGGCACGACCGATTGCACTTCTAACGGCGCCATGGCCAACATCTTCGCGGTGGTTGCACGGCGTTACCCGATTGTCGACGAAGAAGCCGGAGCGGTACTGGGACTCGGCGTGTTTGAGCGCAAACCCGGAGTTCCGATGCGGCGTAATTGCTTCAGCGAGTGGTTCTTCGTCGAGCAGGGCAAGATCCGTTCCATCTACTCGGCGATGTTTTATCCCGAGCAGGAGGCCATGGTTCCAAACTGGCCGCCCTTCGACGGCAATTGGCCGGTGGCCGCGCCGCCCAAGTGAAAAAGGATTTCTATGAGCCGCAAATTACTGTGTGTGGGATTGTTTCTAAGCGTTGCCGCTTTCGCGCAGGTTCCGGTAGAACAAGAACCCCGGCATCATCTGGCGTTTGAGAACGAGGCGCTGCGCGTGCTGGAGCCTCGGATTCCCGCCGGAGATACTACGCTCGAACATCTGCACGATTATGACGACGCCACGATCTGCATTCACGGCTCTTCGGTCCGGGCCAAGCCGCCGGGAGGCGAGTGGAGCAATCCGGGTGCAGTCTGTATGCCGGGTAGAGTTGGAGTCACGGAGTACACGGGAAATCCTCGCGCCCACACGGTGCAAAACGTCGGCACGGGTGAGTACCACTTGACCCTGGTCGAAAACCTGCGGCCGAGCGGGTGGACTAACTATGAGCCGGTCGCGGTGATGGGTTTGAATGTGGTCAAGGAAAGCCGGTCGTTCCGAATCTACGACGCACAACTATCGGATTCGAGTATACCGGCGCATTCACACAAAGTGCCGACGGTGGTGATCGTTGTATCCGGCGCGGTGACCGCAGGCCAAACACTGGATCAGCCGGGGCAGTCCGTATTCATCGCGGCAGGCAAGGACCACGAGATCGTGGCATACGGCCACGCGCACGTGGTCGAGATTGAGGTGCGGTAGCGTCGGCCAGCATCAGCAGGAAGGTCTAGTCTGAGGGCATATCGGTTTTGAGAGCGCACCGTCCAGAACCTGCCCGACCTTTTGAGTCGTGAACCGATGACCGACTTGCAGCCGGCTTCAATGACGCCGGAGCCCACGAACAGGTGTTGGGCACGGAACGTGGGATAACGCATGCGCTCAGCGTTGCGGCGGAAATAGTCCGGCGCGAGGACCAACTCCCATAGGTGTTGGCGGGCGTGATAGAGATCGACAATCTGCAGGGCGCCGGGAAAATGTTGCCCGGCAAGGTTCCCGATCCACTCCGCCCCGTCTCCCATGACGACTTTCTTTTCCGCGCGGCTCCAGCCCCGCTTCCAGGCTTCCACATAGAGCTGTTTGCCAAACTCCTCGGCGGTTTCGATGGCGCCGACGTACGTTGTGGAATCCGGGTCTCGGATGGCGAAACCCTCCTCGTCCCAAGCGGTCTGAGTGAACACGCATCCCAGCTTGGCTTCACGCGTATGCGCTGGCTGTCCGTCAATCTTGCCTCGGCGCTCGCGATATCGTCTCCGATGGCCTCTGCCGTCCGTTCCACTGCCTTGGTGGTGACCTCCAAGTCAGCCAGGGTTTTCATCTGCTGGCGGCCGTGATCGAAGGGGGCCTCTTAGCCGACCACCGCCTGCATCCGGCGCACACCGGGAGAGTACTCTGTGTTTTCGCGCGTTCCGGCATTTCTATGTCCGCGCACCGGTTAGCAGCCGCCGTTTCGCAGCAAAAGTACCATTCGTGATATCAAAGAAGAATATGTTGATCAGCCGGAGAGAATTGGGCGGCCTGGCGCTGGTTCTGGGCTCGCAAACGCGGCGTCTATTCGGCGCGGCGAGTATCGACGAAACCCTGCGCGAAGGAATTAAGAAAAGACAAATTCCTTGCGTGGTGGGCATGATCGCCACACCCGACAAGGTCACGTATGCAGGCGCGTTCGGGAAGCGGGACTCCGCCTCGGGCATCGACGTGAAGACCGACTCGATTTTCGAGATCGCTTCGATGACCAAGGCGGTCACCTCCGTCGCGGCTCTGCAACTGGTGGAGCGCGGTAAGGTGACGCTCGATGAGCCGGTATCGAAGCACCTTCCGGAGCTCGAAAAGCTGAATGTACTGGAAGGCTTCGATAGCGCCGGCAAGCCCACGCTGCGGCCCGCTACGAAACCGGTCACGCTGCGGCTACTCCTCACCCACACATCCGGCTTCGCCTACGATACGTGGGATGCCAGCATGGTGAAGTGGGCCCAGCAAAACGGCGCGCAGGGTCCCAATGCCGCTCCTAAGGTGACGCCGCTGATCTTCGAGCCGGGGACGCGGTGGCAGTACGGCACCGGCCTCGATTGGACCGGCCGGCTGGTGGAAACAGTCTCGGGCCAGACGCTCGAACAGTTTTTCCAGGCCAATATTCTCAAGCCGCTCGGCATGAACGATACCAGCTTCATCGTGGCTCCCGAGAAATTCGATCGCCTGGTGAGCGTGTACAACCGCCAGCCGGATGGATCGTTGAAGGAAACACCGCGCCAGTTGCCGCCGCCTCCCAAGTTCTATAACGGCGGCGGAGGATTGAGCTCCACTGCGCCCGACTACATCCGCTTCACGCAGATGATCCTGCGCCGCGGCCGCGGCCCCGGAAAAGAAGCGATCCTGCAGCCGAAGACCGTGGACCAGATGGCGTCGAACCAGATCGGCGCGATCCGCGCGGGCATTCTCAAGACGCAGCGGCCGAACCTTTCGGCCGACGTCGATTTCCATCCGGGGGCGACCGACAAATTCGGCTTGGGTTTCTTGATCAACCAGACGGCTTATGAAGGCGGGCGTTCTGCCGGGAGCCTCGCCTGGGCGGGCATTTACAACACGTTTTACTGGATCGATCCGAAGCGGCAAGTCTCGGGTGTCATCATGATGCAGTTTCTGCCGTTCGTGGATCCGGAGGCGGTCGGAATGCTGCGCGATTTTGAGCGGGCGGCGTATGCGTCGGCGTAGCCCAGGCATGACAGACGGCACAAACCGATCGTCTGCCCCACATTAGTCGGACAACTGCCGGTAGTTGACGAGCTCGATCCCGGCGTCCTTGAGGGCGAATCGTACTTCCGGCGCCGTGAGTGCGGCCAGTTCGTCTTCGCGGCTCTCCTTCAACCGCGTGGGGGCGTGGCGGAGCGCATCGCCACAGTGGCCGGGGTGGCACATCAACTCCGTGCTCCCTTCCGGAATCGCGCCGATCAGGTCCACCAATTCCTGGGTGCGAAGCCGCCCGGTAATGCGGAAACCGGCAAAATGATCGGTGGTGCGGCAGTGGTGTTTCTCCAGGACGCGATGGAACGGCTCGCGAAACACGCGCATTCCGGCGTTGGCGAGTTGCTTGAGAGCAGGGGCCGCACCCCGTGGAGCGCTGCGGGGAAAATCCATGGGCCGGCGGACCCACGGGATGCCGAATTCTTCACCGAGGCGAGCCACCGCTTCCAGAACCGGCGGGGCCAGGTGGGTGTGCTTGTGGGTGTCGAGGTGGGTCGGCGCGAGGCCGGCCTGGATGATTCTCATCACCTGGGCGCGTAGTTCTTCGTACACGCGAATGCGCCGCGTAGCGATCGCTCGCAGCAACTGGGGTATGGTCTCCGGGAATGCCGCGCCATCGACGAGGGAACGGCCCCCAATCAAGACCAGGTGGCAACCAATGTCCAACCCGGGGGCCTGGCGCGCGAGCCCGGCGGCATGGTCGAATGCCTCGCCGTTCGCCATGATCGTAGCCGCGGTCAGAATGCCATAGCAGTGCGCCTCGAAAATGCCATCGTTGACATCGGTGGTGAAACCGAAATCGTCGGCATTGATCACGAGTTGCTTGCGGGAACTCAAAACAAGGCCAGTTTAATACGGAGAAACTTCTTCGGGTTGGCGAGAATACCTTTGGCAAGCCCCTGGAACTCGTGGGTGGCGCTGTTGAGCGTGTCATAAAGCTGCGGGTTTGTCAGTAACTGGCCGATGGTGCCCTGGCCGGAATTGATGCGGTCGATGGTGCTGTTCAACTGCGTCACCAATTGGTCGAGCCTTTGATGGAGCTGGTCGTCGTTGAGCAGCTTTCCGGCGGTTCCTTTGCCCGCGTTCAGATTGGCTACGAGGGTTTTGATCTCTGTGGCGATTTGCGTCGCGTCATCGTAAAGCGCCGGGTCCTTCATCAGCTTGCCCGCCGTGCCACGCCCGGCGTCGAGCTCCGCCAGGATTGCATCGATGCGTTTCAGCGGGGACTGGATTTGCTGATAGAGCGAATCGTCGTAGATCAACTTGCTGATCGTCCCACCGCCGGTGCGGACGTCGGTGAGCAGCTTTTGCACCTCGGCTTCGATGTTGTTGAATCGATCGTAGAGCTGCTGGTCTTTCAGGAATTTGCCGATGTTGCCTTGCCCCTCTTCCACTCCCGCCAGCAGCTTATCTACGCGCCCCACGATGGTCTGAAACGATTGCAGCAGGTTGGCGCTTTGCGCCATCAACTCGGGAATATCCTGCGCCGTGAGGCTGGGCAACTCGGACCCGTCGTGTACATGCTCGGAAGAACTTCCCTTGACAATATTTACGAACTTGTCGCCGAGCAGATTGGCGGCGCTGATGCCCGCGACAGAATCGACCGGAATGTCGTTCTGGTACCGCTCTTCGACCAACATGTCAAATTCGACGACGCGTTTCGGGTTGGTCGAATTGGTCAAGCGCAAACTGTCCAGGTAACCGACGGTGATGCCGTTGAGCCGGACGGCGGTGCCATCCTGCATGCCCGACGCGTCTTCCATGTACGTTCGCAGGAGGATGTTGCGCTTGAAGAGGCCCGTCTTGCTGGTGAGCAGGAAAATCATCACCCCGGTGATGATAATGGCCGTCAAGGCGACTATGCCGACCTTGAGCTGCGACCATCGGACTTTGCTGCGATCGGGCATTTAGGAACGCTGCTTCACAAATTTGGAGATGTAGGGATCTTGTGATGCTTCCAGCCGGCTCTGGTCCCCCTCAAACACCAGCCGGCCTTCGCGCATCACCATAAACGTGGTTCGCACGTCGCGCCGCGCCCCGTTGCGCACCGGCTCCAGATGTCCTTGTTCCGAATTGTAGCGGAAACTCGCCATCATGGCTCCATCCTGGAAGCGATGCGTGACCAGGAGCGTGGTGGTGTGGGTCACGTCGCGGGCTTTGATCAGGAGCGCCATGATGGTGTAGGAAGTGATCGGATCGAGGCCGGCAGTCGGGGAATCGTAGAGCGTGAGCGGCGGATTGGTCACTACGGCGCGGGCAATCGCTGCGCGGCGGCGCATGCCGCCCGATAACTCGCTGGGAAACTTTTCGAGGGTTCCGCCCAGTTCCACGAATTCCAATGCCTGCTCCACACGGGGATGGACGTCTTTCTTCTCGCAATGGATGGCTTTTTGGTTGATCAGGGGGTAGGCCACGTTCTCTTCAATGGTGAGCGAATCAAACAGCGCGCTCTCCTGAAACAGCATACCGATCTTGCTGCGGATCTCGAACAATTTCCGCTCCGGCAGGACCGTCAGATCACTGCCGAAGGCGTAAACCTTGCCGGAATCCGGCTTGATCAGGCCGAGCGCGGTCTTGAGCAGCACTGTTTTGCCGCTTCCCATGGCGCCCAGGATGACGCGCGATTCGCCCTCTACCGCCTCGAACGACACATCCGTGATAGCCGGGACACCGTCGAAGGAAACGGTCACGTGCTCAAACCGGAGAATGGATTGGGGCGCTTCGGGCATCGCGTCAAGTCTGGGTAACGAAGATTTGGGCGATGAAGTACGTCAGGACGAAGATCAGGACGGAGGCCATCACCATGGCCTGAGTAGTGGCGCGCCCCACTCCTTGCGTGCCGCCGGTGGTCTTCAATCCGTAAAAGCAGCCGATCAGGGAGACTACAAATGCAAACACAAACGGCTTGACCAGGCCTTGCGTCACATCGTTCCACTCGAGTCCGCGCCAGGCCGAAGTCCAATACTGGCGCGAGGGTTGCCCTAGAGAGAAGTTGGCCACCACCCAGCCGCCGAAGACCCCGATGAAATCGGCAATCACGGTGAGCACGGGCAGCATTACGGCGGTCGCCAGAAGCCGCGGCGTCACCAGCTTCTGGATCGGATCGGTGCCCAGCGCGCGCATGGCATCGATCTGCTCGGTGACTTTCATGGAGCCCAGTTCGCTGGCAATTCCGGAAGCGTTCCGCCCCGCCACCATCAGGGCCGTCAAGTCCGGCCCTAGCTCGCGCACCAGCACAATGGCGACCGCTTTGCCCAGAATCCCCAGTTGCCCGTATTGCGCGAGCGTGCGCGAGAATTGCAGCGCCATCACGGCGCCGCTGAAGAAGCCGGTCATCACGACGATGCCCAGGCTTCCGACGCCGATGATGTCCATCTGGAGCGCGATGTCGTCGCCGTAATGCGGCGTGCGGAAGATGTTGCGGATCGCCCGGCCCGTCAGTAAGAAGAAGTCCTGGACCGCGGAGACGGGCCCTTTCAGCAGCTCGAGCAAATAGGTCGGTCCTCGATTTCCGATGCTACCATACAACTATAAGTCCAACTATGAAAGGACTTACAGATATTCCAGGATTTCGCGTCGGGCATATCTCCGACTTCCAGGCGATCACCGGCTGCACGGCCATTCTGTGCGAAGCCGGCGCGGTGGGGGGCGTGGATATCCGAGGCGCGGCCAGCGGCACGCAAGAGACCGCCACGCTCGATCCGCTGCATGTGGATCCGGTGGCGCATGCGATTCTGCTGGCGGGCGGCAGCGCGTTCGGATTGGAAGCGGCGGCGGGTGTGCGGCGCTATCTGGCAAGCCGCAACGTGGGCGTCGACACGCCGTATGCCAAGGTGCCGATCGTGCCGGCGGCAATTCTGTACGACTTGGGCATCGGCAATTCCAAAGTGCGGCCGACGGTGGCGATGGGCGAAGCAGCGGCTGCCGCGGCGACTACCGACGCCGTTGCCGAGGGCAGCGTGGGCGCCGGGACGGGAGCGACGGTGGGCAAAGCTCTCGGTTTCAAGCAGGCCATGAAGAGCGGGATCGGGTCGTACACGGTCACGATGCCGGGCGGCGTACTGGTGTCGAGTCTGGTGGCGGTGAATGCGTTCGGCGACGTGCGCGATCCCACAACCGGGAAGATCGTCGCCGGCGCGCGCAAGGCTCCGGACAGCCGCGAGTTTGCCGATGGAAATGAGATTGTGAAGCAGAGGCCTCCGGGGGCGCTGGTACGAACCAACACCACGCTGGCGGTGGTCGCAACCAATGCACGCCTGAGCAAGGTGGAAGCTACCAAGCTCGCGCAGTTCGCCAGCCTCGGGATGGCTAGGGCGATTTACCCGGTCAACACGACCAATGACGGCGACACGGTATTCGCGCTTTCGCTCGGCGATCGGCGCGCCGATATCAACTCGCTGGGTGTGGCGGCCGCAGAGGCCATGGTCGAAGCGATTCTGCGCGCGGTGCGGCTTGCCAAGACACTGGGCGGGGTTCCTGGCTTAGGCTGAAGATGACGATTGCCCGGCCAACTCGGGCGTGGGTGTTTGTCGCGCTCGCGCTCTCCATCAACATCATCGACCCGCAACTGGCGCGCATGGTCTCCAAGCCGCAGGTGAGCTGGGCGGCGGCGTTCGACCTGGCCGTGGTCGTGCCGGCCCTCTATTTCTGGCTGGTGGTGCGCAGCGGGATCCAACCCATAGCAACTATGCTCCCGCTGTGTCTGCTGGCGCTTTTCCGGGCCACGTGGGTACTACCCGGTTCTTCGATGATGCGGCCATTGCTAGGCGCGGGCGTGGAAGTTGCCGCCATCGCTCTGGTCATCACGCGGACTCGCAGGAGCCTCCGCCAGACGCAGGGCGGCGATGTGCTGGAGCGCATCGAAGCGGTCCTGCTGACGTTCGTACGCCTGCCGCAGGTTGCGGCCATCGCGGCCGGGGAAGTAGTGGTGTTGTACTATGCGTTCGCCACGTGGCGCAGGAAGCCGGAGGCGCCGGCCGGCATGCAGGCGTTCTCGATACACGAACGAAGCGGCACGGCCTCTTTATTCGGCGTGTTCGCGGCTATCAGCGCGATCGAGGTTCCGCTGCTGCACCTCATGGTGATGCGCTGGAATTCCACGGCTGCCTGGGTTCTCAGCGCCATGGGCGCTTACGGCGGCATCTGGATGCTGGGGATGAGCCGGGCGTTGGTCTTGCGACCGGTGCTGGTGGGTAACGGCGAACTGTTGATCCGAAGCGGAATCCTTTGGACCGTGCGCGTTCCGCTCGAGCGAATCGCTTCGATTCATCAGGGCGGCGGCTCGTGGGGCAGACGATCGGTTTTGGTCGTCTGCGGGGCTTCGCAGACCGCTGAAACGCGACGGTCTGCGCTACTGCGGCTGTGTCCCGGCAGCGACCCTAATCTGGGAATTGAGTTTTCCGAGCCGGTTACGGCGGCTGGCATGTTCGGCATTCGGCGACGGGTGACGCGGGTTGCCCTGGCGGCGGATGATCCGATCGGCCTCGAGCGCGCCGTCAACGCGAATCGGTAGTGCGCCAAGTCAGCCGCAGGCCGGCGCCGACCGGCTTGGAACCGGCAAATGCCACCCGTCCCTTGCGATCCGATTTACTGGCATTCGGTCCCTTCGCTCCTTCCAGAGATCCATGGGCATCATACTTCTGCCCACCCGTCTCGACGCTCAGCAACTGGAATTCAATCAGGAAACCCGGTTGGTTGCCGATCTGATACGGCTGCATGCGGACGATCCGCATCGTGCTCTTGGCGCCAGCGGGAATGGCGGGCTTTTGGACGCGCTCCTCGATCACGGCGGAGACCGTATCGCCGATGGCCGTGACGCCCCGCTCAATCGGCGTCAGAGTTCGCAAGTGCAGCGCGATGCCGGGGGGCAGAGTTTTGGGGCCCGCCGCGGCCACGTTTCGCGCCGGGCCCGATTCGGGATCGCTGAACGATATCGTCGATTCCCCGCGGTACTCATGGCACCCGTCGAAAACGATGTGATTCTGGTCAATCTCGCCGCTCGTTTCATACAGGGTGGTCTCCGAGGTTTTCGGCAACAGGTAGTCCGAATCGGAAAGATGAGAGCGAGAATACTCGATGCGCTCGCGGGCCTGGAAGAACTCGAGTTGCGGCGGGATATTTTCGGCCTCGACATCCAAATCGATGACATCGTAGGTTTCGGCATCGGCGCTGAAGGAGCCGCGGTAGGCCACCGTAGCTAGTGTTCCATCATGGTTCAAGCGATACGTAGAAGCTTCCCGGGCGACGCGAAAAGCGAAATCCACCTGCGTCCTGCCGTTTCGCGCGTATTGGCCGGTCCACGTAAACACGGGAGCGCCGCTCGTGAAAACCTGCCTGGCGAAGCCACCGAAGTTACCCGAGCCGATCGACCCTGCCGGCACGAACTCCTGAATGCCTTTCTCTTCGAAACGCGGCGAGCCTGGCCAGGCGAATAATTCGCGCCCACCGACGTAAGACACTTCCAGCCGCACTAAGTCGGCAATTTCGAACTGGGCTGCGCCAGGCCGCTTGACTTTTCGTTGAATGGTCTCCTGGCAGGTATAGTTGGGCAAGCGCGCGAGCGTATCCGTCATTTGGTTGCGGATGCGGGGGAGCAACTCGGCAGGAGTAAGTTCCGCGCTCGCATTGGCCGAGAACCCAAGGAAGACAATTCCCGCCAACAGCCTAAGCATTCAGGCCCAATTATAGTTCCGGGGTCCGCATCGTGGGGCAGACGATCGGGTTATGTCGTGTGCCCGGTTTCTCAGACCAGTGAGAAGCGACGGTCTGCGCTACTGTACCGCCCGACAGCGACGCGAATCTGGAAAACTGCGGTGGCGCTGGCAGCGGATGATCCGGGCCTGGAGCGCGTGCTCGGGTCAGGCCTCGCAGACCGCTGAGAAGCGACGGCCTGCGCCACCTACCGCGGCCGGTAGGCGATCGCTTCTATCTCAATTTTGATATTTGGAATGGCAAACGCGGCGACCACGGTGCTGCGCGCTGGTTTGGCGTCGCCGAAGTATTCCGCGTAGACCTGGTTCATGGCGGCGAAGTCTTTGCCATCGGCCAGGAATACCAGGGTCTTCACCACGTCGGCAAGGGTCGCGCCGCAGCCTTCCAGAATGCGCTTCAGGTTCTCGAGCACCTGGCGGGTTTCCTTGGCGATGTCGCCGGGCTCCCCAGGGACCTGGCCGGAAATGAAGATGAAGTCGCCGGCGCGCACGGCGGGCGAATAAGGTCCGCGCGGTGTGGGCGCACCCGGGGGCGAGAGGCGCTCGATCATAGCGTCAGTGTCCCTCCTGTTCTAAATAACGCTCGGCTTCGATGGCCGCCATGCAACCGGCGCCCGATGCAGTGATCGCCTGGCGATACACGCGGTCCTGCACATCACCCGCGTGAAAGACGCCGGGAATATTGGTGCGCGCGCCACCTTTCGAAAGGACGTAGCCGTCGGCATCGGTGTCGAGCTGCCCGCGGAAAACAGCGGTGTTCGGGATGTGTCCGATGGCCACGAAGAAGCCGTCCACTTCCTCGTCCCAAACCTGGCCAGTCTTGAGGTTGCGCAAGCGGGCGCCGGTCACCAGCTCTTTGGAAACGTCGTAGATCTCCTCCACGGCCGCCGGGGTGACGAAGCGGATTTTGGGATTGTGCCGCGCCCGATCGAGCATAATCTTCGAAGCGCGGAACTCATCGCGGCGGTGCACCAGCATGACCTCGCGGCCGAAGCGCGTCAGGAAGTTGGCCTCTTCCATGGCGGAGTCACCGCCTCCCACCACCATGATTTTCTTCTGGCGGTAAAAGAAGCCGTCGCAGGTGGCGCAGGAGCTGACCCCGCGCCCGATGAGCTTCTGTTCCGAGGGCAAGCCGAGCCATCGCGCAGAAGCGCCGGATGCCACAATCACGGTGCGCGCTTCGATCCATTCGCCATCCATGTTGAGACGAAACGGCCGCGCCGAAAAGTCGGCATCGATGACCGAGCCGATTACGTATTCAGCGCCGAAGTGCTGCGCCTGCTTTTTGATGTTCTCGACCAGATCGGGACCGTTGATGCCCTCGGGAAAGCCCGGAAAATTCTCCACCATGGTGGTCAAAGAAAGCTGCCCGCCGGCTTCGGCGCCGCTGATGACCAGAGGATGCAAATTTGCCCGGGCCGCATAGACCGCCGCGGTGTTACCGGCACAGCCGGAACCAATGATCACGACATTGCGCATGGGATTTTTCACTGTAACAAAAACATCCGGGACGAAGTTGTATACTTCGAAAACCAGAGGAGCTTGTTAGATGCGCGCGAACTACATGGGGATGCGCCTGGCCGGGATCGGGCTGCTCGCGGTGCTAGCCGCTCCGCCGGTTGCGAAGGCCGCGGATGCCTCGTGCGATCGGGCCTGCCTGGACGGCTTTGTGGATCAATACATGGCGGCGCTGGTGGCGCACGACCCGGCGCGATTGCCGTTAACGAAGACGGCGCGCTACACGGAAAACGGCGTAACACTGCCCTGGGCGAGGGCATGTGGGGCCCCGTGATTACTCTGGGCAGCTACAAGCTGCTGCGCCTCAAGATCGAAAACCGGCGCCTCGGCGAAATGGAAGCGCTGGTGATCCGCTCGACCGCTCGCGGTAGTTTTTCAGCGGTTCAGATTTACCCGATCGAAGCGCTGGTGCTGAACGTGCCGTAAGGGATGCGGCCGGGATGGGAGAAGTGACGGCATGAAGCGGAATTCGCGGCGCAAGTTCATTCGAGGCGTGGCCGCCGCAGCGCTTACGGGCGGCCCGGCGTTGCCAGCGCAGCCGACCGGAAGCGTGCGGGGCTTCGACCACGTGGCACTGCCGATGCAGAATACCGACGCGATGTTGGCATTCTATCGAGGCCTCGGGTTCGAAGTGCGCGAGAATGCGGCCGCCTGCTCCGTCTACATCGGCGAGCAGATGATCAACTTCCATCGCCCGGCCACCTGGCAGCGCGAATCCTTCACGTTGCGGGCGCCCGCCGCGAAGCCGCCTTGTGGAGATTTGTGCTTCGTTTGGGAGGGCACGCCGGAAGCGCTCAAGGTGATGCTCGATCGGGCGGGGGCGAAGATCATCGAAGGTCCGGTGGGAAGGCAGGGCGGCCGCAAGAAGGCGGCATCCAGCGTTTACATGCGCGATCCGGACGGCAACCTGCTCGAGTTCATGATCTATTCGTGATCGCGGCGCTTCTCCGCGCGCTCGTACGCTTCTTTGAGCATGCGAGCCATCCGCCGCGTGCGCGCGCCGGGCGAGCGGTAATAGAAAATCCCCAGTAAATGCGCCCGGCGGCGCGACGCCGGCATACTCTTCCACCCTTCGTAAGCCTGCGGTTTGCGTGCAAATGCTGTTCGCAGCATCGGGGGCAGCTCGCGCTCGGCTTCCATGGCTTCGAGCATCCACTCGGCAACTTGCCCGGCTTTGCGTTTGCGGGCCTCCGCACTCTTGACTCCGGCCACGCCGCTGACAATAAACCGGCGCGTAGAGTCGTTGATCCCGTCGAACCAGCGCCGGAGCGCGCGGTCTTCTGCGAGCGCACTCGCGAGCTCCGCAGGCACCACGATCTTGCGTTCTTCGGTGTCGGGTTCCAGGCGGAATTCGGCGGCCTCGCCGACGCCCGTCTTGGCGCCCACCAGCATCCGGTTGTTGACCAGGATCACGTGTTCGCCGGTACCGGTGGGAAACAGCGAAGTGCGAAAGGGGAATCCGTTGATGGCTCCCTTGACGCGCAACTGCGCGCGCGTTCCGAACGTTTTGGAAACGACCGCCGGAACGCGCGCGATGACCCAGTTCAATCGCGATTTGGTCCGCTCCAAGGTAGCTTGGAAGGGTTTCGTCATCCGCGGCGTCCCAACAGCGCGCCTACCCAAACCGCCGCGTATCCGAACAACACGCTGCCTGCTGCGTTCGCCAAGCCAATCCAAAACCCGCCCTCGCGGATCGCTGAGTAAGTTTCCCACTCGAAGCTCGAGAACGTGGTGTAGCCGCCCAGGAATCCGACCACCAGTGCCAGGCGCCAGTTGGGATGCGGCTGGAAGCGCTCCGTAAGCAACGTCATCAGCAGGCCGATCAGAAACGAACCGGTGACATTGATCACCATCGTTCCCAGCGGAAACCGGCTGCCGAAGCGCGCCATGATGGCGAGGCCGGCTATGTAGCGGACCAACGAACCAGCTCCGCCGCCCAGGAGAATCAGCAGGTACCGCACGCCCCTAAGCCGGCTGCAGGCACTCGGCGATGTCCTTCTCGCCGATGGAGCCGGCCTTGATGACCTTCCACGAAGGCTCGGTGATATCCACGGTTGTGGCGCCTTCACCCGTACAGACGCCGCCGTCAAGCACCAGGTGCACCCGGCCGTCCATCATCCCGAATACATCGATGCCGCTGCGGCAGGTGGGGTGTCCCGAGATATTGGCGCTGGTGGCGATGAGCGGCTGATTGATTATAGCGATGAGCTGGTCGGCGATTTTGCAGCGCGGACGCCGCAATGCCAGGCGGCCGGTGTTGCCCGTGACCTTGAGGGGCACTTTGGCCGAAGCCGGCACGATGATGGTTAGCGGCCCCGGCCAGAAGTGCCGCGCCAGAATGTAGAAGCGATTGCTCAACTCGCTGGCCAGCTCTTCGGCCATGATCACGTCGCCCACCAGGAGCGGCAACGAGCGGTGCGCCTCGCGCCCTTTAGCGCGGAAGACGCCGGTTACGGCGCCGAGATTGAACGGGTCTGCCACGAGGGTGTACAAGGCGTCCGTGGGGATGGCTACGACTTCGCCGCGGCGCACCGAGGCCGCGGCACGCTGGAGCGCCTCTTCTTGCGGATCGTCCGGATTGATCTCAATCAGGTCGGTAGCCATTGGATCACTCTATTGTCAACGCGAACCTATGGCTTCGGCAACTTCCACGGCGAGTTGATAGCGGCCAAACGGCGCGCTCAATTGCACGCCCTGAACCACGTGCCGCACCTCGGACACCATCTCCTGGGCGATGGCCACGCCCTCCTGGCGCGCTTTATCGCCGCTATCGGCGAGGCGCATGCGCTCCAGGAATGGATCAGGCACGGGCACGCGAAGCTCGTTGACCATGAACTCGGCGTTGCGAAAACTGGTAAGCGGCCAAATCCCGCAGATCACCGGAATCTTCACGCGCTCGATGCGGCGCAGAAAGTTCTCCAACAGATCCAAATCGAAAACCGGCTGGGTGACCACGTATTCGGCGCCGGCTTCGACTTTCCACTCGAAGCGGCGGATTTCTTCATCGAGATTGAACGCGCCGGGGTTGGCCCCCACTCCGATCAGCAGCGCCGTCTGCGAGCCCATCGGGTTGCCGGCCAGGTCGAGCCCGCGGTTCAAATTGCGGACAATGTTCACCAGCCCGATCGCGTCTACGTCGAACACGGCTGTGGCCTCCGGATAGATGCCCATGCGCGGCGGGTCGCCCGTGATGCAGAGCAGATTGCGAATCCCCACGGCGTGCGCGGCGAGCAGTTCGGATTGGATCCCGAGCAGATTGCGGTCGCGGCAGCAGAAGTGGTCGATGGCTTCGATCCCCGCTTGCTGTTGGATGAGCTGGCAGGTGACCTGGGCGCTCAAGCGCGCGCTGGCCCGGGGGCCGTCGGGCACGTTGATGCAGTCGATTCCCGCGGCGGCGCACAGGCGCGCGCCGGCGATCTCGCGCGAAGCATCCACGCCGCGGGGCGGGAGAATTTCGACCATGGCGACGAATTTCCCGGCCGCCAGCTTGGCGCCCAGTTTCGACTTTTCGGCGGCCGGCACGGGCTTCATTGCCTGCGCGTGCACCTCGGGCTCTTCCACGGTGACGACGCTTCGCCGCGCTGCCATGGGCTGGATCGATCGCGTTTCGGAACGAATCTCCTTGATGTGTTCGGGCGTCGTCCCGCAGCAGCCGCCGATGATTTTCACTCCGGCCTGCAGCAGACGCCGGGCATATTGCGCCATATATTCCGGCGAGCAGAGATAAATATTGCGGCCTTCGACGCGCGCGGGAAGGCCGGCGTTGGGCATGGCGCTGAGCGGTTTTTCCGCCACCGCGACCATGCGCTCGATCGATTCCAGCGTGGTCTTCGGGCCTACCGAGCAGTTGATCCCCAGCACATCCGCGGGCCAGGAGTTCATCTCGCGCGTGAAGGCTTCCGGCGTGGTGCCGCTGGCCAGGTTCCCGAAATCATCGATGGTGACTTGCGCGATGATCACGGGATCTTCGCCGGCAGCCTCTCGCGCCGCCAGAACGGCTTCACGCAGCTCGTGCAGGTCGGAGAAGGTTTCGAGGATGAGCAGGTCGGCCCCGGCCGCGAGCAGCGCTTCCGCCTGTTCGCGAAAGATGGCGCGTGCCTCCGCAAACGAGGTGGGCCCCAAGGGTTCGATGCGAACCCCCAGAGGTCCGATCGCGCCCGCCACGAAGGGCCCCCCCTGCGCGGCCTCGCGCGCCAGGCGCACGCCGGTCTCATTGATTGCCTGCAGTTTATCGGCGAGGCCGAACGCGGAAAGGCGCGCCCGGTTGGCTCCGAACGTGTTCGTTTCGAGAATCTCCGCGGCGGCATCTACATAGGCGCGGTGGATCTTGCTGATGAGATCGGGAGACGACAAGCTCAGCTCGTCGAAACAGCGGTTGATGAACACGCCGCGCGCGTAGAGCATGGTCCCCATGGCGCCATCGGCTACCAGGATGCGGCGCGACAACTGCTCACGGAATGCGAGCGCACGGGCGCTAGTGAGAGTGCTCATGAATGGCGGCGCTTCGATTGTAGCGCAGGGCGTGGAGTGCTTACGCACCGAACCCTGCGCTAAATGAAGGCGCTCCGCCAGCCCCGGCGTTTTAATGTCCCGGTGTCAGCATTTGGATCGAGGTGAACGGCGCTCCGCTGAAGCGCAGGCCCAGTCCTGTAATCATGCCGCCACTTGGGTTCGAGAATACGGCGAGCCCGCTGTGTCCGTTGGAAGCTGGGAATTGAGTTGATAAGCCAAACGGCGACTGGCCCTGTGGCTGTAAATTGATCACGCCGGTGGCCAGCGTGTTGCCATTCTCGTCGTACACAGTCGCATTGATGGCGGCGGAGTTGACGGGATCCGGATTGACCAGTGCCAGCGACGTCTGCGGGCCTGTATTGTCGTAGGGCAATAGTAGAGTTGCGCTCACTGGCGGAATGATTGGCACGGCCGCTTCCGTAGCCTGGCGTCCCGGCACGCTCTCACGGAATATGGCGGTGCCGCCGATCGCATTGGACGTAATCAGCTGGCCCCACCCGGTTGTTAGATTCGCCGAGGTGCCGTCACTGGCGATCGTCACCGTGCCGTTTACGGGAATCTGGCCAGTGACTTGCTGCATGCCCTGCCCTCCAATCGAAAGAGACATAGGCGACCCGCTCCCTTGCCAGAAATTCAGCGTGAAGCTTGCCGGAACCACATCGGTGTTCGCCAGAATGATGGTCGTCTTCCATCCCGCGCCGTCGGCTATCTGAGAGATCGATGATGATGTGGAAATCGGCACAGTATCCGGATGGGCCAAGCTGGACGCCAGGCGTGAATTGAATATAGATGAGACCGAACCTTTGGCTAAACTTTGACCGAACGCCTGCGTTGCGCAGGCCCCTAATGTTAAGAGTGCTATTGCTCGAATGACTCTCTGCAGACTCGCCATAACTGCGATTGTAAGTGGCGCAGCCAGTCACTATAAGTCGATAAGTGCACTTATAGGCGGGAATTAACACCTAATTGCGCGAATTAACATCTTCCAAGAGCTTGGTGGTTTACCAATGTAACAACGCGCCAGCGGTGATTGCCGGTGTGGGGCGGGCCTTCCGGCCCGCCGCCGGGCCTTTGCCCGGCGCGCCGCGCGGAAGCGCGGCGGCAGCCCGGAAGGGCTGGCCCCACACCGGGACATCCCACTACTTTGTGGAACTATCGCTCATGGCCGGGATCCAGCGCCAATTTCGGTAACATCTGCCAGCCGCGCGGCCCATGGCCCTGGGCCTTGAGGCGCGGCAGCCGTTTCTCCGTTACGCCGCACCGCGCGGAGCAACTCGAGCGCCTCCGGCAGAGCGAACTGTTCCCCGATAAAGGACGTGACAAAACGGCCGCCGCGGATCTCTCCGCGCGATTCCATGCGGCGTAAAGCCACCAGCAGGTCTCTCCAGGCAGGAGCCAGTGACTCACGGTACGCCGCATCGCGGAACACTACGCCCCAGCGCAGCAACAGTTGACGCGCGAACGTTTCGGCATTGCCATCGGGCGGAATTTCGGTGTGGCGCAGCAGGGCCCATCGGCCCGGAGCGTGGCGCGGACGCGCGGAGCGGCCCCGGCCTTCACCACGGCGCCGCTTGGGGTCGAGCAGCGCACGCAGATTCTCAAAGCCATCGGCGGTCACCAGGCCGGCTGCCACCAACTCCCACAATGCGTCCTCTACTTCACTGGCCAGGCGGCCGGTGGCTCGCAGAAGGTCGGCGAAGAACGATGCCCCCCGCGTCTCCAGGACGGCCAACACTTCACGCGCAGGGTGGGAAAGCGAATCTTTGGGTGAAGGTTGCGGTGTCGCCAAGAGCCAGGCGGCGTCGTCCCTCAGGAAGATCGCCAGGGGCGCGACTCGCGTAGGCCGCACACGGTGCCGCTCTTCCAGGTCGCGCTCGAACGCGGGATGCGGAGACAGCCGGCCCCAACTGACCTCTCCGGAGAGACATAGTTGATCCAGGTATTCGGGCTGATAGTGGGCCACGCGCTGCGGCAGGACTTCGGATTCCCACGCCGCTGCCGGAAACTCGCTGCCTTGCAGTTGCTTGATGATCTGCAGCGTGCCATCCAGGCCGTGGAGCTGCTGTCCCGGCGCGAGATGCTGCCAGCGGTTGAGGAACGCAAAAAACTCGGCGGTCGTCACCGGCTCAATCTCGCGCCGTAACCGGCCGATCGTGAGCCGGTGGATGCGCGCCAGAAGCCGGCGATGGCACCATTCCTGTTCTTCGCTGCCGGGCGTGAATTGGCCCCGCAAGATCTGCCCTTCGGCTTCGAGTTGTGCCAGTGCCTGGTCCACCAAATCGGGCGGCATTGCCAGATCGCGGGCCAGATCGGAGGCGCGGCGCGGTCCGGAACATTCAAACCAGCCGTGCAGAATCTCGGCGGCACACGCTTCCTGGCTCTCCGGTACCGCTCGCATGCCCGGGGGCGATGCCATGGGCGGATCGAGCGTGCCGTGCGGATAGACTCGCAGGGCCAACTCCACGCGCTCCGCCGGAATCCAGAATTCCCTCGAACCCACGCGGAACGTAGCGGCGCGCCGGTTTTCAATCAGGAGCGGCAGGTACGCCGCCGCCTCGCCGTGCTCGCAGCCCAAGAGGGTCAGCGCGCACAACGCCTCGTGGACCTCCTCGGCATCGCGCATCGGCGGCCAAGCTTCACGCTCGACCTCCTCGATGGCCGCGGGATCGAGCGCTCCCGCTCCTTCCGCAAAATCCGTCCGCAGCGTGCTGCGCAGGGCGACCGCGCGCGCCCGGCGCTCCTCCAGCGGAGCATCATCCAGATACGCATACGGATTCGAGTTGAGAATTTCGTGAGAGAAAGGCGAAGGTGCGGGCGTCTCAATGGCGCGCGTCTCGATGCGGCCATCCAGAATCGCCCCTAAAATCGAGCGCAGTCCATCCAGATCCATGGCCTCGTGGAGACAGTTGTCGATGGTTTCGTTGACCAGCGGATGATCCGGGATGCGAATGTCGCCCACGATATTCTCGCCGCAGGCGGCTTGATCGGGGAAGACCGCGGCCATCAGATCGTCGGCTCGCATACGCTGGATGGGCGGCGGCACCTTGCGCCCACCGCTATAGCGCGGGATGGCCAGCGCGCGCGAAGCGTTCCATCGCCAGCGTGCTGTGAACATTGGGGCGGCCAAAAGAGCCTGCACGAGCACTTCTTCCACGGTATCGGGCCGGAGAAACTCGAATACCAGTTCCAGCGGAAAGGAGTGCTGCTCGCCCAACGAAATGACGATGCCGTCGTCGGTGGCGGCGGCCTGGAGCTCGAAGTTGAACGTGCGGCAAAAGCGCTTACGCAGCGCCAGACCCCAGGCGCGGTTGATGCGTGCTCCGAAAGGCGCGTGGATCACCAGTTGCATCCCGCCGGCCTCATCGAAGAAGCGCTCGGCCACGACGCGCTCCGCCGAAGGCACGGCGCCGAGCGCAGCCTGGCCCGCGATCACGTATTCCAATGCCTGTTCCGACCCGCGGCGGTCGAGGCCGCATTCCCGCTGCAGAAACTCGGTCGACCGATTGGAAGCGATCTCTTCCCGCAGACGGGCCACTTCGCGCGAGAGCTCTTTGGTGCGCCCGGGAGCCTCGCCGCGCCAGAACGGAATCGAAGGCGCGGCGCCGCGGGCATCCTCCACGCGCACGCGCCCGGCTTCCACGCGCAAAATCCGCCAGGAAGTGGTGCCTAACAGGAAGACATCGCCCGCCATGCTCTCGACTGCGAAATCCTCATCCAGCGTGCCCACCGTGATTCCCTCAGGCTCAGCTACGCACAGGTACTGCGCGGTGTCCGGAATCGCGCCGCCCGAAGTGATGGCGGTGAGCCGCGCGCCCCGCCGCCCGTGGAGCCGCCGGTTCACGGCATCCCGGTGCAGGTACGCGCCGCTGCGGCCGCGCGCGCTCGAGATGCCTTCGGCGAGCACCTCCAGCACGGCATCGAACTGGCTGCGCTCCAGTGTGCGGTACGACCAGGCACGGCGCACCAAGCCGTAGAGATCGTCTTCCGCCCAATCCTCCGCCGCGCAGGCCGCCACCATCTGCTGCGCCAGAATGTCCAGCGGGTTCGTGGGAATTTCCAGGCGATCCAATTCGCCGGCCCGGATGCCGCGCACCAGCGCCGCGCATTCGATAAGCTCATCGCGCGTGGTGGCGAACAGGCGGCCTTTGGGCAACGCCCCCACCCAATGGCCGGAACGGCCGATGCGCTGCAGGGCTACGGCGATCGACCGCGGCGAACCGATCTGGCAGACCAGGTCGACGGTCCCGATATCGATACCCAGCTCGAGCGAGGCCGTGGCCACCACCGCTTTAAGTTCGCCGTTCTTCAGGCGCCGCTCCGCCTCCTGCCGCAAGGCGCGAGACAAACTGCCGTGATGCGGCAGCACAGCGCTCTCACCCAACCGCTCGCCCAGGTGGTGGGCCACGCGTTCCGACAGCCGCCGCGTGTTCACGAACACGAGCGTCGTGCGATTCTCGCGGATCAACCCGGCGACGCGATCGTAAATCTCGCCCCACATCTCATTGCTCGCCACCGGTCCCAGCTCGTCGCGCGGTACTTCGACCGCCACTTCCATGGCCCGCTTGTGGCCGATGTTGATCACGTGGGCGTCGCTGCTGAGAAACGCCGCCACCTCTTCAATCGGCTTGACCGTTGCGGAAAGCCCGATCCGCTGTGGCTTGCGCCCGCCGTTCTGCTCCACCAGATGGTCCAGGCGCGCCAGCGTCAGCGCCAGGTGCGCGCCGCGTTTGTCGTCGGCGACGGCGTGAATCTCATCGACGATCACGGCGCGCACGCGTCCGAGCATTTCGCGGGGCTTGGCGGCGGTGAGCAGGATGTACAGGGACTCGGGAGTCGTCACCAGGATGTGCGGCCGGTCTTTGGTCATCTTCTGGCGCTCCGGCTGCGGTGTGTCGCCGGTTCGCAGCGCCGTGCGGATGGGCGAAAGCGGGATGCCACGTTCCGCGGCCAGTGCTGAAATCTCGCGCAAAGGGATGTCGAGATTCTTGTGGACGTCGTTACTCAACGCCTTGAGCGGGGAAACGTAGAGGATTTCGGTTTGTTCGGGCAGCGCGCCCAGGCGTGCCCGCCGGATCAAGTCATCGATGGCCGACAGAAACGCCGCCAATGTCTTGCCGGAGCCGGTCGGCGCGGAGATAAGCACGTCGCGCCCCTCGCGAATCTTAGGCCAGCCGCGTTGTTGCGGTTCGGTAGGTTCGCCGAAACGGGCCGTGAACCAATCGGAAACTAGGGGGTCGAAGGCTGGCAGCACTACTAACTATTGTAGAAAAAGTCGAAGTGATACACTGGCGGCGTGATCGGTTCGCGCCAGCGCGGTAGCCCTCCCGTAGGCCTGGAAGCCTGCGCTACCTTCGTCGCCGCGGCCGCAATTCTCCTAACGGTATGCCCGCTGCTGGCGGCCGGCACGGCATCCGATTTGGCTTCGGCCATCCGCGAGAACAGCCTCGACCGCGACGAATGCTACCGGGTCCGCGACCTGACGTTAATCAAGGATGATCTTCGCATTTACCTGACGGATGGCTATCTGATTTTCGCCAAGCCTGTGGCCGGCCGGCGCATCGCGGCCTTCTTTATCAGCCAGGTGGAGAACGGCGATGCGGAGGTGATCCTCCGGCCTCCAAACCTGGCGGAGCGCCGCTCGCTCGCCAGCTTCATCGGAGCGCCGAATCTCGACGACCACTTCCGCGCGGCGGTTTTTCTTTTCACCGGCGACGATTATCAGGCCCTGACTGCGCAGATGGCCAGCAATCCCGCCAATCGGAAGGCCGCCGAGGTCGGCGCACTCTTCGAGGGCGAATGGACGCCTGTCTTGCGCAACGTCAGCGCCGGCTATGACACGCGGATCGCGATGGATCTCCTGAACCTGCCGGCGCGTCCGGCCGGCCTGTTTCTGGCGGCAGTCGAAAGCTCCCAGCTTGGGCAATACGAGCTGTTCGATGACCCGGAGAGTCGAGACCAGGTCGCCGCCGGTCAAATCACGGACCGTAACAATCGTGCCTTCTTTGATATCTGGACGCATTTTCCGGCGCGCGCCGGCAAACCTCACGCGCCTCTCAAGTTGGAGATGAACGATTTCCGCATTGACGCCACGGTTGAGCCCGATCTCAACTTGAAGGCCGTTACGCGCGTAAAGGTCCGGACCGCGGTAGACGGCTTGCGAATTCTGCCATTCAACGTCGCCAGAGGGATGGTGGTCAGTGAAGTCACCGTCGACGGCATGCCTGCCGAGGTGTTGCAGCGCGAAGCGCCCCAAGGCAATCTCGGACGCGGCGAAGACGACCTGTTCCTGGTAATGCCACCTACTCCTCTGCGCGCCGGCATCGATTACGAATTCGAGTTTCACCACGCCGGAAGAGTCATTGTGCAGTTGGCGGAGCGCGTCTTCTACGTCGCCGCGCGCGGTAACTGGTATCCCGGTTCCGGACCGCAATTTGCCACCTACGACCTGACGTTTCGCTACCCGCGCGATTGGGAGTTGGTCACGCCCGGAGAAGTGATCGAAGATCGAATCGAAGGCGAGTTGCGGATTACGCGGCGCCGGCCATCAGCTCCCATTCGCCTGGCCGGCTTCAATCTTGGCAACTATGCGCACGCCCAAGTCACCGGAGGCGGTTATGTGGTCGACCTCTATGCAAATCGCGCGTTGGACCCCGCCCTGGCTCCCACGCCAAAAGTGGTAATCCCGCCGCAACGGCCGCCCATACGCGGGCGCGGCTTTCCGGAACGATACCTCTTCCCCGAATTCTCCGCGCCTACCGTCGACCCGCTCGCACGCCTGCAACGAATCGCCGAGAGCGTGGAATCCGCGCTGGAATTCATGGCGTCGAAGTTCGGCCCGCCCGCCCTTTCGCATCTCACCGTCTCGCCCATTCCCGGCAATTTTGGCCAGGGGTATCCCGGATTGATCTATCTTTCCACGCGATCCTACATAAACCCCACGAACGGACACGCGTCGCCTGAGGAAGATGTGTTCTACGACGATCTGTTGGCAGTGCATGAGACCGCGCACCAGTGGTGGGGAGCGCAGGTCGCCAGTCCCTCGTATCGCGACGATTGGCTGATGGAGGCGCTGGCCAATTATTCCGCGCTCTTATACCTGGAAAAGAACAACGGATCGGCCCTCACCGAGAATCTGCTGGATGGCTACCGTAGCGACCTATTGGCGAAACAAGACAACGGACAACCGGTCGATTCCGCCGGTCCCATTGTCTTCGGCACGCGCCTGCAAAGCTCTTTGGAGCCGCGCGCGTGGCAAGCCATCACCTACGGCAAGGGGTCGTGGATCTTGCAGATGCTGCGCCAGCGCATGGGCGACGAGCGATTCCTCTCCATGCTCCGCGAAATCCTGAAACGCTATGGACGCAGCGAAATTACCACCGACCAGTTTCGCGTGCTCGCTTCCGAGTTTCTTCCACCCAAATCGGACGACCCCAAGTTGGAGGTGTTTTTTGACCAGTGGGTCTACGGCACGGGCATTCCTACGCTGAAGTTGACCTACGCGGTTCGCGGGAAGGCGCCATCGTATAGGGTGGTGGGAACGGTCACCCAGTCCGATGTTCCGGAGGGTTTCAGTACACTGGTGCCGGTGGCGATTCAGGTAGCGCCGGGACGGACCATCACCCAATGGGTGCGCTCCTCGAGCGACCCGGCAACCTTCGCCGTGAGCTTGCGCCAACCGCCGTTGAAGGTCACGCTCGATCCGCACCACGGCGTCCTACGGCGGTAATTTGTTCCACCATAGTGGGACAGACGATCGG
>Ga0335077_10001015_pt1 | contig 32725 bp, 28 predicted proteins | sample Lox_Sample_31_FD_207151 | JGI IMG/M metagenome (GOLD analysis project Ga0335077, IMG submission 207151) | Soil microbial communities from Loxahatchee National Wildlife Refuge, Florida, United States - Lox_Sample_3.1 | ecosystem: Environmental > Terrestrial > Soil > Wetlands | place: USA... | reverse complement strand
GATGTGGAAGCTGATGACGAATGCGAACTGCAGGCGCGACAGGAAGACCGGATCGAGGTCCATGACCTGGCCTCACTGGCTCGCGGTTGAGGCCTCGTCGATGCCAAGTACGACGATCTTGGCCTTCACCGGCTTGACTGGCCAGGCCGCCATCGTGAAGCCAGCTGTCACGGCAACCTTCTGCCTTCCGTCTGCGGTGTAGGTAATCACGCCGCCGGCAATCGCACCGCCGAGCTGCTGACCCCAGAGCTTCTGGCCGCTGGCGCCGTCCACCGCATAGAAGTTGCCGCCGATATCGCCGAAGAACACCAGCCCTCCTGCCGTCGGCGTTACGGCACCGATGATCGGGTAGTTCGACTGCAGCCGCCACTTCCATACTCCGGTATCGGCGTCGACGGCATAGATCCACCCGGCCCAGTGCCCATCCGCGCGGCCGAACCTGCCAAACATCCAGAACGGGTATAGCGTCGCCATCCCGGCCCAGGGCTGACCGAGCGGCACCTTCCGCAGTTCGTCGAGATCCTTTGGCCTCACGGTGTCACACCAATCGACCTCGCCGACCACGACAAGGTTTGTGTGCGGATCATAGGCGGGGCTGTTCCATTCATTGCCTCCCGCCGCACCAGGACAGAAATGCACGTACTCGCCGGGCGAGAACTTCTCTTTGACGTCCTCGACTCGGGTCACCGGAACCTTGTAGACCGCCTTGTTGGTGGAGAGATCGAACGCGTAGAGGTATCCATCTTTGGGAGCGTCCACCATGAGCTGCTTGCCGGCCATGGTCTGAACTAAGATTGGCGGGCTGGACACGTCCCAATCGTGCCAATCCTTCGGCACGATCTTGAAGTGGGACTTGTAGTCGCCACTCTTGGCGTCGAGCACGACGACGGAGTCGGTGTAGAAATTCTCTCCCTCGCGCACAGGCGCGACGAAGTCGGGAGCCGGATTTCCACCTGGGACGTACAGCAGGCCGCTTCTCGGGTCGAGGGTAGGTGATGTCCAGGCGCCGCCGCCGCTGATCGGGATGCCGGGCTCGTTCTTCCAGGTCGACAGGTCGAGCGGCGTCGCGCCCAGCCGTCCGCGGACTGCATCACCTTCTACTCTCGGAACAAGAAAGAACTCCCAGACGATCTTGCCCGTCTTGGCGTCGAGCGCGAACATGTGCCCCTTCGCACCCTTGAAATCTCCGCCGGCGTTGCCGACGAAGACCAGGCCTTCCCAGACAATCGGCGCTGCAGGCACCGTCTCGCCGAGCTTCACGTCCGCGATGGTCGTTTCCCAAATTCGCTTGCCCGTCTTGAAGTCATACGCCAGCACACGCCCGTCCTGGGTGCCGCGGAACAGCATGCCATCCAGATAAGCGGCGCCGCGGTTGGCAGGCAGCAAGGCGGGAGGATAGTCCTCGTGCGTTCGCCAATTCTCGACGCAGGTGGTAGGGTTGATAGAGAAGGTGTCGAATTGGGTGGTGCCAATCAGCGCGTTATTTACCATGATCAGTCCAGACTCGAAGGCCTCGTACTGACCGATGTCGTAAGTGCATAACACCTTCAGCTTCCCCACATTCTTCGTGTCGATCTGGCTGAGCGGCGAGTAGCGCTGCGAAGTGAGCGTCCGGTTGTAGCTCGGCCAGTCTCCGGCGGTCGCGTTCGGCGATGTCGTGTCGGAGCTAGGCAAGGCGGCAACAGCGGTCCCGCCATTGTAAGCCGCATTCGATTCCGTACTCGTCGTGCCGGGTGGTGCAGACCGAGACAGGAAATAGTTCCGCGTCATGCCTGCGAGCGTGTCTATCTGTACCGGATAAGCGTGATAGAGAACACCTGCGATGGCTGCGCCTATCACAATGAGCGCGCCGACGATGATAAGGATTCTCTTCATATCTTGGTCTCCTTTGGTCGCTAACCTAAGACCGGCGTTGGCAACTCACTTCTTTGCAGGGCGAGCGTTTCATTGATCCCCCTTAGGGCCGAAGGCCGCGCGTGCACGGACAGATCAGCCGCCTCCATTCCGAAACTGAGTGATGTTGGGCGAAGGCGGATTCGGATACTTTTTGACCGATTCCAGGTACTTCTCGACGACCTCGAGTGCGGGCCCGCCGACCCACCCGAAAAGTGCGCCGACTTGCAGATCTTCGTGAGGGTCCATCTCGATGTTGTAGACCTTCGGGTAACCAGCCATGGGAGCGCTCGCGGAGAACATGCCGGGCTGGCGCTGCGGGCCGATGCCGGTGGGATGCACGTCGGTGAAGTAGACGCGCCATTGCTTCCAGCGCGCGGCGACCAAATCGGCCCCGATGAAGGTCAGCAGGCTGTCGCGATTGCCGGTCTCGCTCTTGCCGAACAGCACGTCGGTCTGATCGACCCCGTCGATCGGCCGGTCGGTAGGCATCTTCGCGCCGATGATCTTGGCGAAGGTCGGCATGAAATCCATGATCGAGAACATCGCGTAGGAGGTTGTGCCCGGGTTGATCTTGCCGGGCCAGCGCGCGAAGCAAAACGTCCTGATCGATCCCTCGGTGGCTTCACCGAGCTCGCCGCGAAAAGGTCCGGAGTTGCCCATATCCGGCGTTCCCTGGTTGCCCATCTCGCGCGCGGTTTCACCTTGCGGGCCGTTGTCCGACGCAAACACCAGAAGCGTGTTGTCGTCGACGCCAAGCTCCTTCAGCGCGTCGAGGATTTGTCCGACGTGATAGTCGCCTTCCATCAGCTTGTCGCCGAATTGGCCGATCCGAGACCTACCGGCGAACTGCCTCGATGGAAGATTCGGGAAATGGCCCATCGAGAAAGGAAGATAGAGAAAAAACGGTTTGCCCGCCGCTTTCTGCCGCTTCATGAAGTCGATGGACTTGCCCACCAGCTCGGTGTCGATCTCGGCTCTGACTTCGCGCGTGTAGGGCTTGACCCTGTGCAGCGGCCCTCCCGCCACTGCTTCGTAGATCTGCGGTCCCTTCGCCAGCAGCACGTCGAGCGGCGCGGGAATGGAGTGCGTGAGCTCGATCGTGTCGACGTAGGTAGCCGAATCCCAGGAGATGTCCGGCGAAATCCCGTAGAACTCATCGAAACCGTGCGCCGTCGGCAAGCTGTACGGGTCGATGCCCAGATGCCACTTGCCGAAGATCGCCGTGGCATATCCCACGCTCTTGAACAGCTCGCCCATGGTGAAGGCGCGTGCGGGCAATGTATAAGGGGTGCCGGGAATGATGACCAGCGAGAGGCCGTTGCGTATCGAGTACTGGCCCGTCATCAGCGCCGCGCGCGACGGCGTGCAGCTTGGCTCGACCAGGTACTGGGTGAGCCGCAGCCCTTCGCGGCCGAGCTGATCGATGCGCGGCGTTGGCGCCCCGCGCAGCTCACCGCCACCGTAAGGGCCCAAGTCGCCGTAGCCAACGTTGTCGGCCAGAATGAACACGACGTTTGGCTTCTGCTGCGCAGATGCGGACGTCGTCACGATGAAAGACAGCGACACCAACAAGCCGAGCCAGATGTTCCTGTTCACTTGCATCTCCTGTCGATTATCACTGGCAGAGGGCAATTTCTCCTTGTGGCATCACAATTCAGCAGACGTCGATCGCGGTGTTGCGAAATGCCAAACTCCATTCATGCCGTTGCGCGTGTTCTGGTCTGGACCGGCGTCGCCGCTGAATCGATAGAGCGGTTTGCCCTTGTAGGTCCACTGGCGCTCCCCGCCCTCACGCGTGCTGATGTCGTAGTCTCCGCTGGGCTCGGCATAGTCGCCGGCCTGCAGTGGCGGCCAGACGAAGGCGCACTGGCCATTGCAGTTGCTCTTTCCGCTCCCAGCCACATCGCGATCGTACGTGTAGAGCGTCATGCGATTCAAATTGACAAGCACGCCGCCTGTGATCTTGATGGGTGGAGGTGCAGTAGGAGTCGCCTTGCTCGCAGCACAGGCAGCGACCAATATCGTGACCAAAGCTGTAAGAAAGTAGCGCATCGGACCCTACACGTTCTCGTTCTACGGTTGCTCGATCCCTAAAGCGGCACACCTTTCGTCCAGGTCGGAGGGAGATTCACTCCTCGAAGGAAAAGATCCGATTCCAATCGTTCTTCATGCTGATCACGATCCAGCCCTGCTTCATGGCCTCATCGTACAGCGCCTGTGTGAACGTTCCGACCTTCGTATTGGGCAGGCCCTGGGCTGGGCCGTAGGCGTACTCGCGCTTGGCATCGTCGTGCAGCAAGATCATCGCGAGTCGCGCACCATCGCCTCCTTTCGTGTACTCCAGCATCTGCCTGTCACCGGTCGAGTTGCCGAATGCAGCATGGGGGCGCCGGCCGATCATCAGATGGATACCCTCCGGCTTCCCGGCGTTGTTGTCGTTGAGTAGCAGCTTTGGTTCCTTGGTCAGGAACGGCTTGCCATCCTTTCCGTAACTGTACTTGGTCCCACCGGCGGTACCGACCACCTGTTCGGGCGGGATGCCATACACCTCCTCGGCGTATACCCGCACGAAGTCCTGGCCGCCGCCGGTGACGACGAATGTTTTGTAGCCGTTGTCGCGCAGATACCGCAGCACTTCCTGCATGGGCAGGTATGTGAGCTCGGTATAGTGGCGTTTCCAACGCGGATCCTTCGCCTCGGCAAGCCACTGCTTCACGTCCGCCTGGAAGTCATCCACCGGCATGCCCGTCAGAGTCGCCATGGCGATGACTTCGAGCTCTTTCAGGTTGAGTTTCTTCATCGCAGCCCGGTCGCCGTGGAGCAGTTCCAGCACAGTGCTGAACGGCGGTTTTTTTGCCAATTCCGGCTTTGCCTTGACCAATGCCGGCACCCGTTCCAGGCAGTACATCACCTGCGAGTACATCGGGTGCTCGACCCACAGCGTGCCGTCTTGATCGAAGGTCGCGACACGCTCCTCGGGCGGCACGAAGTTGGCGTTGCCTTCCGTCGTCGTCGCTGCTACAAACTGGACGATCGCTTTCTTGGCCGGACCGTCGTTCCACGAAGGAAGCGGATCGGTTTGGGCGAGAGCCGGCCAGCCGAAGACCAAGCTTGCGACAATAGCGAGCACGTGAGCGCAGAGTAGCTGAACACGCAACGTCATAGGTCTCTCCCAGAGAACACAACGAACACTCGGGCCAAGCGGGCGCCGCCGGTGCGGCGGCGCCCGCTTCTAACGTCCCGCTTGCGCCGCAGGTTAGTCGCTCGGGTGCGTATTGGCGCTCGCTTTGAGCTGCTCCATCACCTGGGTGAGGTTGTAGCTCGCCGGCGCCTGCAGCGGCGGGAAAGCCTCCAGCGTCTCGAACCACTTGAGCCACAACTGCTGGCCGATCGGCAGCAGATTCCAGTCGTACAGGAAGGCGGTGACCGGGCCGCCGAGCGCCCCACCCTGGCCCAAGGCCGACTTCACGTTGAGCCCGACCGCCTGTTCGAACGGATCGCGCTTGATGTTCTGCACCAGTGTGAAGTGGAACGGCACCAGTGGCAGTACCCAGCCGTCTGCTCCCGGTTGCGACATGTTGTAGTACATCTTCCAGTTCTTGTAGCGCACCGCGGACGGCGTCGCGCCCGAGAAGTAGAAAAAGAAGTCGCGCGCCGACTTGTTGGACTTGCCGCTGAGGTAGTCGAATTGATTGACGCCATCCAGGGTGGTCTTGACGATACCTGGGTACTTGCCGGCCTCGATCTGCTTCTTCAAACCGTCCCCTTTCGGCCCGCCGGCGATTTCAACCAACGTTGGCAACCAGTCCAGCGCGGCGAACAGCTGGTTCTTCACCGTGCCCGGCTTGATCACGCCCGGCCAGCGGATCATGCAGGGTGAGCGATAGCCGCCCTCCCACGCTTCACCCTTTTGACCTTTGAACGGCGTAACTCCGCCGTCGGGAAAGGAGATCGCTTCCGCGCCGTTGTCGGTAGTGAACACGACGATCGTGTTGTCGAGCTGGCCCATGTCTTCTAGCTTCTTCAGCACGTAGCCGACGTTGTCGTCCAGTTGTTTCATGCCGGCTTCGTTGACGCCCCAGTCCTTGCCGCCGGGCTCGCCGACCATGGCCATGTACTTGTCCGACAGCACGGTCGTGACGTGCATGCGCGCCGGGTTGTACCAGACGAAGAATGGTTTCCCTGTCTTCTTCGGATCGTTGCGGTCGAGGAAGTCGATGACTTTGGCGGAGATTTCCTCGTCCACCGTCTTCGAGCGCTCGAGCGTCAGCGGACCCTCGTCCTTGCAGGTCTGGTTCTTTTCCGTCCCGTCCGAGGATTTGCACCAGATCACCGGGCGCGGCGGTGTCAAGCAGACTGTAGTCTTGGGGTCCACCGCTCCTGGGACTTCCGGAAGGCCGGGCACCGGTGTGTTCTTGCACGGCGGCGCGACGCCCTGCACGGTTGGCGTCTTGTTGATGTCGGGGAAGCTCACGCCTTGCATGGCGTCCAGGTGATACAGGTAACCCCAGTATTCCTGGAAGCCATGCGCCGTGGGCAGCGCCGCGGTGTGGTCGCCCAGGTGGTTCTTGCCGAACTCACCCGTGGTATAGCCCAGGTCGCGCAGGAACACTGCGAGCGCTGGGGTGCCGGGCTTCAGATACGTCGGGCTGCCCGGTAGCTGCGGCGGGATCATCCCAGTGCGCAGGGGGTACATGCCGGTAAAGAAGGCATTGCGCCCTGAAGTGCAGCTCTGCATGGCGACGTAGTCCATGAAGATCGCGCCTTCGTTGGCGATGCGGTCGATGTTGGGCGTCTCTCCCACCATCACGCCGCGGTGGTAGGCGCTCGGCTGCATCCAGCCGATGTCGTCGCCCATGATGAAGATGATGTTGGGCTTCGCCGCCTGCGCCGCGGCAGGCGGGGGTGCTGCTAGCATCCCGATCGCGAGCGACATCGCGACGGCGGAGATTGCGCGGCTAACGTTTACCAGGCACATTTTCATTGACGGTCTCCTTGAATCAAGAACACAAGCCATGCAGGCCACCCGGCGCGGGCGCCGCACGGTAACGCTCGAGCTACCGCAACTGACGCCGCGGCGAGTCGAGATTTCTCGTCCCCTCTCGTCGTTAGATTGCCCATGCGCCGATGAGGGACTCGGCCCCCTGCGCCGGAGCACCTTGCTCCACAGACGCGCGTTGTACTTCCCCTTCTCGACATGTTCTCAGGCAGCGATGGAGTCTTCCAAATACTCTGATCCGCAACGTAGGCTGTGAATGTGACAGCTGGGTTACAGTGCGGCATCCGGGATGTTGACGACTCTTCACGCCTTTGTCTCCCCTAGTCGCGATCATCCACGCGAAGCGTCGTATACCGACGGGAACATCAAACCCGATACTTACAAGACGGCCGACGCGTGCATATCAAGCCTTAATTGAGCGCGAACCGGACACACTTCAGCCCATTCGCTCGCTGTCAGCACCGACTTCAACCGAGAGCGAACGTCTACGAGCTTTTCAGCGTAAGCGCGGTCGTCACCGATCACGCGCTGGCCGGCGCGCTCGACGTCGCTCATCGGCGTCGTGCCTCTGGCGAGCAGCTTGGTGAGGTCATCCATCGCGTGGTTGCGCTTCTCTGCATAAGTCTTGGCCTCGGATTTCATCTGCTCCACGATGGCCAACGCCTCCTGTTGGTGGGCAGAGTCGGTGACGTCCTTCTTGATGAGCGCCGCAGCGATCACGACCGCTGCGAGCGCAATGACCAATTGGAACCGGCACGTTGGCAAAGGAAAGGCGTCGGACGCGTCCGTCACTTGGTTTGTCTCCGGGCGCTCTGGTTTTCCCATTCGCGGGGGCCGCGACGTGTTCCCCCTAGAAGCGGGGGATCGCATTTGCATACGCTGCTTTTCGCCCCGGCACACTCTAGCGCCGAGGCCAGAAGCGGTCAACCGGGTAAGGTTGGACCTGAAAACGTGCGGCTCTGTGGGGCTTGGGCAGCCCGTTTCTGGGTCGAGGTCGTTGTCATGGCGGCGCATCGGGGCGTTTGCGCCAGTGCAGGACGAGCGCGCCGCTGGAGTCTGGTTGAGCCGCTCGGGTGCAAGGGATCAGCCCGGCTGGAACAGCGGCAAGGGCTGCGCCGGTGCGCGCGGTGGGGCGCGGGCGGGTAAGTGCAGGTGCGCGAGGATCTTGACGATGACTTGGGGATCGACGATTGCGGCGATGATGTGCAGGCGCGCGCCACAGCGCGGGCAGAGCTCGATATCGATATCGAATAGGCGCTTGGAGCCGAGCACGCCCAACCGATGCGCGCTGGGGCTTGCGCATGCGCGCCCGGCGCGTGATGATCGCAGGGCTGCGCAGCGCTGAGCGGGGCACTGGGCACGATCCGGGGGCTTAATTTGGCATGCGGGGCGAGCAGGCCATGGAAGCGCATCAGATGCAACCGTGGCCGCGGCACGAGTGCGGCCAGGCGCTGCATAAGCTGCAGCGGCGAGATCACGATATGGGTGGTACCGTCGCGGTAGGGGCTGTTGAGCTGAAGCACGACTTGGCCTGCTCGACCGCACTGGCGCCCGTGCAGCGCCCAGCCCGGGTCCGACCGTGCGCATCTCGAGTTGGTTGTCGTCGAAGTTGTACATGAGGCTACGCACCACCGAACGCCACGTCCCTCCGGGCCAACGGTATCCAATGTGCATAGGGGATTCAAATGCCGCTTTTTCATCGTGGAGCACTGTATCGCTGCGCCGGTGGGTGGTGAATCGTGTGAGTTGTTGGTGTGAAGGCGCAGTTTCCCGGGGTTTGCTCGACCGATCGTGATGGGCGCTGACGGGTGCGCTTGGAACGATCTGAGCCCTGTCGCGCGAAACAAGCTGCCGGTCGCACGGGACCTGTGCTACACTGTTTATGTGTTGAGTTCCGCGAAGGTATGCCATGGCTAACCTGACGCTGACGGTCGACGACGACATCTTGAAAAAAGCCCGCATGCACGCGCTGCAGCGTGGCACGTCGGTCAACGCGCTGGTGCGGGAGTATCTGCAGAGCATCGCTCTCGACGACAGCGAGCTCGAGGCGATCGCGTCGGGGATCGACGCCATCGCCGATGCCTCGAACGCGAGACGCGGCGGCCGCCGCTGGTCGCGTGAGGATTTGTACGACGAGCGGCTGAAGCGCCGGTGAAAGTCTTCGTCGATACCAACGTTCTGCTGTACCGGTTCGATCGCGATTCCCCGAAGAAGCAACAGGTCGCGAAGGCCGAGCTGCGGCGATTGATCCTTGAGCGCGCGATCGTCCTCAGCACCCAGGTGTTGCAGGAGTTTTATGTTGCGGCGACGCGAAAGCTGAAGCAGCCGCTCGAGCCCGAGCGCGCTGCGGCCGTGGTCGACTATCTGGTCCGGCTTCCGTTGCTACAGATCGGGGCGGTGACGGTTCAGCGCGCGATCGCCCTGCACCGCGAGCATTCGATCTCATTCTGGGATGCGTTGATCGTTCAGACCGCAATCGCGGCTGGCGCGGACTTGCTCTACAGCGAAGACTTGCAGAGCGGACAGCAGTTTGAGGGGGTAACGGTCGTCGATCCGTTCACAGCAGTTCAACGTCGCGGGTAGGGCTTGCGCTTCACAGCGCGCGGAAGCGCCACTAAACCCCGAAATCGCACATCGGCGCCCGCGCGCTCTTCGACGAGCACGAACATCCGGTGGTTCTTCAGGTGAAGGCCGCCTGCAGGGGCGTGAGCGCGCGATCCGAGTCCACTTCGGCCAGCTAGCTCATGCCCTGCTCTTCAATCAGCTAGCCGGTGCGGGTGAGCAGCTTCAGGACGCGCTCGATACTCCGGCCCAGTCAAGGTCTGTAGCTCATCGATGCTGGGAGCGCGCGCCTCATGGAATACCGGCACGCCCGCGCGGCTGCGATACACGCCATCGAGCAACAGGCAATGCGGGAGGGATTTTGAGATTGGCCGCCGAGCCGAAGCGCTGGACGAGCGTGACCGCGCCGGTGTGGGCTTCGCTACGTTTCAGCCCCGCCTGCTTGATCAGAAAAGTGGCAATGACGCCGACGGCGGCATCCTGTCCACCCGCTTGCCGCTGTCGTCTAATCGCAAACGGACAGCCCGTGGACTTGACATCACAAATTGTGATCTCAAGTTGTGATCTCAAGTCTCTGTCTGTCAAACGCCGTCATTCTGGGGCTGCCCGCGAGGGCAGAACCCGGAATCCAGACCTGCCACGATCCTTGCAGTGAGCATTCGATGATCAAGACGCAAGGATCTAATCCCACACGAACCTGCGGCGGAAAGGAATAGGTACTCCAACCGTATCCGTCCAAAAAAGGCTGCATCCAGGCGAGCGTATGCAAGTGTTCGTCGTTGATGTAGATCACCACGTTCCGCATCATGATCGATCCCGGCTGCCCGTTGAGACTCAAATCCCATTGGAATCACGCCCCCTGTTCAGACTCAAACCCCATTGGGCAAAGCTGTAAGTCCCCAGGGCGGCGAAACGGATGTAATGTGTGTAATACGAATCCTGGAGCACCCTGACCATGACCCTGACCGTCCGTTTGCCGGACGACCTGGAAGCCCGGTTTACGGAGGCGTGTAAGCGGCGGCGCGTCAGCAAGTCCGAAGCCATCATCCGCATGGTCCAGGACTTCGTTGCGGCGCATCCCGGGAGATCGGCCTACGAAGTCGCGCTCGAACTCGGAATCGTCGGCGCTGCGGCCGGCCAGCCGGCAGACTTGTCGGTGACGACCAAGCAACGGGTTCGAGAGGCGATCCGTGCGAAGCATCGTCGTTGACACTGGCCCGCTGGTCGCGCTTCTATCGAGAAACGACAGCAACCACGCGCGCGTAAGAGATTTCCTGCGCGAAAGCCAATCTGCTCTGCTCACCACATGGCCGGTGTTGACCGAGGCGTGGCACCTGCTCGCCCCATCGAATCGCCTGCACCTGATGCGTTGGGTCGCAGGAGACGGCGTCGCGGTATTCGATCTGACACCGGACGACACTAGCGACGTTCTATCGCTGCTGGAGCACTACGAGGATTCCGGAATGGATCTCGCCGACGCGTCGTTGGTCGTTCTCGCAAGCCGCGCCGGCATCAGCGACATCCTGACGGTCGACCGTCGCGACTTCGACGTCTACCGCCTGCTGGATGGCCGGCCGTTCGTGCGGGTCCTGGCCTCTTTACCGTAAGCGCTGGTCGTAGGACACGCGGCGGTTGGCAGCGCCAAGCTCCGGGGAGCCGAGGGGGAAGCCGCCTTGAATCGCACTGCCGAACGTGATTCGAGGCCCGGTTCGGATCGGTGCGGGCAATGTGTTCGAAAATCTGTTCGAGATCCCGATGCGCGCGGTGTGTCAGCGATCGAGGACCTCGAGGCGGTCGTCGACACGCTGAGCATCGAGCGATTCCCCCTGCTCGGCATCTCGCAAGGCGCCGCGATCGCGGTCGGCTACGCGGCCCGGCACCCCGAGCGGGTCAGCCGCCTGGTGCTCTACGGAGGCTGCGCGCGCGGGCTGCTCAAGCGCAACCCGACGAAGAAGGTCGTCGAGGCGGCACAGGCCATGCTCAAGGCCGCCGAGCTCGGCTGGGGCGCCGACAGCTCTTCCTTCCGGCAGGTGTTCATCTCGCAGCTGTTTCACGACGCCACGGCCGAGCAGCAGCGCGCTTTCGACGAGGCGCAGCGCCTCACCGTCTCGGGAGAAGTCGCGGTGCGCTTTCTCGAGGAGGTGTTCGCGCTAGACGTGCGCGACATGGCGGCCGCGGTGCGCTGCCCGACGCTCGTCTTCCACGCCAAGGAGGATCCGTGCTTTCCTTTCGAGGAGGGCCGCCTGCTCGCCTCGCTGATTCGCGGCTCGCGCTTGGTGCCCTTGCCGAGCAAGAACCACATACCCTTCGAGACCGAGCCCGCGTGGCCGATGTTCTTGTCCGAGTTCCGGGCTTTCGTGCCGTCGGCGCCCGCCGCGGAACTGATGCTGTTTGGCTGAACAGCTGAACGCGCCTACGGTAGAGCTACCGTAGCCGCGAGCCCGCCGTCACCGTATTTCCCCGTCTGACCCCGCCAGCCGGCCGCTGGCAGACTTCCTTCTCGAGCCCAACCCGAACAAGGAGTCGATCATGCAAGCGGTCATCTGCCAGTCCTTCGACGGCCCCCAGGCGCTGGAGATCGGGCAGTTCGCCGATCCGGCGCCGGGACCGGGCGAAATCCTCGTCGAGGTCCATGCCGCGCCGGTGAGCTTCATGGACGTGCTGATGGTCTCGGGGCGCTACCAGATGCAGCCCGCGACGCCTTTCGTTCCGGGATCGGACGCCGTCGGCATCGTGGCCGGCCTCGGCCCCGGCGTGACGCGGTTTCGTCGCGGCGATCGCGTCGCGTGCACGCGCTTCGTGGGCGGGCACGGCGAGCTGATGGTCGCCGGCGAGTGGGAGGCGGTGCGCATCCCCGACGGCGTGCCCTTCGAGCAGGCGGCAACGCTCCTGTACGCCTACGGGACAGCGTACTACGCGCTGGTCGAGCGCGCGCGGCTGCGCCCGGGCGAATCGCTGTTCGTGACCGGAGCCGCTGGCGGTGTGGGACTGGCCGCGGTGGACCTCGGCCGGCATCTTGGCGCGCGCGTCATCGCCGGGATCGGATCGGATGACAAGGCCGCGCTGGTGCGCGCCTACGGCGCCTGCGAAACCGTCAACTATGGCGCCGAGAGCCTGAAGGAGCGCATCAAGGCGATCACGCACGGCACAGGCGTGGACGTGTGCCTGGAGATCATCGGCGGCGAGGTCTTCGAGCAGATGACCCGGCTGATGGCCTGGGGCGGGCGCCTGATGCCGATCGGCTTCGCGAGCGGAACCATTCCGTCGGCGCCGATGAACCTGCCGCTGTTGAAGAGTTATTCCATCGTCGGCGTCTTCTACGGCGCGTCGGTGAAGCGTGACCCGCACGGCAGCGTCGCGATGTTCGAGACGATCATGCGCCTCGTCGCCGCCGGTGAGCTCCGTCCCTGCGTGCAGCAGGTGGTGCCGCTAGCCGAGGTGCGTGAGGCGATGCGCGCGATCGCCGATCGCTCGGTGCAGGGTCGCATCGTGCTCAGGCTGCGCTGAGGTACCGGCATGTCCACGATCGTGATCTCGAGCCGCTTCTGCGGGCCGCCCAAGTCGGGAAACGGGGGCTACGTCTGCGGGCGCGTGGCCGCGGCGATCGACGGCGCGGCTTCGGTGCGGCTGATGGCACCTCCGCCGCTGGAGACCGAGCTGCACATCGAAAAATCGAACGGCGCGGCGAGGCTGCTGCACGGATCGAGCGTGATCGCCGAGGCGAAGGCCGCGGCGGTCGACCTCGCGCCGCCCCGCGCGTCCTCCTATGCGCAGGCGGAATCGGCGGCCGGCCGCTACCTCGGCTTCACGCGACATCCTTTCCCGCGCTGCTTCGTGTGCGGGCCCGAGCGCCGAGCGGGCGACGGCCTGCGCATCTTCCCCGGATCGCTCGAAACCGACGGGCTGGTCGCCGCCCCGTGGACCCCGGATCGCTCGCTTGCCAGCGGTTCCGATGCCGTCGGGCGCGAATTCCTCTGGGCGGCGCTCGATTGCACGAGCGGCTTCGCGGTGCTGCCGATTCCGGAAGGCAGAGCCATCGTGCTCGGCGAGCTGAGCGTCCGGATCGACGGCGACGCCGTCCCGGCCGACAAGTACGTCGTCATTGGGTGGCCGCTACGCATCGACGGGAGAAAGCGCCTTTCGGCGGCGGCCGTGCTCACGGATTCGGGCGAGCTGCTGGCCGTCGGCCGCGCGACCTGGATAGAGGTTCCGGCGAGCGCGTTCGGCGGCCAGTAGCCGGTGGGCCGCGATTCGTGCCCGCGCGGCAACTGGGGCATCACCCTCCCGAACGCCGGTTCACAGGGAGCGGGCCATGGAGCGAGCGCCGTCACGCCGAGCCTTGCGGGGCCTCCACTTCCGGTCTGGACATCTGAGCTGCGAGCCCCCGGGCGCTCGCGAGCTGCGCGCGTTACCGGTCTGTCATGCGGCGCAGCCTACGGCGTCGGCTCGGGCAGCACCACGTGTCCTTGCTCCATCTTGTAGCCGGTGACCTCGTCCTTGGTGACCGTCAGCGGGCGCAGATCCAGATGGATGTGCAGCTTGTCCGGCCCGTGGCCCGGCGCCTTGAGCACGCGCCTGGCTTGTCCATGTCGGCGCGGATGACGGCGCGGGATGAGCGGGGGTGCCAGCACGCCGCGGTCACCGGTGGCTGCGGATGCGCGCGTGCGGCATGAGCGTGGCGAGCCGGTCGATGGGCTCCCGGGAAGGGTGGCGCAGCCACCGCGTCAGGAGATCGAGAAGTGCGCCAGGCCCTTGGTGCGCTTGTCGAAGGTGAAGGTGGAGGTGCACCCGGCCGCGGAGTTCTTCGCGCCAATCAGGCAGTCTGCGAAGTCGGCGCCCGATTGCCGGAAGCCGGCCAGTGCTTGCCACAGCGAGTTCTTGTCCTCGAACTCGAACTGAGCCGCAGTCAGTACTTTCTCCACTACCTCCGCCAGCTCGAGGCGGTCGTAGCCATATGTTCGGGCCAGCACCCAGCATAGCTCGCACATGACGGCGTGATTGAGATAGAGGCTCTGGCCAGCGCCGAGTGCATCCTCGATGACCTGCTTCGCCTCCCGCGATTGCACCGGGTCGTCCTGCGTCACGTAACGAACTAGCATGTTCGAGTCGAGGCCGGTCACTTCCGGCTCCGCGCTGCACCCGCCACGATGGCGCGCTCCATCTCGTCCAGCGTTACGGGTTTTCTTCGCTTTCTGGCGAGGAGTCCGCGCAACTGGCGCAGGTCCACGGTGGCGGCGCGTAGCACTATCCGACCATCGGCTTCGACGACGAAATCGAGCTTGTCGCCGGGGGCAAGGCCGAGCAGATCGCGAATTTCCTTCGGTATGGTTGTATGGCCCTTGCTGGTCAGGGTGGCGATTGGCATGCGCTTTTTCTTCCTGCACTAGAGATTCCTTGATAGATGGTAAGGAATACGCGCCCACCGGCCAGGGGTCCCCGAGGGTCCGAGCCAACAAAAAGCCCCCTGAAGACTGCCGGCTGATGCGGCCGAGACGGCTTGTGGGCGGTGCTCGTTCCACTTATACTTCCACATATACTTTATTCAATTCGGAGGCTGTGGTGGGGCAGGTGACGATCTACCTCGATGACGAAACGGAGACCAAGGCACGGGCCGCAGCCCAGGCGAGCGGCCTGTCACTGAGCAGGTGGGTGGCGGAGCGGGTTCGCCTGGGCGCTCTGAGCGAGTGGCCCGCCGAAGTGATGGAATTGGCGGGCGCCTGGAGCGACATCCCATCCGCCCAGCAGTTGCGCCGGTCCCGCACGCGGGACGCGAAGCGGACGCGGCTGTAGCATGTTCGTCCTCGACACGAACACAGTTCTCGACTACTTCAAGGGCAGAGGCAAGGTTGCCGAGCGGCTGCTTGCAACTCCTCCGAGCGAGGTCGCCCTTCCTGCGATCTCCGCCTATGAGGTGTGGGTAGGCGTGCTGGGCTCGCAGAACGCGAACCGCCGCCGGGAGCAATTTCTAGCCTTTCTATCGGTAGTCGAGATCTTGCCATTCGACACGGAGGCGGCGCTCCAGGCGGCGGAGCTCCGGCATGAGCTGGAGCGCACAGGCGAAGGCATCGGGCCCCTCGATACCCTGATCGCAGCGACCGCTCTCGCGCATCGTGCCGTCCTCGTGACTCGCAATCTCCGGGAATTCTCCCGGGTGCCAGGATTGAAGACCGCAAACTGGCACGATTGAGCGGCGCTCCGTGATAGTGGCATGGCCTTCCCCTGCTCGCGGGGCGTGAGCGGCATATCGTGTCCGTCGGGGGCGTGGCTGGTTAGTTGATTCACCCGGCGAGCAGAGCCTCGGCCCGAGCCCTCTCCCTGCCAGAGCGCCCCGAGTCTAGCCATCTTGCCTGCGGAGGCGTCTAATCGCAGGTAGGAGGGGCCAACGCGGCTGGGATAAACGGCCCTGGGGAGGGATGCCGTGCCGGCGAAACCGAGACTTGCCAAACTCACTCGGCCGAAGCTGCACAACGTGCTCGCGCGGCAACGGCTGTTCGCGCTGCTCGACGCGGGTCGCGAGCGTGCGGTGGTCTGGGTGGTGGGGCCGCCGGGTGCCCGATAGCAGCCGCTCGCAGACGACCCATGCGAGTCGAGTGCCGTCGCTCAACGCAAGACGTTCTAAGTTGACCGGGTATTGTTCGTTCGGTCGAACTTCGGTCCGTACATCTGAGCTGCGAGCCATCGGACGCTCGCGAGCTGTTAGCATCACCAGTTTGTCATGGTGCGCAGCCTACGGCTTTGGCTCGGGCAGCACCACATGTCCTTGCTCCATCTTGTAGCCGGTGACCTCGTCCTTGGTCACCGTCAGCGGGCGCAGATCCAGATGGATGTGCAGCTTGTCCGGTCCGTGGCCCGGCGCCTTGAGCACGCGCCCCGCTCCGTATAGGTTGTCCATCTCGGCGCGGATGACATCGTCGTTGTAGATCGCTTTCCACGCAAACTTGCCGGGCGGCGTGGTCTCTTCGCACGCGGCGTTCAAGTCCGCGAAGAACTGGCGCACCGGATCGCGCTCCCAGAAGCCGTCGCTGCGGAGCCCCGCGGTGAGGAAGATGTCCGCGGAGAACTCGCTCCACCAATGATGCGGATAGGTGCCGGCGCGCCATTTGTCGTTGCGCGTGCGCAATCGCTCGAGCAGCCGGACCACCGGCTTGGCGAAGGTGTGATAGCCCTTGGCGCGCGCCTCCTGGCTGCGCGCGGTCGCCAGCGCCTTCTCCAGCTTCTCGCGCTGCGGCCCCTCCGGGGCGGCCTCGAGTTGCTTCTCGATCTGCTCGCGCTGCTGGATCGCCTGGGTCTCCGCATCCCTCTCCACCTTGGCGCCCGCGGACCAACCGGCGGGCAGCAGCTCGGTTCCCACCACGGGATGCACCGGGTCGCGCGCGGCGACGCGCTGCTTGAAACCGGAGACGAACTGCTCGATCGCTGCGGACTTCGCATCGAACTCGCCGCGCTCGAGGTTCGCTTCCACGCGGGTGATGCTCGCCATGTACTCCTCGCCGCCCAGCCTCAGCACTGCGCCGTGGAAGTGCAGCAGGTCGAGCACTTCCTCGATCTCGGCCTTGCTCGTCGGTGCGCGAAGCCAGGCGTCGATCGTCGAGCTATCCGTGAACAGGTGATCGGTATCCTTGGGCGGCTTGTTGTCCTTGAACGGATAGATGCGGTTGCGCAGCGCCTTGTCTTTCGTGAGATCCAGCTTCGCGAGCAGGCTCGCGTCGGCCATCACGTCGTCGAGCTTGAAGAACAGCTGCCCGTCGATCCACGGCAGCAGGATGCGCGCCTTGGCGATCGCGATCAGCTCGCGGTCCAGCTCCTCGTTCATCTGCCGCTGCGGCGAGACGGTCGCGATCGGCGCGGTGGTCTTGGACGTGCCCAGGCCCGATGCTTCCGGGATGGTCTGGCGCTGGATTGCGGCAGGCGCCGGCTCGCGGACGGCAACTGGCGCGTCGGAGTCGGAGTCGGCCAACGCTCGGCTGACGCGGTCGGCCTCGCGCTCGGACGCATCTTCCGGGCGCGACACCGGGACGCGCATTGCCAGTCGACCCCATGCGTCACGAGTCTTCGGCGCGCTGCCTCGCGCGCCCGCGCCGCCGCGACCGATCCGCGTCGCGCTGGCGTCAGCTGCGGCGCGATGCTGGCGTGGTGCGAACACTCTGCCTCCTGGGATCGCTCGGGGCCTCGCGTGTCCGGTCGAGTGCGAGGGCAGGCGAGTGGAACAAGTGCGCCTCCTCGCTACGCGGACTGCGCGACGTTGAACATGAACTCCTGCCAGTGCGACAGGATGTAGCTGAAGCGTGCGTCGCCTCCCCAGTTCGCCGGGCTGGTCAGGTTCGCCTCGATGTCGCCCTGGTGCATGCGCGCGAACTCGAGCAGCGCTTGCGCGATGGGATAGTAGGACCAGTGCCAGCGCTCTTCCATGTAGCCCAGGCGCATGAAGGTGGAAAGCGGCGTGAAAGTCTGGATGAAGCCGTAAGTCATCGCGTTCGCGCGCAGCCAGCGGTAGGCGTCGAAGAAGCGGCCGCCCGGCGCCCAGTCGACCGGCTCGACGCTGAAGAAGTCGAAGTCGGTGCCGAAATGGTGGCGCGAGATGCCGGGTGCCGACGACGCGCGCAGGATCTCCTGCTGCTTCTCGTCGTCGGAGAGCGCGCCGCCCGCGGGAGTAAGGGGCGCCGAGCCTGCCGGCGTGGAGGAAAGCGGCGGCGCGCCCCAGCATGCGCGATGCGACGGGTTCTCGGTGTCCCACTGTACGTCGCCGGGCGCGATCAGCGGGCCGCAGCGGTTGCGGGCGTGCTCGGTGACGCTGTCGAAGCGGTTGCGCCGATCCAGATGGCCGTGGAAGACGAACTCGAACTTGCGGTTCCAGATCGCGCGCTGGTCGGCGAAGCTGCGATAGCCGGATACCGGCGCGGTCGACGTGCCCGTCGGCAGATGTCCGGACGCAGCGAGCGCACTCATCAAGCACGCGCGCTGTCGGTCCGCTTCGGTGCGCGCGGATCCAACTCACCACATCGGCGATCGACATTCCGGCGATGGTGGTGGTCCAATCCCCCTTGCGCGCGTCGAGCGCCGCGGCGTCGGCGAACACACGGCAGCCCCGCGGCGGCGGATCGGGCACGGCGTCGCGCGGCAGCGGCTGGGGCAGCGTCGCCAGCTCCCCGAGCACGCGGCCGATCTCGCGGAACAGTCGGCGGAAGAACTCGATGATGCGGGTGAGCAGGTCGCCAGAAGGCGCCGCGCCGGTCGGACACGGCTTGCGCCCGACACCGAGCTCGCGAAGCACGTCCAGAGCCATCGCCATGTCGGTGACGTAGAACCGGCTCGCCCGGTTGGTGAATGTCTTGCCGAAGCCTTCGATGTTGACATAGCGGTCGGTGGCCAGCGCAACGGAGAGCGAGCCATCGTCGGCCGCGCTGCCGACGGGGATGGTGCTCGACTGCAGGACGACGTTCTGCGCGCCGCTGAGCGCGGCGAAGTCGCGCGGGTCGGTGGTCAGGATGTAGTCATGTGGGCCGCGGCCGGAAACCACGTTCGGGTTGGTCGCACCTCCCGTGCGCGTTGGATCGGTCTCGGTAGCGGCCGCCGAGCTGCCGCCCGGCTGATAGTCGGTGATCGAGAGGCCGCTGTTGTTGTGGAACGCGACCAGCGGCAGCCCGCCGGAGAGACCGCCGCCGGGGTTGCTGCGGCAGGTCGCGATGGCGGGAACCAGCTGGTGATCGCGGAAGTCGATCAAGTCCGCTTCGGCGGCGGTGCGCAGGCCCGTCGGACACGCCCCGAAGGCGTGGCGCGCGATCCCGTTGGCGGTGAAGATGCGATTCGGATCCACGAGGCAGGTGCCCCCGGTTTCATCGACGTGGATCGCGCGTGAGGTGCTGGACAGATCTACGAAGTTCGCGCAGTGGGTGCCGAACAACGAGAGCGCGACTTGGCGCGCGTTCTCTTCGTCGCCGTGCAGGTGGACCATGCACACCTGCGCACCCGGCTGCGTGCTCGACGCCACGGTTTCCCGGACTGCGCGCTGCAGAGTCGGGGCTTGCGTGGGCGCCAGGCGTACCGGCTCACCCATCAGCACCCGCTCCGCCGCATCATCGGCGGCGCGTTCGTCGAAGTCGCCTGGCTCGCTGACGGAACCCGCACGCTGCACTCCGGACGCGGCCCCGCGTTGTTGGACCACGTGCGCGAGCTCGTGAGCGAGCAACCGCCTGCCGTGCTCCGAGTGCGGCGCATACCGATCCGAGCGGAACACGACATCGCGGCCGAGCGTGAACGCCAGTGCGTTCACGCTCCGCGCTGCGGCATCGGCGCTGGCGTCTGTATGTACCCGCACCGCTCCGAAGTCGACGCCGTAGCGCGGCTCGAAGAAGCTGCGCACGACGGGCTCCAAAGGACGGCCTGTGCCGAGCCGCGCAGGGATGCCGTCGGCTACCTCTGCGGGACCCGCTCCGCGGTCGGACTTGCGCTGAATCTCCTGCTCGTCCCGACTCGCACCGCTGCAGGCCGAGCACACGCGCTGGACCTGCGGTTCCGGCATGCGCATGACATGGTCGGCGACGCGCTCGGCTTCCCGCTCGTGAGCGTCATCGCGCGCGCCGACCGCCAGTTTCGGCTGTATGCCCAATGCCACGCGCGCCCAGGTCGGGTTAAGCGCGGAAGTCGCGGGGTGCTCGCCGTAGCGGTCGCTTTTTTCCGGCGGCGCTGCGGATTTCGTCTTCGCCGCTAGCATTGGGTGATCTCGCCGACGGCCACCCTATGGATCTCGCTATCCGCACATCGAGTCGAGCCGATACTCGGTTCCAACCCGGCATCACTCCGCCGGTTGTCTCGATCCCGATGCGCAACGCCGTCAAAGGTTCGCGAGCAGGAAGTCGACATATAACCGAGTCGCATCCGTGACTGCGCCAGGCAGCGTCACGTTGGGCTGCGGACCTGGCGTTGCCGGAGGAGTGTTGAGCAATCCCCGTTGCAGCATCAGGAAGAACACGAACCTTCCCGCGAAGTTTTCCACCGATGGCCGCAGCGCAGCTTCCAGGGCCGGGCGGTTGGTGACCGTGTTTCCTGAGAGGGTGCCGCCGTACGCCGCGATAAAGTTGCGCACCGCGGAAGTCCGAGCTTGCGAAAGGGCGGAGCTCGTGATCCGGAAATACTGCATCAGCACCTCCGAGAACGTCCCCGAAAGCGTGACTGCGTGCTGCAGCTGGCTGGCCGGCGCCAGGCCCGTCAGCCCGGCGCGGATCGCGAAACTGTCGAGGTTGCCCAGCAGATCGCGCGAGTTGGCGAAGTTGGCGAAGTACACGTCGATCGGGTCGGCAGCAGGATTCTGGTAGTGGCCGACAGCGAACTCTGCGGCGCTTGAGCCCACATCTCCCGCCCAGGTCGCCCATTCCTCGTTCGGTACACCGGTGGGAAGGATGACCTGTATTCGGCTGCCTGCCGTGAGCTCGACCTCATGCGGATTGAGCATCGCGTCCAGACCCGTGAGCAGGTGCCCCATGTCGTGCCCCGCGACAACCTGGCTGTCGCGCAGGGCGGCGAACAGGTGAGTGCCAAGTTGAGTTGCCGGATCGGTCGCGGGAGACCACGGACGGTTGGTGATGACCATATTCCAGACAGGATTACGCGATGCGCTCCATGTCGCTGCGCCGTAATAGATCTGGCGCAGCGCTGAGACCATCGTGGGAGCATCGGCTGCCGTGGTCAGACTGAGCCGAGTTTCCGCACACCGCACCAGAAACATGTACTGGTCGATGTCCGCCGCGCGGGTGGGCACGTCGCATGGGTCCTGCCCGGCGACCGGCGGGGCGGAGGCGAAGGACACCTCTACGGCGCGGTTGCGGGCACGTCCCTCGGCGGTGGCGTTGGTGTCGCGAAAATCGCTAGTGGGGCTGGTGGGCCAACTAAACCGTGGGTGCGACTGCAATGCCGCCGGCATCGCTGCGATGACTGCCTGCGCACGCCGGTCGCGGAGCGATAGATTTTCCGCGGCAGCCCCCACGCAGTCGGTATAGCCCTTGACCGCGATCGCCGTCGACGGGTCGCCGGCCGCCATCGACATGAACCGCTGGAAGACCGGATCCGCCGTAGCACCGCTCGGCAGCGTGGCCTCATTGACCGGGAAGTCCTGGATGGCCAGCGTGCTCGTCGACGGTCTAACCACGTCGGTCGAGAGGATCCCGCCCGCAGTGCGCGACCTCGCGGGCTCGTCGGGGGGCCGCGTCGGGCAGCCCGTGGTCTGCCGCTGGATGAGCTGGCGGGCGGCGCCACGCTGTGCAACGTGCGCGACCATGGGAGTATCGCCGCCTCCAGCTGCCACGCCCTCTGCGGCGGAATTCCGCTCCTGGCGCCGCGCGGCGGTCGCGCCCTGCTGAATCACATGCGCGAGCTCATGTGCGACGAGGCGCTTCCCTTCCGCCGTGGCGGGAGCATATTCACCAGCGCCGAAAACGATATCGCGCCCGAGGGTATACGCCCGAGCCTGCAGCGCGTGCGCTGCGGACGCCGCATCGCCATCGGCGTGAACGCGAACGCCGCTGAAGTCGTAGCTGAAGCGCGCCTCGAAAAAGGAGCGCAGCTCGGTCGGCAGCGAGGTCCCGCCATGCCGAGCCGCTCGCACTGCGGCTTCCGGGTCCGTCGTCTCGTGCGCCCGCTCCGAGGTCGCGCGCTTGGTCTGGATCGTGTTCTTCTGTTCCTCTTCGCACGCCGAGCATTTGCGCTGGACCGCGATGGGTGCCGCGCCGACAGACCCCGGGTCGGCCATGCGCATCACCTGGTCTGCCACGGCATCCGCCTCGCGCTCATACGGATCGTCTGGCGCGCTTACGGCCAGTTTCGGCTGGATGCCCAAGGCCAGACGCGCCCAGGTGCGATTGGACGCGGCAGGCGCAGGCTTATCGCCGGAGCTGTTGGTCCTTCCTGGCGGCGTTGCCGATTTCGATTTCGTCGGTTGGGCCTTTCTGGCTAGCATGCGGTCAGCTCACTCGCGCGAACTCGACGGATCGGTCCAGGATCTCTGCCGTTGGTTCTGGGCCAGATCCGACCTCAACGCGTATGTCATCGGAGTCGGTGCAGACTGAATCTGTGGCGCTCGATCTCGCGACGCCGGCCGGGCCGGCATGACGATGTCGACGTGCGCGCCTGGGATCGGCGTGCCTCGGATCATTTCGTTCCCGCCGCTAAAGTGTTGCGGACCCACGTCGCGATCTCCGCGCCCGACTTGAAACGGTTCTCGGCGATCCAGCGCCCGAGGATCCAGCCTTTGTAGCTCAACGCCAGGTCGGCCATGCTGTTGCCCCTGCCCTTGCCGACCTTGATCGCGTCCAGCTTGCCTGCCTTGAAGTTCTTGATGTCCTCCTCGGTCGTGGCGCGGTACTGTTTGATGAACCCGCCCGGCACCTCGTAGAAGTAGGGGTCCGGCTCCTTCTCGTGCCCGATGATGAGCCGCAGCGGCATCTCGCTGTCGGTCCACGCATCGAGGATCGCCAGCAGCATCAGGTTGCCCGTCACCACTCCCGGATCGAACGCCATGCGCACCGCGGTCAGAAAATGGCCCACCTGGTTCTCGCTCGACGGCCACGGATCGAGGTACTCCTTGCGAAAGCCGGTCTGTCCGAACTCGACTCCAGTCTGCAGCGCCGGGATCCACTCGTGCTCGGTCGCCTCGAAGATGGCGTTCACTCGGCCCGCTAGCGTGCCGCCGTCGTCGATCTTGGGATCGGTGAACAGGCGGGCCAGCGCTTCGACGTCGGTGGGCGCGGCCTTGCGGATCTCTTCGATCCGAGCGCGGTTCTTCGCGACGACTCCTGCGTGCTTCGCGGCTTCTGCGGCGCGTCGCTCTCCTTCCGCGATGCTCGCCAGCTCCTCGGCGGATGCGGCCCTGGCGTCGGCGAGCGGGACCGGCAATCGCAGGTCCGAACAGTCCGGCTCGGGGTCCAACGACCAAGTCCACTTCTTGCCGTCGGGACTCCAGTAGAATCGGTCGACGCACTTCCATGCACGCTTCCGGTCTGCCGGCACGCTCATGTCCGAGCAGTCGGGCTTGGGGTCCAGAGACCAACGGTAGCTGCCCTTCTCGTCGTAGTAGAAAGGGTTGACGCACAGCTCGATGCGCTTGCGCAGGTCTTTGCTGATCGGCGCGCGCTGGATGAGCGGTGAGGGCGTGCTTCGCTCCGTCGCGACAGCACCGGCGTGCGGCGGGCTTGTCGCTCGCGAATCCGAATCGCCTTCTCTCGTCGCGCGTGATACCGGGGTCTGCTGGATCACGTGCGTGAGCTCATGCGCCATCAGCCGCAGGTCGCCCGCGCTCTCGTTGTGCCCCAACCAGATGTGCGTGCCGTAGGTGAAGGCCCGCGCACGGAGGCTCGCCGCTCGCATTCGGGCCCCGGGATCGTCGTGCACCCGCACGGCACTGAAGTCGCGGCCGAAGCGCGGCTCGGCGAAGGCCTGCACGGCCGCGTCCAATGGACGCCCCGCGCCCTGGGCAGCGTGCAGAGCTCCGGGTAGCGCAATCGGTGTCGCCGCCGTAACGGGCTGGCGCTGGATCCTGGGTTCTTCCGTGCTCCGGGTCGGTTGCTCGCTCGCGCAGGACGTGCAGGCCCGGTCTGCTCCCGGCGCCGGCATGCGCATGACATGGTCGGCCACGCGGTCGGCTTCCCGCTCGTACGGGTCGTCGGGTGCACCGACCGCGAGCTTCGGCATCACGCCACAAGCCAACCGCTGCCAGATCGGATTCGATGCGGTGCTCTCGCGAGCCCCGGCTGCCTTGTCGGCTGCCTCGGCCGGCGGTGACGGCCCCGACCTCTGTGCTTTGGCGAGAGGCATGACTACCGCGTTGCCAAGAGATTGGAGTGCTCAGCGGGACCCGGCTGCGCGCAGTCGCGCCAGCGATGCACCGCGGCTCGCACCCGATCGAATCGGCGGCCGACCGCGTCGCGTGCGCGCCTGCGTCGAGCTGCGCTTGTCATGGATGCTCGCATGCAAGGAGCGAGCGGCCGAGCCCGCACGCCATCGGATCAAGGCGGCAAGCGCGCCTCCGGCGGAGGCACCGAGATCAGCCGTCCGCCGCTGTAGAGCGGAGGAAGCCCGCCGCGGATCGCGTTGAGGAAGAACACCACCTCATAGCTGTCGAACTGCGATCCTTGAGAGGACGGGAACCGGCTCCGCAGATAAGTGAGCATGTCCCGATCGGCTTGCGCGACCAGAGCCGGCGTGACGGGACCGCTCGGGTCGGCGACGCTCTGCAGGATGTTGTGGAGAACATAGATCTCGTGCGCGAGCCCGCTCACCTCCCACCGGGATGGATCCTGCACCGACGGCGTCGCGTCGCGCTGCTGCACCCGCAGATAGGAAAGCTCCTCGATCTTCGTGTAGATCTCCTCGACGAGGTACGCGCTGCGCTGGAAGAAGCCCTCGAACGGATCGGTCTGCGCGGCACCTTGCTCGATGCTCTGCCGGACGTTCGCGGGGATGTCTTCCCACCTCCGAATCGTCGTTCCGAGCGGGATCCCGAGCGTGCGCCGTGCGGAGCTGCCGCCGTTCAAGATGAAGTCCAGCCAGTTCTGGTGCACTTGCGCCATGCGGCGTTGGACCTCTGCTTCGTACACGGGGTAGATGGGATTGCCCGCGTGCCCCGAGCGCTCTCGCCACAGATGATGCAGCTCATGGCCGACCAGGCGCACGGCTTCATGCGCGCGCTCGAGCGGAGCCAGTCCGCTGCGAGTGCTCAGGTCTTCGACACCGCCAGCCGGTTGCGCGGTAATGCCCGCGCTCGCCGGCGCAGTGCCACGAACCGCGACGTAGGCCGCCACGTCGTCGAGGATCGCCTGCGGCACTTCGATGACCGGCGTGGTGCCGTCCCAATGGGAGAGTCCGCCGATCGACAGGGAATGTCCCAGACGCGACGTTGTGCTGGTGAGGATCTCGAACCGAACCTGCTCGATGCGCACCTGCGGGCGATAGCGGCTCCACAGACCCATTGCGGCACGCAGGATCGGATCCGGCTCGTCCTGCGGGCGAGTGCAGAAAGTCTGAAATGCGGCTGTCGTACCGACTGTCGCCGTTGCCTGCGTCTGGGTGGGCTGCTGGCGCTGAACCCGCGCCCCCGAGGCGCGTTGCTGCACGACGTGTGTGAGCTCGTGGGCGAGGAGCCGGCGTCCCGGTCCCGAGTGCGGCGCATATTGGCCGGACCGGAACACGAGATCGCGTCCGAGCGTGAACGCGAGTGCATTCACGCGCCTCGCGGCCGCGTCGGCGCTCGAATCGGCGTGCACCCGCACCGCACTGAAGTCGACGCCGTAACGCGGCTCGAAGTAGCGGCGCACGTCGGGCTCCAGCGGACGGCCGGTGCCAATCCGCGCAGCGATGCCGTCGGCCGCCTCTGCGGGACCCACTCCGCGGTCGGCCCTGCGCTGGATCTTCTCCTCGTCGATGCTGGCACCGCTGCAGGCGGAGCAGGCGCGCTGGAGCTGCGGTTCCGCCATGCGCATGACATGATCGGCCACGCGGTCGGCTTCCCGCTCGTACGGATCGTCGGGTGCGCTGACGGCGAGCTTGGGCTGGATGGTCGTGGCGATCTGCCGCCAGCGTGGGTTGACGGCGGGCTCGGCTCCCGTCCGCCGATCGGATGGCACCAGTCTCGTGTCGTGCGCGCTGCGGGCAAGCATGGACGGGCGCATTTGCTCCGGTTCACTCAGGCGATGGCCGCAGGTGCCGTCATGATTGCCGGCGTCAGAACCACGCCGACCGCGTGAGCAGCCGGTCGCAGGCGTTGCCGAAGAACCGCCGGCTCACGAACGTCCCGATGGACTGCGGCAGCACGGGATTGACCGCAGTGGGCGTTCCGGGATTGGGCACTTCGGCGCCGGCCGGCCGGGTCGGCATGACGATGTCGACACGGCGCAGATCGCCGGCGGCCGCACCGGGGATCGCGTCGAAGTCCGACCGGCCTTCGACACGCGTGAAGCGGTTGCCGCTCACGGTGGTGGATCCCGTCCCGGTCGAACCGGTGGACGTGAACGTCTTGGCGATGCTGGTGGAAACGGGCCGCGTGCCGGTAGTGAGCGCGGTCTTCATGTTGTCGGCCCGCCCTTGACTCACGGCCAGCTTCGCCGCCGCCGACCCGACCAGGTCGCTGTGGCCGAACAGATCGACCCAGGTGTTGTTGGCGTTGATGAAGTCTTTCGCGAGCTGGATCTTGGCGCGCTCGGCCGGGGGTACGCTCGCGATCGACGTCACATTGAATGGAAACTCCCGCACCGTGATCCGGGCGAACGACTCGCCGCGATGCGGGCCGGCGGCGAGCGCGCGATCGGGCCCGGGCAGCCCCTGCTCGGCGCGGATCAAGTTCTCCACCCGCACGGTGGGATCGTGAACGTTTGTGTCGACGCGCTCGACCTCGGTGGGATGAACGCCGCGCTCGATCAGCGCCCCGTGCCCGCACATCTCGTGTCCGGCAACCACCACCGGGTCCTCCGTCCCGCGCGCGCCGGCGACGTTCCAGGCCCCGAACTCGAAGGCAGAGGTGCGCGGGTGCAGGAAGAAGTCACCGCCGGGCGTGCCGAGCACATGCTCGGTCCTCGGTCCGCCGATGCCGGTGACATGGATCGTCCACGGACCGGAACCGGGCGCGGTGAGCGCGCACAGGCAGCAGCAGCCGATCGGCTTGCTCCCGCCAGCGACTGCGTCGAGATCCGTGCAGGCGTCCGGCGTGGATGGGGCCACGTTGCCTGCGCCGTCGACGTTGAACTGGTCGCACAGCGAGTGCACGATGGCGCCCATCTCGGAGAATGCGAGCGTCCTGTACGCCGCAGGCGGCCGGGTCGAAAGCGGGTCCTGGGGATCGGCAGGGGGAGCTGGATCGACTTTCAGGCTCCGCTGCACTCGCGGCGCACCCGCGGCTTGCTGCGCCACGTGCGTCAACTCGTGCGCCATCAGGCTGCGCCCGGCCTGCGAGTGCGGATCGTGCTCCCCGGCGGCGAACACGACACTGTGCCCGAGCGCGAAGGCGCGTGCATGGAGGCTGCGCGCCGCGGCGTCGGCCTGCGCGCCTGCGTGCACGCGGACGTCGCGGAAATCACGACCGAAACGCGGCTCGAAGAACGCGCGGCTCTGCGCGTCGAGCGGCACGCCTGCGCCCAGCCCGCGCGCGAAACCGGCGTCCACCTCCCCGGCGGCGGCGTTGCCATCCGGCTTGCGCTGGACTTGCCCCTCCTCGCAGCTGGGACACGCTGTGCCCGAGTCGGAGCACCCGGCGCACTTCCTCTGCGCCATCGGCTCGGGCATGCGCATCACGCGGTCGGCGACGCGATCGGCTTCCGCTTCGGCGGGATCGGCGGGCGCGCTCACCGGGAACTGCGTATTCAATGCCAACCGGCGCCAGAGCGGCGTGTCGGGCGATCGCGTCAAGTTTGCTAGAGCCGGACGCGCCCCAGGCGCGGCGCGGGCGAGGCTGCGCCTGCCCTCACGAGCACCGGAGCCGATCACCAGGCCTCGCAAGACTCGACAGCCGCGCGCGACGACACGACCGCTGGGACACGGCACAGCCGGTTTGCGCTCGCCTCGCGACGCCAGACACACCCGTAGTGCTGGGCTCCGTCTCGAGCGCGAACCACGCTCGCTCGCGTCGTGTATCCATGCCAGCGCGTCGGATCCCTGCACCCGGGCAAGGCCACCGCAGGAGTCGTCGCCGCGTGGCTCCCAGCCAGGACGACGGCATCCAGCCAACACGCTACCTTGCCATGCATACCCGGTCTCACTGCACGATCGCGGTGACTTGTAGCACCAACATCGACGGGGCGTCGCCGAGCGGCCAGGTTCCGGCGATCGTCTGCGGTTTCGGCGTGGCGGCGGTGCTGACGATGTCCTTCACGATCTGCCCGGCGGCAGACGCGCGATTGGCATAATCGGCGGTCGCATCACCCTTGCGTGACAGCACCAGCGATTGGAGGATCGTGGTGCTCGGCAGCTTGCTCTGGAATGCGCTCGTCACGGCCGCATCGTCCACCGTCACCGCGCCGGATGCCATGACGGTATAGGTGGCAAGCCCGAGGTCCGTCGCCTGGCCGAGTATCCGGGTCCACTGGGCGGCGGTGGCCGTGCTGCTGCCCGCGAGGCTCTGAATCTCCTTGAACAGCTCCGTATTCGCCGCGTAAACATGCTGCGGCTCGGATGCGGCGACCGTGACGAACAGCATGATCCCATCGGCGTCGTCGGGGACGGCGTCCTGCGGATACGGGATGATGGTGTCCTCGATCGCCCCTTTGATCTCCTTGCTGTCAGCGCTGATCGCGGCCTCGAAGGTCTTGAGCCGGCCCAATTGCAGGTTGATGTCGCTTTCACCCAATGCGCCGATCGCCGCGAAGTAGATCGCGGCGCCGGGATTGAAGGTCTTCCAGTCGGCCTCCGCAGCCGTGAGATCGCTCGTCGCCGTGGCGCTGCCACCCGCGTAGGTCACGACCAGCTTGATCCGCTGCTGCTGGTCCTGCTGCGCGAGCAGCGTCTGGATCGCCTTCGCCAGATTCGCGGGGTCCTTCAGGAGCTGGGTGAAGGTCACGAGATCGCGCTGCGCTTCGTCGGCGCTCTGCGCCGTGTAATTGATCACCCGGTACCTGCGCGCGGGCACCGGTGCCGGTGGCGGGGTCTCGACCTGGCATTGCTTCTCGCGCCGCTTGGTGAACATCACCCAATCGCGCACGGCCTGGATGACGAGCTCGGTGGTGGCCGGCGGCAGAGCGGGGAACAACAGCGCATCGGCGTTGGCTTTGAGGCTGGGCTCGCTGACGATGAGCGCCGCCTGAACCAGATCGAGCCCGCTGTCTGCGTACTGGTGGTTGGCGTTGGTCGCATTGACCACATCCGCGTCCGCCACCAGCAGCAGCTCGCCCAGCGGGACGGCGGTGCTCCCACCGCCGGCTGCGGGCGTCAGCACCAGCGCGATCCGATATGTGATCTGCACCGAACCGAGGTAACTCTTCGTGATCCGCAGCCCCGTGCCCGCCTTCTGATCCAGGGTGAGGTCGAACTGGACCGAGCCGCTCGACTCCGTGCCGGAATACGTGAACGTGACCGGCCAGTTGAAGCGTTCCGAGATGAGGTATCCAACGGTCTTCTCCTGCTTCTGGTCTTCCTCCAGGAGGCCGAACGCGAGAATGCCGTTCAACGTGCCGCCCGCGGTGAGCGTGACGTTGGGGTCGGTGCTGGTCGTGGAGACCGTGGTGATGGACAGCGTCCCGTGGAAGGTGAGGTCGATCGCGACCGGAGTGGCGGGCTTGGTGCCCAGCACGATGCGCACGTTGACCGGCGTCTGACCGCTCGCGCCGAGCGACTTGACCTGCTTGTCGATGCCTGCGTTGAGCCAAAGCCCGTCGACGGTTTCCGCCGCCGCCGCGGCCTTTCCCAGGGATGCTATGGTTCCGGCCTGGTAGGCGCTGATGTAAGTGCGGGCAAGCAGTCCTGCCGAGGACACCATCGTGTCCGCTTTGGTCCCCAGCGTTCCCGTCTTCTTGATGTATGCGCTGGTGTCCAGGTTGCCGGTGACCGTCGTCGCCTTCGTCCGGGCGGTGGGATCGACGATGGCTTTCGCGACTCTTTGGAATTTCCCGATCACGGCCTGGCTCAGGCCGGCGGCCGCCATGTACAGCGCCGTGCCTCCCGTATCCAAGGCCTGCTCCCGCGCCGCGCCTTTGTAGACCAAGCCGCCCGTCTGCTGCGCACTGAACGCGAGGCTCGCGTCGTAGACGCCGGCGGTGGGCGTGACGCTGGTGGACGCGACCTTGCCGTCGGGCACGAGGATGTCGACATGCGGCTTGTTGGTGGGGTCGTCGATCCCCTGCGTGAGCGAGATGCGGTCCATGTGCTGCGCTTCCTCGACCGCATGCGCGATGTAGTCCGCCGTGGTGATGCAGAAGCGCAGGTCGAGCCCCTCGCCGAGCAGCGCCCGAACCTGGTCGTTCACGCTCACGCTGCTGCCGGTGACCACCGGCAGGTAGCCGGCGGAGGGCAGCTCGATGATCCCGCCGCGGATCAGGACACGGTCCTTGGGCTGTGCGGGAGTGAGCGCGGACTTGAGCACCGTCTGCAGCCTGTCCTGCAGGTCCGAGATCTGAGTGAGCGAGAGCGACAACAGCGCGGGGCGCTCGGCCAGCGTCGCATTGGTGGTGAGGCTGCGGTAGCTGGCAAGACCTGAGCGGACCTGCGCGATGAACTGCGCCGCCTCGTTGATCGCCTTGTGAGCGGGCGCGCAAGGATCGACGGCCCGGCTGCCGGGCACGACGATCCCGGAGAGAACGTCGGCGAGCTGGCACTGGAACTGGAGGATCTGCGCCAGGAAGACGTCCCAGGGGCGCATCCGCATCTTCCACTGCCAGTAGCGCTTCGCCGGAGCGTCCATGCGTTCGCGCCGGACGATCCAGGCGTCGAGGAACGCCGTCGTGGCTCCGGCGCGCGCGACCACCGCCAGCGGAACCTCGCAGCACGCGCTGTCGTATCCTGCGCCCACGCACCACACGCTCGAGAGCAGCCCGGCGCGCGAGATCGCGTTGGGGTGCTTGAGCACTTCGTCGGCGAACCACGAGTGCGCGACCTTGGAGCGCAGATAGAGGTTCGCGTCGATCGCCACCGCTTTGGAGGTCGGGAACGGGGTGACGAGTTGCAGCGGGATGGCGCGCACGACGATGCCGTCCAAGCGGTATGGACGGTCGGTGCTGGTGATGCAGGCGTCCTGGCACATCACGCCGTAGACATCCTGCTGGCCGCACAGCGCTTCGGCCGAGCAGATGGCGATGACATAGATGTCGCTCACCGGAACCACGGCGGTGGGCGGCGGCGCCGCGACTTGGATGCAGTCGCTGAACGTCCCGCTGCCGGTCGCAGTGGAGGATGCAGACGCTTGCGCCGCGGTCTTCTTGGTCGCGTCGATGAGCGCCTGGATGCTCTGCGACACGGTCGACTGGAGCAGCAGCACGTGGCCGGAAGGGTCGATGGCGAGGCCCGGACCGATCTGCACGGTGTCGCCGCTGCCCAGGGTCGTGTCGTAGCCGTAGACCACGCCCGGCCCCAAGCCTTGATTGGAGAGCGCGACCAGCTCGCGCAGATAGCCCTGCTCGACGTCGAAGTCGGAGGCGCGCAGGAACTTGCCGTCGAAGTAGTTCAGCCGCTTGAGCGGGGTGGAAGGATCGATCACCGTGATGCCGGCGGTATTGCTCACCACCAGCAGTTGCGAGCCGTTAGTCGGGTTGGAGGCCATCGCTAGCTCCTCTGGAACATCTTGACGTAATCGACGCCGTCGTCGGCGCCCCCCGCGCCGGGCGCGCCGAGCGGGATGTGGTTGTCTGCCGCCAGCAGCGGCGCCGGACCGGTCCCGGCGATGATGAGCCGCACGTAGGTGCCCGCGGGCATTTCCTTGAGATCGATGCGGACACTGCCGTCGCCCAACTGCGTCACCGCCTTGATGTCCAAGTCGCTCCAACCGTCCTCGTCGTCGTAGTCGCTCACCGAGAACGCCACCGGATCCAGGGTGGCGGCGGCGATGGGGCGGCTGGTGGTGAACGAGATGCTCTTCCCCGAAAGCTGCGCATTGGTCACGGTGGGCCCCGTCGGAGGCGGCGGAGGCGATCCTCCGCCTCCACCGGACGATCCCGCGTTGGTGAACAGCGGGCCGCACAGCAGCTCCTGGATGGTCGCCGTGGCAATATGCGAAGGGCGCACGGTCACCACCGGGATGGGAACCGGCGTCGCAATCGTCCAGTTGCCGGCGGAATCCGGCGTTACGACGATGTCCTGGATGTCCGCGAGCACGACCTCGGTCGGATCCTCGGGGAAGATCGACGCCGGCATCGTGTCGGTGGCCTGCTGCGGCTCGAGATCGATCTCGTCGAGCGCCGCGAACTCGCGCAACGCCTGCAGGTAAGCGGCCGGCTGCTGCTCGGACGGCAGCGCTTGGATCTGCTGCCGGCGCGTCTGGACGTCGGGGTATTGCGGATTGTCGGGCTCGAGCTGAAACAGGATGCGCAGCCGGTGATAGCCGCGGTCCTTCGGCGTGGATAGATCCGGACGCAGCAGCAGCTCGACGGTTTCGAACACGCGCGAGTAGGCGGTGTCGGTCTGCGCACCCGCGCAAGGCTCCAGGATGGCGGGCACGGGGCGAGTCAGGCACGCCTTGAACTTGGCCACGACATGCGCCGAGAACTTCTTGCTGCCTCCGCCCGCGTCGGTGAAGGTGAAGCTCGGGTCGTTCTGGTTGGCCGCGTACCACTGGCCCAGGTCGAGACACGCCTGGCGGTCGAGGTGCAG
>Ga0335077_10001012_pt1 | contig 32767 bp, 26 predicted proteins | sample Lox_Sample_31_FD_207151 | JGI IMG/M metagenome (GOLD analysis project Ga0335077, IMG submission 207151) | Soil microbial communities from Loxahatchee National Wildlife Refuge, Florida, United States - Lox_Sample_3.1 | ecosystem: Environmental > Terrestrial > Soil > Wetlands | place: USA... | reverse complement strand
GGAGCTTCTGTCGCCGTTCCTGGATGAGCGGCAGCGCCGCCTGTGGATGGCCGCCGAGGCGCGGGAAGGCGGCCGCGGCGGGGTGAGCCTGGTCGCGCAGGCGACCGGCGCGGCGCGCTCGACTGTCACCCGCGGGGTGTTCGAGCTGGAGAACGGAGAAGGAGAACCTGGGCGTGCGCGCCGGCCCGGTGGCGGCCGCAAGCGCGCCGACCAGACCGACGCTGGCCTGGCGGGCGCGCTGCGGGCGCTGGTGGACCCAGACGCCCGCGGCGACCCGGAGTCCCCGTTGCAGTGGACGACCAAGTCGCTGCGGACCCTGGCCGGCGAGCTGGGCAAGGCCGGGCACAAGGTGTCCCCGATGACGGCGGGCCGGCTGCTCAAGGACCAGGGGTTCAGCCTGCAGTCGAGTGTGAAGACCCTGGAGGGAAACCAGCACCCGGACCGGGACGGCCAGTTCCGCTACCTCAACGCCCAGGTGCAAGCCCACCAGGCCGCTGGATGTCCGGTGATCAGCGTGGACGCGAAGAAGAAGGAGAAGATCGGCCAGTACAAGCAGGCCGGGCGCAGCTGGCGGCTCAAGGGCCAGCCGGAGAAGACCAACGTGCACGACTTCATCGACAAGGAACTGGGCAAGGTCACCCCGTACGGCGTCTACGACCTGGCTGCGAACTCCGGGTGGGTGGCGGTGGGCACCGACCACGACACGGCCCAGTTCGCCGTGCACACGATCCGCGCCTGGTGGCAGAACGTGGGCCGCGAGGTCTACCCGCAGGCGTCACGGCTGCTGGTCACCGCCGATGGCGGCGGCTCCAACGGGTACCGGACCCGGCTGTGGAAGACCGAACTGGCCCGCTTCGCCGCCGAGACCGGGCTGGAGGTCATGGTCTGCCACCTGCCGCCCGGGACCAGCAAGTGGAACAAAATCGAGCACCGGCTGTTCTCCCAGATCTCCCTGGCCTGGAAGGACCGGTCCCTGGTCAGCCACCAGGTCGTCGTGAACACGATCGCCGCGGTCACCACCCGCACCGGCCTGACCGTCGCCGCGGAGCTGGACACCGGCGAGTACCCCAAGGGCATCAAGATCCCGGCCAAGCAGATCAAGGACCTGGAAAAGACCGGCATCTTGCACCCGCACGATTTTCATGGCGAGTGGAACTACACCGTCAACCCGGGCACCCAACCGCGCGTGTTATTTTTGGACGCTCACTTACCCTAGTGAGCACAGGTTTCTGGCTGCGCCGTACGCGGGACGGCGGCCACCGGGCGCGGCAACCACGCGATACGGACAGCCACAAGTGATCGATCCGCGGCCGGCCGTAACGACGTTGCGCCGATGTTGACTGACAATCACCGCGTGAGCTGGGGAGCAATGCGCCACATCTGGCCCGCCATCGCGCTCGCCCTCGCCGCTCTGGTTACCGGCTGTTCGGGCCCAGCGACGACCGCGCCTCCCCACGCGGCGCACCGTGGGCCACCCGCCAGTTACTACCTGTCCCTCGGTGACTCGCTGGCGCAGGGGGTACAGCCCAATTCGGCGGGTGACAGCGTCCCGACCCGCGACGGCTACGCTGACCAGCTCTATTCGGCGCTCCACCGGCACAACCTGGGCCTGCGCCTGGTCAAGCTTGGCTGCCCCGGTGAGACCACCGCCACCATGATCAAAGGCGGGATCTGCTCCTATGCCGGCGGATCGCAGCTGGCCGCCGCGGTCACGTTCCTCCGGGCCCACCAGGGCAGGGTCCCGCTCATCACGATCGACATCGGCGGCAACGACCCCGGCTCTTGCATCACCAGGCCCAGCGTCGGCAAGCTCGCGTCCTGCATTGCCACCTTCATGCCGCAAGCCACCGCCAACCTCACGAAAATCACAGCGACGCTCCGCGACGCCGCGGGCGGCGCGCGCATCATCGGGATGAACTACTACCTTCCTGCGCTCGCCGACTGGCGTAACGGCCAGGTCGGCCAGGCGCTCGCGCGTGTCAGCGCACGGCTCGCGGCCGCCTACAACGGCTTTCTGGTCAATGTCTACAAAAACTCCGGCGCCGCGATCGCCGACGTTTTCGGCGCTTTCCACACCGCAGACTTCGGCCGCCAGGTCACGTCGGCGAGGTTCGGCGCGCTGCCGCGCAATGTCGCTGCTATCTGCCGGTGGACCTGGGAATGCGCGCCGCCGCCCCGCGGGCCGAACCAGCATGCCAACCAGGCCGGCTATGGGGTAATAGCGCGCGCCTTCCTGGTCGCGCGCGGCGAGGACCCTCGCTGATCTGGTACAACGAGGCCGTGACAACGCCCGTGAACGGTACCGCCAGCCGCCCCGGCGTCGCGCCAATTCTGCGCAGGAGAAACTATCGCCCACGCCCTGCGCTGGCCGTGCTCGCCGATCCGTGGGTCCGGCTCGGTATCGGCCTGGCCGGGATACTGGCTAGTGCGTGTCCTGTGCGCGCCGACCGGGTCGGGCGCCGCGAGAGCCGACTATTCCTTGTGGTTAACGGCCTGCCCGACTCGTTCTATGGACCGACGTGGATGATCATGCAGCTCGGCACGCTCGGCGCCGTGCCGGCGGCGGCGGGCGCCGCGTGGGCAGCCGGCGACCGGCGGCTGGCCTGGCGGCTGGCCGCGGCGGGCTCGGCGACGTGGGCGCTGGCCAAGCTGGTCAAGCGAGAGGTCCGTCGGCCGCGCCCGGCAATTCTGCTCCCCGGCGCACGCTGCCGGGGTCCGGAGGCTTCCGGGCTCGGATATCTGTCCGGCCATGCGGGCGTCGCGACCGCGCTGGGTGCCGCCGCCTGGCCGTGGTTCAGCCCGGCCGGGCAGGCCGTTATCGTGCTCACCGTGCCGATCGTCGGGCTGTCCCGCGCGTATATCGGCGCCCATCTCCCGCTCGACATTGTCGGCGGCGCGGCGCTCGGTTTCGCCATCGACGCTGCCGTTGACCTCGTGGCGGAGCGCCGGGTTAGCCCGCGGTCATGGCCGCGGCGCGCTCCTCGCTGAGCTCCTCCGGTGCCGGGTCCGGCTTGTGCGCCAGCCCGCTCGGCCACCACATCCACCGGCCGATGTCCAGGTTCAGCGCGGTCACGAGCACGGACCGCACGATGATCGTGTCGAGCAGGACTCCGAACGCGACCGCGAAACCCAGCTCGGTCAGGAATGTCGACGGGATGGTGGCGAGGACGGCGAACGTGCCGGCGAGCACGAAGCCGGCTGAGGTGATCACCCCGCCCGTCGCGGCCAGCCCGACGAGCGCCCCGCGCCGTGCGTCGCGCCGCTTCGTCTCCTCCCGGACGCGGGTCATCAGGAAGATGTTGTAGTCGATGCCCAGGGCGACCAGGAACACGAACACGAACAGGGGGAACGCGGTATCAGCCCCGCCGAACCCGAACACGTGGTTGAAGAAGAAGGCGCTGAAGCCGAGGGCGGCGGCGAACGAGAGCACCACCGTGGCGGTCAGGATCAATGGCGCCGCGAGCGACCGCAACAGCAGCCCGAGGATGATGAGCACCACGACGAGGATGAGCGGGATGATGACATTGCGGTCGTGCGCGGATGCGCGCGCCACATCGAGGTTGATCGCCGTGGTGCCGCCGACGAGGGCGTCGGCGCCCGGTACCTTGTGGACGACGGCTCGCACCCGATCGATGGTGCCGTACGCCGCCTGGCTGTCGGGCGGCGACTTCAGTGTTCCCTGGAGGTAGACGTAGCCGCCACGGATCACCGGGGGCGACACGCTGGCGATGCCCGGGGTGGCGGCGAAGGCGGCCTGCAGCCGGCCCGCGGCGCTCGCCTTGCCGACGACGATGACGGGCTGGCCCGCACCGGCCGGGAAGTGCTGTTCGAGCACGGTTTCACCGATCACCGAGTCGGGATGCCCGCGGAACGATTGCGCGTTGGTCAGGCCATTCGCCTTCAGGCCGGTCAGCCCGATCGCCATGACACCGAGAACCACCGCGGTCGTGATCCATACCCTTCGGGGATGGGGTGCGATGCGCCATCCGACCCGCGCCCACAGCCCGCGGGATGTCGGCTCGACCGAGCCATAAGTGGGCTTGTACGGCCAGAAGACGCCGCGGGGGAAGGTCACCAGCAGGGCCGGCAACAGGGTGAGCATGGAAATCGCGCCGACCGCCACGCCGATGGCCAGCACCGGCCCCAGGCTCTTCGTCGACTGCAGGTCCGCGGCGAGCAGCGTCAGCAGCGCGAGGACGACGGTGGAGGCGCTCGCGATGATCGCCGGGCCCGCGCGCCGCAGCGCCTCCGCCATCGCCGCGTGGCGGCGGTCGTGCCGGCGTAGCTCCTCCCGGTAGCGCGCGACGATCAGCAGCGCATAGTCCGTACTGGCGCCGAAGACCAGTACGTCCAGGATGCCCGCGCTCTGCGCGTTGACCGTGAGACCGGCGTGCTTCGCGAGCAGGTAGATCACCGCCTGGGCGGTGATCAGCGCAACGCCGGACGAGATCACCGGCAGCAGCCACAACACCGGGCTCCGGTACGTGATCAGCAAGATTATGATCACGACCGCTAGGGCTGAGTACAGCAGCGTGCTGTCGATGCCCTTGAACACCTTGCTGTTGTCGGCCGCGTTCCCCAGCGGGCCGGTGAGGTGGACGGTCAGGCCGTTGGCGGTCGACTGGGCGATGGCGCGGATGGAGTCGGCGGCCTTGGCTGCGCCGTTCCAGCCGTTGTTGCCCAGGTTGACCTGGACGGTGGACTCGATGGCCTTGCCGTCCGGCGATCGGATCGGGCCTGTCACCTGACCCGGGCCGACGCCGGGGAGGGCGGCGAATTTCCTGGCGTCGGCCGCGGCCTTGGCCCGGTCCGCGGCGGTCAGGCCCGAGGGGCGCGCGTAGATGACGACCGCCGGGTAGACGTTGGGCGACTGGAACTGCGCCTGCACGTTGAGGACCTTGGTCGACTCGGCGTTGGCGGGCAGCCAGGCGCTCGCGTCGTTCTTCTCCGCGCCCATGAGCTTTGAGGACAGCGGGGCGGCGACCACGAGCACGACCACCCAGAAGCCCACGACCAGCCATTTGGTCCAGCTCCCTGCAGGAATCTCTGCGATCCTTCTCAGTCTGCTCATCGATCCCCCTGGCGTGCGGAGCTGGTCACCACGCACTACGCAACCATTACTCGCAAAGGCTGTGCAACCTTGTTTGCGGGATGCAAACTTCCCCGACAGGCGGCTGGCTCAACCCGGACATCTGGCGCCTCTTCCGCACAGTGCCAGGCCCTCCGTGTGCCGGATATAGTCGGCTAGCACCGTTCGTGGCAGGAACGTAAGCGCGCTGTCGACGGCGACCGCCTGGACCGGTGGGGCTCCTGCGGCGAACCGGAACGCATAGGTCGCGCAGCCGCCGGCAAAGGTGTAGAAGCGGAGGTCGGCAAACCGTGGGGTCAGGCTCAGCGGGCGTTCGAAACGGCGCGTGCCGGCCTGGTCGGAGGGGATCTGCTGAGCGCCGGAGACGTCGCAGGTCGCGGTGAGCGTGATGGTGACCGCGGACGCGCCCGCCCGGTCGGAGTCCAGCCAGAGGCTGGCCCGACCGCTTGAGATGTCCGCGCCACCGACTCGCCAGCCCGATGGCAGTGCTGCGATGCAGGGCACCAACGCCGCGGACGGCACCGCCTGGGCACTGAGAATCATCGAGGAGCTGGTGCCGCATTCCGGGGCCCTTGCGCCGATGTCCTGCGCCGGGAAGAACGCCCTGCCGCCAGCGAAGATGGCCGCAGCAACGACGGCGAGCATCGCGGTGGCCAGCCCCACCCGCCTGATGGTCCACCGCTGCAGCACGATCGGCGGCCGGGCCGGTGCGAGCGCGCGGAACTCACCGAGCAGATCGCGCCGATCTCGTTTCATGAACGCGCGGAGCTGGGTTGGACTGGCCACCCCGCGGGTGGCCGCGAAGGCTTCGGCCAGTTCCGCAGGGCTGAAATGGCTCAGCGCGCGCTGGTAGACCCGCCGTGGGTCGCTGCGCAGCGCGAGCACCAGCATCATGTTGCCCAGGTCGACCGCCTGCCGCCACGGCGACGGGCGCACCTGGACGAAGGACACGTCAATGAGCAGCAGTGTCCGCGCGCGGATCATGAGGTTGCCGGGTTTGATGTCACGGTGGGCGATCCCCGCGTCCCATAGTTTGCGGATCAGCAGCAGCCCCTGGTCAATCACTTCGTCGTCGATGTCGGCCTCGCCGAGTTCGACCGCGCCGTGAAAGAACTGGGTGACCAGGAGATACTCACGTTCTGGTGTGATCTCGACAATGCCGTGGGGGGTGGCCGTGGGGATTCCGCTATCTCGCAGGAGGCGAAGGGCGTAATCCTCGTACTGAACCAGGCGCCGCACGGTCTCGAATGGATGTTCGTCCTCGAGCGAGCCGTAGAGTATTGCCCGCCACAGCTTGTACCAGCGGTCGGCACGGACATGTCCTCTGGTGTAGAGCTTGGCGAACAGGTACCGGTCGGGCCGGCGCGGATTGCCTTCGACCCGCAGGCGCAGCGGCGTGGAGCCGGCTGATGACTTCAGCCCGACCGGCATGATCTCGGACACATGGAGCCCGAGCTGGTCGCGCACGGCCCGCCGGATCGCTTCGCCGCGTCGCCCGGTCACATCCACGTGGGCGGTGCGGCCGCGCCGGTAGACGACGGGGAATACCTCGTTCGGGGTGAAGAAACGGAACGCCGTCACCGGGACGGCGACGCCGGCCACGACGGCGAACACCACGTCGTCGGGATGATCCACGCCAAGGTACAGGCGGGACAGGCAAAACAGCGTGATAATGACGGCCACTGCCGCCTTTGCGTAGGTGCGAGGGCGGCCGGGGACGACTAGGCAGTAGGCGGCGCCGATCAGGAAAATGGTCAGGGCCGCGACTGGAGGCGACGGTGCCGAATATCCTCGCCAGCTGGCGATGATTCGCACGCCGTAGGGGCGCGGCCTGGACAACCAGAAGTAAAGCCACTGGCCGGCGATCTCAAGGAAGAACAGGCTGCACAGGAACACGAGCAGGTGCCGCCAACGCCGGAACGCCATGGCCAGCGCCACCACCGAGAGCCCGAGCGCGGTGGCGCCCCAGCTGGAACCGGCGACCTTGATCCCGTTGGCGATGTCGGTCAGCCACCCGGTGCGGCCGGCGGCAAGCAGGCGCAGCACAGCGGTGTTGAGCCGGTCATCGACGCGCAGCCACGACGTCTGCTGTGAGATCACGATGGTCCCGGCCATGATGACGGCGAGCAGGACCAGCCATGTCGTGGTGCTGACGGAAAACGGATGCGGCAGCGGCGGGGGCGTGCCGGTCGGCCGCCGCTGCCGGCGTGTCCGCTGCAGGGCGGTGCCCTCAGTGATGGCCTCGGTAATGGCCTCAGTGGCGGCCTCGGGGGAGCCCTCGGGAATGCCGTGCGCGTGGTCGCGGGCGCTCGCCGCGTCGCCGTTCTCGCTCAACGGACCGCACGCTCTTTCGGGATCAGGCCCTGCGCACGCAGCCAGTCCCCTGCGACCAGGCGGGGTTTCTGCCCGTTCAGCTCGACGCGCGCTTCCATGGCCCGTACCGCGCTCGTGGTCAGGCGGGCCGAGACCGCATTGAGCAGCGCGAGGAGGGCCGGGCCATAGCGGACGGCGACGTCGCGGCGCAGCACGGGGGTGATGTTCTCGGCAGGCTGCAGGTGGCGATCGTCGGCCAGCACGACAAGATGGTGCGCGGCGATGTGCGGGTCGGTGGTGAAGAGCAAGGCGGCGCCGATGTCGCCGCCGTCCAGCGCCTGCAGCGTGAGCGGGCCTCCCGCGTCCAGCGGGACAAACGCCTTGAAGTGGAGACCATAGGTCTGATTCAGCCCGCGCAGGCAATAGGCGCGCTCAGGGCATTCGGGCGGGCCGCCGAACGCCAGCCTCGGCGCGACCGCGGCCAGGTCGCCGACCGATCGCAGGCCGTAGCGGGCGGCAGTCGCGGCCGTCACGACGATTGCGTTGTTGTCTTCAGCAGCGGCGGGGTGACCAGCGACAAGTCCCCGCCTGGCTGCCGCAGCGGCAAGTGCCCGGCCGGTCCCTTCGACGTCGGGCCGTGCCAGCAGCTTTCCCAGGCTGACGAATTCCAGTGCTGACCCAGCGTACTCGGGCACAAGCTGCAGGAGGCCGTCCATCAGCGCCGAATCGACAAGCTCGCGTGGCCCCAGATCGGCCCGGATCTGCACCGGGAACTTCTTCGCCGCCAGTGCCTCGCCGTATATCTCGGCCAGCAGGACACTCTCGGGGAAATTGAACGATCCGACCGTGATGACCGCGGCGGCCCGGCCGGCCGCGTTTCCGGCCGCAGCGGAGTGCTGGCCGTCCCCGGTCGTGCAGGCGGTCAGCACCGCCGCGACTCCAACACAGGCCGCGCCGATCATCCGGCGAGTACGGCCGGAGCACGGCCCTCCACGGTGCCCGCCCCAGATCCTTAACGGCTCACGCGGATGCGGCACGGTCTGCGCACCGACGTCAGGCCCGGTGGGCGTCGAGCGCTGCGGTGCCGCGAATACCGACGGCTCCGCGCCGGGCCTTGTCAGCGGGATCACCTCGCCGGGATGCCGGTGACGCGCGGAGAGCAGAATCCGCCGGCCATGCCCCACCACCACGGCAAGCGACCCGACTGGGATTCCGGGTCTGTGTGCCCATTGTTTTCCCCCGCGGTCCCACAGCCAGGATGACATGTGGCGGACAGGCTGGCGAGAGGACCCGCCTACGGGTGGGCCACCAATGCTAGCCCAGGGCAACGACCGCTGATGCTGCGGACTCCCCGGACCGCTCGCATGCGCCGCACGTGACGCGCTCATCTGCGTGCGCCGCACGTCACGCGCTCATCTGCATGTGCCCTACGCGCCGGGCATCCACTGATTGCGTAACACTCCGTACGACCCTGAGCCTGCCCGCGACGCTGGCGAGTTACTTCCGCCGTAGCCATCACGACTCCCTCCGCAGGCTGGTGACGTGCAGCGGAACAACGTGATGACACTCGATGCGGCCACGGCCACGCTCACCGTACATGTCTTCGAAATCAAATCCGCAGACGTCGCAGGCCACAGGCCACCGGGAGGCCAAACCAACGCCACCGATTCGATCTTGTGCTGCCGCAGGCGGCGGTCACGTTCCCTGGCTGCATGACGGCGGATCAGCAGCCGGAGCGCATATCAGGGCGAACTGGGCACTTTCATGATTTGGCCAGGTCGGCGATTGATCAACATCTGATAATCAGGCCACAGGTGTTGCATCAGCGGCCTGCCCCGGGACGGCGAAGTTTGGGGCAGCAGCGACAAGGAGCACGACACCCATGGAGGTCTGTTGCAAAAGGTCTCCGTCAGGCGCTCGTCGCAACTTCATGCGACGGCCGGGCGACGCCTGGAGAAGATGAAAGTGAGCCAGAAGCCCTCGAACCCCTGGCGCCCGGTCACCTCGGCCTCGTAGACCTTACGGTAGAACGCCACCAGCCGATCGGTGTCCTTGGTCAAGATGGCCACATGGCTTACCCCGCTTAGCGGCATCTGGCCCCCTTTGCTCATCGCCCGCTCAGGACCATGTCTAGCGCGTCACGCACCCCTGCACCACCCTGGAAGCCGTCCGGGACTCGACCAGTACAACCCTCGGCCCGAACTCTCCACCGAAGAGTTCGAACGCGTTCTTCACAGCCTCGCCGAGGGTGGCGCGCGGCTCATCATCGCCGCCACGCTCAGCTCCGCCTCGCCCGGCCGCTGGCCGCCGACCTGCGCCGGCCCTGGGAGCGCGCCCCGCCCCGCCGGGCCGGCTCACCCCGGCGCGGGTGCGGCGGGGGTTCCGGAACATCCGCGCGAAGATCACCTGCCCAGTCGGCGCACCGAAACCCGGTAAGCCCGGCCCCGGCCGCCCGCGGCAAGCTGAGGCACGACCACCCATCGAGGCCTTGCTTTCGCGCAAGCTCGCCGCAGGGCGGCACGCGGGGGTGGGAGTCGGACTCAGCGGCGCAGCAGGGTCGCGGCAAGGCTGCCGGCCAGCCATCGGGTGAAGGCCTCAGGCGTCCAGCCGCGCTGGGAGACGAGCAGATGGTAAAGGTGACCGTCCATGATCGCCCAGCACATGTCGGCGGCCTGCTGCTCGGTGACGTCGGCGGCAAGGCCGTCAAGGGAGGCGAGGTAGCGGACGAAGGCGGCAGCGCCGGACATCCGCTGCTGGGCGGCGTCTGTGACCAGTTGCGCGGCGGCCGGGTCGACGTCGGCCGCGGCGTAGAGGACCTCGCTGATCGGCGCGACCCGAGCCGCGATATCGACGACCGTGCGCACCCAGAGCTCGAGCGCCCTGCACGGCTCGGGCTCGGCCGCGATCGCCTTGATCGCCGGGCGGTCCGCTAGCGCAATCGGCTCGTCATCGCCGACGATCGCCCACTCAAGAGCCAGTTTGAGCAGGACCACCTTGCCGCCCACCGCAGTGAAGACGGTACGCCGGCTCACGCGCGCGGCCTGAGCGATCGCGTCGATCGTCGTGGCTGCGTAGCCGCGCGCGAGAAACAGCTCGCGCGCGGCGGTGACGATCGCCCGCCGGGTACGCCGGGCCTGCTCGTCGCGCACCTGGGATGCGTAGCGCCTGGAGGACTGGCTCACCGCGGCACGCCCGGTGGATTGACATCCCCGCAAGTTGGATTCATTATAAATGCAGTCATTACACTGATAGTGTATCAAAGGATCGGATGTGGTTAGCGTGCGGGTAGCCATCATCGGGGCGGGTCCGGCCGGCCTGTTCGCCGGCGCCGGCCTGGCGCGCCGGGGTCACAAAGTGACCGCGGTAGAGCGTGACCCCGGGCCCGCTGCGGACGGCACCTGGCCGCGACGGGGCGTTATGCAGTTCCACCACGCTCACGCCTTCCGGCATCAGGTCGCGCAGGCGCTGCAGCAGGAACTGCCCGAGGCGCTGCAGCGATGGCTTGCGGCCGGCGCCGAGCCGGTCAGGCTGCGGATGCCCGACGGCGCCGAGATCCCCATGGGCGTGCGATCCCGCCGGATGACCTTCGAGCACGCGCTGCGAGCGTCGGCCCTTGAAGAGCCCGGCCTGCAGATACGGCGTGGGCGCGTCGACGAGGTGACCAGCCGGGGCGGGCGGGCTGACGGCATCCGTGCCGACGGGGTGAGGCTGCCCGCTGACCTGGTAATCGACGCCTCGGGACGGGCCGGGCGAGCGACGCGGTCACTGCGCCCCGAAGCGGCCAGCGGCGGGCCGTGCGGCATCGCCTACGTGGACCGGCAGTACCAGCTCCACCCAGGCGCCGGGCCCGGCCCGCTGGCGAACCCGATCGCCTGGCAGGCCGACCTGGACGGCTACCAGGCCATCATCTTCCTTCATGAGCAGGGCATCTTCTCCGTCCTCCTGGTGCGTCGGACCGCTGATCCCGTCCTGTCCCAGCTCCGGCACGAGGCAGCCTTCACCGCCGCGTGCCGTGCCATTCCCGGCCTGGCCGACTGGACCAAACCCGACCGGGCCCGGCCGATCACGCCGGTGCTTCCCGGCGGCCCGCTGCTCAACGCCTACCGCGGCCAGACCAGGCGCGACGGCCGGCTCGCCCTGCCAGGACTGGTCTTCGTCGGCGACGCCGTGGCGACAACAACGCCGACGTTCGGCCGGGGCATCACCACCACCCTGCTGCAGGCTCAGCAGCTGCTGAGACTCATTGACGAGCACGGCGCTGACGTGGAGACGGTCGGTGTGAGCTTCGACGGCTGGTGCGTCGAGCAGATCAAGCCATGGGTCGACGACCACGTCCACATGGACGAATCAACCCGGCGCCGGTGGGCGGGCGAGGACGTGGATGTCAGCCTTCCCCTGCCCTCCGACCTCGTCCTGGCTGCCGCCGAGGCCGACCCCGTCATCCGCGCCGCCATCGGCGGCTACCTGGCGATGACGGCGTTGCCCTCGTCGCTGCGCACCGTCGAACCCCGCGCACGCGCGCTCTACGCAAGCGGCTGGCGCCCGCGCCTGGTCCCAGGCCCGAGCCATAACCAACTTGCCGACATCGTGCGCACCGCCCTGCACGCATCAGCAGCGGCGCGGCACCCTGCCCCTCGAGTGGGACTCGCGCAGGAAAATGGCACCGGCCACGGCATAGCCCCGGCATGGCCCTCGCGCACCCACTGCGAGGGATAAATAAGGTCAATCTGCTCGCCGGTTACCCGCGCGATCAGGTCAGTTCCCGGACGATGCCGGTTCGGTCGCCCGCAGTCCCTCGCCCGCCTTTCCGCTCACGCTGGGTAAACGGCATTCGGCCCGCAGACGAGGCGCACAGTTCCGCCCTAGTCTGCGCGGCTGGCTGTGCCGGCGGCGCCATCGTTGAGGTCGGGTATACGGGTGCCGGTTAGCGGACGGGCGCGGCGTGGCCGGGGGTAGCCGATCCCGATGCCGGAGGACGGTCATTCGCAGCCGGGGGAGGAAACTTGCACGGCGAGCTGCCGCCGAGGCTGACGGAGTCAAGCCGCCTGCTGCGTTCTCCGGTGATGTAGGGTCGCCGCATGCCTTGGTTGACTGTCGGCGGCGCACAGCTTGCGTATCGGGAGCTTGGCAAGGGCGATCCGCTTGTATTAGTTCACGGCTCCGGGAGCCAGACGGAGCTGTGGGGGCCCGCTCTCGATGATCTTTCCTCGAGCTATCGAGTGGTCGCTTACGACCGGCGAGGCTACGGCCATTCGCCGCACTCTCCGGTGCGCGACTACCGCCGCCATGTTACGGACGCGATCGAGATTGTCCGGCGGCTGGCCGGCGGCCGGGCGGTGCTAGTCGGCCACAGCTCGGGCGGCAATGTTGCGTTAGCACTGGCGGCAAAACGGCCGCGTCTAGTGCGCGCATTGGTCGTAGCGGAGCCTCCGTTCCACGGCCTGCGTTACGCCACCGGAAGTTTCCTTACGACGATCCCTCACGTGAAGCTGAGCCAGTTGCGCGGACGCCCGCAGGACGCGGCGGCGATCTTCTTCCGCTGGGTGACCTCCTACCGAACCGGTGGGAACGCCTTCGATCGCCTTCCCGCGGACTTGCGGGACCTGATGATCGGCAACGCACGGCCGTTGCTCGCCGAACTCGACCCACACCCTAGCGGAGCGCTCTTCGAGCACTTGGCGATGCGCTCGCTGGCCGCGATACCCGCTCCGATCACCTTCTTACTCGCAGAGTCGAGCCAACCGTGGTTCCACCGTATTCACGCCGAGCTAGTCCGCGCGATACCGGCGATCCACACCGAACACATCCCCGGCGCCAGCCACTTCAGCAACTCCGACGCCCCGGCCGAGTTCGTCGCCGCGGTGAGACGTGGCGCGGCGCGCGCATCCTGACACCGGGGACGTCGCCATCCGCCGCTGCTAAGAGGGTGACTCCTTCAGCTGCTTCCGGTTGCAGCAGGTGGCTCCGATGCGCCAGTCAAAATGTCGACATTAGGTAGCATCGATTCAATGCCCTTTACGTTCAGATTTAACGATGGTGTTTGCATGAATACTCTCAAGGAGCTTTTCGAGTTCATTTATGTCCGACGCGCCTGTCAACTCTAATCCGGCATCGCGGAGCGCCCGCTCTGGGTGGACAAGAAGACCAGCGAGGAACACGAGGTCTGTGCTAGCGCGTTGCGCTTACATCGTCAAATGTCGCCATTCTTAAATTTGCCTCCTATGTGTATTCCGGTCAGATTCATCCAGGCTAATGACCATCGAACGCAGGGTCGGCTCGCCGGCGAACTGGAACAGCTGATCTCGTGCATAGCCGTTCGTGTTGATGGAGCGGAGACCCGCAAACCCAAGGCCGCAGCGTGTAGTCAAGCGGTTCGCCAAAGTCGCGGCGGTAGATGCTGGCCTCGCCGCCGAGGAGCGTTACGTACTGCCAGGTCCACCGGTCGGCGGCGGCCGTGTCGCAGATGTTCGGGGCGGTCCAGCCGAGGACCTGCTTGAACAGGCGAGAGGTGTGCTCGATGGCCGGACCGGCGCAAGAACCCCTGCCAGCACCGGTCCACATCGGCGGGTAAATCGGGATCGGCCACCCTCACGATGACGACAGGGGTCGACCCCCGCCAGTTCCGCACAATGGAGATCACCGCCGAGTCGCCGGGCAACGGCGGCTTGCACGGAACGGTCTTTCTCACCGGCCAGACCAGCCGCGGCCAGCTCCCGGTAGGGCAGCGATGGCATCCTCGATCGCGGTCAGCGCCTCTTCCCGCCGCGCCGAGCTCGGCCACCTGCACGAACGGTTGGTCAGCGCTGTCACGTGGCTAGGCCGGAGCGCATCCGGTCGGCCGCGACCAGCTCCCGGCGGATGGCGACGGCTTCCTCGATCGCGGTCATCGCCTCCTCCCGCCGCCCGAGCTCGACCAGCCGCAAGGACTGGTTGTTCAGCGACATCGCAAGGCCGGCCCGGAACGCATCCGGCTGGGCCGCGGCCAGCTTCCGGTAGGCGGTGACGGCTTCCTCGATCGCGGTCAGCGCCTCCTCCTGGCGCCCCAGATCGGCCAGGCAGTTGGAGTGGTTGTTCAGCGACATCGCGAGGTCGGCCCGGAACGCATCCGGCCGGGCCGCTGCCAGCTCCCGGCGGATGGCGACGGCTTCCTCGATCGCGGTCAGCGCCTCCTCCCACCGTCCGAGCTCGGCCAGCTGCACGGACTGGTTCGTCAGCGCTTCCGCGAGCTCGGGCCGGAACGCAGCTGGCTGGGCCGCGGTCAGCTCCCGGTAGGCGGTGACGGCTTCCTCGATCGCGGTCAGTGCCTCCTCTCGCCGCCCCAGGCTGGCCAGCTGCAGGCACTGGTCGGTCAGCGTTGCCGCGAGGTCGGGCCGGAACGCAGCTGGCTGGGCCGCGGTCAGCTCCCTGTAGACGGTGACGGCATCCTTGAGGCCGGCCTGGTGGACCACCACCACGGGGCACGGCGCGTGGTGGGTGCAGTAGGACGCCACCGCGCCCAGGTGCATCCCCGGCAGTTCGCCGCGTCCGCGGCCACCGACTACCAGCAGGTCCGCCTGCGCCGCTTCTTCAACTAGAGCGATCGCGGGGCGTTGCTGGACCAGCCGGGTGACGACCGGGACGTCCGGATCTGGTCCCAGGGCATCCCGCACCGCACTGTCAAGGGTCTGCCTGGCGTCACGTGCGTAATCGGCCTCGTTATGGCTCGGCATCGTGTAGATCAGGAACGGGACATGCCACGCGGTCACCGCGCGCACTTCCGCGCCGGTAAGACGAGCCTGGCGAGCTGCCCATCGCAGCGCTTCCTTGCTGTCGTTGAACCCGTCCACCCCGGCGACGATCACTGGGCGGGGCGCTGTGGCAGCCATGGCCGCTCAGCCGCCCTCGCCGCCGCGCGAGGCGCGCAGCGGCTTACCCAGGTATCCGGCCAGGACATCGGCGCCCGGCGCCCGGCGCCTGCGCCGCGCCGGCCCGTACCTGTACTCCGGTCCGTAATCGAGCGCGTACGGTGGCGGACCGTACCCGTAGCCCCAGTCGTGCCATCGCCCGTGACCACACCACAAATGCCTCATGCCACGCCTCCCTCGGCCCTTCACGGACCGGATCCGGCGACAGCCAACAAACCCGTCACTCGCTCCAGGCCTCTTCTGATGTCCAGGATTACCACTGCGGAGCGGTTGTTCAGGGGCCGAAGGTCCCATCGGCGCAGGAATTCGTCCCGCCGCGCCAGGCGCATGCTGGGCAGATTCCGGTGGTGGGTTCCACCACCGCCGCGGGCCTGGCTCGCGGGATAACCGGCGAGCAGTGGAAAGCGGTAGAGGCCGGCCTGGCGGCGGTGACCGGGTGGATGCTGGCGCTGGCCACGGGCGGCTGCGCTGACCGAGGGCCGGTCACTATCGACCTGGGACACCACCGACGTGGAGGTCTTCGGCCGCAGGAAGCGCGGCGTGGCTTGAAACCACCAAGGACAGCGTGTGGGGCGCCCGCACGTGGCCACCTGGGCGGAAACCGAGATCGTCCTGGCTGTCGACCTTGGGCCGGGCACCGATGACCCGCGCGCGGAGCGCGGCTGGTCTGCTGCGCCGTGCGCTGGCCGCCCTGCCGCCGCGGGCGGGGGCCGGGGGCCGGGTGGCGCTGCGCGCCGACTACTTCGCCGGGCAGCTAGCCAGCGCCGCTCGCACGGAGGGCATCGCGTTCGCCATCGGCGCCAAGCGGATCGCCCCCCTGTGGCGGCTCCTGGATGGCATCGGCGAACAGGATCGGCGAACAGGACTGGCACGAGGCGATCGATATGGACGGCGCGCAGGTCGCCGTGGCCGATTTCCGGCCGGACTGGTGGCCGTCCAACACCTCGCTGCGTGCCGACCGTGGCTGGAGACTGGTCAGCGAGGCGCAGCACAACGATGCCGGCGTGGCTGGCTCGAACGGCAGGTACTGGGTTGACTCGCCCAGATGGCCAGGGGCGTACACCCCCGCGGCGACCGTGACGGCATGCGTGATGGTGGTCGTGCCAGACTGAGTGCGCAACGGGACCTCTGGTATCAGACGAACCGGGTTAGGCGCGTACAGCCGGCACACGCAGAATCCGGGAATGGGCGGGCCGACGGCCCGTATGTCGCCAGCATCAGGCCCGTTCCTTGTTACTGGCGCGTAGCTGGTCAATCGACCTGGGCCTCAGGGACCAATGCCCCTCCCGGTCGGCGATCCGGCCACGAGAATGGGAACAGATCGGAGGGTGTAAGAAAACGGCCTTTGATCACGGGGCCAGCCGAGAAGGCAGTGGGTGTCGGCTTGGCACGGGCACCGTGAAAAGGCGCAGACCGAACTTGTCGGCCTACCCGGCGATGGGTGATGCGGTCGCCCGCGCAGCAGCGAGCAAGGCGTCTTTCACCGGGCTGCGCTGGACGGGCGGCGCAGGCGCTGAGGCAGCGCTTCCCTGGCGGCGCTCGAATCCAGGCCCGGCTACGCGGTGATGGCTACGCAGGCCCGGCTGGTAGTCGGCGTGGACCGCGTGGCCGAGGCTATCTACCGGGTGCGTTGGCGGCGCGCCCAGAAGGATTGACCCGCGATGACTGATAACCAGCTAAGCCCCAACCAGCCAGAACAGCCGCAGTCGCAGCCGGTTGCCATCGTCGGCGTCGGCGCGATCATGCCGGAGGCGCCTACCGCGGCGGCCTTCTGGCAGAACATCACGTCCGGCCGGTACTCGATCACCGACGTGCCGAAGGACCGGTGGGACCCGGATCTGTACTACGACCCGGATCGGCGCGCGCCCGACAAGACCTACTCCCGCATCGGCGGCTGGGTGCGCGAGTTCGCCTGGGATCCGTTCAAGTGGCGGCTGCCAGTGCCGCCGAAGGTCGGCGAACAGATGGACGACGGCCAGAAATGGGCGGTCTCGGCCGCTCGCGAGGCCCTGGTCGACGCCGGCTGGCCCGGATGGAAGGTCGACCCGCAACGGGTCGCGGTAATCATCGGAAACGCCATCGGCGGCGAGAAGCACTACGTGAGCACGATGCGGATCCACCTGCCCGAGTTCCTGCGTGAGCTTGGGCATTCCGCCGTGTTCAGCGCGCTGCCAGCCGGGACACGCCGGGAGCTACTCGAGCAGGCGGCCAGGTCCTACCGGAGCCAGTTCCTGGAAATCACCGAGGACACCATGCCCGGTGAGCTGGCGAACATCCTCGCCGGCCGGATCGCGAACCTGTTCAACTTCCGCGGGCCCAGCTACACCACCGACGCCGCTTGCGCCTCTGCGCTCGCCGGGCTCACCGCGGCGGCTCAGGGCCTCGTCAACGGCCAGTACGACGCCGCAATCACCGGCGGCGTGGACCGCAACATGGGCGTCGGCGTGTTCGTGAAGTTCTGCAAGATCGGGGCGCTGTCCGCGACCGGCACACGCCCGTTCGACGCGGGCGCGGACGGCTTCGTGATGGGTGAGGGCGCGGCGCTATTCGTGCTCAAGCGCCTTGCCGACGCCGAGCGTGACGGGGACAAAATCTATGCGGTCCTGCTCGGCGTCGCCGGATCAAGCGACGGTAAGGGCAAGGGGATCACCGCGCCGAACCCGGTCGGGCAGAAGCTGGCCGTCGAGCGGGCCTGGCGCAACGCGGGCGCGTCACCGGACACGGTGTCGTGCATCGAAGCGCACGGCACCTCCACCCGGGTCGGAGACGCCTCCGAGCTGGAAACCATGACCGCGATCTTCGGCGGCGCCGTCGCTCCCGGAACGATCGCGCTCGGCTCGGTCAAGTCGAACATCGGCCACCTGAAGGCGGCCGCGGGCGCCGCCGGCCTGTTCAAGATGACCATGGCACTGCACAACAAGGTGCTCCCGCCGAGCCTCAACTTCCGCGACCCCAATCCCAACGTCGACTGGCCGGCCTCGCCGTTCCGCGTGAACACCGAACTGCGCGACTGGCCAGTGCCGCGGTGTGGCCTGCGCCGCGGCGGCGTGAGCGCGTTCGGCTTCGGCGGCACCAACTTCCACGTCGTGCTCGAGGAGCACACCCCCGGAGGATACGACAAACGCAAAGGCGTACACCGGCGCTGACATTCCGCCAACCGGACCCCTGGAGTCGGTTTTTTCTCATTGTCGGGTGACGTTACGGTCCGGCAATGTGGCAGATGGGGCTTTCGCTTGGACAGTCCTGGTTGAGGATCAAGCGGCCAACCCGTGTTCCATACAAGTTTCGTGGCGGCTTGGTCTGGTCGCGGTGGTGAACGGGACGACCGTCTTGGAGCCCCCGCAGGCGGCTTGACTCACATCGGTGCTGGCATGCGGTCGCCCCCAAACGGAACCACGCCAATCGAGATGCCTGCGGGCAACCGCGAAGAAGTTCGCCGAGGCGTTCCTGAAGGGCCAGCCGCTCCCGTCGACGATCGCGACCACGGTGTTACCAAGGACGTGGCGGCCGAGCCCGTGGTGGCGCGCTGCGCCGCGGCGGCGGCGAGCTGCGCTCAAGCCCAGCGCCTGAACGAGCAGCTGACTGGTGCCCCGACCAGCCGCGTGGTAACCGAGCAGGGCAAGAACGGTGATCTCAGAGCGCGCCGCGTCGATCTGGCCGTGGCATTCTCCCGGTTGCGGACCTGTGCCCGCAACACGAACATCCGCCGTGCTGGAGACCTTCAACGCTGCACCTGCGCTGGGCGGGCCCTGATTGACCAACGGCAGCGCTGAGTGCGCGGAGGTACGCCGCTGCCACGCGGCAGCACGGGACGGCGGTGTGGCGCTCGAAATTTTTCGGGGCGGAGCGTACCCGGCCAGGATTCGATGGACAGTTCCGACAACCCCGCCCGGCTGCCCGCCCGCAGATTAGGTCATCCAGATCAAACGTCTCATCCAGCCATAATGCCGCCGTGTGTGTCCCGGCACGGCAATGTGTACGGCGGTGAGCTGCTGCCGGTCTACCGGTCTAATTGCGCCTTGAGCCTTACCGGGTTGTCTCTGTGACCTGCGGTGCAAGGTAGGCGTCAAGGCGAGTGCAATACCGACGTCCGTGTTGGCGGCGCAGGCTTGTGCTGCGGGTTCCTGGCAGGGAAGCCGCGGGAGCAAGCTACGCGAGGGCATGTCATGCGGATGTGCGGTGTACCGGGCGTTCGGCCTGGACGGGGTAGCGACGGGCTCACCGGCGGCACGCGCGCTCAGGAGACACGAGCCGGGAGTCCTCCGTGTTCCCGTCTTCCCAGGCCTGCCCAGTGGCGGCGGGACGAAGGTGAGTCCCACCTCGCCGCGGACCTTGGCGTGCTTCCTCCCGGGCGGTCCTGAGCGGGCGGAGGATCCGTTCGCCCCTTGGCAGCCGGCCAGCCAGCTTAAGAGAACGATCATGATTGGGAAGGACAGGTCATGACAGTGCTAGATATGGCGGCCCGAGCTTTCACGCCAATGCGGAAGCGCACCGATAACCGGCGCGAGCCGGGCTCTGCGGGTGAGCATATTCTCCAGGAAAGATACGGCACTACGCAGCGGGCCCAGCAGTTCTACAGCAACCAAGTCACCGGTCAGCTCACCCCCGTCATGCAGCAATTCATCCAGCGCATGGAAATGGCGTTTATCGCCACGAGCGACGGCTCAGGGCAGTGCAACTGCAGCTTCCGCGCTGGTCCTGCTGGCTTCATCAGGGTCCTGGACGACCACACTATCGCCTACCCCGAGTACCGGGGCAACGGCGTGATGGCCAGTCTCGGCAACATGTTGCAGAACCCGCACATCGGCATCTTCCTCGCTGACTTCACGCACGATCTCATCGGTCTACACGTAAACGGCGACGCTGGCATCGCCACCCCCGCGCGCATGCAGAAATTTGATCTTGATATTCCGGGGCCCGGGCACCCAGGCCGCCAGCCAGTGCAGTGGGTTCTTGTGCATGTGACCGATGCTTTCATTCATTGTTCCAAGCACATTCCCAAGATGATTCCCCAGTCCCGGGTCCGGCACTGGGGAACAGATAACCCGCGTCATAAGGCCAGCGACTATTTCGGCGCTGCAGCCAGCAAGCTTGCCGCGGCTCAATCCAATCCGTCACCGGAGAATATTTGTGCCGTCAGGCAGGCGGAAGGTGGTTAACCTGTCGGCTACTATTAAGACGTCAGTCGCAAACTTGTCATCACTCAGCGTGATGCCTTCTGTCGACCTAGCCCGATGCCGGCCCGGCTCGGTGCCTGTCGATGGTGCGAGCGAACGGCCCCGCCGGTGTTGGTACTGCGCCTGCCGGGAATTTTGCTGGGTGCGCGACCGGTGGCGGGTTTGGGGCGGTTTTGCCGGTCGCGTTACTATGCCATTACCTTGAAACCCTGTTGATCACTGCGGCGGGGAGGGGCGATGCCAGCTTCGGTGGGGTATCTCGTCATCGACGCCACCGGTCCCGAACGGCTCGCGCGGTTCTGGTGCGGGCTGCTGGACGTGGGCGTGGAGACCACGATCGGAGACGGCCAGTTCGTGGTGCTGTCAGCAACCAAGGACGGCTTCACCGTCGGGTTCCAGCGCGTCCGTGAGGGGAAGGCCGCCACGAACCGGCTGCACCTGGATCTGATCGTCGGGGATCTGGACCAGGCCACCGCCGAGGTCGAAACGCTCGGCGGGCGGTGGCTTGAGCCGGGCAACACCCGCGAGCTAGAAGGTTTCCGGTGGCGGTGCATGGCCGACCCCGAGGGCAACGAGTTCGACATCGACGTTCTGCCCTCCGGATGACCGGCCAGTTGCCCGTACGCCGCGCGTCGGCCGCTGACATCGAGTCTGTTACCTCGATCGTCAGGCTGGCGTTCGCGCACGACCCGCTGTGGGCACATGCGATGGCGCGCCCCGATGGCGGGACGGCGCATCATGGCGAGTTTTGGCGGCTATTCATCGAGGGGACGCTGCGGTACCCGTGGACCTGGCTGACCAGCGGCGGGGAGGCCACCTCCAGCTGGATCCCGCCGGGTGGCACGGAGATGACACCAGAACAAGAACAGCGCCTGGCGGATCTGGCCACCAACCGCCTTGGTCCCACCGCTGGCAACTACCTGGAACTGCTCAGCCGGTTCGACGCCGCACACCCGCGGGCGGAGCCGCACTATTACCTGTCGCTGTTGGGCACCCACCCTGATCACCGGGGGAAGGCGATCGGCATGCGACTGCTCGCCCACGACCTTGAGCAGATCGATGCGCAGCATCTGCCCGCCTACCTGGAGTCCTCCAATCCCGCCAATAACCACCGGTACGCCAGCGTGGGCTTCCAGCCGCACGGGGAGTTCTGCTCTCCCGGCGGCGGACCGATCGTGACGACCATGTGGCGGTCCGCACGCTGAGTCCTGCGTGCTCACCCGAGCGGGCCTGCTCTAGGTCTATCGTGCCAACGCGGGGCCGGTCAGGCCCCCGTGACCGTGTGCGCTGAGAGGGGCGGCCTGCCGAAGTCGCGCCCGAGCGGGTAGGCCTGCTCGAAGTGGCCCACCACGCTCTGTGATTCGCCTAGTGTGGCAGGTCGCGTGGCGCCGGGCCAGTCGTCTTGCACCCGACCTCCACTGCACCCGAGCCCTCCATGCGAGTCGCCCTTGAGGCAGGGACCATTGGCCCTTTCCGCGCCGCATGCCTGGACCGAATCTGGGAGAAACGAGGCGGCGGTGCCCGCGTAAGCAGGATGCCTCGGTCCGAGGAGGACTCGAAATGCAGACGATCAGACAAGCCGCGGCCGAGTTCCTGGCGGGCAAGCGGGTCGCTATCACCGGGGTCTCGCGAAAACCGCAGGGGCACGGGAGCAATGCGGTGTACCAGCGGCTGCGGCAGCGGGGCTACGAGGTTTTCGCGGTGAACCCCAACGCGGACCAAGTCGAGGGCGACACCTGCTATCACGACCTGACGTCCGTCCCCGGTGGCGTCGACTGGGTAGTGATCGGAACAAAGCCGGAGACAGCCGAGGCCACCATGCGCGAGTGCGCCGATCTCGGCATCACACGTGTCTGGATGCATCGGGGACCCGGCGCGGGAAGCGTGTCGCACCCAGCCGCTGAGTACGGCCGCCAGCATGGCATCTCAGTGATCGAGGGCGGCTGCCCGTGCATGTTCGGCCCTACCGCGGATCCCGGTCACAAGGCGATGCGGTTCGTGCTCACCATGACGGGCAATGTGCCACGGCGCGTGTAATGGTAAGGATTCAGAGGCCAGGCAGCTCTGGTGGGACATAGTCTGCCATGGGCACGTCCCCGCGCGGCGATGTGCGGTCGCGTCGTTCGTCGCCTGCTGCTGGCACCGACTTCCCGTACGAGGGCCGTGCCGTCTGCTGCCGGGCGGTCGGCTACGTGGCCTCGCTTCAAACCCATCGCACGCTGTCTGAGCTGGGGATTCATGAGGTCATCTAGGGACTTTTTCTCCAGTGGTTGACGAACTTCGTATGCGCGATCCGTGTCAGGCTCAAGGGCCGAGAGTAGCTCGTCGACCGATCACACCGGAATCGATCGCGGCCGCTTCTACGCTCATCGGCAACGCTGCGCGTCTCCCCGGGGGCCGACCCGGGGAGACGCAAGCTCGGTCAGGTGCCGGAGGCCATGTAGCCGGCCAGAATGCAGTTCGGGTGGCGGTCAAGGTTCTTGCGTGCCCTGTCGTAACGCATGTGCGCGGATCGGCATGGCGGGCGGCGATCTGGACGTCGCACGAGTCCACCCCGGCATCGAAACTGGTAGAGAGCGATTTAGCGACAATGCCCGAATACCTCAGCCCGGCGATCGGGCCGATGCGGCTCTGCGCCTCGGCTGGGCCCCGATCCGATCAGGAATCGAGAAGCGCCACGGTGTGGTCGGGCCTAGCCTTTCGGTGGAAGGCAGGCACGACACCGAGCCCCTGAGCGTCAGGAAAGGAAGCCCGAGAATGCCCGCGAAGAATGCCAAGACCGAGTCCGGCGGCTTCAGCGCCGAGGAGCGTGCCGCGATGAAGGACCGCGCGGCCGAGTTGCGCGCCGAGGGCAAGAAGGGCGCCAAGAAAGCCGACGGCCTGCAGGGGGTCCTCGACAGCATCGCGAAGATGGCACCGGAGGATCGTGCGCTAGCCGAGCGCGTACATGTGACGGTGACCGCGACCGCCCCCGAATTGTCGCCGAAGACCTGGTACGGGATGCCCGCTTACGCGAACGAGGACGGCAAGGTCGTCGTCTTCTTCCAGAACGCGGGCAAGTTCAACTACCGCTACTCGACCCTGGGCTTCCAGGAAGCGGCGAACCTCGACGACGGCGACGTGTGGCCGGTGTCGTACGCGCTTAAGAAGTGGAACCCCATGGTGGAGAAGAAGGTCGCCGAGCTGGTGAGGGCCGCGATCTCCTGACCGGTGCCGCGACCGCCGCGGAGCGAATGCATCGTCCTTGGGTACAGCGCCTTCGGGCGGCTCCGCCTCAGCCTCGCTATCACGACCTACCGTGCCGCAGCTCTGAGCGCAGTGTCGCAGCCTGTCACGGCGGAACGACCGCACCGACCCAGGCGCGAGCGGAGTTTAGGCGTCCTCACGGCGGCACGGTCGCGCGTCCCGCGCGCACAGCGGCACGGCCGCGCGTCCCGCGCGCACAGCGGCACGGCCGCGCGTCCCGCGCGCACAGCGGCACGGTCGCGCGTCCGGCGCGCACAGCGGCATGACCGGACGGTGGCGGCTATTTCAGTTACGCGAGGCCGGGACGCGGCTTGCCTGGCTTGAGTAGCCGCAGAATCAGGAATCCGGGTTCTCTGGTCAGTTTGTCGTAGTCATCGGGATAACGTTCGCGCATGGTAGCTGCTGGGCGGGGCTCGATGACTTTCTCGATGAGGAACCCCGCGTCGGTGGCGGCGGTGCACAGATCCGACAGCGGTTCGCGCCAAAAGCGCACTGGCTGGTCCCCTGATGGCGTGTGCCAGATATCGGTCTCCAGCTTGACGTCGAAGTAGGAGCCGCCCTTGCGCAGCCAGTCCATGGCCGGGTGCTGGGTTGACACCACCAGCGCCCCGCCCGGGCGCAGGATGCGGCAGAATTCGGCGAAGGCGCCGGCGCGGTCATCGGCGTAGTGGATTGCCAGGGCGCACACGATGAGGTCATACGTGCCATCGGGGTAGGGCAGCGGCCCGCCCAGGACGGCACGATCGATTTGCGCCCGGCCCGCCGTCCCCTTCCGGGCGAGCTCGACCATGACTGGGCTCGCGTCGAAGGCCGTGACCTCGGCCCCACGGTTAAGGAGCTCCTGCGTGTACAGGCCCGGCCCGCACGCCGCGTCGAGGACCCGGCGGCCGCTGACCGGCCCTAACGCGGCGAGAACCGCTGGCCGGTCGTAATGGGCGTTGTAGGCGCTGTCGGCTGCGTGCCGCTGATAACCGGTGCCCATCATGTCGTAGGCAGACCATAGTTGCCCATCCACGCAGACACCCTAGCCACAAGCCGACGAGAATCTGACCAAGCGCCGCGGCCGAGGCCGCTAATCCCGCCGATCGACGCGGGTTCTACTTCGCGGCCATCCTGCGAGGCCTTGCCAGCACACGGTGACGCCACATCGCTGAACACCGTGAGCGAAACCTCGGCGGCGGCCGCCAGGGTGCTGGGGCGTCTGGGGCGTCTGGGCATGGCCCCTTTGAAGCGATCCAGCAAGCAGGAGAAATCGCCGTGACCATCTCGAGGGCCCGTCTGGTGCCGCGACCCGGCCTCACCGGCGCGTCACAAATCCCTCGCTCGCCCTCAGACGCGACCTTGCCGCTCACCGGTTGCGCGGATGAGATATAGATAGCCTTGAGTGCGGATCCGGTGACGGACAGGTGCCCCAGCGGCGTTCTGGCCCGATGGGGGCGAGTTCAAGATCGGAGCGACAAGCACGCCCAGCCGCCCGGCTCGGCGCGGCCTGAACCTGTCCACCAGGTGTTATAGGTGCGACTGTACCACAGTCATGTGGTACAGTCTGGTTGTGGAAACACCGGCAGTCATAGAGCGCATCAGCGAGCTTCTCGACCGCGACGGGTTGCAGACATCCAACACCTCGATGCGGATCCCGACGGCCCTGCGGGATGCCGCTGCGCTCGCCGTCGGGGAACTGGGCGTGGCAGCGTCCACCACCGCGCTGACAACTGCTGCGCTGCGAGCGACACTTGAGGCGGTCGTGATGCAGGCCGTCCTCGATGCCCACTATGAGCATCATCCGAAGGCCCGACCCGACCTCGGCGATCTTGCCGTCGCGGCGGCAGAGCTCGACGGCCATCCGCTGGCGGCTGAGCCGGAGCGTCTGCGCCGGGCAGCTGCCGAGATAGTTGAGAAGCACCCAGACGCCAGCCCTGATGACGTGCTCCTATGGGCTGAGGCCCGGGCCCTGTCCGCGGCATGAGCTGGATCGTTGTGCTGGATAACGAGGCGGTCCAAGCCGTCCAGAATCCGGCTCATCCTAAACACCGCCAGATGGTGAGCCTGGCCCAGGTCGTGGCGAGCCGGAAGCGGCGTGCCGTCTCGGTCGAGGTGGCGGTACCCACCGCGGTCCGCGTCGAGGCAGGGTGGGACCGCACCTCCCCGGCGTGGGTGTTCCCGAACCGCCTGCGCATCACCGATGTTCCGCTCGACACGGCTCGCGCCAGCACCGCAGCGGCCATCCGCCACCGGATCGGGGTCTCGGTAGCCGACGCGCACCTGGGCGCGGTTATTCAGTCAACGTCGGCCGGGCAGCAGATCACGGTCGTGACCAGCGACCCAGGTGACATTCGCCTGGTGGCCGGCGACAGGGATATGACCGTTGTCGCTATCTGAGCCGTGGTAAGGGTGCCGACCGTCAGGCCGGGCGGGCGTCGCGGGCGTGACGGGGAAGATCTCGGTTCAGCGCCCGCGGGGGAGGAGCTGTGCCAGAGCGCGAACCGCACTTCGTCGTGCTGGCGGGCGGCCTTGGCCGTGGCGGCGGCGGAGCGGCTGGCGGGGCGACGGGGTCACCGCCGGCCGGGTCCTCGTCGGTGAAGGTCAGCGGTACCCAGGCGCGGCGCAGGTGCCAGGTGAGGTAGCAGGCGAGCATGCGGATCAGCACGTGAGCTTTGACGCGTTCTTCGGGGTAGTGGTAGACGGGCCGCAGCTCCAGGTCGTCGGCCTTGATGTGGCGGAAGTCGCGTCGACTGCTGCGCGGCGCTGCGCGTGTCGTGGTGGACCAGGTAATCCGCTTGATCGCCTGCCTGGTGACCCACAGAAACCAGCGTTCCCAGCCCTCGGGGGACTGGGGTGGCTGATCGGGGTCAGCAGGTTCTCCCCGCATAGGCTGCACCGCCCGTCCTGCCTGGACAGCGGGCGTGCGGGCCGCCCGAGGCCGCGGCCCCGACGCCCCCAAAACAAAAGGGGGGCCGTAACCATTCTGCCACCCCCAACCGTCGCCATCCCAGCCGCCGCACGGGACCAAGACACGCGCACCCGCCCCCAGGCCCCTCGGGAAACCCTCACGAGCCAACGCGGATCACGGTCGATCTACCGCATGACTCGTGTGTTGCAGGCGCTCAAAGATCAATTTTAAGATCGCAACATGGTCTTGATATGTGGAAACGGCGGCTAACGACAAAACCCTGCTGACCTGCGGTTACGGGATCTTTTTGAAGGGCTGCTCCCGGGTTAGGTGGGCTGATCTCCCAGCGTTTTGGGTGGTTTGGGGCAGTTCGGGTTCGGTCCGCGGACGGGCGGGTGCGCGGCGGCACTTGGGTACCGCGGGTTGATCTTGACTCAGTTTTCGGCGCGGGCTATCTCTTTCAGGGGGATGGCCTTGTTCTCCCTGTAGATCATGGCGAAATGTCTTTTGATGATGGGTCGGCCAGCCGAGGATCGCGCCGCAGCCGGATGACGGCCCGCTGCCTGATAGGCCCGATGCTGCCGACCGGGATGCCAAGGCGATGGGAGAGATCGAGATAACTCTGACGCTCTCGCCTCAGCAACTCGATGAGGACCGTCCGCTGCCGGTCCGGCAAGGCCGTGATGGCTCGGTAGAGATGGTCATGCTCGTCGCGGCGTGCCACCTCGGCGCATGGATCGCATTCCCGACTTCTGTCGTCGATCAACCGTGCCGCGTCCAACTCGGTGAGCGGTACCTCCCGCCGTTTCTTGGTAATCAGCTGGATGCATTCGCGTCGGCAAATGGTTGCCAGCCAGCTGCGTAGCTTATCCGCTTGGGATAGCTGATCGATATGTTCCATGCAGCGCAGCCAAGTGAATTGAACGACGTCAGCGGCGTCTTCGGCTGATAGCCCGTGGTGGCGGGCGAGCCACCGTAGCAGCGGCTCGTATTCATGGATCAGGTCGCGCCATACCGAATCATCTCCCGCCCGGATTCGGTCAACAAGTGCGGCCGGGCTTTGGGGGAGCGCGGTTGTGGTGGCGGTTGCGCTGGCGGCCTCCGATTTCATCGGTTTCCCTCATCTCTTCTGGGCCGCAAGATTTGCTGGCCAGAGCTCCGCGACTGCGCCGGTCGAGTCGCACGTCGATGACTGAGCGACAGGAGCTGCGTTGTTTCTCGTCGCAGGTCCGGGGCTTGTCTTCCTTGGCGCATGGTTCGACAATGAATAGCGGGTGCTGACAGTCCGCTGACACCTGGGGGAAGGGCGGTCGATGCAGGTACGGATCCTCGGCCCTTTCCAGCTTGAGGATGGTGGCCGACGGATCACGATCGGCGGGGCCCGGCAGCGCGCCGTGCTTGCCTATCTGCTGCTGCATGCGAACGAGGTTGTGCCGAGCGAGCGGCTTCTGCTCGATCTGTGGAGCGAAGACTCCCCACCCAGCGCGGCGAACGCCCTTCAGGCGGCGATCTCACGGGTGCGAAGAGTGCTTCCGCCGGCTCGGCTTATCACCACAACGCCGGGCTACGCGCTGCGGATCTTCCCGGCTGAGCTAGACGTCAGGCAGTTCGAGCAGCTGATCTCCGAGGGCCGCGATGCGCTCGCCGCGGGAGCGCCAGCGGAGGCGGCCCGGATGTTTGGTCAGGCGCTGTCCCTACGGCGGGGCCCGCCGCTGGCCGATTTTCGCTACGAACCCTTCGCCCAGGCCGAGATTGCCAGGCTCGAGGAGTTGCATCTGACTTGCATGGAGGAGCGCATCGAGGCGATCTTGGCGCTCGGCTCGGCGGGTGCACTCACCGCTGAGCTACAGCGGCTGGCCAGCGAGCATCCGCTACGCGAGCGTTTTCGCGGCCAGCTCATGCTCACCCTCTACCGCAGCGGCCGGCAAGCTGAAGCACTTGATGTCTACCGCGAGTTCCGCCGCACGCTGCGGGAAGAGCTTGGTTTGGAGCCGTCGCCGCTGCTACGTGAACTCGAGGCGGCGATCCTGCGCCAAGACCCGCTTCTGTCACGTCGGTCGACCACCACCGGAGCTCCACTGACGCGCAGACCGGTGACCGTGCTCTGCGTGGTAGTGCAGATGGAGTCGAACTCAGGTGTGGCGCTGGACCCAGAGGCCCATGAGGTCGTCAATGAGTACTCAGTCTCTGGCCTGACAGCGGTTCTCGAGCGGTATGGGGGGAAGCTGGCGATCAGCGCCGGCGAGCGCCTGATGGGTGTATTCGGCGTCGAAAGCCTGCATGAGGACGATGCCCTTCGAGCGGTGCGGGCAAGTCTGGAAGCGCGAGCGGCGCTCGACGCCGAAGTCGGCATTCCGTTGGGTCGTCATAGTGCGGGCCTGACCTACCGTTTCGGCCTCGCGACCGGCGAGGCGCTGGTGGGAGGGTCGGTTCCGCTTGGGTTCGCGGGGGATGTGGGGACCCGTGCGGTTCAGCTTGCGGAAGCCGCCAAAGCTGGTCAGATCCTCATCACCGGGCAGACTCAGCAACTCGCTGCGGCAGCCATCGAGACGGATAGTGCCGGTCCCGATCGGTTCATCTTGCGGTCCGCGCATGCTGGCGTGCGTCCGCTTGCGCTTCGTCTCGACGCGCCTTTGATAGGTCGCGTCGAGGAGATGCGCCGCCTCGAGTCCGCGTACCTTCGGGCCACTCGTGAGCGCGTGACGATCATCGTCACCGTGATCGGCGAGGCAGGACTTGGGAAGACGCGGCTCGTCCACGAGATTGTCGGGCGTCTCGGCCGCGAGGTGAAGGTCCTTACCGGCCGATGCCTACCATATGGCGAGGGCATCACGTTCTGGCCGCTGCGTGAGCTAGTCCGTCAAGCGGGTGCAGCTCCTGGCTCCGCGGAGGCGATTAAGGCCCTCCTCGACGGCGAGGCGGACGCGGAGGGCGTCGCCGAGCGGCTGCACCATGCTCTCGGCCTGGGTGACCAGGGGAGCTCAGACGCCGCCGAGATCTTTTGGGCAGCCCGTCGCTTTCTTGAAGCGCTTGCGCGGTCTCAGCCGTTGCTGATCATATTCGAGGACCTGCACTGGGCCGAACCGACCTTCCTCGACCTAGTTGAGTCCCTCACCCTTCAGCCGGGGCGGTCGCCGATCGTCCTAGTGTGCATCGCGCGCCCCGAACTGCTGGAACAGCGTCCAGCTTTGGCGGCTGAGGCAGATAGGGCAGTGTCCATCGAGCTCGCACCACTCGGCGAAGGCCCAGCCGCGGCGCTCCTTGACGCACTTGCAGCGGATCAGCACATCCCGGCGTCCACTCAAGCACGGCTTATTGACACCGCTGGCGGCAACCCCCTCTACCTTGAGCAGCTGGCAGTCTCCCTCAGCGAGCAGACCGAGAGCGAGATCCGGCCAATACTGCCACCCACTATCCAGGCTCTGCTCGCCGCGCGCCTGCAGCGCCTTGGCCCGGGAGCCAGCAGCGTGCTCGCCAGTGCGGCCATCGTCGGTAAGTACTTTGGCGTGCAAGCAGTTCGGGAGCTGCTTCCCCCCGAGGCGCGCGGCCCGCTCAACCGCAACCTCCAAACCCTCATCGAAAAAGGCCTTGTGCAACAAGGGCCGGTCGGTGCACGACCTGTGGAGCAATACAACTTCCGCCACATCCTCATCCAGCAGGCGGCTTACCGCGCGATCCCCAAATCGCTTCGCGCTGAGCTGCACCTCCGCTTCGCCGACTGGCTCCAGTACGTTTTCCCGGAACGTGTCCCGCAACGCGCGGAGATCCTTGGTTATCACCTCGAACAGTCCGTCCGCTATTGGAACGAGGTCCGGCCCGCCGAAGCCCAGCCGGCTGGGCTTTCGCGCCGGGCGGCCGGACACCTCGAAACAGCCGGGTGCGCCGCGTATGACCGCGGGGACGCCCTGGCTGCGGTGAACTTACTTGACCGCGCGGCTGGGCTGCTTCCCGCTGACGATCCCGCCGCCGGGCGGCTTTATACAAGTCTTGGCGCCGCGTTAACGGAGGCTGGGCAGCTTGAGAAAGCACGGGCCACCCTCGACCACGCTCAGCGCATCGCGACTGCGGGCGGCGACCAAGGCCAGTACGCCCACGCGCGGGTTCAGGCCCTCCTGCTGCGTCTCGGGGTGGACCAGAATGACGCGGCTATGGAGATTACTTGCGCGCTTCCCGAATTGCGCCGTGTGTTCGACCGGACCTGGGACGAGCGGGGGATCTGCCGGACCCTGCAGCTAGAGGCCGCGCTGCAGTGGAACCACGCGAGGTCGGCCGCCGCCGAAGACGCGTGGCAGCGTGCTGCCGAATACGCGCGCCGTGTGAACGACCGGAGGCAACTCACCGAAATACTTGGCTGGCTCGCCTCAGCCGCGCTCTGGGGCCCGACCCCGGCACCGGAAGGGATACGGCGGTGCGGAGACTACCTCGATGAGATCGGGAACCACCCGAGTGGAAAGGCTGTTATTCTCAACCACCTGGCGGGCCTGCACGCGATGCAGGACGACGTCACGGCGGCACACGCGGCACTCGACTGCGCGAAAACCCTCCTGGACAGACTCGGCCCCACGATGACCGCGGCGATCACTCAGCCCGCCGCCTTCGTCGCGATGCTGGCCGGCGATCCGGCGACCGCCGAGATGCACCTTCGCCTCGAATACGAGTCCCTCGACGAGATGGGCGAAAGGCGTTACCTGGCCACTACCGCGGTGAAACTCGCGAGGGCCATCGCGGCACAGGGTCAGAGCCGGTACGACGAAGCTACCCAATTGATCGTGATAAGCCGGGAAGCGGCGGCGGGCGAGGACCTGTCCGCCGAGGCACGCGGCCAGGGACTATCGGCCAGAATCCTCGCGGACCGTGGCCACCAGTCCGAAGCCGTACTACTCGCACGATCGGCGGCTGTGCTCACCGCGCAGACCGACCTGTTGAGCGAGCGCGCAGATATCCTGCTCGATCTTGCTCACGTCCTTGCTGCGGGCGGCCGCGTCTCCGAAGCACACGCGGCATCCACCGAGGCCCTTGACCTCTACAAACGCAAGGGCAACCTGCCAGGAGCCCGGGAGTCGCTCCGATACCTGGCCCAATATGCGCCTGCTTGAAACTATTTGAAGGTATCAGCAAGCCCGGTTGGCGCCTCGTACTCATCGAGGCCTCCACAACCGGCCTGCTGAACGAGTCCACACACCTCCCGCTCGATCTCGCCTACATCCTCGCTGCGGCCGGCCGAGCCGCTGAAGCACTTGCCACATCTGTCCAGGCTCTTCACCTCCCGTTACCAACGCAAAGGAAATCTCCCAGGAGCCAGGGATTCCCTCCGATACCTGGCCCCACCACAACCCACTCGAAAGGATTCACCATGGTCAACTCGCAGGTCCCTAAGGTCCAACTCACACTTGACGGCAAAATCGTGCTCACCGTTCAGGTCGCCGGTTTCGCGGAGGGCAAGTCTGTCGAAATATCCGGCTACTTAACCCAGGACGTTGGAGTTTACGCTAGCTTCCATGTCACCCGAGATCTCCCTAAGCCCAACGCGGGCGTTGCTGAGGTGGAGGTGCCCCTGTCCTCGAAGGAATTGGAATTGGACGAAACGAAACCGGTCACGGTCGTCACCTCGGTGTCAGAAGTCTGGCCCAGCATGCTGACCGTAGCTACGTCCACGTCCAATGGATTCAAGACTGAATGGGAAATCGACACCGCTGCGACAGAACGCTGGCGGTCCAAATCCGGAGCTACGAGCGGGGGTCTGAAGGTCTGGCCCTAACCCATGAGGGGCGCCCGGCACGAGACCGTCGGGCCACCCGCGGCAGCCGTCGGGATTATCTTCCATAACGGCTGCCGCGGGCGTGTCACGGCTTCACGATGAGCGCATGACGCCGGGGGCAACCGATCCTGGTCGATCCTGGCTTCCGGGTTGACCGTCTTGGGTGTAGAGGTGACCGTGGAAGGTATTGACCTCATGGATTGCGGAATCGCCGCCATCTGCGTCCGCGGGGTACGCCGGCAGTCGATCGCGATCCTCGACCTCCCGCTGCCAGCGCCCTCTCCACCGGGTTCGGAGTGGATCAGGGCCTACGGGCATTGGGCGGGCCTGCGATGAGCGAGTACCAGTACTACGAGTTCCTCGCGGTTGATCGTCCGCTGACTACTGCTG
>Ga0335077_10001011_pt1 | contig 32776 bp, 15 predicted proteins | sample Lox_Sample_31_FD_207151 | JGI IMG/M metagenome (GOLD analysis project Ga0335077, IMG submission 207151) | Soil microbial communities from Loxahatchee National Wildlife Refuge, Florida, United States - Lox_Sample_3.1 | ecosystem: Environmental > Terrestrial > Soil > Wetlands | place: USA... | reverse complement strand
GCTCCAGATCAAGCCCGATCAGCCCGGCGTGATCAAGTCCCTGAATCTCTTGCGCGCCGCGCAGGCGATCCCCGTTTCCTGAGAAGGAGAGAAATGAAGCAGGCAGCGACGGTCCTGGGAGTCCTGGTGATCCTCTCGAGCGGCCTCGGCGCCCTGCAGGCGCCGGCGCCCTCACCGGCGGCGGCTTCGGCGAAAGCCGCGCCCGTGGCCGGTGGCAGCGAAAAGGCCCTCGAGGCGTATCTCGAGAAGTACCTGCCGTTCGACCTGGACTCGAAGATCACGGTGACGGCGTCGAACGAGAAAGCCGTTCCGGGTTTTCGCGGGTACAAGTCCCACCGCACCGGCCGGTACGCGAAATTGAACGCCGAGAAGGTCGTTTACCTTTCCGAGGACGGGAAGTGGTTCTTCGCAGGCGACGTCCTGCCCAACAAGGACGCGCGGCCAGTGCGCTCCTCGGACGATCTGGCCTGGCTGTCGTCCTATCTCACGAGCCTGTTCCGGACGCCGACGAAGGCCGCGCTCGCTCCCGAGCGCGATCGCGCGAACCTGAAAGGGGTGGTCGTCTGGACCGAAACGGGCTACGGGCGCGCCCGCCTGCCCGGCTACGTCTCGGCGGACGGACGCGTCTTCCTGCAGGGAACGATCTTCGACTTCACCGAGGACCCGCGCGCCGAGCGGCGCCGCATGATCGACCTCACGACCGGCCGCGCCTCGGGACCGGCCGACGCCAGGGTCGCCGTCGTCGAATACGCGGACATGGAGTGCGGGTACTGCAAGTACCGCGGCCTTCAGATGGACAAGCTGCTCGAGGAGAACACGGGGATCGTCTCGGTGCGGCGCCACTACAAGTTCTTCCCGCTCTGGCTCGCGCACGTCTGGGCGATGAAGGCCGCGTCGGCCGCCGACTGCATCTTCCGGTTCGCCGGCGCGGCGCCGATGTTCCGATTCAAGACGCAGGTCTATGCGGTCCAGGAGTCGATGACCGTCGGCGGCATCGACCAGCTCGCCGTCACGACGGCCGAGGCCGAAGGGATCTCGTCCGCGGACTTCCTCTCGTGCTACCTGCGCGACGACAGCTTCGGCCGCGTGATCAAGGACATGGAAGAGGGGTATCGGCTGGGTGTGAACTCGACGCCGACGTACTTCATCGACGGAACCGAGATCACCTGGATCGAGGACAAGGTGATGGAGGACTACCTCCGGACGATCTTCCCGAAGATCAAGACGATCGAGTACGCCCCGCCGGGTCAAAAGAAGTGACCCCGTCCTCGGGGTCATCCCGAGGAGTCCTCGACGAAGGATCCCGAGATTCGCCGCGGATGCCGTCCGGCTCGGAGCCTGCCGAGCGCGGCTCTTTCGGCGATCGCTCGGGACGACGGCTAACTAGGGTTCAAATGGAATGGGGACGGTCGTCCACGCCTGCACGGGCGTGTCGCCCTTCCTGGCCGGCGTGAACTTCCACTGCTTGACGGCCGCGACGGCGGCTTCGGTCAGCCCGGCCGTGGCGCCGCGCAGCACCTCGACCTGCAGCGGCTGGCCCGTCTCGGAGACGAGGACGCGAAGCATGACGAGCCCGCCGATCCGAGCCTGGAGCGCGACCGGCGGATAGACGGGCTTGACGATCTTCAGAATCCCGGGCGGCACCTCGCGGGCGGGCAGGGGCGTGGAAGTCGGAGGCGGCGGCTGCGTCGCCGTGGGCGGCGCCTGCGCCACGACGACGGCCGTCGGCGCAGGAGTCGGCGTGAACGCGGCGATGGCAGCCGCCGTGGCGGCGAGCGCCGCCTGACGCGCGGAGGCTTCGGCCTCGCGCTGCCGCTGCGCGTCCTCTTCGAGCTTCTTCATCTCCTCGCCGACGCGCTTGGACACTTCCTCCTTGAACTGGGCGGCGGTCATCGCGGCCGTGGACGGACCGGGCTCCGGCGTCGCGGTCGGCTTGGGCAGCGCGGTCGGGGCGGGTGTCGGAATGGGCGGCGGCGCGGAGCGCTTCGAGATGACGAGCCAGGTTCCGGCGAGCGCCGCGGCGACGAGGAGGCCGCCGACGATCGCCGCCACCGGGCTCCTGCGTTTCGGGGGAGGCGCCATGAACTTGGGCGCCGTCGTCGGGTTCCTCGGGGGAAGCGGCGGCGCCGGAATCCCCGGCTTGGTTCCGGGCTTCGTCGCCGGGGGCCGCGGCGGCGCGGCGGCCGGCGCCACGGCCTTCGGCGCCGGCGCGGGGCTCGGCGCCTGGCCGATCGCCCCGGGCTCGAGCGCCACGTCTTTTTCGCGGGCGCGCGTTTCGGCTTCGATCTCCGCTCCGAAGACGTTGTTCAGGAAATAGGCGAGGTTGAACGTCGAGGGCTGGTAGGGTCCGGAAAAAAGGAGCTTGCCCAGCTCGCGACGCAGCTCGCCGCTCGACTGATACCTCGAGCCGGCGTCCGAGAGGCACATCTTGAGGACGGCCGTGATCTCCGGCGGCAGCGGCGAAGGGCCGCGCGCCACGGCGAAGAGGTCGGCGACCGGGCCGCCCGCCGCGGGCAGGCGCCCGGTCAGGAGCTCGAAGAGGATGACGCCGACCGAATAGACGTCCGAGTTCTTGCCGATCTTGCCCTCGCTCCGCTCTTCGGGAGCGAGGTAAGGAGAGATCTCCTTGCCGAATCGCGGCCGCCCGCGCGATGGGAGGAGCCCTGGCGCCACACCGAAGCCGACGAGCGTCGTCTCGCCGTCGTCCGAAAGCGACACGAATCCCGGCCAGACGAGACCGTGGAGCGTCCGTTCGCCTTCGACCGTCGTGTTGTATGCGTGGTCGAGCGCCGTCGCGATCTTCTCGGCGATGAGAAGCGAGTGCTCGATCGGAATGCGGCCCTGAAGCGTCGGCGCGCGGGATACGAGCGCGTCGAGCGTGCGCCCGCTGTCCTCGGCCCACGCCAGGAACGGGACGCCCTCGACGGAATCCATCTGCACCGCGCGCGCGATCGCAGGATTCTTGAGGAAGGAGTGGATCTCGCCGTTCTCCTGAATGGCGTCGAGGACGGCGTCCTCCTCGATCTCCGGCGACTCGAGAATGCGCAGCCGGACGAAGCCCCGCTCCGGCCCCTCCCGCAGCGCGCGATAGACGCTCCCGAGCGCGTCCTCGCCCAGGCGGGCGGTCAGGACATAGCTTCCGAAGCGCCGGGGCAGGGTCTCGCTCATGGGCGGGCCGCAGACCTCCGCGACAAAGCGTTCAGATTTCGTACTCCTGGAGTTGCCCCTTGATTGTCGGACGCGGAAGTCTCCGGGTCAAGGCGAAAGCGCCCGGACCGCCGGCGCTCAGTTGACTTCGTCGGGCGGCCCCTCGGAGGCGGCGGCGCCGGCTTCCGCGCGGAGCCGGCGATTGATCGCGATCGCCTGGAGATGCTGCTCGAAGGTGCGCGAGAAGGTATGCCCGCCGGCGGCGTCGGCGACGAAGTACAGGAAGTCGGTGCGCGACGGCGAGACCGCGGCCGTCAGCGCCGCGAGGCCCGGATTGCAGATGGGGCCTGGCGGCAGGCTGTCGTAGAGATAGGTGTTGTAGGCGGACGGGTAGGCGTACTCCGAGCGGTGGAGGAGCCCCGTCCACTTGCCGTCGCGCTTGAGCGCGTAGGTCACCGTGGGATCCGCCTGAAGACGCATGCCGAGCGCGAGACGGTTGAGATACACGCCGGCGATGATCGGTCCCTCGCGCTTCAAGGCCGTCTCCTTCTCCACGATCGAGGCGAGCGTCACCGCCTGGCGCGCCGTGAGGCCGAGCGCCCGCGCGCGCTCGCGCATCTCCGCCGTGAAGTGGAGTCGGAACTGCGCGATCATCGCCTCGACGACCTTGCGCGCGGAGGTCGAAAGCGTGACGCGGTACGTCTCCGGAAAGAGGAACCCCTCGAGGTCCGGCGCGCCCGTCGCGAGACCCGGCGCGAGACTCGTGTCGGCGAGCGCCGCCCCGAAAGCTTCCCGCGTTCCGATGCCCTCGTCGAGGAAGAGGCGGAACGTCTCCTCGGCCGTGAGTCCTTCGGGGACGACCACGATGTGCTGCACGACGTCGCCGCGTCCCATGCGGCGGATGACCTCGTCGATCGGCATGGGACGGCGGAACCGGTACTCGCCGGCCTGCAGCGTCGTGGCGCTCGCGCGGATGCGGTAGTAGATCTCGGCGATGCGCGCGTTCGAGACGACGCCTTCCACGGCGAGCCGGCGGAAGATGGCGGCGGTCGAGGTGCCGGGCGCAAAGTAAACGTCGACCTCCGACGGGCCCGGAGGGCCCGGACGCTCGAGGCTGTAGATGAACCAGACCGCGACCGCCGCCGCGAGGAGCAGGAGGAGCAGCCCCAGGCGGAAGAGGCGCTTGCCGGCGCTCACCGCAGGGCCTTTCCGTGCTTCAGGAAATCTTCGAGGAGGACCGCCGCGGCTTCGCGGTCGAGCGCCCCGCGCGGGGAGCCGGGCGGCACGCGGCGCGCGGCCTCGACCGACGTGAGCGTCTCCTCGTGGAAGACGACAGGCAGGGAGCACGCTTGCGAGAATTTCCGCGCGAAGGACCGGATCCGCGACGCGAACGGCGACTCGACGCCCGCAGGGGAGCGTGGCAGGCCGAAGACGACGAGCTCGACCTCCTCTTCGCGGCAGAACCGTGCGATCTCGGCGGAGGCCGCGGTGTCGTCTTTTCGGCTGAGCGTCTGTCGCGGCGTCGCCAGCGTCTCGGAGGCGTCCGAGGTCGCGAGGCCGATCCGCTTCTCGCCGAAGTCGACAGCCAAGATACGCATCTCCAAGAGATTAGCAGGCGGTTGAGTCTCCGTCCGGGCCAAACTCCCGGCTGCCGGTCGTCTTCGACCGCGGCAGCCGAAAGCCTTACAATCGCCCGGCCATGAAAAACATCGTCGTTCTGTCCGCCGCACGCACTCCCATCGGCTCCTTTCTCGGCCGCCTGGCCTCGCTGCCCGGGCCGGCGCTCGGCTCCGTCGCGATTCGCGGGGCGATCGAAAAGGCCGGCGTCCCGGCCGCGGAGATCGAGCAGGTCGTGATGGGCAACGTGCTCCAGGCCGGCGAGGGACAGGCTCCCGCGCGCCAGGCCTCGCTCGGCGCGGGGATCCCGGCGAGCGTGCCCTGCATCACGGTGCACAAGGTGTGCGGCTCCGGCATGCGTGCGGTCATGGACGTGGGCAACGCGATCCAGGCCGGCGAGTACGAGCTCGCCGTCGCGGGCGGCATGGAGTCCATGTCGAACGCGCCGTATCTCCTCGACCACGGCCGGACCGGGTACCGGATGGGCAACGCACCGCTCATCGACTCGATGATCAAGGACGGTCTCTGGGATCCCTACAAGGACACCCACATGGGCAACTGCGCGGAGCTGTGCGTGGGGAAATACAAGTTCACGCGCGAGGATCAGGACGCCTTCGCGTTGGAGTCGTACCGCCGCGCGCAGGACGCGTCGAACCGATGCCTCTTCGGCGCGGAGATCGTGGCGGTCGAGGTGCCGCGAAAGAAGGGCGACCCGGAGAAGATCGACAAGGACGAAGAGCCGTTCGCCGCGCCGCTCGAGAAGATGCCGACGCTGAAGCCGGCGTTCCAGAAGGACGGATCGGTCACCGCCGCCAACTCGTCGAAGATCAACGACGGCGCTGCGGCGCTCGTCGTCGCGTCCGAGAATCGGGCGCGCGCGAAGGGATACCAGCCGATCGCGCGGATCATCGCGCACGCGGGCGTCGCGCAGGCGCCCGAGTGGTTCACGACGGCGCCGGTCGGGGCGATCCAGAAGCTTCTCGCGAAGACGGGTCTCTCCGTCTCCGACGTCGACCTCTGGGAGATCAACGAGGCGTTCGCCGCGGTCGCTATGGCGGCGATCCGAGAGCTCTCGCTCGATCCGGCTCGGGTAAACGTTCGCGGCGGCGCGGTGGCCCTGGGGCACCCGATCGGCGCTTCGGGCGCGCGAATCCTGACGACCCTGATCCATGCCCTCCGCCACGGAGGGAAGAAACGCGGCGTGGCGGCCATCTGCATCGGCGGCGGCGAGGCCACCGCGATGCTCGTCGAGACGGTCTAGACCGGCGGGGATGCCGTATCATCGCTCGCGATGATCGATAAGGTCGTCGCGAGCGCCGACGCGGCCGTCGCCGACGTCTCGGACGGCGCAACGCTCGTGGTCGGCGGGTTCGGCCTCTGCGGCATCCCCGAGAACCTGATCGCCGCGCTCGGGCGCCGCGGCGTCCGGAACCTGACCGTCGTTTCCAACAATTGCGGGGTGGACGACTGGGGCCTGGGTCTGCTCCTCCGGTCCCGCCAGATCCGCAAGATGGTGTCTTCCTACGTCGGCGAGAACGCCGAGTTCGAGCGCCAGTTCCTGTCCGGCGAGCTCGAGGTCGAGCTCGTTCCTCAGGGCACCCTCGCGGAGCGGATGCGGGCGGGCGGAGCCGGAATCCCCGGCTTCTACACGCCGACGGGCGTCGGGACCCTCGTCGCCCAGGGCAAAGAAATCCGCTCCTTCGACGGCCGCGACTACGTGCTCGAGCGCGGCATCGTCGGCGACTTCTCTCTCGTGGCCGCCTGGAAGGGCGACCGGCTCGGAAATCTCGTCTACCGGAAGGCGGCGCGCAACTTCAATCCGATGGTGGCGACGTCGGGCCGGGTTTCGATCGCCGAGGTCGAGGAGCTCGTCGAGGTCGGCGCGATCGATCCGGAGAACGTCCACACGCCCGGCGTCTTCGTGCAGCGGGTCGTCGTGGCGCCGCGCCAGAAGCGCATCGAGCGGCGTACCGTGCGGAAGGGATAGGCGCCCGCCGATGCTCGATCGCGAAGGCATCATCCGACGCGCCGCGAAGGAGGTTCGGGACGGCTTCACCGTCAACCTCGGCATCGGCATGCCGACCCTTCTGGCGAGCCACATCCCCGCCGGCATGGAGGTGATCCTGCAGTCGGAGAACGGCATTCTGGGTCTCGGGCCGTATCCGACCGAGGCCGAGGTGGATCCGGACCTCATCAACGCGGGAAAGGAAACCGTGACGGTGCGGCCCGGCGCTTCGTATTTTTCTTCGGCGGACTCCTTCGCGATGATCCGCGGCGGGCACATCGATCTGTCCGTCCTCGGCGCCATGGAGGTGGACGAAGAAGGGTCGATCGCCAACTACATGATCCCGGGGAAGATGGTGAAGGGGATGGGCGGCGCCATGGACCTCGTCGCGGGCGCCCGGCGTCTCGTCGTGACGATGGAGCACACCAATCGCGCCGGCGAGTCGAAGGTTCTGAAGCGCTGCCGCCTCCCGCTGACGGGTCGGCGCTGCGTCGACCGGATCATCACCGACCTGGCGGTGTTCGACGTGCTCGAGGACGGAAAGGGGCTCGACCTCGTCGAGACCGCGCCGGGCGTCGGCGTCGAGGAGATTCGGGCGAAGACGGAGGCGGCGTTCCGCGTCTCTCCGGGAGTGCGCCCGATGGAGCTTTGATTCGCGATGAGGTGGCGGTCGGTCCCGTAGGTCGCCGGTGAGCCCGAGTCGCGCGCCCGTCTCGCGCCGCGCCGCGCGGCTCGTTCCCTCCGTGCTCTTTGTTCTGTCGCTCGCGCCCGCGGCGCGCGGGCAGACGTCCGACGCCTTCAGCTCGGATCCCTACGAGTCGCGCTTCCATCCGAAGACCGGCTTCGAGATCAAGTTCCACGCGCCGGCGAAGGGCGGGGAAGTGCGCCTCTACACCAAGCAGCCCGTGCACTACGAAAAGGACGTCTCGTGGGACGGCAGCGAGGACGTCCGCATCGAATATCAGGACGTCAAGATCACGGCCGACAAGGCGCACTACGACTTCGCGTCGAAGACCGCGACGCTCGACGGCCACGTCGTCATCGACCAGGGCCCGACGCGGCTTTCGGGAGACCATGCGGTGTTTCGGCTCGACACGAAGACCGGCACGCTCGAGCGCGCCACGGCGAATCTGCCGCCCGCCTACCACATCGTCGCGGACGCGATCGACAAGATCGGGGAGGCGACGTACCGAGTCCACCACGGCCTCTTCACGTCCTGCGACGTTCCGACACCCGACTGGTCCTTCACGATGTCGGAGGCCACGGTGACGCTCGACGACTATGCGCGCATGAAGAACGTCGCGTTCCGCGCGCGCGACCTGCCGCTCCTCTACACGCCCTACATGGTCTGGCCGACCAAGGAGGGCCGCGTCTCGGGGATGCTCGTTCCCGGCATCGGGTTCTCCGAGCAGCGCGGCGCGTATATCGGACTCTCGCACTACTGGGTCACGGGCGTCTCGACCGATCTCACGACGCAGCTCGACCTCTTTTCGAAGGGGACGGTCGGCCTCGGGGAAGAGTTTCGATGGGCGCCTTCGGCCGAATCGGCCGGGATCTTTCAGGGCTACTACGCGCACGACACGGAGGCGACCGTCTGCGTTTCCCTCGCCGAAGCGCCGATCGGCGCCGCCCCGTGCACTCTGTCCGACGGCACGCCGGGCGGGCTCACGACCCAGACGAAGAACCGCTGGAAGGTCCGTCTCGATCACGTCTCCGAGGATCTGCCATGGGGCATGCGGGGCGTCATCGCGATTCGCGACTACTCCGACGCGGAATACCTCCAGGACTTCGAGCGAAACTTCGACCTGACATCGACGCGGGAGATCCTGTCCCGCGCGTTCTTGACGAAGAACTGGGACGTCAACTCGCTCAATCTCCGGTTCGAGCGAAGCGAAACGTTCCTCGGTGCAACGGTCGTGCAGGAGCGGATGCCGACACTCGAGTTCTTCCGCCGGACTTCCGAGATCGGCCAGAGCCCGGTCTACTTTTCGATGGAGTCGTCTCTCTCGAACCTCTTCATCAACCGCGGTCCGGGCTTCCTTCACGGCGGCTACGGGCGCGCCGACTTTCACCCGGACTTCTCCATCCCCTGGAAAGGACTTCCCTGGCTCTCCCTGACGGCGACCGCCGGAGGGCGCTGGACGGGCTACACGAACTCGACGGACTCCACGCAGACCGAGTTCGTCGGCGCGACGGCCGTGCGTGCCTATGCCGAGGCCGGCCTCTCGCTCGTCGGCCCCACCTTCTCGAAGATCTTCGACTGGGACCTCGGCCCCTTCGGCAAGTTCAAGCACATCATCGAGCCGCGCATCGACTACAGCTACGTCTCGAACATCAACGATCCGGCGCGGATCCCGATCTACGACGACATCGACACGCAGCTCGGCGAGAACCAGGTGCGCTACGCGATCGTCAACCGGCTCCTCGCGCGGCCCGCCGACGCGAAGGCCGGGTCGGCGTCCGAGGTCGCATCGCTCGAGATCGGGCAGACGTACGCCTTCGAGCCGGCGCAGACGACGATCGGGAGCCCGCTCCCGTCGTTTCAGAATGCCGGACCGATCGATGCGACCCTCCGGCTGACGCCCGGCGTCGCGATCTCCGGAGCCCTCCTGGGCTTCGACGGCCGGATGACTTACGACGCAAAGGCGGGGCAGATGACTTCCACGACCGTCACGACCTCGGTGACGTGGAAGTCGAGTTTCTTCAACGCGACCTGGTTCTCGGGGCGGCCGGTCGCCCTGCCGGGAAGCGTCTCGGTGGACACCGATCAGGTCCGCGTGGCGGGGGGATTCGACATCTCGAAGCCGCTACGCTTCGACACCGAGATCAACTACGACATCCGCGAGGGGACGGTGCTCGAGGACCGATCGCTTCTGACGTGGCGAGGCTCGTGTTACACGATGTTTCTCGAGTTCCGCCAGCTGCGCCTGCCGGGCAACCGGCGCAACGACGTCCGCTTCGTGCTGAACTTGAAGGACATCGGCACGCTGCTCGACGTGAACGGCGCGCTGAATCCGAGCCTGTTCTAGGCCGTCGCCTTCACTCGCTCGGGCCGCTCGCGGCCGTCGCGCTCGAGGACGGTCGTGGCGGCAGACTCGCGGCCGCGACCGGCGAACGACTCGGCCAAAGGGCCTCGATCGTTCGCCGGCCTCCCTCGCTCGCTCCGGCTCCCGCGGCGCGCGTCGCTTCGCTCTGCGTTTTTGCGAAGCTTTGGCGCGCCGCGAATCCAGAAGGTGCCGAGAGCCTCCTAGGGCCCGTACAGCTGCAGCCCGAAGCCGTTCGCGATGAACTTGGCCATGGCGTCGCGGGCGACGGGGCTCGAGGGACAGTAGGTCGTCGCCGTGCAGCCGTCCACGATTCCCTTCGCCCACAGGTAGTGAATGTGCTTGCAGAAGGCGTTCGAGACGGGCACGTCGGTGAAATGCAGGCTGGCGCTGCCCGAGACGCAGGAATACGAGCGCGAGGTCGTGGGATCGGTGTAGCTGGCGGGGACCGCGGCACCGCCTTTCGGGGCCACGATTGCCTTGGCGATGAAGGAGGCCATGGCGTCGCGGGTGATGGTCTGGGAGGGACAGTAGTGCGTCGCATCGCAGCCGAGTGTCACGTTCTGGACGGCCAGATAGTGCACCTGCTTGCAGAAGGCATCCGTCGGTGCGACGTCGGCGAAGAGCGACGCCCCGCCCGGAGCGCAGTCGTACGGATGGCCCGAAACGCTGCCCGCCTTCGGGATCAGCGGCGCGGCTCGGGCGATGCCCTTGGCGATGAAGATCGACATCTGGTCGCGCGTGACCACATCGCCTGGGCAGTACGTCGTGGGCGTGCATCCCGAGGTGATGCCCGTGTGCAGCATCGTCTCGATCTTCTTGTAGAACGGCTGCGAGCGTGGCACGTCCGAGAAGCTGTCTCCGACGTGCAGGATCCAGTACTGCCGGCCGCCGGCGGAGACGTCCTCCGGCAGCACCGTGTCCCAGTGCACGCCGGGCCGCGGCCCGCCGACCTGAACGGCGTAGCAACCGGAGGGCGATTGCCCGTCGCAGGTTCCTTCCGTAAGCCCCGGAATCGCTCCATAGCTTGCCGCCGAGTCGAGTAGCGTGTAGGTCGGGCCGGCGGCCCCGTAGAAATCGGCGGCGTTCCCGTCCAGGAGAATGGCGCCGGACAAGTGGTTGAGCCAGCGGGGCTCGACGATGACCGCCTCGCCCGGCTCGAGGACGCCGTTGCGGTCGCCCGTTCCCGCGTGCACGTCCACGGACAATCCTCGCGGAACGGCCTCCGAGTTCCGCAACATCACGCCGTAGCCGGATCCGTCGTCGGCGCTCCAGACGGTGACGAATCCGCCGGCGGCGTCGCTTGCGACCCGCGGCGCTAGCTGCGCGCCGGAGGTCGTCGTGTTGATCGGGAACTCGAACCCGAGTGCCGCGGCGAGACGGTCGAATCGTTTCCCGAAGACTCCCCAGCCCGATCCATCCTGGAAGTTTGATTGCCACGAGACCTGGAAACTCCCGTCGTCGGCCATCGCGACGGACGGCGCCTCCTGCGCGTTGGTGGTGTATTCGTTGGCGATCCGTTCGGAACCGAACTTCTCCCCGCCGCTGTTGAAGAGCTGGAGGAAGACGCCGTAGGAGTCCTCATCCTCGCCGTTGCTGCTCCAGGCCACGACGAAGTCGCCGCGGCGGTTCATCGCGACGGCGGGGAAGCTCTGCTGGTTCGTCGTGAAGGAATTCACGGAGAACTCGCCGCCCGCCTTCGTGCCCGCGGCGTCGAAGCGCTGACCGAAGATTCCCTCGCCCGACCCGTCCTGCCCGTAACTGTTCCAAACGACGACGAAGTTGCCCGCGGCGGACATCGCCACGGCCGCTTCGCCCTGATCGCCGGTCGTGTAAGTGTTGACCTGGAACTCCGCACCCACCTTCGTTCCGCCGCTCGAGAAGCGCTGACCGAAGACGCCGTAGCCAGAGCCGTCCTGGCCGTAGCTCTTCCATACGACGACGAAGTCGCCGGCGTCGTCCATGGCGACGTCGGGGCCCGCCTGGAACCCCGTCGTGTAGGTGTTCACCGGAAACTCGGATCCCACCCTCGCGCCGCCCGAGTCGAAGCGCTGGCCCGCGATCCCGGCGCCCGAGCCGTCTTGCGAGAAGCTCCTCCAGACCACGACGAAGTTTCCCGCGGCGTTCATGGCGACGCGGGGGCTGTCCTGCCCGCCGGTCGTATAGGTGTTCATGAGGAGGTCCAGAGTCGCCGGTTGCGCCGGGCCGTTGAAGAGACGCCCGAAGACGCCATCGGAGTCGCCGTCCTCGCCGAAGCTGTCCCAGACAATCACGAACTTGTTTCCGGCGCCGTTCGCGGCGACGGCCGGCGTCGATTGGGAGTTCGTCGTGTAGTTATTCGCGCGGTACTCGACACCGAGCGGCGGCGCCTGGCCGAGGAGCGGCGCGGATGTCCCCAGGAATGCGCCGATCATCGCGGCGGTGCCGAAGATTCGACAGAAACCCCGGAAAAGCCTCGCTCCCGCCTCGCGGCGGGTATGCCGGTGGTCCGAAGAGCAGGCTTCCATACGGCGGTGCCCTCCGAAAGAGAGAGCGTAATCGGGCCCCGAAATGCGACACTTTCTGGGACTTGAGCCGGACGTATCGCGTTAGGCGGCGCCGCCGTGAGGATCAGCAAGCACGCGGGAGTCCGGCAGCGAGCTCGAGCTCGCCCTAGGGCCCGTAGAGCTGCAGTCCGAACCCGTTCGCGATGAACTTGGCCATCGCGTCGCGGGCGACGGGGGAGCCCGGGCAGTAAGTCGTCGCGGTGCAGCCGTCCACCACGCCTTTCGCCCAGAGGTAGTGGATGTGCTTGCAGAAGGCGTTCGACAGGGGCACGTCCGCGAAGTGCAGGTTCGCGCTTCCGGAAACGCAGGAGTACGAGCGCGCGGTCGTCGGGTCGGTGTAGCTCGCCGGAACGGCGACGCCGCCCTTGGGCGCGACGATCGCCTTGGCGATGAAGGAAGCCATCGTGTCGCGGGTGATGGTTTGACCTGGACAGTAGTGCGTCGCGTCGCAGCCGAGCGTGACGTTCTGCGCCGCGAGGTAGTGGACGTGTCGGCAGAAGGAGTCCGTCGGGGCGACGTCCGTGAATCGGGACACGCCTCCGGGAGAGCAGTCGTAGGCCTGACCGTTGATGACGCCGGTGGTCGGAACGTACTCGCCCGACCCGGCGATGCCCTTGCCGATGAAGATGGCCATCTGCCCGCGCGAGACGAGCATGTCCGGGCAATAGGTTGTCGTGGTGCATCCGGCCGTGATGCCGTGGTGCAGCATCGTCTCGATCTTCTTGTAGAACGTTTGCGACCGTGGCACGTCGGTGAAGCTGTCGCCCACGTGGAGCGTCCACGTCTTGACGCCGCCGAGCGAGGGAGCCTCGTCGAACGTCTCATCCACGTGCGTCGCGGGACGCGGGTTGAGCGCATCGACGTGAAGCAGGTAGCAGGAGTGACCGGCCGTCGCATCGTAGCAGTTCGTCGGTGATCCCGGCAGGGACTCGCCGTAGTCGGCGGCGGTCTGGTCGATCGCGCCGCCGAAGGCCCCGGTGAGGTTGGAGGCGGTTCCGGTCAAAGCCACGGGAGTCGGGATGTCGCTTCCCGCGATGATCGTCCACGAAGGGGCGATCTCGACGGTCTCGCCCGGCTCGAGCACTCCGTTGGCGTCCGAGACCGATCCGGAGGTGTCATGCGCGTCCACCGCCATCGGCCGGGGAGACACGTTGCTTCGCCGCGCGAACGCCCCGAAGCTCGCTCCGTCCTGGCAGCAACTGTCCCATGCGATGACGACGTCGCCGGATCCGTCCATCGCGATCTGCTGCAGATTCTGATTGTCCGTCGTGTAGGTGTTGATCGGGAACTCCGCGCCGATTCGCGCCCCGGATTTGTCGAAACGCTGCCCGAAGACTCCCCGCGTCAGGAACACGCCTTCCTGCCCGAGGCTGCTCCAGACGACGACGAACCCTCCCTTCTCGTCCATCGCGACCGAAGGGTCGGACTGATCCTTGGGCGTGTAGGTATTGACGAGGAACTCCGGTCCGACTTTCTCGCCCGAGCTGTCGAAGCGCTGGCCGACGACGGCCTTTCCGTCGCCGTCCTGGCCGTCGCTCTGCCAGACGACGACGAAGTTCCCGGCGTGATCGGTCGAGACGGAAGCGCGTTGTTGAGAACCGGTGGTGAACGTGTTCAGACGAAACTCCGGTCCGACCTTGACGCCGGACCCGTCGAAACGTTGCGCGAAGACGCCGTCTCCGTCTCCGTCCTGGCCGGAACTCTGCCAGACGACGACGAAATTTCCGCTCGGATCGACCGCCACCTGCGGAAGGATCTGGTCTCCCGTCGTGTAGGTGTTGACCGCGAACTCGCCTCCCACCTTGGACCCGGAGCCGTCGAAACGCTGACCAACGACGCCGTTTCCGGAGCCGTCGCGGCTGTCGTCCTGCCACACCACGACGAAGCCTCCCGCACCGTTCCCGGCGACCCTCGGGTACTGCTTGAAGCCGGTCAAATACGTGTTGACCTGGAATTCCGAACCGATCTTGGCGCCCGTCGCGTCGAAGCGTTGTCCGATGATCGCCTGCTGAAAGTTGCTCTGCCAGACAGCGACGAATTTGCCGGCGTCGTCGAGCGCGACGGAGGGGTAGTACTGCCAACCGGAGGTGTACGTGTTGACGGGGAATTCCGTGCCGACCGCGACTCCCAGATCGTCGAATCTCTGCCCGAAGACCCCGTAGCCGTCGCCGTCCTGATTGAAGCTCTGCCAGACGAGGACGAAGTCACCGGTGCGATTCACCGCGACCCGCGTCGAGTACTGAATCCCGGTCGTGAAGCTGTTGACCTGGAACTCCCCGCCGAGAGGGGGCGCCTGGCCGAGAAGGGTCATGGGGACCGAGAGGACAACGCAAGCCGGCAACCACTTTCTCAGCGTTCCCATCCGCTCCCTCCGTGTCTTCGGCTACTGGGGCCTTCGGACACTAAAGCGCAAACGAGCCGCCATTCACGACAGCCCTCGGGCGAGCCCCACGGTTTCCGTATTCCGGACTCCGGCCTATCTTGGGTGACCTCCTCGGGTCAGGGCCGGAGCTGTCTGATGTTCATTCCCCGAGAAAAATCGCGTTCGTCCCGTCCTTCGTCGCCTGGTTCCTGTTCTGTTGCTGTTGTTGCTGCGCCTGCTCCAGAGTCTGGAGCTTCCTCTGTTCCTGCGGCCGGTGGACTTCCTGCTGCTGCTGCGGAGCGTCCGTCGTCTTGTAAGTCGGCGACGGTTGCGGTGCGGGATCGGGTGTGGGCGGACATGGCTTCGGCGGCGGAGTCTTCTTGATTTCGATGACCTTCGATCTGCTGGGGGGTGCGGCATGCCTCGGACCCGCGAGCCCGTCCGGATCGCTTCCATTGATGGGGTCGTTGCCGGCGAAGACATAGAGATTGGCCTGGCCGCCGTCGAAGCCGACCGGATCCTTGGCCGTCCACCGTCCGGCCTCTGCGTCGTAGTCGCGCGCTCCGAAGCGCACGAGCTTCGTGTCTTTGTCGTAGAGGCCGCCGGCGAACCCGAAGGGCTGGAAGCCGGGAGACGTGTCGCTCACGACCTGCCCGAATCCGTCGTAGTCCATTCGCTGCGCGATCGCGCCGGTCGCGGTGTTGATCACGAGCCGCACGCTGCCGGCCGGGTCGGTGACGATTCGATATGTCGCTCCACCCTTGACCATGTAGGCGGGGACGTTGGCTCCGAAGGTCGTGTAGACGAAGCGGCTGACGACGGCGCCGGCGCCGTCGAGCTCGGCGACGGGCCGGAGATCGTCCTGATAGAGGAATCCCTGGACGAGCGTGCCGTTGACCTTCTTCCCGACGCGCCGCTGCAGGCCGTCCACGACGTACGTGATCGCGGTGCCGTTCGTCAGCGTGACGCCGAGAAGGTTGCCGATCGGATCGTATGCGAACGTCGTCTGCACGGTGCCGGCGCCGCGGCTCTGAAGCTCGCCCGCCTTCGTGTACGCATACGTGTTTCCCTTGTAGCTCGCGAGCCGGTCCTGCACGTCGTACGTCGCCAGCTGGGGCCCGCCGCCGCCGGTGAAACTCGTGCGGTTGCCGTCGTCGTCGTACGCGTACGTCTCGATGGTCCCGCCGTTCTTGTCCACGCCGGTCAGGCGGCCCGCGGAGTCGTAGCCGTAGTCGTAAGTCGTGGCGACGCCTCCGATCGTCTCGACGAGCGTCGTCACGCGGCCGAGCTTGTCCCGCGTGTAGCTCTGACTCAGCTGCGGCGTGCCGTTGTACGAGGCGGTGTACGTGGCGGGATCGCTGAAGCCGTCGTAGGTCCACGCGTCCGTCACGAGGCCGAGCGTGCTTCCCGTCCAGAGGCCGTTCTGTGCGCTGCGCGTCAATGTCATCGTCCCCGCCGACGTCATGAGATCGTCGGTGTCGTAGCCGAAGGCGACCGCGTTCGCTCCGTTGACGCTGACCGAGGAGAGGCGGAAGCTCGAATCGTAGCCGCGCCCGACGCTCCCGGCGACCGAGCCGGTCGAGGCGTCTCCCGTGGGCAGTTCTCCATCGTAGGAGAACGCGAGGTTCGGTCCGCCGGGAGGCGACGCGCTCGCGAGGCGGCCGGCGCCGTCGTAGCCGAAGCCGAGCGATCCGGCGGGAAGCGCGATGCTCGACAGCCGGCCGGCGGCGTCGTAGGCGAAGTCGACGTCGATCGCGTCCGGCCGCGCCACCCGAGTGAGCTGGCCGTCGGCGTCGTAGGTGTATGCGATCGGCGTCGGTCCGCCGGGAAGGGCCGGAGGCGCGTAACTCGCCGTGAGATCCACGGGCGTGAACGTGAGCGCGTGCGCGGAGCCGAGCGGCGGCGTGATGCTCGTCGGATTGCCCGACGCATCGTAGACGGCGGTCGTCGTGAGAGTTCCCGGAAGAGTTTTGGACGTGATCCTTCCGGCGGCGTCATAGAGGTAGCTCGTGCCGCGGCCGAGCGGGTCGGTCGATGATTGAAGGAAGCCGTTCGCGTCGTACGTGTACGTCGTGGTCCGCGCCGCGCCGCCGGTTCCCTGGACCACGGTGGCGGGGCGGCCCTTGGCGTCGAAGGTGAAACTCTCGGCGGCCAGTCCCGTCACCTGCCGCGACACGACGCGGCCGCGCGCGTCGAGCGTGCGCGTGATCTGGCGCCCGACGGGGCTCGTCTCCGTCAGCGTCGATCCGGTCGACGCGTAAGCCGTCGTCCACGTGTGGCCGTTGACGATGAGCTTGTCGGTCTGCGTCAGCAGGCTCAGCGGATCATTCGGATCCGCGAGCGTGGCGGTGCGGCTTCCGGTCACGGTCTCGACGAGCGCCGACGGCGTCGTCCGCGTGTAGGAGGCGATGATCGGAGCCTGAAGTCCGAAACGCGGGTCGGCGCCCGGCACGGTGACCTCGACGGTTCCGTCGGGATCGGTCGTGTGGATGCTGCCGTCCATGTTCCGGAGCGAGTCCGTCACGACGCCGCCGGGCTCGGTCAGGACGAAGTGCTGCGCGCCGCTCGCGAGACGCTCGGAGAGATAGGTCGTCGTCCGCCCAAGCTTCGTCGTCATGGTAACGGTCACGCCGGTCGTCGTCTGCGCGCGCGCGAGCGTCTTGAAGCCGCCCGCGGGATCCTCGTCCTTCGTCAGCCGGCCGTCGGCGTCGTAAGTGAACTTGTGGACGCCGTTGCGGGGGTCGGTGAACTGCGTGAGGAGGCCGCCCGCGGTGGAAGTCAGGCGGATCTTGTCGTTGGCCGGATCCGTGATGCTCGCGAGGAAACCGTTGCCGTCGGCCGTCAGCGTCGTCTGCTGCCCGAACGGCGCCACGATCGCGGTCGGGTTCCCGTCGACATCGCGCTGCACGGTCGTGACGTTGCCGTCTCCGTCGTCCATGCTCTGGATCCGGTTCTCCGCGTCGTAAGTGAACTGCGCTCGCACGGCTCCCGTCAGCGACTCGAGGGTCTTCTTGTGGCGCCCCGCGCCGCTGAAGACGTACACCTCGCCGCCGTCGGCCGATGCGATCAGGATGTCGCTCGGGGAGCTGCCCGGCAGCGCGGAGACGAGGCGCCGGATGCGCTGGTTGAACGAGTCGGCGACGTAAATCGCGCCGTCCGGCCCGACGGCGACGGCATACGGGTCGCTGAACTGCGCCTGCGTCGCGAGGCCGCCGTCGCCGCTGAAGCCGGCGAGACCGTTCCCCGCGATCGTGTTGATCACGCCCTCGGAGCCGATCCAGCGCAGGCGCTGGTTCCCGGTGTCCGGAATGTAGATGCTGCCGTCGGGGCCGATCGCGAAGCGCACGGGCGAGTCGATCTGGGCGGTCTTCGCGGGGCCCCCGTCGCCGCTAAACCCGGCGGTGGTGCCGGCGATCGTCGTGAGGATTCCTTGCGGGCTCACGCGCCGGATCCGGCCCGGGCCGCCGACGACGACGTAGATGCTGCCGTCGGGCGCGACCGCAACGTCCGACGGCACGCCCAGGTTGACCGAGGTGGCCGGCACGTTGTCTCCGTTGGGCCCGGCCTGGCCGTTCCCGGCGACGCTGCTGATGGTGCCGTTCTGGTCCACCATCCGCAGGCGCGAGTTCGACCGATCGGCGATGTACACGGCGCCGTCGGGCCCGACCGCGACGCCCCACGGCTGCATCCCGGCGCCCGTGGCCGCGCCGCCGTCGCCGCCGAAGACGGACTGGCCGTTTCCCGCGAACGTGACGATCTTTCCATCCGGGCGGACCCTGCGGATCCGGTAGTTGAGCTGATCGACGATCAGGAGGCTGCCGTCGGGAGCGACCGCGACGCCGATCGGCGTATTGAGCTCCGCGGCCGTCGCGTCGCCGTTGTCCCCGGTGAAGCCCTGCGTCCCGTTGCCCGCGACCGTGTCGATGATGCCGTCCGTCCCGACGCGACGGACTCGGTGGTTCTGCGAGTCCGCGATGTAGAGGCTCCCGTCCGGACCCACGGCGAGGCCGTAGGGGTACCGGAAGCGCGCGTCGGTCGCCGGCCCGCCGTCGCCGCCGAAACCGCCCGGCGTCTTTCCGGCGAACGTGCTGATGGTGCCGGCGGGAATCGGTCCCGCCGAGAGCATCGAGGCGTCGCGCCGCGTCCCGTCGCCGAGACGGATCACGCGCCCGACCGGGTCGTAGGCGTGAAGAGCGCTGAGAGTCCAGCCTCCCAGTCCGATTCCCCGGCTGTCCCATCGGGTGATGGTCGTGGTGTATTCCTGCCAGAGCGTCACGCTCCCGCGGGCCAGGCCTCCGGACATCGGGATTCCCGAAAATCGCGCCCAGGAGATGGCGGCGGCGACGGGAGTCGCAGGCACGAGCTTGTAGGTGTAACCGACGCGCACCGTCATTCGCGACGAGCCCACCACCTGCCGGCCATACGCGTCGTTACCGTCCCAGGTCACCGTCGTGCTCGCCGCGTCGGTGGGAAAATCCTGCGCGAGCTTCTGGCCGGCCACGAGAACCTCGAGCTGGGTTCCCTGAACGCCCTGCGGCAGCCCCTTCGTCGTGAGGCCGAGGAGGAGCTTCTGCTCGGCGGTTCGGCCGGGAACACGGTCGCTCACGTAGTGGAGGGAGAGGCCGGTCCCGACGATCGGAACGTCCTCGCCGAGGGTCTGGTCGTCGCAGCCGATGACCGACCCGCCCGAGCTGTTCCCATGGCAGGTGTTCGGCGGCGGCGGCTCGTTGGGCGGCGCGCAGGCGCCCGAGCAGACGGCGGGGAAGTTCGTGTCGATCGTCGAGAAGTGGTCGAGCGGCGTGCGCCACAGGCTCGTCCCCGCGGCGTAGAGGGTCGCCAGCTGTTGACGCTCCGCGTCGGTGATGCCGAGCGCCGTGAGGGCCGTTCCGGTGTCCGCCACGCCGTCGCCATTCACGTCGAGATCCGCGCGGCCGCCCGTCTTGCTCACGATCTTGATGACACGCCCGTCCGGAGCACCGACCCACGCGCTCCGGACCGGGTCGTAGTAGCCGGCCGGAACGGGCTGGCCGACGGGGATTCCCGTGAAGTTTTCGGTGTACAGGAAGACCGGGTGATTGAAGACGACGTCGCGCCCGTCGACCTTGGCGACGGCCTCGTCGGCCCCGAGCTCCGTCGCATACGTGTAGCTGCTCGTCGGCGGCAGCTCGCCCGGCATCGCGCTCGGTCCGCTCGGTCCGACGGTGTATTCGGTCAGCCGCACGTGGAGCTGTGTCGTCGGGACCAGGCTGCCGTCGGCTTGGACGAGACTCGCCGTCGTTCCGGAGGGGAAGAGCACCGTGGCCTGTCGCGCGCCGTCGGCGTCGGTGACGGGATTGCCACGCGCGACCTGGAACGGCGCCGGCGAGGTGAGGTCGATCAGCGTGACCTGCGAGTCCGCGGGTACGAGCGACACGTCGGGGAGGAAGGCGAAGTCGCCCCACGGAACCGTCATCTGACGCTGCGCCGGCAGCACGCCGGCCTTCTCGTAGCGGAACGTGAGGACGCCGCCGCCGTTGACGGCCATGTCGAACATGCCGTCGGCGCGGGAGAGCGTCTGCCCGAGCTCGGGGTGCTGGACGATCGTGATTTTGACGCCGGAGAGGGGCGATCCGTCGCGCGTCAGCGCCTTCCCGCGCACGACCGCGGACCGGTGCGGGTCGATCGTTCCATCCGCGACACCGGTCTGAATCGGATCCGCCCCGGTGTAGAGGAATTCCGTCGAACCGGCCACGTCCGTCGCGATGCCCGGGTCGAGCGGCGGCGCGAGGCTGTCCGGATCGGGGGGCACGCCTCCCGTGGGGTTCACGTTGATCGTCACATCGGAGGTGGAGGACAGGAGGCCGTCGGACGCCGTCAGGCGAAGGACGTACAGCGCTGCCTGCGGAAAATGGGCCGTCGTGGCGAGCGCGCTCGCGTCGTCGAAGGTCACCGGCGTCGGGCCCGAGACCTGGGTCCATTGGTGGGTCAGCGCGCCCGGCGGATTCGGGAGGCCGTCGTCGCTCGCCGTGCCTGAGAGCGCCACCGGCGTCGAGCCGCCCGTCTGCGTGACCGCCTGGTCGGTCCCCGCGCTGACCGTCGGCGCCGCGTTCGAAGAAGTGATCCCCGGCTTGACCGACGGGCCGTAGAGCTGCAACCCGAATCCGTTCGCGATGAACTTGGCCATGGCGTCGCGCGTCACGGGCTGGCCGGGGCAGTAGGTCGTCGCCGTGCAGCCCGAGACCATTCCGCGAGACCACAGGTAGTGGATGTGCTTGCAGAACGGGCTCGAGACAGGCACATCCGTGAAATGGAGGTTCGGGCTCCCGGCGGCACAGGAGTAGGAGAGGCCCGTAACCGCGTCCGAGTAGGTGATCGGAACGGCCGCGCCGCCACCGGGCGCGACGACGGCCTTCGCGATGAAGGACGCCATGGCGTCGCGGGTGACGGACTGGCCGGGGCAGTAGTGCGTCGCATCGCAGCCGAGCGTCACGTTCTGCGCGGCGAGAAAGTGGACGTGCTTGCAGAACGCGTCCGTCGGTATGACGTCGAGCAAGAGCGAGGCGCCGCCCGGAGAGCAGTTGTAGGGATTCGCGCCGACTTGTCCCGCGACCGGCACGAGCTCGCCCAGGCCGGCGATGCCTTTGGCGATGAAGATCGCCATCTGGTCGCGCGAGACGACGGCCGAGGGGCAGTACGCCGTCGTCGTGCAGCCCGACGTGATCCCCGTGTGAAGAAGCGTCTCGATCTTCTTGTAGAAGGGCTGCGTGCGGGGGACATCCGAGAAACTGTCGCCGACGTGCAGCGGCCAGACGCGCCCGCCGCCCGAGAGCGTCTCGTCGAGCTCTCCGTCCCAGTGCGTGCCCGGCCGCGGACCGCTCGCGAAGACGCGATAACAGGCGTCGGGACTTCCGTCGTTGCAGATTCCCAGAGCTCCGGCGGCGACGGTCCCGTAGTCGGCGGAGCCGTCCGAGGTCCCCACACACGGCGTCCCGAAGGCGCAGGGCGGCGGTCCGGGCGCGCTTCCCGAGAAGGAGAGCGTGACCGCGCCGACGTTCCTCCAGGAAGGCGCCACGAAGACCGTTTCTCCGGGCTCGAGGACTCCGTTGTGGTCGGACGTCGTCGCGGGCGCCGCGGCCTCGTCGACCGCGAGCTTCTCGCCGAGCAAGTTCTGCCGTCTTCCGAAGACACCGAAGCCGTCGCCGTCCTCGTCGGCGCTCTCCCACACCGCGACGACGCCGCGGCCTCCGTCGGCGATCCGGGGCGCCTGCTGCGCGCCGGCGGTGTAGACGTTGACCGGGAATTCCCCGCCGAAGGGCGTGCCGTGGCGGTCGAACCGCGCGCCGAAGACTCCCGAGGAGGATCCGTCCTGGCCGGCGCTGTTCCAGACGACGACGAAGTCGCCCTCGGGGCCGATCGCCACGGACGGCAACGTCTGATCGCCGGTCGTGTACGTGTTGACCTGGAACTCCGAACCAACCCTCTCGCCGGAGCTGTCGAAGCGCTGGCCGCGGATGCCGCGCCCGTCGCCGTCCTGCGAGTCGCTCGACCAGACGACGACGAAGTTCCCCAGCGCGTCCTCGGCAATCGCGGGTTCCCGGGGGGCGTAGGACGTCGTGATCGGAAATGCAGGCCCGACTTTCGCGCCGGTCTTGGAGAACCGCTGGCCGAAGACACCGAGCTGCGTGGCCGAAGAGGGGCGGCCGCCTTCGGGAGTCAGGCTTTCGCCGAGGTCCCAGACCACCGTGAAGCCGCCGTCGGGAGTCATCGCAATCGCGCGCTCGGACGGAAAGTCGACGATGTAATTGTTGTAGTTGTCGAACCCGGTGGTGAATCCGGTGACGACGAACTCTGAGCCGGCGGCCGCCCCGGAACTGTCGAACCGCTGGCCCACGAGGTTGCCGGGGAAGGTCGGGCCGATGAACGGGGTATGGAGCTGCGAGCTGACGACGACGAAGTCGCCCGCCGAATCCGAGGCAGTCTTCGGCTGGACGCGCGGCAGCGCGAGCTGCGACCCGATCGGCGCTCCCGACGAGTCGAAGAGCTGGCCGTGGGAGTTGGCGCCGTCGGCGTCGCCCCACACGACGACGAACCCGCCCGATGCATTTGCGGCGACGAACGGATACTGGCCCGGCACGGCGGTGCCCGAATTGACCTGGAACTCCGGCCCGGTCGGCGCGCCCGACGTGTCGTACATGCGGGCGAAGATCCCCGGATTGCCCGGCCCCCGAGCCCAGACGACCACGAAGCTCCCGTCGCCAGCGGAGGCGACGTCCGGATGGCCCTGGCGGCCGGTCGTGTAGGTGTTTGCCTGGAATTCGGGGCCCAGAGGAATCCCCTGCGCCTCGAGTGCGGCAGGCGCGAGCGCGGCGGCCAAGCCCAGCAGGACCCTCCCGGCGGCCTTCATGAGATCAGGGTGGACGGACTCTACATCCCCCTTCGGTGCCTCGGCTATGGCCCGTAGAGGGTGAGACCGAAGCCGTTGGCCAGGAACTTTGCCATGGAGTCGCGGGCGACGGGCTGGGTCGGGCAGTAGGTCGTCGGGGTGCACCCGTCGACGATCCCGTTGGCCCAGAGGTAGTGGATGTGCTTGCAGAAGGGACTCGTGGCCGGGACGTCGCTGAAGTGAACGTGCGGAGATCCGGGAGCGCACGAGTAGGTGCCGGACGGTCCGCTGCCCGAGACGGGCACGCCGGCGCCGCCGGCCGGCGCGACGATCGCCTTCGCGATGAAGGATGCCATCGCGTCGCGGGTGATGATCTGTCCGGGACAGTACTGCGTGCCGTTGCAGCCGAGCGTGACGTTTTGCGACGCAAGGAAGTGCACGTGCTTGCAGAAGCCGTCCGTGGGGGCGACGTCGGTGAACAGCGAGACACCGCCGGACGAGCAGTTGTAGGCGGAGGCGCCGACGGCGCCGGCGACCGGAACGAGCTCGCCGCCGCCCGCGATGCCTTTGGCGACGAAGATCGCCATCGCGTCGCGCGATACCGCGGAGCCGGGGCAATACGTCGTCGCGGTGCACCCGGTCGTGATGCCGTTATGGAGGAGCGTCTCGATCTTCTTGTAGAAGGGCTGCGACCGCGGCACGTCGGTGAAGCTGTCGCCCACGTGGAGCGACCACAACTGCGTGCCGCCGCTCGACAGATTTTCCGCGAGCTGGCCGTCCCAGTGCGTCCCGGGACGCGGGCCGCCGGCCGAAACCTGATAGCAAGCGTCCGGGGAGCCGTCATTGCAGATGGCTGAGGCTCCCGCCGCGATGGTTCCGTAGCTGGCGGCGCCGTCCACAGGCGTGACGCAGGCGGATCCGGCCGCGCAGGGAGGCGCGGGAGCCGTTCCGGTCACGAGGATCGGGCCGGCGGTGGTGTTCGCCCATTTCGGCTGGATGAGCACCGTCTCCCCGGGCTCGAGCACGCCGTTCCGGTCGGAGCTCGTTCCGGTTTTCGCGGCGAGGTCGACGGTGAGCACCTCCGGCTGGAGGTTCTGGCGCCTCCCGAACACGCCGAAACCGTTGCCGTCTTCGTCGGCGCTTTCCCACGTCGCGACGAATCCGCGGCCGTCGCTCGCGACTTTCGGCGCCTGCTGCGCTCCCGACGTGTACACGTTGATCGGGAATTCGCCCCCGAGCGGGTTTCCGTGTCGGTCGAAGCGCGCGCCGAAGACGCCCGCGGAGGATCCATCCTGGCCATTGCTCACCCAGGCCACGACGAAGTTTCCTGCCGTGTCGATCGCGACCGAAGGTGCCGTCTGGTCCCCGGTCGTGTACGTGTTGACCTGCAACTCCGGGCCGACCTTCTCGCCGGAGCGGTCGATGCGCTGTGCGCGGATGCCGCGTCCGTCGCCGTCCTGCGAATCGCTCGACCAGACGACGACGAAGTTGCCGAGAGGGTCGATCGCGATCGCCGGATTGCCGGGGGCCGCGGTGCCGAGGGCGATCCGGAACGCGGCGCCGAGCTTGACGCCCGTCTTCGAGAATCTCTGGCCGAAAAGCCCTTGATCGTCAATGGACACGGGGCGGGCTCCCTGGGGAATCGACTGCTCCCGGACGTCCCAAACGACGGTGAAGTCGCCGCCCGGGGTCGCGGCGACGGCGCGGTCGACGGGGGAGTCGGCGATGATGCTGTCGAAGTCGAAGTACGACTTGAACGGGGCGACCGTGAACTCGGAGCCTGCGGGGGCGCCGGCGGTGTCGAAGCGCTGACCCATGAGGTCGCTGACGACGAAGGGCCGATAGTTGAGTGAGGTGGACTGCGAGCTGATGACGACGAAGTTGCCCTTCGCGTCCGAGGCCACCCGCGGCAGAATGCGCGCGAGAGGGATCTCGGGCCCGACCGGCGATCCCGACGAGTCGAAGCGCTGACAATGGCTGTTCCGTCCGTAGTCGGCCTCGCCCCACGCGACGACGAATCCGCCCGACGCATCCGCCGCGACCGACGGGTATTGACCCGGCACGGCGGTGCCCGAATTGACCTGGAACTCGGGTCCCTTCGGCGTGCCCTTGGTGTCGTACATCCTCGCGAAGATCCCCGGGTTGCCTGGGCCTCTCGCCCACACGACCACGAAGCTCCCGTCGCCCGCGGAGGCAACGTCCGGATGGCCCTGGCGGCCGGTCGTGTAGGTGTTGGCCTGGAACTCGGGCGCCAGAGGAATCCCCTGCGCCTCGAGAACCCCAGGCGCCAGCGCGGCAGCCAAGCCCAGCAGGAATCGACCCGCAGCCTTCATCGGGGAGACGGCCCCGACTCTATATCCCCCTTTGGTGCCCCCGCTATGGCCCGTAAAGGGCGAGGCCGAACCCGTTGGCGATGAACTTGGCCATGGCGTCGCGGGCGACGGGGGCGTTCGGGCAGTACGTCGTCGCGGTGCAGCCGTCCACGATGCCTCTGGCCCAGAGGTAGTGGATGTGCTTGCAGAAGGAGTTCGAGACCGGGACGTCGGAGAAATGCAGATGAGCGCTGCCCGAGACGCAGGAGTAGGAGCGCAGGGTTGCCGGATCGGTGTAGGTCGCGGGCACCGCGTCACCGCCCCCCGGCGCCAGGATTGCCTTGGCGATGAACGAGGCCATCGCGTCGCGCGTGATCGTCTCGGTCGGGCAGAAATCGTTGTTGCCGCAGCCGAGGGTCACGTTTCGCGCCGCGAGATAGTGCGCGTGCTTGCACACCGGATCCGTGGGAGCGATGTCGAGCAGGAGTGAGTTGCCCCCGGAGCTGCAGTTGTAGGAGCTTCCGAAGAGAATTCCGGAGAGCATTCCCGTGGCCGGCACGCTGTTGCCGGAGCCGGTCATCGCTTTCGCGATGAAGACCGCCATCTCTCCGCGTGTGACGAGCGTCGAGGGGCAGTACTGTGTTGCCGAACATCCCGAGGTGATGCCGAAGTGGAGCATCGTCTCGATCTTCCTGTAGAAGGGCTCCGAGCGCGGCACGTCCGAGAAACTGTCGCCGATGTGGAGCGTCCACTGGTGCCCTCCGCCGGCGTTGATGTACTCGCCGAAGCCACCGTCCCAGTGCGTGCCGGGCCGCGGACCCCCGGCCCCCACGGTGAAGCAACCGGTCGGGCTCGATCCATCGCAGGACGCGATCGAGTCGGGGGGCACGACGCCGTACGAGGCGGAGCGATTGGCCGTGAGCACGCACGGAGAGTTGATGATGCAAAAGACGGTGGGAGTGCTTCCGGTCAGGTCCACGTAGTTGTAGCCGCTGTTGGCCCAGGTCGGTTGAACGAGCACCGTTTCCCCCGGCTCGAGCACGCCGTTCGCGTCCGACGAGGTCCCGCTGTTCGTCGCCGCGTCCACGGCGAGGCGCACCGGTCGAAAGGTCTGCCGTCGGGCGATCACCGCGTCCCCATCGCCGTCCTGGCCGAAGCTCGACCAGGAAGCGACGTATCCGCGGCCGTCCGCGGCGACAGCGGGTCTCGTGAGGTCATTGCTGGTGTAGGTATTGAGCGCGAACGATCCCCCGAACGGCCCGGCCTCTCGATCGAATCTCTGCGCAAACACGCGCAGGGTCGCACCGGTGAACTCTTCCCAGCTCGCCAGAAAGCTTCCGTCCGCGTCCACGGCGACCGAGGGGCTCTCGCGATCCGCGCCCGTCGCCGGGCCGAGCTGGAATTCTGGGCCCAGCCGGATCCCCGAGTTGTCGAGACGCCGCCCGATCACGTTGTACCCGAGCAGGGGATAGGAGGTCTCGTGGTCACGGCTCGTCCAGGCGACCACAAAATCGCCGCGCGCGTTGGCCGCGATGCGGGGGCCGATCTGGTTTTGGGTCGTGTAGGTGTTGACCTGGAACTCCGACCCGACCTTCCCTTCCGTCGCGTCGAAGGCCTGGGCGAAGATCCCGCGGCCCGAGCCGTCCTGGCCGACGGAGTCCCAGACGACGATGAAGTCTCCGAAGCCGTCCACGGCGATCGCGGGGTCGTCCTGGTCGCCGGTCGTGTAGGTGTTGATCGGGAATTCGGATCCCACCTTCGCGCCGGCCGTATCGAAGCGCTGGCCGAAGACGTCCTTTCCGGACGAGCCCGGCTGGTCCGACCAGACGACGAGGAATCCACCGTGGCGATCGGAGGCGATGGCCGGATGGACGGCGCTGTAGCTGTCCGTCACTCGAAATTGATCTCCGACCGGCGCTCCCGATGCATCGTAGGCGCGGCCGAAAACCCCGTCACCGTCGGGACCGAGTCCGTACCAAACGACCAGGAACTTCCCGGAAGCGTCGACGGCGACCTGCTGACCGTACTGATTGATCGTGGTGAACGTGTTGACCGAGAATTCCGAGCCCGTCTTCACTCCCGATCCGTCGTAGCGCTGGCCGAAGATTCCGGTGAGCGAGCCATCCTGGCCGTCGCTCTCCCAAACCACGACGAAGCTCCCTTCGCCCGCGGATCCGATCGAGGGGTATCGCTGGAAGCCTGGCGTGTACGTGTTCACCTGGAACTCCGGGCCGAGCGGCAGATCCTGTGCGGCGGCCGCGGAGACTCCGAGGAGCGCGAGGAGCGCCGCGCCTGCTGTGCGGGCGCTACGGCCCATACAGCTGGAGCCCGAAGCCGTTGGAAAGGAACTTGGCCATGGCGTCGCGGGCGACGGTCTGGCCCGGGCAGTAGGTCGTCGCGGTGCATCCGGAGACGATGCCCTTCGCCCACAGGTAGTGCACGTCCTTGCAGAACGTGTTCGTGACGGGAACGTCGGTGAAGTGGATGCTCGGGCTGCCGGGGTCGCAGGAGTACGAGAGCCCGGTGTTCGGGTCGGGCCCGTAGGTCAAGGGAATCGCACTGCCACCCTGGGGCGCGACGGTCGCCTTGGCGATGAACGAGGCCATCGCGTCGCGCGTGACGGTGTCGTCGGGACAGTACTTCAGGACGCCGCAGCCGAGCGTCACGTTATTCGAGGCGATGTAGTGCACGGACTTGCAGGCCGGATCGGTGGGCAGGACGTCGGCGAAAAGGGAGTGCCCGCCGGTGCCGCAGGAGTACGGGGCGCCCAGGAGCGTTCCCGTCGAAGGGATCCGCTCGCCGGAACCGGCGATGCCGCGCGCGAGGAAGATCGCCATCTGGGCTCGCGAGACGGTGCCGCCGGGGCAGTACTTCGTCCCCCCACAGCCGCTCGCGATCCCCGCGTGGAGCGCGGTCTCGATCTTGGCGTAGAAGGGCTCCGAACGAGGCACGTCGGAGAAGCTGTCGCCGATGTGCAGCGTGCGCGGCTCGCCCCCGCCGGCGGAGAGGTCCTCCTCGAAGGTCGCGTCCCAGTGGAGGGCCGGCCGGGTGCCGCCGACGGTGACGACGTAGCACGCGTGCGCGGCCGTCGCGTCGTAGCAATTCGGCGGCGTGCCGCCGCCGACGTTGCCGAAGTCGGCCGAGGCCTGGTTGATGAGGTAGATCGCGCCGGAGGGTCCGGTCAGATGGGACGCCGCTCCCGTCAAAGGCACGGTCCCGATCACCAAACCCGGCCGGCTCCATTGCGTCTCGACGAGAACCACCTCGCCGGGCTCGAGAACCCCATTCCGGTCCGAGGTCGTCCCCGGGCCGGAATGCGCATCGACTTTCATCGCGCCGGGAAGAAACGCCTGACTTCGGGCGACGATGCCGCCCGAGGTTGCCCAGACCGCCTTGACGCCGTCCCCCGCGATCAGGACGGCGGGCTCGAACTGGTCCCCCGTTCCCGTGGCGTTCACCTGGAACTCGGAGCCGACCTTCGCGCCGCTTCGATCGAACCGCTGCCCGAAGATCCCGTCGCCGTCGCCGTCCTGACCCCCGTAGCTCACCCAGGTCACGATGAAGTCCCCCGCCGGGCCGACCGCGAGCGCGGGCATCGCCTGCTGACCCGGCGTGTACGTGTTGACCTGGAACTCGGATCCGATTTTTTCCCCGCCGCTGTTGAAGAGCTGGCCGGCGATTCCGGCCTTCGAGCCGTCGAACGGGTCGCTTGCCCAGACGACGGTGAAATTGCCGAGCCGGTCGCTGGCGACGCGAGGGGGGAGCAGGCGCGCCGTCGCCGTGTCCGATCGGACCGGGAACTCCGTTCCAACCATGGCGCCCGATGCGTCGAAGCGCTGGCCGAGAAGCGCGCCTCCGACGTCGAGCCCGCTGAGCCAGACGGCGACGAAGCTGCCGTCGGGATTGACGGCCAGCGCGGGCGCGCTCTGAAAATCGGTCGTCGAGGTGTTGACCCGAAACTCGCCGCCCACCGGCGTTCCGGTCGCGTCGAACCGCTGGCCGAAAATGCCGGAGTCGTCGCCGGGCCCGTTGCCGCTCCAGACAACGACGAAATTGCCGGCGGCGTCCCCGCCAACCTGCGGCGAACCCTGGGGACGGGACGTGTCGGTATTGACCTGGAACTCGGAGCCGGTCTTGACGACCGCTCCGAGAGCGCCCTGCGAAAACCGCTGGCCGAAGATCCCTTCGCTGGAGCCGTCCTGAAGAACGCTGCCCCACACGACGACGAATCCGCCTCCGCCGGCCGCAACGGAGGCGACCGTATCAACGCTCGACGTGTCTGGGTTGACGGGAAACTGCCCGCTCGTAAACGTCGTCCCAAAATGGCGGCCGAGGACCTCGAGCTGGGTCGTCTCGACTATGTACGCATCCCAGGCGACGACGAATCCCCCGAACTCCGCGACCGACGGGTACAGCCCGGCGGTCGTGCTGACCTGGAACTCGGGTCCGAAGGGCGGCGTCTGCGCGGGGAGAGTGAGCGGCAAGAGGCCGACGAAGAGGATGCGGGCGACGACGCTCCAACGACGTCTCATCCCGTGCCGCAGCTTATGGCTGCGCGCCGCCGCGGTAGGACCCGAAAAGGTAAACGGGAGATAAACGCGGGTCGCCCCTTTGGGTCGCGGCGGGCTACGGCCCGTAGAGCTGGAGCCCGAATCCGTTGGCGATGAACTTCGCCATGGCGTCGCGGGCGACCGGGCTCGAAGGGCAGTACTTGGTCGCCGTGCAGCCGTCCACGATGCCGTTGGCCCAGAGGTAATGAATGTGCTTGCAGAAGGGGCTCGTGACGGGGACGTCCGAAAAGTGAATGTTCGGCAAAGCCGGATTGCACGAATACGAGCCGGACATGCCGCTGCCGGAGATCGGGACGCCGGCGCCGCCCGCCGGCGCGACGATGGCCTTGGCGATGAAGGAGGCCATGGCGTCGCGGGTGACCGTCTGGCCGGGGCAGTACTGCGTGCCGGTGCAGCCGAGCGTGACGTTCTGCGCGGCGAGGTAGTGAATGTGCCTGCAGGCCGGATCGCTCGGCGCCACGTCGGAGAAAAGCGAATGGCCACCGGCCAAGCAGTTGTATGCCTCGGCATTGGCGACGCCCGTCGTCGGTACGTATTCGCCCGACCCGGCGATGCCCTTGGCGATGAAGATCGCCATCTGATCGCGGCTGACGACGGTGCCAGGGCAGTACGTCGTGGCCGTGCAACCGGCCGTGATGCCGTTATGGAGCAGCGTCTCGATCTTCTTGTAGAAGGGCTCCGACCGCGGCACGTCCGTGAAGCTGTCGCCGACGTGCAGCGTCCAGAGTTGCGAGCCGCCGACGGAGAGGTCCTCCTCGAGCGTTGCGTCCCAGTGAGTGGCGGGCCGTGTCCCGGAAACCTGCACGGCGTAGCAGGGATTCGGATTGCCGTCGTTGCAATCGGCGAACGAGTTGGACGGCATCGATCCGTAATTGGCGGATCCGTCGATGAGCGAATAGGTCGGACCCGGCGGCCCGCGGAAGCCGGAATCGGAAACGCTCCCCGTCAGCTCGATGGCCGCGTGCGTGTCGTTGCTCCATGAGGGAGCGACGATTGCCACCTCACCCGGCTCGAGCACGCCGTCTCCCTGGAAATCGACCGTCAAGCGCCCGGGCCCGAGGATCTGGCGACGGCCGAAGACGCCCCAGTCGTCCCCATCCTCGCCCAGGCTCTGCCAGACCGCGACGAGTCCGCCGCCGTCGGAGGATATCCGGGGAACGTTCTGATCGCTCGTCGTGTAGGTGTTGAGAGAGATCTCGGAGCCGAGCCTCGCCCCGGTTCGGTCGAAACGCTGGGCAAAGGCGCCGTTTCCCGCCGCGTCCGGTCCCTCCCATGAGACGACGAACCCCCCGTCGCGCTCGATCGAGACGGATCCCGTGAGCTCATTCTGCGCGGTCTCGGAGTTGACCGGGAACACCGGCCCCACTTTCTCGGCGGAGGCGTTGAAGCGCTGGCCGAAGACTCCATATCCCGACCCGTCCTGGCCGGACCACACGACGACGAAGTTGCCGCGCGCGTCCACGTCGATGGCCGCGTCGAAGCTCGTTCCCGAGGTGTCGCTGTCGACGGCGAACTCCGCTCCGACCGGCACGCCGGAGCTGTTGAAGCGCTGGCCGACGACTCCTCTGCCCGTTCCAGTCGTTCGGGCGGCGTCCCAGACCACGATGAACTCGCCCGTCGGTGTCATGGCGACGGCGTTGCGCGTTGTCTCGTTCTCCGTGTGCGAGCTCACCTGGAACTCCAGACCGACCTTGGCCCCGCTGCTGTCGAACCGCTGGCCTCGAACGTCGTAGCCGGAGCCGTACCGCTCCCAAACGACGACGAAGTTCCCGGCCGCATCCAGGGCGACCGAGGGGCTGGCCTGGAGTCCCGTCGTGTACGTGTTGACGGGGAATTCCGATCCGACCTTCGCGCTCGCGGCGTCGAAGCGCTGGCCGAAAATGCCATAGCCGGAACCGTCCTGGGGGCTGTCCCACACGACGACGAAGTCGCCCGTGCTCTTCACGGCGATCGCCGGAAAGTGCTGGCCGCCGGTCGTGTAGGAGTTAACGGGAAACTCGGATCCGGCCGGAGAGCCGAGGCTGTCGAAGCGCTGGCCGAAGATTCCGTAGCCAGCGCCGTCCTGCTTGCTTTCCCAGACGACGACGAACGTGCCGTTTCGGGCGGAGGCCATGTTAAGCGTCACCTGCGGGCCGGTCGTGTACGTATTGACCTGGAACTCGGGCCCGAGGGGCGGGATCTGTGCCCGGAGGGCGAGCGGCGAGAGGCCGAGGAGGAGGAAGGCAGCGACGCTAAAAAGAAGTCTCATCTTGCGGCTCGTGGCGCAGCTTATGGCCTCAAATGGCCGCGAGATATCCCGGAAAGGTAAATTGGAGCTAAACGCGTGCGAAACCGGTCGGGTCAGACGGTCTACGGCCCGTAGAGCTGCAGCCCGAACCCGTTGGCGAGGAACTTGGCCATGGCGTCCCGGGCGACGGTCTGGCCCGGGCAGTAGGTCGTCGCGGTGCACCCGGAGACGATCCCCCTCGCCCAGAGATAGTGGATGTGCTTGCAGAACGTATTCGTGACGGGCACGTCCGTGAAATGCAAGTTCGGGCTGCCGGAGTCGCAGGAATACGAAAGCCCCGTCGTCCCGTCCGGCCCGTAGCTCAGCGGGACGGCGTTGCCTCCCTGCGGGGCGACGATCGCCTTGGCGATGAACGAAGCCATGGCGTCCCGGGTCACGACGGTCGAGGGACAGTACCTTGCGACGCCGCAGCCGAGGGTGACGTTCTGGACTCCCAGGTAGTGGACGCTCTTGCACGCCGGATCGGTCGGCGCAACGTCGGTGAAGAGCGAGTGGCCGCCGGAAGTGCAGGAGTAAGGCGAGC
>Ga0335077_10001010_pt1 | contig 32780 bp, 27 predicted proteins | sample Lox_Sample_31_FD_207151 | JGI IMG/M metagenome (GOLD analysis project Ga0335077, IMG submission 207151) | Soil microbial communities from Loxahatchee National Wildlife Refuge, Florida, United States - Lox_Sample_3.1 | ecosystem: Environmental > Terrestrial > Soil > Wetlands | place: USA... | reverse complement strand
CAGCATGTCGGCCAGACGTTTCTCGTGCAGGTTGCCCAGCTTGAATGTCACGTAGCACATCTGAACTGTGCCATCCGGACCAACCCAGAGAAGCTTGTAACGGTCGCACGGAATGCGCATGTTGGGCCCGCGCAATAGCCAGTCGGGGATCGAACGAATCGCAATCTCCGATAATTGAAGCAGCTCAGGCCGAATTTTCTTGAGGCGAAGTAATTCCGCTACGACCGTGCGGATCGCTGGTTCGTCCTCAGGCCGGAACTGCAACTGTCGGTCCGGGCCCTCCGTGAAGTACGGTAGCGAATAGTGCACCAGGCTGACCCCGATCGAAGCGTTGTGTTTGACCGCGAAATCCCAGACTTCGTGCAGATCATCCAGGTTGCACGTCGGCCGCATCAGTAGCCACGCCAGCGCCAGAGTCAGGTCTTCCCCGCCCTTCTCTCGCGCGTAGGCAACGCCGCGCTCGACCATGGGCCAGCGGTTCTTGCGCTGAACATATTCGTCGTAACTGTCTCCCGTGCCATAGAAGCCGATGCTGATGCGCCGCAAACCGGCTGCCCAAAGGTCGTCGAATTTCTTTTCCAGCAGCACGCCGTTGGTTGTCAGGTATGGATGCAGCTTCAACCGCACAGCGTATTCCGTAATTTCAGCGATATCGGGATGGAGCAGCGGCTCGCCCCCATACAAGCGCACATTCTTGATGTTGTATTCGGCGCAATCTTCCAGAACTCCCTTCACCATGTCCAGAGAGAGTTGCGTGCCCGGCATGAAATCCCGGCCGTAACGGCAACCGACGCAGCGTAGGTTGCAGAAGGAAGTGAGAGACAGATAGATCTCGGTGGGGTTGGGCTGAATGAGCTGCGGAAACACCAGCGCGGCGGTGTGATGAAGGAACTCCACTTCCCGGCGGATTGCACGCACGTAGTCCGCGGCGGCCGGAGTGGCATGAAGCGCGAAACTCTTCCAAGGGCCCGGGTCAGATGCCATCCCCATAGTGCATCTCCTGGGAGTTCCCTCAACAGCGGTCGGGTGGACAGGAACCGCTGCAAACGGCGACTGGCGGGGGATTCTACCCCAATCCGCTCCGCTTCACAACTGGGAGATGACGGAAAACCTGGCTCGATCTCAGGCTGCGACGCGGGCGACCTATGGCGCCTGGGGCGTGGTCTGAGGCGGTCGAGGTGTGGGCAGCTCGAGCGTGGCGGCAGGTGGCACCGGGTCCGGCGGCAGCTGCAATTCCGGCGGCCGGATGCCCTTCGCTTCCACAATCGACCACCGCCAATCCTCGTCAGGGCCCGGCGTGATACCGATGTTCTCTTTAAACATCGCGGTGGTGAAAGGCTTGGCATCGATTTTGAGGTGGTAGAGCAAAGTCACATCGGAACGCTTTTCAATCGACGGAGCCAGCGAATTCTCAGCAGCCGGAATGACGCGGGCCTGGGCCGCCATCTCGGCGTTCTGTCCCGGCTTGCGTTCCAGCGTCAGGCCCACAGTAATTTCCCGCAGTTCCCACTCGGTCCCGTTGAAAACTTCCAGGTCCAGACTCTGGTCTTGAATCGAGCCTGGCCCGTCGATTTTGAGCAATTCGGGCAGGGGCAACGTCTCGAGCAGAACCGGCTTGACAAGCAGGGCGCCCGCGCGAGCGTTAAAGGAGAGGCTGCAACTGACGTCCGGCGACGAGGCTTTGATCTTGCCCTCCGGGTCGATCGAGAGAACAAACTTGTCGGAGGCCTGCGGATGCAGCCGCTTCGCGTCTTCCATCGTCTGGGCAAGGTTGTCGTTGTCGATGATGGGAGAATCCTGGCCCTGCGGCTTGTGTTGACGAAGCTGACGCGCCAATTCACCGAGAGAAGGCTCTTCGTCCTGCGCGATGGCGGCCAGCGGCCAAAGCATGAGCATCAACCCGAGGATGGGGAACCAAGATTTCATGATGACACTTTGCGGCGCCAGCGCCATGCTCGACCCGACCCGCTCGCCAAGATCCGGCCTAACGGGGGTAAAACCGGGTCTAACTGGCACTTCGCCCGGAGATGGTTTCCAGTCTCCTAGGGAAATTCTAGGCGGAACCTAAGCGGATGGCAGTTACGAGAAGGAAACGAGGGTACTAGCACTTCCGGGAGGAAGAAGACTTGGGCGCGCTCAGGACGAAGCGACGCGCAACGGGGCGCGCCCAGGCCTTCCGTCAGACGAGAGACTACAGCAAGCCAGAGGTACGTAAGCGAGAAACAGGATCGGTTACCGGCACCACTTGACGCTTGAAGATCCAGCGTGCCACCGCAAGGCCCAGTGCCGCATAACAAAGATGCATCAGCCTCATAGGACCACCCCCACGCCGGACTCGACCTGGGGAGTGATTCGAGAGTCGCGACCGTGGATTCAAACTACAACTCCACTATCGGCAGGTCCAGCCCACGAAAGTGCCAGAAGGCTGGCCGAAAGGTCATAGGGGGTAATTGCGGCGTGGTTACCGGCAGACAAGCATCACAGCGACCGCAGAGGCGATAAACAAGGCCTTAGTCCGGGATCCTCAAAACACGAATCCATCCCAAATACCCAAGACAATCATCACGCAGCATATGACGCTCAGGCCGATCAAATTTCCTATCACTGGTTTTGGCTTTCCGTGCTCGGAGCGGAAGAAACGGAACCATGCATAGATCAAAACTGAAAGGCCGACTGCAATAAAGAATGGAGCGCCGCCAACCGTCGCCTCACTGTGTGCGGCGCTGGAAACGGGGCCTAAGATCATCTGTTCTGTTGAGTCGATTGCACTTTTCTTCCTAGCAGGGGCGGCCCCCGCCACTTCGCGAACCAGGCGTTTCAATCTAAGCCCGGCCCCCGGACTATCCACTGCTCTCGATCCATCCCCCACCCACCACGACATCGCCGTCGTAGAAGACCGCGGCCTGTCCTGGGGTAATGGCGCGCTGGGGCTCATCGAAGTTGACCTGGATCCGATCAGGGCCTGTGCATTCAATCGCAGCTGCCGCGGGCTCATGGCGGTGACGGATCTTGACCGAAACCCGCATCGGCTCGCCAAGCTTCGCCACCGAAATCAGGTTGATGCGGTGGGCCTGCAGAGTGCGGTGATAGAGGCCCTCGTCGGGACCGACGACGACTTGGCGGGTGTCGCCCTTGATCTGCAAGACGTACAGGGGCGAACCCGTAGCTACGCCCAGGCCCTTACGCTGGCCGACAGTGAAGTTGTGAATCCCATTGTGCTCCCCGATGACTTGGCCGTCGGTAGTCACCATCTCGCCGGGAGTCTCCAGGGGAGGCTCGCCCTGCTCGGCCAGGTAGGCGTCGAGGAAGCGCTTGTAATCGCCGCCCGGGACAAAGCAAATTTCCTGCGAGTCCGGCTTCTCGGCGATGACGAGCGCGTGCTTGCGAGCCAGTTCGCGAACCTCGGGCTTGGTCATCCCTCCTAGCGGAAACAGCGTCCGGCTCAGTTGCTCCTGGGTCAGGCCAAAGAGGAAGTAGGTCTGGTCCTTGGACTTGTCCGCAGGACGCTTCAGGAGCCAGCGACCGGTTTCCTCGTGGAAGGTCACTTGGGCGTAGTGTCCAGTGGCAACACGCTCCGCGCCAATTTGCCGGGCTACAGTCAGAAGCTGGTCAAACTTCAAGTGATTGTTGCAGAGTGAGCAAGGGATCGGCGTCCGCCCGGAGAGGTATTCTTGCACAAACGGGCGGACCACATCGCGCTCGAAGCGCTCCTCGTGATTGACCACGTAGTACGGGATGCCGATGGTCTCCGCGACGCGGCGGGCGTCGTAAACATCGTCGAGTGAACAGCAACGTCCGTGGACCTGCTCCGGCATGCCTTCGCGCCCCGCCAGCCGGCGCTGATTCCAGAGCTGCATGGTCAGACCAATCACGTTGTGACCCTCGGCGCGCAGCATGGCCGCGACGGTCGAGGAGTCCACTCCTCCCGACATGGCGACGGCGATTGAATCGGCAGTTGGCATTTCGCTCGAAGGGCTGCCCTCAGCTGACGGATCACAGCCCACAGCAGCCTTCATTTTCCGACCACACTCTTTTGCCACAATGGCGATAGTTCGCGCAGTCTGGTCACCGTTTCTGGAACCAGCGTTGAGGCAAACTCCACGTCCTCTTCCCTGTTCTGCTTGCCCAAGCTGAAGCGAATACTAGCTTTCGCCTGACCCGGGCGCAGTCCCATCGCGGTCAAGACATGCGATGGCTCGATGGCCCCCGACGAGCAGGCAGCGCCAGTCGACACGGCCAGGCCCTTCAGATCCAGCGCAATGACCAGAGCTTCGCCCTCAATACCCTCGAAATAGACGTTCATCGTGTTCGGAACGCGCGGCGCGCCCTCGCCATTGACTCCGGCGGAGTCGATCTGTCTAAGTTCCCTTTCGAGGCGGTCGCGCATGGCGGCCATCGTCTTGTCATCGCCGCGCTCGAACCCCGCCAGCGCCAACTCGGCGGCCTTGCCCAGTCCCACAATTCCAGGGACGTTTTCCGTCCCCGCGCGGCGTGAACGCTCGTGGCTGCCGCCATAGAGCATCGGCTCGAGATGAGTTCCCTTGCGAACGTAGAGCGCGCCCACGCCCTGCGGGGCGTGGAACTTGTGCCCCGAGATCGTCAGCAGATCGCAACCGATCTTGCTCGCGTCGATCGGTACCTTCCCTGCAGCCTGCACCGCGTCGGTGTGAAAGTAAACCTCGGCCTCGGCGGCGATCTTGCCGATTTCTTCAACGGGCTGGAGGACACCCGTTTCGTTGTTGGCCGTCATAATCGTGATGAGCTTCGTATTCGGACGAAGAGCACGCTTGACGTCATCAGGATCGACCAGACCGCGGCTGTCCACGGGAATGTAGGTAACTTCGCTTCCCTCTTCCCCAAGATGTTTGCAAGTGTTCAGAACGGCGTGGTGTTCGACCGTCGAAGTGATGATGTGATCCCCGGGCTTGACCAAACCCCAAAGGGCCAGGTTGTCGCCCTCGGTTCCGCCGCTCGTGAACACAATCTCAGACGCGCGGCACGCCAGCAACTGAGCTACCGACTCACGCGCGCGCTCCACAGCCGCACGCGTCTCCTGTCCATGATGGTGGATCGAAGACGCGTTGCCGAAGTGCTCGCCGAAGTAAGGGCGCATGGCCTCCAGAACTTCGGGAAGCACCGGCGTGGTCGCGTTATTGTCGAGATAGACCCGGTACATTGGTGTTTCTATTGTACCGGGTTGTTGAGAAGGGCCCACGACTCACGGCCCACGGCTGGCCAGCTTCTACCTCCCAGCCACGGTTTCGACAGTTCGCTCGCCGATATTGAAGTTTACTTCCACAGCATCACCGCCGGCGACGGAGACGCGCTTGGTCCAGGAAACCGGCGCGGAGAACACCGGCCGCTTCACGCGGGTTTGCGATAGCACATCATAGACAGAGTCTTCGCCGACCACCTTCCATCCCTCGTGCCAGGCCACAATCTCGTAATCGCCGGGTGGGACATCGGTGAGCGTAAAGTTTCCCTCCGCATCGGTGATGGCGTAATAGGGATGGGCCACAACCATCATTTCCGCATTCATCCAGACGTGGCCGGCGTTGCAGCGTAGGTCCACCAGGCCTGGGCGGTTCATGGTGCGCTGAATGACCAGATCTTTGAAGGGAAAGGGCAGGTTGTAGTCGGACGCGCCGGACATATGCACCGTATGGAGCGTGGCATCGCTGCTCTTGATCTGGAGATTTCCCTGCAACGGGACGAGCAGAATATGCGGCTCATAGCGGCAACTTTTTTGGTTGAGAGACCGGCGGGGCTCGGGCAGATCCATGGCTTTGCCCTTGCTGATATTGGAAAGATAGACGACCGTATTCGCTACTCCACTGCTGGTACCCACCATCAGGCGCTCAAGGTCCCGGCGCTTTTCCCCCTGCGGATCGCAAATCTCGGGGTCTTTGTTAATCAAGGATGGGATGAGACGCGGCAGGGGCCCCTGCCACTTCACCGATCCCTTGATGGTGCCGCCGTTTGTGACCGCGATGACCTGATAGGTGGACTGAGCCGCGCTCATGAGCGCAACAAAGACAACCGTCACGACGAGCAGTCTGCGAATAACTGATGTCATCTCGCCACCTCGCGAGCGCTCGGGTAAATCGCTTTGAAGTAAGGGGCCCGCAGCCGGATTTGTCGTGAGGGGCTGCAGCAGTGGCGTAATGGCCGGAGGGGGTTGAATCCGAAGTGGTGTCCCCACAACACCGAACTGCCTGAAGATGACCTTAGGTTGGGAGTGTGAAGAAGTGCAACTGACGATGGTAACCAGGAGGAGATCAGGTCTCCGAGGCACGCTCCTCAGCTTTTAGCCGTGGGCCGTCGGCCGTGGGCTGTTAGCTGTCAGCCGTGGGCCGTCAGCCGTAATACCGAAAGTCTTTCCAGAACTCCGGCCAGCTTTGGCGAAGGCCTCGGCAAACGTAGATATCCGGATGATCGTGCGTTTCTTCGTTCTCGATGTTGTACGGATTAGGAGTGTGCCCGGCCAACTCGCAGCTTGAGAAATTGCGATTCAGGAAGCCCCGGGAAATGCCGAGAACGATCAGTGTTTCGGGCGGGGGGTCTCCGTAGCCGCGCGCCCCGAACGAATTGATTCCGCTGATCGCCGACGGCAAGCCATATTGCGGCCCATACAAGTTGATGGCCCCGGCCTCGCCATAATTGCCCGCGAGGATGCCAAGGCGAGCGCGATCCTGTGCCGGAAGCGAGTCGCGAATCTGGGCAACCGCCTGCGTCAACTCCGGCCACCCCAGTTCCTCACGAAAATCGCCCTGCTTTTCAGCCGCCCGCTTAAACCACGCGGAGTTGACGGGAGCCACAGGAAGCGTAAAGGCGATGGCGATCGCGATGTCGAGAGCGAGCGCGGCCCAGGCCAGCCCCCGCAGCGCTACCGCCCAGGAGCGCCGCATCGACGTCAGCCACTGCTCCCCCCAAACGCAGCCCGCGGCGTACAGCATTGGATAAGCCGCGGCCAGATAGTAACCGCGGGCCTTCACAATCACGAACAGCAGGAGCGGCACAACATACATCCATGCCAGCATGCGAAATCGGCGGCCGCCGCGCGAAATCAAGCAATAGTAGAGGCCGGCAATCCACAGTGGCGCAGCGAAAAGAGTCAGTTCGAGCTGGTCGGGCAGAAAATTCTTGGTGCGCCCCCATCGAATGTCGCGCTGGTGGATCTCGCGCAGAAAGTCGAGCGAAATAAAGTGATGCTGCGCCTGCCACAGAAGGTTGGGCAAGAAGAACACGATCGACAAAGCCACGCCCATCCACAGCCACTTGCCAGCAAGATGGCGGCGGACAGGGGTCAGCAGGACTCCGGCAACAATCCCGAGGACGAAAAAACCCATGGCATATTTCGCCATCATCCCCAAACCGATGGCGCCGCCGATTGCGATCCACCAACGGTCATCGCTCGCCAGGAGACGAACGACAAAATAGGCGGTCAGTACCCAGAGCAGGTAGTCGAAGGAGACATACTGCATCACCACTCCAGCCGCCAGGCAGAACGGCACCGCCGCGGCTGCCGCTGCCAGTTGCGCGCCACGCCGGCCGCCCAGTTCGCGCGCCATGAGCCCGGTCAGAACTACAGCGACGGCTTGCGCCAGCGCTGCGAAGAAACGAAAGCCAACCAGCGACGTTCCGAATAGCGTCAGGGAAATGCGGGCGAAGAACGGCGTAATCGGCGGATAGGCGATATACCCCCAGGCCAGATGTCTTGCGTCATCGAGTGTGGCCAGTTCGTCGCGATGGAAGCCGTAGCGTCCGCCGGTCAGCAGATGCGCGACGAGCGTGGCCAGTGCGAGGTAGATCAGAATGGCAAGGTCGCTGGACCAGAACGACGTCCGCAATACGCTGGAGCCTGGTTCAGGCGGCGAGGTCATCGCAACATGGTACTCGAAGGCGGCGCTGGCGCCATCTTAGCGCCGGTCTACGGGCACATATTTCTGCGGATAAACCGGCCCCACATAGTCCGCCCGTGGCCGAATCAAACGATTGTCGTCGAGTTGTTCGATCACGTGCGCTGTCCATCCGGACACGCGCGAGACGGCAAAGATCGGCGTGAACAGGTCCACGTCGATCCCCAGCGTGTGATAGGTCGAGGCGGAGTAGAAGTCCACGTTGGCGTTGAGCTTCTTGTCGGCCTTCACAAACTCCTCGATCTTGTGGGAGTACTCGAACCATCTCGGATTGCCGCTGGAGTTGCCCAGGTCACGCGACATCTTCCGCAGGTGTGTCGCCCGCGGATCCTCGGTGTGATAGACGCGGTGCCCAAAGCCCGGCACCTTCTTCTTCTGTGCCAGCATGCCCTTGATGTAGTCGACGGGATCGGCCCCGTCGGCGTCGATTTCCATCAGGATCTTGAAAACCGCTTCGTTGGCGCCGCCGTGCAGCGGGCCTTTCAAGGTGCCGATCGCCGAGGTGACCGCGGAATGCATGTCCGATAGCGTAGCGGCCGTCACCCGAGCAGCGAAGGTGGAGGCATTCAGTTCGTGGTCGGCATGAAGGATCAGGGCGATATCGAAGGCGCGTTCGGCGGTGGTCGAAGGTTTGGTTCCGTTCAGCATCAGCAGAAAATTTGCCGCGTGCGAGAGCGAACGATCCGGCTCCACGATGGGTTTTCCCTTGCGAATTCGATCGTAGTGCGCCACCAGCATCGGCAACTGTGCCGTCAGGCGAATCGCCTTGTTGATGTTGGCATCGTGGTCGTTGCGGTCGAATTCGGGGTCGTAGTAGGAAAGCATCGACACCAGCGTCCGCAACACGTCCATGGGCAGGACATGCTTAGGGACGAGTTCTAACCGGTACAACACTGACGCATCCAGCTTGCGTTCTTCCGCCAGCCGCCACCGCAGATGTTTCAGTTCCTCCGCGTTCGGCAGACGCCCGAACCAGAGCAGGTAGCAGACTTCCTCGAAGGTTGAATTGTCTGCGAGGTCGTGAATGTCATAGCCGCGATAGGCGAGGACTCCCTTGTCGCCGTCGATGTAGCAAATGCTGGAAGTGGTGGCGACAACTCCTTCCAAACCTTTCGGGGCGTGCGTGGTCGTAACGCTGGACATGGCTCCTCGCTTGCGGTGGCGATCAATGCTGCCCGCCGGCCCGCATGGCGATGTGGACCGGGTCACTTTCTTTTATACGCCAAGGCCGCGGCAGTTCCAAGCGCAGCCCTCGCCCGGTTTGGCCGGGGATGCGCGCGCCAGCGTATACTGAAAGGTTCGCTGCCCGTTGCTGCAATGCGTGTCGTCGGCCGCAACATTCCTACTTATATGGAGAAATAGATGAAAACGAGATGGCTGATCTTTGCCCTTATCCTCGCCCTGGCTGCACCCTTGGCGCTCGCCGATGAGGGCATGTGGTTGTACAACGCCTTTCCGAAAGAGAAAGTGAAAGCCCGCTACGGCTTCCTGCCGACCCAGGAGTGGCTCGATCACGTCCGGCTATCGTCGGTGCGGTTCAACAACGGAGGCTCCGGATCCTTCGTCTCCGCCGACGGGCTTGCCTTCACCAATCATCACGTTGGGGCCGACTGCATCCAGAAGCTCAGCACTGCCGGCACGAACTACATGAAGACTGGCTTCTACGCCAAGACCCAGGCCGAGGAAGCGAAGTGTCCTGACCTTGAATTGAACGTGCTCGAAGGCATTGAAGATGTCACTTCGAAGGTGAATGCGAACGTGAAGCCCGGCATGTCGACCGCTGAAGCGGGACAGGCGCAGCGTGCGGCCATGAGCGCGATCGAGAAAGATTGTGCCATCGCAACCGGCCAGCGTTGCGATGTGATCACCCTCTATTCGGGCGAGGTCTACAACCTCTACAAGTACCGCAAGTACACCGATGTGCGTCTCGTGTTCGCGCCGGAATTCGAGGCCGCGTTCTTCGGTGGCGATCCCGACAACTTCACCTATCCGCGGTATGACCTGGACATTTCCTTCTTCCGCATCTACGAAAACGGCAAGCCGGTTCACTTCGACCAGTACCTGAAGTGGTCCAAGACCGGCGTCAAGGAAAACGATCTCATTTTTGTCTCTGGCAATCCCGGGGGCACCGATCGTCTGAAAACAGTGGCGCAGCTGCAGTATCTGAAAGACGTGGACTATCCGAACCGGCTCGCCAACTACAAGCGCCGCATCGCGTTGTTCCAGAAGTTCGCCGCCGAATCGCCGGAAAACGCCCGCATCGCACAGGAAGACATCTTCGGATACCAGAACTCCCAGAAGGCCATCAACGGCGAGTATGAAGGACTCGGCGATCCGGCTCTGATGTCGCAGGCGAGTACCGCCGAACAGAAGCTGCAACAGGACTACGTGCAGAAACATCCCCAAGCAACGAATCCGTGGGGCGAAATCGCTAACGCGATGAAGGTGGAGACGGAAATGTACAAACCCCTCACCTACCTCGAGCGCTTACGCGGATTCAACTCGGATCTGGCGCAGTATGCGCGCTGGATCGTGCGCGCGACCGAAGAGAAAACCAAGCCCAACGGCGAGCGCCTGCGTGAATACCGCGATTCTGCCTTGCCGTCACTGGAACAGCGCATGTTCAGCACCGCGCCCATCTACAAGAACTTCGAGACCGTGACGCTGGGCGATTCCCTGGCGCAACTGCAAGAGACACTGGGCCCCGACGATCCTGCGGTAAAGACGGTGCTGAACGGAAAATCTCCGGAGGAAGCGGCGAAGGATTTGATCGAAGGAACGAAAATGGACGACGTTGCATTCCGCAAGCAGCTCTATGAAGGCGGCAAAGCGGCTGTCGAGGCAAGCACAGATCCTCTGATTGTCTTGATGCGGAACATCGATCCGGAAGCCCGCGAATATCGCAAGCGCTACGACGACCAGGTCGATGCGGTCGAGCGCCGGGACGGCGCCTTGATCGCCAAGGCACGTTTCGCGCAAAGCGGCTTCAACCAGCCGCCCGACGCAACTTTCACCCTGCGCCTAAGCTACGGCACGGTAAAGGGATATCAGGAGAATGGGAAGAATATTCCCTACTTCACCACGATGGGCGGCGCATTTGAGCACGCCGAAGAGCACGGCAACAAGCCTCCTTACAACCTGGCGGAGAGTTGGGTCAAGATGAAGTCCAAGTTGAACCTGAGCACGCCCCTGAACTATGTGTCGACGGCAGACATTATCGGGGGAAACTCCGGCAGCCCGACCGTCAACAAGAACGGCGAAGTCGTCGGAATCATCTTCGACGGCAATATTCAGTCGCTGGTGTGGAACTTCTTCTTCGACGATCGCCAGGGGCGCGCCGTACACGTAGACTCGCGCGGCATCATCGAAGCGCTGCGCCACATCTATGGCGCTGATGCTCTGGCGGACGAACTGACGGGCGCAAAAGTTCCGGCCAAGCCCGGAAACGCGAAGGCCGCAGCACAGTAGAAAAATCGGCAGCCCGCGAAGGGCGCCAGCGTAAGAACCTCATGGTTTCCGAGTGGCCCGCCACTCGGAGAACCCGTGAAACGTCAGATGCACCCGGCAGACAGCGAAGGAATACGATCTGCCAGGTGCAAGAATTTAGGCGGCTGCCTTGCGAGCTTGGACCGACCTCACAAATTTCAGCAAGTCGGCGTTGACTTCATCCTGATGCGTAGCCGTGAGGCCATGCGGCCTGCCCGGATAGTAAATTTCCTTCGCTCCTTTGATCAGCCGGGCCGATTTCTTCGCTGAATCTTTGATCGGCACGACCTGGTCGTCCTCACCATGCATGACCAGCGTGGGCACGTCGAACTTCTTGAGATCCTCCGTGAAGTCGGTCTCGGAAAATGCCTTGATGCTCTCGTAGGCATTCTGGAGACCGCCCTGCATGCTCCATAGCCAGAACTGGTCCAGCATTCCCTGCGAGACCTTCGCACCGGGCCGATTGGCGCCATAGAACATGACGGCAAAGTCTTTGTAGAACTGCGAACGGTCCTGGGCGAGGCCACTACGCAGTCCGTCAAACACTTCGATCGGGATCCCTTCCGGATTGGAAGCGGACTTCACCAGAATCGGCGGCACGGCAGCAATCAAAACGGCCGTGGCAACCCGCTTGCTGCCGTGGCGTCCGATGTAATGTGCAACTTCGCCTCCGCCGGTGGAGTGACCCACCAGGGTGACTTCGTTGAGATCAAGTGCCTCAATGACGGCAGCCAGATCGTCAGCGTACCCATTCATGTCGTTTCCCGACCAAGCTTGGCTGGACCGCCCATGACCACGCCGGTCGTGTGCGACCACGCGGAAGCCATTCTGGGCGAGGAAAAGCATTTGTCCGTCCCATGCATCGGAGTTCAGCGGCCATCCCTGCGAAAACGTGACGACCGGGCCTTTGCCCCAGCTCACAGTTTCATGCTTTAGTTGGCGGGCACCAGTATCGGAGCGCCTTTGTCCTTCACGAAGAAGACGACGAATTTCGCCGGTTTGGTTTGGCTTGCGTTTCGCCCCACGACGTGGACATCATCCGGGCCTTCGTAGAACGTCTGACCAGGTGTCAGAGTCGTTTCCTTTCCGCCTCTCACCTGCATCACGATCGAGCCTTCCAGCACATAAATAAACCCATGTGCATTGTGGCGATGGATGGGGTCCGAACTTCCCGGCGGATATTCCACCGTGATCATCACGCCCTCTTTGCCAGGAAGGTTGGTCAGGTCTTTCGACAGGAGCGGTGTTACCTTAGCCTCCTGTGCTACCAGCGTGCCGGACATGAGACACGCCAGCGCCAAAATTGCTTTTGGGAATGTCATAAATCAGCCTTTCGCTTCACCGATGCCACTGAATGTGTCGCATGTATGGATGGGTAGTTCGCAGTTACGTGTAATGCATTTACGGGGTAAAGCCTGTTCATCCAAAACTCGGCCTCTGTTTCCTGGAGTTCTTGTTAACGGGTCACTACGGCGGCGACTTCCGTCGTTTCACGCGGCATGAGGCTGAGAATGCGCACTCGGAATTTGTGCGGCGGACTGAGTGAGCCAGGTTTCGAAGCGGGTCTCGCCCAGTCGTGCGTTCTTGCTCGGAACCAGCGTTTTCTCGCTGATTTTCGCCCCGGAGTAGCGCGCGTTTGGATCCGCGATGACTTCGCGGGGATCTTTGAGGGAGGCCAAGCGCCGCCGGACCAGCTCGTCCACGCGAAACTGTTCCGGGCCTCCTATTTCGACAATGCCATTTACCGGCGGGCCCACCGCAATCTTGCCCACGGCTCTCGCGACATCGTCAGCGGCCATCGGTTGGAAAAGCACATGAGGCAAATGAACCTTGCCGTCGACCATGGAAATGTCGGCCAGGCCCTTGAGGAACTCGAAGAACTGTGTCGCATGCACGATGGAGTAGGGGATGGAAGATTCTTTGATCAATTCTTCCTGAGCAATCTTCGCGCGAAAGTAACCGCTTTCGGCCAACAACTGCGTCCCTACCACCGATAACGCAACGTGATGTCCTACCCCTGCGGCCGCTTCGTGGGTGAGGAGGTTACGGGTTGATGTCTCAAAGAAATTCAACACTGCTGCGTCGTCCCAGGAGGGAGAGTTGGATACGTCAACGACCACCGAGGCGCCTTTCAGTACTTCCGCCAGGCCTTCGCCGGTCAGGGTGTTGACTCCTGTGTTAGGTGCTGCCCCTACCGCTTCATGTCCGTGTTCACGAAGCTTGTTGACCAGCTTTGATCCGATAAGTCCCGTACCGCCGATGACTACGATTTTCATGGTTATCTCCTTCATTCTTGACAGACGAATTTCGAAGCCATCGATCTCTTGCATTCGCGAAAGATCGAGTTGCCTGTTGGTTGTGGCCATGAACCACAGATCGAGGCATGCCCCGAATCAGTGGCTTGAAGTGGTTGTTCTCAGCCTATGGGAAGCTGCGCCGATGGGTCGCAGCCACTGGCCGACACTAATTCCCTTTGGATGTTTTCCCGACGCTAGACCAAATGCCTTCGGAAAATCAATACGGGACTTCCTGTACTTGCCAGGGTTTCAGACCGGTCGAACTCATGCCAGGAGCTGTCCGTGCCAGGATCGTCAGCAACCAGAAGGGACTGTGCTTGGATCAGCGCTGGTGATGCGGCGCCCCAGATCGCGAGAACCTAATGTCGGTTCCCGGAAATATGTCGCATGAATTCAGTACGGTTTTGGGAAGGGCACGACTTGAGTCGTGCCGATGCGACCCGCATAAATACTGGGGCTTTAGCCCCTGAGGCCCGACCGCCGCTAAACCTGGACCGAATTTACATTTTGTCATGAACTTGCGGGACACCACACTAATAGCCAGTAGTTGCTCTTAGTACAGCGGTACTTTCGGATCGACCGTCCGCGCCCAGCCGTCAATGCCGCCGCGCATGGACTGCACTTTCTCGAATCCCTGCTGCCGCAGCCAGTTGGCTACGCTGAGCGAGCGCACTCCGCGATGGCACATGACGATGATGTGATCTTCCGGATCGAGTTCCTGGTGCGCGCGTGTCGGAATGTCGCCCATGGGAATGTGCTTCGCGCCTTCGAGACGAGCCGCGTCCAATTCCCAGAGTTCACGCACGTCAAGCAGTGTGAACTTGTCGCCGCGCTTTTCGAGCGACTTCACCTGGCTGGAGCTGATTTCAAGGTCCATGCAGTATTAGGTGTTCCTTGCGTCTCCTGTAGTTAGGGGTTTCTCAGCTGGCTGCGAGACTATCTCTCCGTATCCGGCCCAACCACCTTCGAACGTCCGATGGTTGTTAAGCTTACCAGCGCCGCCAGTGTCCACAAGGCGCCGGTGGCAATCCTCGCACTCCGCACCTGAGCAACCGGGATCGTACGCCACACCGTCAGTCCGAAGCCAACCACGAAATTTGCCACCAGCACGCCGAAGAACAGTTGCTCTCGCCAGCAACGCGTATCGAGCATCAAGCCGACCAGAACCAGGATCCAGATAATGTAGGTGGCCGCGGTCCAGCCATCATGTGGCCAGTCGTATTCATTGCGCCAGACGTGGCTGAACGAAATCCATGTGAAATAGGCGCATGCCAGAAATCCCATGATGCCCCAGGGCGTCGAGCGGCACATCAGGTGGCCGGATTTGTAGGACTGCTTGCCGGGACGAACGATCAGATCGGCGTCGCTGCGGGTGTCTGCTTTGTCGGCTTCTATCGGCCTGTCCATTTGGGCGACCGCTTCTCGAGGTAGGCGGAGATGCCTTCGCGCGCGTCCTCGGTAGCGATGAGTTCCTCCAAATATACCTTCTCCGCTCTGGCAAGTCCCTTATCAAAATGAATTGCATCCCAGGCATAGATAGATTTCTTGGCGTGGGCGAGGGCGGAGGAGCTCAGGACCTTCAGTTGGCTGATCGTTTCTTCCACCACGGCATCGAGTTCCTCGGCTCGTGCGGAGCGGGTGGCCAAACCGATGGCGACGGCCTCGTCGCCGGAAATCGGGCGCCCGGTAAGGATGAGTTCAGCGGCGCGCTTCTGGCCCACCAGCGCTGGCAGCGCCACCGCAGCCACGGGTGGATAGCATCCCAGCTTGATTTCCGGAAATCCCCAGGTGGCGTCGCGCGCGGTGTAGACCATGTCGCAGACAGCGGCCAGCTCCCCGCCCCCGCCGAGGCATGCGCCTTTGACTACGGCAATTGTGATCTTGCGCGAGGCGACGATCCCACGGATCAAAGCGTGAAAGCTCGTCAGCATTTCGTGAATCTGGTCCGGGACGTGCGCGTTGATATCCACGCCGGCGGAAAAGGCGCGAGAATCGCCTTCGAAGACAATGCTCGAAATGTCAGACCGCGATTCTAGTTGGGAGAGGCACGCGGTCAGCAGTTTAGCCATCCGCAGGTCAATGACATTCAGTGGCGGGTGGACGAACGCAATCCGCGCGACTGGTGGAGTGATATCCATCTCAGCACGATAGGCGGATGTCGGTGGCACCCTCGTCGTCATGCGTATGAACCCTGCGAAAACAAATAGATTTCAAAATCTGAGCTTAAATATTGATCGCCGACTTCCGCGGCTCCCCGATCGTCGCCAGCGGATCGCGCGCGCCTTCTTTTTCTTTAATCCACTTCTTCTCATTGTGGATGATATCGAGCAGCGTCGCCTTGTCTTTTGCGGTCGGCACATACTCCTCACAATGCTCGGCATAGGCGCGGTCATCGAGCGGCTCGCCCGTCTCGCAGTGAAATTGCTTCCCTGCCCAGCGTCCGATGCTGCGATTGAACTGCATGTGCGGCGTGTAGAACTTCTTGTCACCGGGCTTCAGGAAGGTGTTTAAGCGGTCGATCAGCCCGCCCACTTCTTTCTGGTACAGGTGGCGATTGTAGTCGTTCAGGTCGTCGAGATCGGCGGTGTGCTCGTTCTGCGGCTCGTCATACCGCCCCTTGATTCCCCACACGTAGGCCCAGTGTGCCGACGATGAATGGTCAGTCCCGAACAGATCGTACGAACTCGAAATCCATTTGTTGAGATATTTCTGCATCAGCCATTGCGGAATGACTCCGGCTTCGACTACGCGGCGCAGCCCATCGTTGCCGGTGCCCATGTGGAATGCTTCCTCGCGCAACATGTAGGAAGTTGACCGACCGAGCGGCGCGAACGACGAGTACTTCAGCATCTGCAACTGGAACTTACCGTCGCGGTCGACGAAGTCGGTGTAGGTGAAAAAGTCGAGCCAGTTGTCGATGTCGACGTTGAATGTGCCCAGCAGGCGCTTGTTTTCGAAGGCCCGTCGCTCGAGCATCTTTTGCGCCTCGACCTTGCCTGACGAGCCGAAGAAATCGATGAGCAGCGCGCACATCTGCCAGCCGTGGCGCATCTCTTCGATCATCACGCGGGTGAGCGCGCGGCGGTCCCAGTCGGTGGGCGCGGTCTCGAACAGGTTGCGCTGCTGCTCGACACTCGCGAACTCTGTGTCGCCCTGGTAGACGATCATATTCATGAGCGCGTCGCGCATCTGCTGCGTGGGGATCTGCCGCAGGTTCTCCCACTTGCGGCGGCCCTTGTAGGAGCCGAACTGGATGTCGTCGGTCTCGATCGCTCCGTAGAGCGTGTCAAAGTGGAAGGAAGAAACGTCGTCCTGGTTGACGCCGATCTCCTGGCGCCACTCGTTGAACAGGCCAACCCAATCACTGAAGCTGCCGATTTTGGGAACTTTGCCGGGCATAGTGTCGATTCCTCAAGATCCAATCACGTACATGACAAACAAGAACATTCCGATAGCGAGGGGCATCGCCAGAAACCAAAGCTTCGAACGACCTATGGCAGCAATTCCCGCACATGCAATGCCCACTCCCATGATCCCAAGCCACCACAATCCCGGTAGCGCTAGCTTGGGGCCGTTTGGAATGGAGTTCAAGATAGCCCAGAGCCAGAACGAAAAAAAGCAGGCGAGGCTCGCATATCCGAAGAAATTCGCCAGGGATTCGAGGCTCATTGTCAGCTCCGCAGAGTCTTACCTTGCCTTAAATTCCGCCGGCCGCTTCTCCACATAAGCAGCCAACCCTTCCTTCGCGTCTTCGCTCTGAAACAGGATTTGTTGATTCTCGCGCTCGACCGCCAGTGCAGACTCCATTGGAATCTCCCAGCCCGTCTGCACCGCGCGCTTGATACGGCCAACGGCCTTCGCCGCTTTGTTCGGCGGCGTGAACTGGCGGGCGTATTCCATGATGTTGTCCATGAACCCATCTTTCTCGTAGATGTCGTTGATGATCCCGAACTCCTGCGCCTCTTCGAAGGAAAACGTATTGCCCGTGACCATCAGCTCGATGGCCTTGCTCTTCCCGACCAGGCGTGACAGGCGCTGCGTGCCGCCGGTGCCGGGAAGTACACCCAGGTTGACTTCGGGCAGGCCGATCTTGCCTGCATCCTTGCGGGCGATGCGGAGGTCGGCGGCCATGGCGATTTCGAGTCCGCCACCAACGCAGTGTCCGTTGATCGCGGCGATGACGAGCTTGGGCGTGTGTTCGAGTCGCAGCAGCGTCTCGTTGGCGTGCAGGCAGAAGTAATACTTGAAGGTCGGATCAACCGAGGCCAGCATCTTGATGTTCGCGCCAGCAGAAAAGAACTTGTCTCCCGCGCCGGTGAGCACGATCACGTAGACGTCGTTGTCCATGCGTGCTTTGAGGATGGCGTCGTCGAGCTGGCGGTTCATCTCGTAGGTGTAGGTGTTGGCGGGTGGGTCGTTCATCTCGATCACGGCGACGCCCGAGTCGGTGCGGTAGGTGATGAGTTGCTTCGCAGTCTCGCCGGTGGTGGGCTGTACGGTGGTGGCCATCGTGCTCCTTCCTGTGTGCCGGCGGAAACCGGCTCTTCTCTATTTCAGTTTGCCGTTGCGGCGCGCCTGGAGGCATGCCCCTTAAATTTGCTCATTCGTTTACCGGTGACACCGGTGAGAAAGATATCCCCCATGCTCCGGGCAAGTTCATCCGCGTTGCCATCGACGCGCGGGTTGTACCAGGTGTAAATCCAGTTCATCATGCCGAACAGGCTCATCACGGCGGTGCGAGAATCGAAGTTGAGGCTCCGTTCGCGCTTCAGTTCGTCCATCAAGCCGATGCAGATGCGATAGTACTCGCGTTTAATGGCACGGATCTCAGTGCCCAAGCCATTCTTCAGGGCTTCGTCCTCGTGCGAGAGGACCTTCATCCCCTCCTGGTTGGCGAGGAAGTATTCGAGATGGTTGAGAATCAGAATCCGAATACCGTGCCCGGCGTCCGCGCGCTCGTCCAGGCGGGCCTTCAGCCTCTCGACGATCGTCGTAAACGTATTCTTCTGGATCAGGTACAGCAGGCGCTCTTTCGATCCGAAGTAGTGATAGAGGCCGGCCAGCGACATTCCCGAAGCGCGTGACAGGTCCCGCATCGAGGCCCCTTCGTACCCCTTCTCACAGAAAACCTCCGTGGCATGGTCCAGCACTTCGCGGAGCCGCCGGCGGTAGCGCTGGTCCGAAAGCGGGCTGGCGGCGCGGCGCGGGCGTCCCGGGGCACGGTTTGTAACGGCGCGACGCATCTGGATTATTGCGAACGTTCGTTCTAATTAATTATAGGCATTTGTGAGGTAGATCACAAGGGGATGTGACAGTCCTAGTTGGTCGCCGGATCCCGCTCGGTGAGCAGGATGCGCTTGACCTTGTTCCGGTCCAGTGTCTGCATGCTTCCAGCAACGCGGACGGTGATTTGCATTCCGCTGACCGAGACCAGGTCACCGGTCAGAACGGTTCCGTCGCGAAGCTCGAACGTATCGTGGGCTGAGGCTCCGAGTTCATAGCTCACGCTGCCGCCGGAAACGTCGTCGGAACCGATCTCCAGGGGGAACTTGCCCGCGTTGAAGCCGTCTTTGGCGAACTCGAGGCTATGTTTGCCCACCTCCAATTGCACCATCTTGGGAGTCCTGCCGGCTTCGGCGCCATCCACGGTGAGGGTCGCGCCCTGCGGCACCGAATTGACGGTCATGGAGATCTTCTTCGCGGGAGCAAGCGGTCGCAGTTCGGCAGGAACGGAATTGGCGGAGAGTTCGACCGATGCAGGCGTGCCAAGAGCATGCACAGTAGTCTGAAACTTCACGGTCTGACCGGGTCCGACATCGTCGAGCGTGATCCAGCCATCGCCGATGCGGACCTTGTTCTTGTCGTAAAGGTATAGGTTGAAGCCGATATGTGAGATCCTTTTGCCCCAAAGGTTCTCGGCGGTCGTGTCAATGAGGTAATTCTGCTGCCCGACCACCGAACTAACCTTGTTGAACTTCCCCAGTGTGATACGAACCACAGCGTGGTCGTTCGAGGGCCAGGTAATGACCTGAGAGGGAGCGTCTTTGGCGATGGCCAGAGTACACGTAGCCAGGAGTAATGCAAGTATCGCTACAAGATAGTAAGTGCGATGTGGCATGCAGAGGATTCTGGCACAGGCGGCCGAACACAGCAACGATCTTGTAGCAAGTTGGAATGGGAGGCGGGCTCTATTACGTATGGGAAAGCGGGCGGGCAGGTATGCCCGCCCGACACAATCAGTTCTTGATCCCAGCCATCAGCGTTTCGATTTCGGATTTCTGATCGCCGCTTAGCGGCAGAAACGGCAGGCGCGACGGGCCTCCAAAGTAACCGTTGAGGTCCATGGCGTACTTCAGTCCCGGTACACCTAACTCGCCAACTACCCGCTGGGCGGGCAGTTTCACGCGCTCCTGTTTCTCGCGGGCCAGGGCGGTGTCTCCTTCTTTGAGCGCAGCATAGATTTCGTAGCACGCGGTAGGCGCTGGACTGGCAAAGGCCAGGATAGCGCCTACGGCTCCCATGGCCAGCGACGGTTCCAGCTGGTGAGCGGCGCCGACCATCACTTGGAAACCGACTTCCTTCTGGCGGGTTTTAAGTTTGCCGACCACCGTTACAGCGGAGGATGAGGGGCGTGCCGAGCTACGCTCGGCCTGGACGGGCGAGGCGCCTGTCCCCACATGGTCTCGGGTCGCGCCGGCCAGCGCTTCCACGCTCACCAGTTCCCTGCTCTCTTTCGTGGCTTCGGCCTCGGCGGCTTTGACCATGCGCGGAGTCACAGCCTCGAATGTTTCTGTCACCGTTGCCTGCCGTTTCACACCCCTCGTGCCCTCCACCATCTGTTTCACCTTCTCCAGGTTGCCGCTCGATTCCTTGATGGCGACGATGTTCGGGTGATCAGCGAGTTCGATGACAACCTCAGTGGGAATGTCGTAACCAGTGGCCTGCGGAAAGTTGTAGATCACCAGCGGAAGCGGCGACTGGTCAGCCACCGTGCGATAGAACGCCAGCATGTTGGCCGGGTGCATCTGCTTCTTGTAGTAGTGCGGCGTGCGGACCATGGCGGCGTCATAGCCTAGTTCGGCGGCGTAGTCGCAGAGACGCAGCGTCTCGACCGCCGATTCAATGCCGGTACCCGCAATCATGACTTTGTTGGGCGCGGCGGCGGCGATTGCAGTTTTTAGAACGTCACGGCGCTCTTCGTCTGAGAGAAGGATCGCTTCTCCGGTGGAGCCCTGCACAACAATGCCCGCGACTGGGGTGCGCGAGTAGCGCTCGACGTTCGATTCGAGCTTCTTGTGGTAAACGCGGCCGTCAGGATAGAAAGGCGTCGTAATGGGGGGGAAGATACCGTGGAGAAACATGGGAGGCTCCTGGCCGCTGGCTGCTCGCTCCTGACTTCAGCTTAACAGGTTTTCGCTCGCCCTCACCTGGTCGGGATCCGCTCCGCGTGCAGCGCCTGCAACGCTTGGACTCTCACTTCTCCACGCTGCAGCGCGGCGATCCCATCGGCAGCAGCCCGGGCGGCAGAGAGCGTTGTGATCGTCGGAATGCGGGCTGTTACGGCCGCGCGGCGGATTGCTTTTTCGTCAAAATACGGGTCGGGTCCGTGCGGCGTGTTGACGATCAACTGGATGCGCTCGGCCTTAATCAGGTCGACCGGGTTGGGACGTCCTTCTTTCACTTTGTAAACGCGATCGACCGCCAGTCCGGCTGTCTCGATGAGGTCGGCAGTGCCGTGCGTGGCCACGATCTTGAATCCGAGGTCGGCGAAGCGGTGCGCCACTTCAGCGACGTGGGGTTTGTCCTGATCGTTGACGCTGATGAAGACCGTCCCCTGCGTGGGAAGTTTTTGTCCTGCGGAAAGCTGGGCCTTGTAGAAAGCTTCTCCGAAGTTGTCGGCCACGCCCATCACTTCGCCGGTCGAACGCATTTCAGGGCCGAGAACCGTGTCGACGCCGGGAAACTTGTTCCATGGGAAGACGGGGGATTTCACATAGAAGCAGCGGCCCGTGTCGAGGTCGGCTCCGCGCTCGATGAACTCCGGCAGGAACTCCCTCAGTTTGCGACCGGTCATGAGGCGGGCGGCGATCTTTGCCATGGGCACGCCGGTGGCTTTACTCACGTAGGGAACAGTGCGCGAGGCGCGGGGGTTGACTTCGAGAACGTAGACCTTGCCGTCCGTTTTATCTTTACTAGCAAACGTGCTGCGCGGGATGGCGAATTGCACGTTCATCAGCCCGATCACTTTCAACGCGCGCGCCAGCTTGAACGTGTAGTCGCGCATGCGATTCAACAGCGCTTCCGGAATGTCGACAGCGGGCAGCACGCACGAAGAATCGCCGGAGTGGATCCCGGCCTCCTCGATATGCTGCATGATGCCGCCGATGACCACGTCCTCGCCGTCGGAGAGCGCGTCGACATCGACTTCAATCGCGTCTTCGAGGAATTTGTCGATCAGAATGGGGCGGTCCTGCGAGTACTCGACCGCCTGCTTCATATACTGGTTGATCGTGTCTTCGTCGTAAGCGATCACCATGGCGCGTCCGCCGAGCACATACGACGGGCGCACGAGCACCGGGAATCCGATTTTGTTGGCGGCCTCGACCGCTCCCTCCGCAGAAGTAACCATGGCGCCCGGTGCCTGCGGGATGTCCAGCTCCTCCAGCAGTTTGCCGAAGCGTTTGCGGTCTTCGGCCAGGTCAATGGACTCGGGCGAAGTGCCAATTACATTGATGCCCGCAGCCTTGAGAGGCAGCGAGAGGTTCAGCGGAGTCTGTCCGCCGAACTGTACGATCACGCCGACCGGCGCGCCCGCCGACGCTTCGTGCTCGCAGACGGCGAATACGTCTTCGAGAGTCAGCGGCTCGAAGTAGAGCCGGTCGCTGGTGTCGTAGTCCGTTGAGACCGTCTCGGGATTACAGTTGATCATGATGGTCTCGTAGCCGTCTTCGCGCAGCGCGTAGCTCGCGTGGCAGCAGCAGTAGTCGAACTCAATTCCCTGCCCGATGCGGTTCGGCCCCGAACCGAGAATGATGACTTTCTTCTTCTTGGTGGGCGTTGCCTCGTCTTCTTCCTCATAAGTCGAATACAGATACGGGGTGTAGCTTTCGAATTCGGCGGCGCACGTATCGACGCGCTTATAGACCGGCTTCAGCTTGTGCTTTTGGCGGAAGTGACGGACTTTTTCCTGTCCGCCTTTGCCGTCGAGACGCCACACACCCGCGAGCCGACCGTCAGAGAACCCCATGCGCTTGGCTTCCCGGATAATCTCCGTCGGCGCAGACTCCATCGGGTGCTTCTCCAGTTCGAGTTGCATGTCGTTCATCTCTTTGAGCTGGTAGAGAAACCATGGGTCGATCGCAGTCATCTTGGCGATCTGCTTGATCGGATGACCCTGGCGGATCGCGTACTGCACGTAAGCGAGGCGGTCGGGATGCGGCGTGACCAGGCGCTGCGTGAGGATCTTCGGCTCGATCTTGCCCGATCCGACGCGTTTGCCCGTGTCGAGTGCGCGGATTCCCTTCTGCAGAGCCTCTTTGAACGTCCGGCCGATGGCCATCACTTCGCCGACGGATTTCATCTGCGGGCCCAGGCTTTCGTCGGCGCCGGGAAATTTCTCAAATTGCCACTTCGGGATCTTGACGACCACGTAGTCGAGCGTCGGCTCGAAGCAGGCCGGCGTCTTGCGTGTAATGTCGTTGGGAATTTCGTCGAGCGTGTAGCCGATGGCGAGTTTCGCGGCAATCTTCGCAATCGGGAAGCCGGTAGCTTTCGATGCCAGGGCCGACGATCGCGATACGCGCGGATTCATTTCGATGACGACCATGCGGCCGGTGTTCGGGTTCACGCCAAACTGAATGTTCGATCCACCGGTCTCGACGCCGATTTCGCGAATGACGGCAATCGACGCATCGCGCATCGCTTGATACTCGCGGTCGGTGAGCGTCTGCGCGGGGGCGACAGTAATCGAATCGCCGGTGTGAACGCCCATCGGATCGAAGTTCTCAATCGAGCAGATGATGATGACGTTGTCTTTGGTGTCGCGCATCACCTCCAGCTCGTACTCCTTCCAGCCAAGGACGGACTCTTCAATTAGGCACTCGTGGACAGGCGAGAGGTCGAGACCGCGGGCAAGGACTTCCATCAATTCTTCGCGGTTATAGGCAATGCCGCCGCCGGTGCCGCCGAGCGTGAAACTGGGACGAATGATTACTGGGAATCCGATCTTGCCGGCGAATTCGAGGCCGTCTTTGAGGTTGTTGACGAGCGCGGATTTCGGAACGTCGAGGCCAATGCGCTGCATCGCGTCTTTGAAGAAGAGACGGTCCTCGGCCTTCTTGATGGCGGCGATCTGCGCTCCGATCAGTTGGACGTTGTATTTTTCGAGCACGCCGCCGTCGGCCAGTTCGATGGCCAGGTTGAGCGCGGTCTGCCCACCGACGGTGGGAAGCACAGCGAATCCGGCGCTGGGCGACATTTCGCGCTCGATGCGGATGATCTCTTCGAGGTATTCGAGAGTCAATGGCTCGATATACGTGCGGTCGGCAAGCTCCGGATCGGTCATGATCGTCGCCGGGTTCGAATTCGCCAGCACCACTTCAAAGCCCTCAGACTTGAGCGCCTTGCAGGCTTGCGTGCCGGAGTAGTCGAACTCGGCCGATTGTCCGATGACGATCGGGCCGGAGCCGAGGATCAGGATTTTGGAGAGGTCAGTTCGTTTGGGCATTAGTAGATATCAGTTTCGCAAAAGGCACATTGGAAAAAGCCTTATACATTGGGACATCGTCCCAGTGATCCTTCAGGTCACTCGCAGTTTTCGGCTGCACGATCTCCTTGCCGCTCTTCAACTCCTGCCATCTCGACGCTAAGGCTTTGAGACTCCCATTTTCAAACGAGAACAGACGAACGTAAGACCAGCCCCAAGCGCAATTGAAAACGGATTGCACAGCTCGAAGGCTACCGTTCTCCTCAAAACAGTAGTGGATTTCATGAAGCCAATCACGGGATTCGCTGTCCAATGATAGCCTGACTACGCGCAACTTCCCGACGCTGGCCACTTCTGCGAATCGATAACAATCTTCGCAGGCTTTGAGTTTGCTGGCGGAGATCGCAGTCCATTTATCGGAGTAGTTCCGATCGGTGAACCATTTCATTTCCGCCTTGGAGTAGTCAGCCGTTTTGTAGCCGCATTGCACGGCAAACTGCGCTTCGCTCCACTGGAATCGCTTATCGGCGGGGTCGGCAGCATGGGAATGGATGGAGAGGATAAGCAATCCGAAAAGGCAAAAGAACGCAATGGTCATTCCAGAGCCGGAAGACCGGCGCTGGCCGCCAACTGCAGATCCCTCACTGTCGCGATTACGACCGAGCTTTCCCTCAGCGGCTAAAGCCGCGTCACAATGGGGGCTCGTTACGGCGCGCCTGAAGGCGCGCCCCTTCAAAACCGTTGTCACGATGGATTCAAATGGGCTAGGCAACATCCTTGTTATCCTTTCCGCTTTGAAAAGGCGCGCGTTCGGGCGTGCTGTCCCCAGATCCGCTCTGAAAGGGTGCTCGGCCCGACGCATCGGCGCGAGTTGCACGCTGAAGGCGTGCTACTTCATCTGTGCCACCGACGGATTTGTTTTGAAGGGGCGCGGCTTCAGCCGCGCCTTTCGCCGCCCCCAATGACTGGGGCTTTAGCCCCTGAGGTACGGGGTCGAGTTCAAATCCGGGATGGGCCGAGGAATAGAGGTAGTCTTCGGGGCGTTCACACAAATGCGCCTTAACCGGATTTTCATGAATGTAACGGACATGTTCGAGGTAGTCGCCGGCATCCCTGATCCGATGATCCTGGAATCCCTTTTGCCAGACTTCCACACTTGATCCAAGTTCCTTCCTGGCGCGGAAGGAGAATCCGCCTTTGATGAACTGCACCGCCTTCTCGATGCTGGTCAGAGGAGTAAACAAGATATGAATGTGGTCGGGCATCACCACAAATTGGTGCAAAAGATAGGCAGAACCTCGATAGTGATAGAGAGTGTCGATCAATAACCTCGCCCAACGCTCATCGCGAAAATGAGTGCGACGAGTCCAAGTCTCCGTCGTGACCATGTAGGTCTGATTGTTGTGAGTAGCATGTTCTCTTGTCGGTCTCACAGCGTGACCTCAGGGGCTAAAGCCCCGTTATTATTGGCTGCCCTACCGGCGCGGCTAAAAGCCGCGCCCCTTCAAAGCGCTTCGCTTCAAACTTCACTTGCAAACTTGTTGCTTCAAAGGTTCTGTTCATTGCAGCTTCAGATTGCAGTGTTCATCCACCACAAGTTTGATCTTGCTATCGCAATCGCCCTCAAGTGCGGAGCGCTGGAAAGTAACCGGAAGACGTTTCGCTTCCAGTTCGGAGAAACTCAGCCCCTCACACCCCCGAGTACTGTTAATCGACAACCAATACTGACGACCCACATAACCAGACCCCAGAACGAAATGTCCGCCGTCGTTAGTACTGGCGACTTCGTGACTATTCGCTACAACGTCGTATGGGGTGTCTTTTGCAATTTTGTGCAACTCAATCAGTGCATGTGAAACCGGTTTGCCATCTTGCCGTTGGATCGTCCCACAAACCGCGACTCGATCTTTCGCATCGGGATCCACTTGGTGACGTGTGCATCCGGAGGCGAGCGCGCAAACCACGAGAACAAGCGCACTCTTCACTGCTTCCCCTCCTCCATCATCTTCACGAAATCCTTGAACAAGTAATGCGAATCGTGCGGGCCCGGCGCCGCTTCGGGGTGGTACTGGACGCTGAACAGCGGCAGATTGCGATGGCGCATGCCTTCGAGCGTATTGTCGTTCAGGTCGATGTGCGTCAGCTCGACTTCGCTCTGCGGCAACGAATCGGGATCGACGGCGAAGTTGTGGTTGTGCGCGGTGATCTCGACTTTGCCCGTCAGCAGCTGCTTCACCGGATGGTTCCCGCCGTGGTGTCCGAACTTCAGCTTGAAGGTCTTCCCGCCAAGCGCGATGCCGCACAGCTGGTGTCCCAGACAAATTCCAAAGATCGGCTGGCGTCCCATCAGGCGGCGAATGTTGTCGACCGCATAGGTACAGGGTTCGGGATCGCCGGGGCCGTTCGACAAGAAGACACCGTCGGGCTTGAGTGCTAGCACATCTTCGGCGGGCGTCTGCGCCGGGACGACCGTCACTTTGCAGGCTTCGGCACGCAGCTTGCGCAGGATGTTCTGCTTGATGCCGAAGTCATAGGCGACGACATGAAAGCGCGGCGGCTCGTCTTTTACTCCGACAACTTCGTCGGGCAGGTGCGAACGCTCACCAGTTTCCCAGACATAGGTGTGATTCGTGCTCACGACCTTGGCCAGGTCGGTGCCGTCCATCTTCGGGATCGAGCGAGCCTTAGCAACAAGTTTCTCCGCATCGCTCTCGAGCGTCGAGATCACGCCGCGCATCACGCCGTTGTCGCGCAGATGGCGCACCAGCGCGCGCGAGTCGATATCGGCGAGCACGGGAATCTTGTACTGCTCCATGTACTCGTCGGCGACCTGCTGCGAGCGCCAGTTGGAGCTTACTTTCGAGAACTCGCGGACGATCAAGCCCTCGATATAGGGGCGGATGGCTTCGCTGTCTTCCGGAGTAGTGCCGTAGTTGCCAATTTCGGGGTTGGTGAGAACGACGATCTGTCCGGCATAGGAAGGGTCAGTGAAAATTTCCTGGTAGCCGGTAATGGAAGTATTGAAAACGACTTCGCCGGAGCACTCGCCTTTGGCGCCGTAACCTTTGCCTCGGAAGACGCGGCCGTCTTCGAGCGCAAGGATTGCTTGCATCTCTACTCCTGGGAGTGGATTTTATGGATTTTAACAGGGATACTGCTGTGGAAAAACAGAAAACGTGTCAGGTGTTAGGTCTCAAGTTGTCAGGAGCCAGGCTTAGGTGTAATAGGTCCTGCTGCGGCAGCTGATACCTGTGACCTGACCTGCTTTACCGCAACCTTCCCAGCTTCTCCATCGGCCAATATCCAAACACGGCCTTGCCGTAGATGAGCCGTTCGTTGACCGGCCCGAAATCGCGGCTGTCCTGCGACATGGTGCGGTGGTCGCCGAGCACGAAATAGGTTCCCGAGGGGACAGTGATCTCAGGATAGGAACGCGCGTCGGCGTAATCGCTGGGAACGTAATCTTCGTCGAGCGCCTCGCCATTGACGTAGACTTGCCCACTCTCGATGCGGACTTTGTCGCCGGCCACGCCGATCACGCGCTTGATGTAGCTCTTCGAAGTGTCGCGAGGATAGCGGAAAACGACAATATCGCCGCGCTCGATTGGTTCCCACCGATACACGAACTTGTTGACGAAGATGCGTTCCTGGTCTTCCAGGCCCGGCATCATGCTGGTGCCTTCCACTTTCACCGGCTGGTACAGAAAGATGATGATGAAGGCGGAGATGGCGAGCGAGACCAGCAGGTCCCGCACCCAGACGGCGACGACGGGCAGGTGCTTTGCATCAGGTTGTGCCGGGGCCGGCGTGACCGGCGGCTGCGGATTCCCCACAGTGGACATCGTGCTCACATTTTATACGCTGGCGCAAGTAACAAGCGAGGACAGAGGCGAGGTCCCAGGGCAGAGGTCAGATTGCAGAGGTGAAAACACCATGCAGAATGCAGAAGTCAGAATGCAGAATGGAAACACCATGCCCGGGCGGAGTGTTCTCGTTTCCTTCTGCCTTCCTAATTCTGCATTGTGTTTTCGCCGCCTTCCCCGTACAAACGAAGCAGCACCATGGCCGACTACTCCATCTTCCCCGTCATCAACGCATCGCTGAACGCGTGCAGCGCGGTCCTGCTGGCCGTGGGCCGCGTTCTGATCGCCCGCAAGCGGATCACCGCACATCGCGCAGTCATGCTGACGGCGTTCGGCACCTCAACCCTGTTTCTGATCTCCTACCTCTACTATCACGCGCACGTCGGTTCCATGCATTTTCGCGGGACGGGATGGTCGCGCCCGGTGTACTTCACGATCCTGACGTCTCATACGATCCTGGCAGCGGTCATCGTTCCGATGGTGATCATCACGTTGAGTCGCGCACTGCGCCAGCGCTTCGACCGGCATCGCGCGATCGCGCGCTGGACGTTTCCATTGTGGCTCTATGTTTCGGTCACCGGAGTGGTGATCTACCTGATGCTCTACCGGATCTTTGTTTAGAAGACTTCTGCGGAATCTCCCCGCACATCCGCCTGTGATCTCGATCACCGACTGTAGGTGAGCGAACACCGAAGATTCCCACGAGCCGTTTCCAGGCTCTGAGCGCCTTCACCGGACACCTGCGTCTCCGGCGGCGCTTGGAGAGTTCGCGTGAGCCTGCATGTCGGTTTGGACGTCGGCGCTACCAGCTTGAAGGCGGTCGCGGTGGGCTCGTTCTGCCTGTCATTCGACCGCTCCGATCACGAACCTCCTGACGGTTTCGTGCGCATGCCGTTCCCTGCCGGCGAGGCCGCCGCGGACAAGTCGTTCCTGATTTCGAACTACCGGCGTATCCAGGGCAATCCGCTCGAAGCCGCCTACAAACTTCTCTCCGACGTGGAGCAGTTGGCTGGAGGTAAAGGCATCAGCAGCCTCCGTGCCACCGGATCCGGCGGACGCCGCGTGGCGAAACTGCTGGGCTGCGGATACGAGAACGAATTCCGCGCGCTGGCTAAGGGAGTGCAGCGCCTCTATCCGGAAGTAAGAACCGTCTTTGAGATGGGGGGAGCATCTTCGCGCTATCTGCGCCTGGATCCGGCCGATGACGACCGATATCTCGGAATCGTGGATTATCAATCGAGCGGTGACTGCGCGGCCGGCACCGGATCGTTCATGGATCAGCAGGCCTCTCGCTTGCGCTACTCGGTGGAAGAAGCGGCCGCGGCGGCCTGCTCCGAGGAATGTTCCGCGCGAATCGCAGGGCGGTGCTCCGTCTTTGCCAAGACCGACATGATCCACGCCCAGCAGCGCGGCTATTCGACCGGGCAGATCCTTCGCGGGTTGTGTGAGGCCATCGCGCGCAACTTCAAGTCCAGCATCGTGCGCGGCCGGCCTGTCGTTCCACCCGTGTTGTTTGTCGGCGGCGTAGCCATGAATCCGGCCGTGCAGCGAGCCATGGCGCAGGTGTTTCACCTGAAGAACGGCGGACTCGTCCAGGCCAACCTGCCCTACTGCCTAAGCGCGCTGGGAGCCGCGCTATTCGCCGAGGAACAAGCCGACCGGCCGATCCGGATCGCGATCGACAGTTTGCGGCAGGAAGTGCGTGGATCGGAATCGGCATGTTCCGAACCGCTTTCGATGAAGAATGTGCGGCTCTTGCGCCGCGAAGTTTCCAATACCGGACTACGCCACAGCGCTGGAAGGGTCGAATCCTATCTGGGAATCGACATCGGTTCGGTCAGCACCAATCTCGTAGTCATCGATGCTGACGGCCGCCTGCTGAAGGAAATCTATCTGCCGACGGCAGGCCGCCCAATTGAAGTCGTAAACCAGGGACTGCAGGAAATCGACGAGGAACTGGGCGCCCATCTCCAGATCCTCGGCGTCGGCACCACCGGTTCGGGCCGCGAGTTGATCGGAGAGTTGGTGGGCGCCGACACGGTGAACGACGAGATCACAGCCCACAAGACCGGCGCCATGCACGTCTGCCAGCAACTGGGGACGGAAGTAGTCGACACCATCTTCGAGATCGGCGGGCAGGACTCGAAGTTCATCCGCCTGGACCGCGGAATCGTCGTCGACTTCACCATGAACGAAGCCTGCGCCGCCGGCACCGGTTCGTTCCTCGAGGAGCAAGCTGAGAAGCTCGGGATTTCCATCAAGGGCGAGTTTGCTGAATTGGCGCTGGCGTCGGCACTTCCGGCGCGGCTGGGAGAGCGCTGCACCGTGTTCATGGACCGCGATCTCACTGCGGCCTTGCTCGACGGCGCGCAGGTGGGCGACCTGTGCGCGGGCCTCGCCTACTCGGTGGCCATGAACTATCTCAACCGCGTCGTGCGCGGGCGCAAGATCGGCGACGTCATCTACTTCCAGGGCGGAACGGCGTATAACGACGCGGTCGCGGCCGCCTTCGCGCAGATTCTGAACAAACCGATCATCGTTCCGCCGCACAACGGCGTGATCGGCGCCATCGGAATGGCTCTGCTGGCCCGTGACCGCATGCAGAACGCGGACCATCCCACCCGCTTTCGCGGTTACGACCTCAACCGCGTGGACTATACCAGCCGCGATTTTGTGTGCCGGGCCTGCTCCAATGATTGCGAGATGAAGGAGTTCGTCATCGAAGGACACAAGACTTATTGGGGCGATAAGTGTTCGGACAAGTTCCGCAAGCGCACGCACACCGACCGCGAACCGGTTATTGCCGACCTGATCGAGATCCGCGAAAAGCTCCTGCTGCAATCCTGGCAGCCTGACGTGGCCGCCGAGCGCACCGTCGGAATTCCCCGCGCCATGTTCTTTTATGATCGCTTTCCCTTCTGGAGCACCTACCTGCAGGAGATGGGTTGCCGGATTGTCCTGACGCCGCCGACGGACGGAACGGTGGCCGCGCGCGGCGAAGAACTGGCAATCGCCCAGCCCTGCTTCCCGGTTCAGGTCGCGCACGGCCACGTGGAAGCGTTGTTCAAAGGCGGAGCGGACTTCATCTTTCTACCCAACGTCGTGAACATGGAGTCCCCTGCGATCAACGCCGCCGATTCGCACCTGTGTCCGTGGAACCAGACACTGCCATTTGTCGTGCGGACGGCCGGTGGATTAGAAGGCGCGCGCGATCGTCTGCTGATCCCAACCGTGCATTTTCGCCTTGGAAAACGATCTGTCAAATCGGAACTGCGCTCCTTCGCGCGCGAGCATGGATGGGCATATCGTCGCAGCGACCTGGCCGTCGAAGCCGCATATCGGGCACAGTATGAATTCCAGGATGCGCTGCTTGCCCAGGGCAGAACCGCCTCACACGAGGTCGGGCGGCGCAATGAGCTCGCGATCGTGCTCGTGGGACGGCCCTACAACCTCTACGACCGCAGCATGAATTGCGACATTCCCCGCAAACTGAGAACGCTGTACGGCGTGAATGTGATTCCGATGGATTTCTTGCCGCTCGAAGCGGAAGACATTACTTCCATCAATCCCAACATGTTCTGGAACTCGGGACGGCTGATCCTGGCCGCGGCGCGGTTCACCGAGCGTGATCCCAACTTGCACTTGATCTACATTTCCAATTTCAAGTGCGGCCCCGATTCGTTCATCAAGCCGTTTCTGACCGACGCGGCCGGCAAGCCCGCTCTCTTCCTGCAGTTCGACGCTCACTCCAATGACGCGGGCTACTTGACCCGCTGTGAAGCCTACCTCGACAGCAAAGGATTCCTGCGATGTCCCTCTTCCGCCATACCTGCGTGAGAAAGACGGTGCCGCCGACGCATCCCCTCCATGGCAAGGTCGTGTACGTGCCGGCCATGACGGATGGCAGCGTAGAGGCCTTCTGCGCTGTCCTGCACTGGTTGGGAATCGCTGCACAGCCGACGCCGCCGTCGGACAACCGCACCCTCGAACTGGGAGGCCGATTCACCAGCGGGGATGAATGCTATCCGGCGCAGGTCACCGTCGGCGACTTCGTGAAGGTCGTCGAGCAGCCTGAATTCGATGCGAAACGTACCGTTTTCCTGATGGCCTCGGGAGGAGGCCCTTGCCGGTTCGGGCAGTATGCTCCCTTTCTGAAGAGACTCCTGGTAGAACTCGGGTGCTCGGGGGTGACGGTCCTTTCTCCGACAACCGAGCATGGCTACTCCGAGATCGGCGACTTCGGAACGGCGTTCGTACGCGGAGTGTGGCGCGCGCTGGTCTCCGCCGACTTGTTGCGCAAGAAACTGTTGATGACGCGGCCCTACGAAGCCGTGGCTGGAACTGCCGACAGAGCTTTCGCAGACTCGATCCACGATCTCTGCGAAACGATCGAGCAGAGTTGCTCGGACTACGATTGCCAGCTGCGAATGATCCAGGAATCCCTGCACCGCGGGCAGCGGCGCTTTGAGTCCGTCGCGCTGGCGCCGGGACCGAAGCGACCGCTGGTCGG
>Ga0335077_10001009_pt1 | contig 32783 bp, 29 predicted proteins | sample Lox_Sample_31_FD_207151 | JGI IMG/M metagenome (GOLD analysis project Ga0335077, IMG submission 207151) | Soil microbial communities from Loxahatchee National Wildlife Refuge, Florida, United States - Lox_Sample_3.1 | ecosystem: Environmental > Terrestrial > Soil > Wetlands | place: USA... | reverse complement strand
TCGAGATCTTCAAGCTCCTCGACGTGGGGGACGTGGTGGCGGTGCAGGGGCCGGCCACGCGCACGAAGACCGGGGAGCTCACCGTCGAGGCCCAGGCCTTCACCATCCTCACCAAGGCCATCCGCCCCCTGCCGGAGAAGTGGCACGGCCTCGCGGACGTGGAGCAGCGCTACCGCCAGCGCTACCTCGACCTCATCGCCACGCCCGGGGTGAGGGAGACCTTCCAGAAGCGGGCCCGCATCGTCTCCGGGATCCGGCGCTTCCTGGACGAGCGGGGCTTTCTCGAGGTGGAGACCCCGACCCTGCACCGGCCGGAGGAGGCCGGCGGGGCCGCGGCGCGCCCCTTCGAGACCCACCACAACGCCCTGGGGATGGACCTGAAGCTCCGCATCGCCACCGAGCTGCACCTGAAGCGGCTGGTGGTGGGCGGGCTGGAGCGGGTCTACGAGATCGGGCGCATCTGGCGGAACGAGGGGATCGACCGGCGCCACAACCCCGAGTTCACGAGCATCGAGTTCTACCAGGCCTACGCCACCCACGAGGACCTGATGCGGCTCACCGAGGAGCTCTTCCGCACCCTGGCGGTGGAGGTGAACGGGTCGGAGCGGGTGACCTTCCAGGGGCAGGAGATCGACTTCACCCCGCCCTTCCCGCGCTTCTCGCTCCTGGAGATGGGAGCGGGGGCGCTCGGTCTCGGCGCCGAGGACGCCCTCGCCGGCCGGGGGCTCGCCGAGGCGCTCGCGCGCGCCGCCACCCGCGAGGGGGACTCCGAGGACGCCTGGAAGCTGGAGCGGGCGGCCAAGGCCTCTCCCGGGGAGGCGGTGGCGCTCGCTTTCGAGGTCTTCTGCGAGCACAAGCTCCCGAGGGACCGGCCGGCGTTCGTGGTGGACTGGCCCATCGAGACGAGCCCGCTCTCCCGTCGCCGGGACGGGGAGCCGAGGCTGGTGGACCGCTTCGAGATGTTCGTGGCCGGGATGGAGGTGGCGAACGCCTTCAGCGAGCTCAACGACCCCACCGACCAGCGGGCCCGGTTCGAGGCGCAGGTGAGGGCGCGCGCGGCCGGGGACGAGGAGGCGATGCCGTTCGACGAAGACTTCGTGCGGGCGCTCGAGCACGGCATGCCCCCCACCGCCGGAGAGGGCATCGGAATCGACCGCGTGACCATGATCCTCGCCGACGCCGCCTCCATCCGGGACGTCATCCTCTTCCCGCTGCTCAAGCCGCGCGAATGAGGCGGCCGGGGGTCTCCCGCCCCCGGGCCGGGGGGCGCGGCGCCCGCGCCAGGGGGGAGCGGTTGCGAGGGAGCGGCGGGCGAGCGGCCCGAGGGAAGGAGCCTTCGGGCGGGAAGCTCCTACCGGGGCTCACGGGTTGGAGGGGGATGCGATGGATCCGGTGAGCTCGAGCCCCGAGGCGCGCGAGCGGGCCGAGCGCCCGGTGGCGCCGGTCTTCTCCTTCCCTACCTTCTTGCTCGCGCTCGCCGGGGTCGGATGCGCGCCGGCGCTCCTGGCGGCGGCGCACGTGTTCTTCGGCGACCGGCTCGGGCTCGCGGCCGGGCTGGCGAGCGCGCTCGCCGCCCTTTCGGCCGCCCTGTGGGCCGCCGCCTGCGGCGCCGCCGCCGCGGCGTTCGGGCGGCGCCTCGCCTTCTACGAGATCCTGGCGGCGGCGCTCCTCCTCCTCGCCGTCCTGCTCGGGCCGGTGCTCCTCCTGCTCCCCCGGCTCCGCTCCCTCCCACTCGTGCTGCACTCCTGGGAGGCCCAGGGCCGGGTGGTGCTCGTGGTCGGGCTCGTCCTGGTGGCGGTGGCGGCCGGGGCACTCGCCTTCCTCGGCTCCACCGTCGGCTACCTCTTCACCGGCTCCGGCCGCCTGGACGCATCCTTCGGCTACGAGCTCTACATCGCCCGCAGCCACCTGCGGCTCACGCCGCGCCTCCTGGTGGGGCTCTTCCTGGTCGTGGTTACCGGGGTGGTGCCGGGACTGCTCGCCGGGGTGGGCTGGTCCTTGTGGCGGGACGCGGCGGAGCGGCGCGCCGCCCGGCGCGGGGAGCCGCACGAGCGCCCGCGGCTCGCCGCCACCATGATCATGACCCTCATCTCCATCGGCGGGGTGGCCACCGGGGTGTGGGCGCTCACCGTGGTGCTCTCGGTGATGAGTGGCTTCGAGGCCGACCTGAAGAAGAAGATCCTCGGCGCCCACGCCCACGGGGTGGTGCTGAAGTACGGCCAGAACGAGTTCACCGACTGGAAAGAGGTGAGGGACCGGGTGCTCGGCGTGCCCGGGGTCAAGGCGGCCACCCCGTTCCTCTACAACGAGGTGATGCTCTCGGCCGGGAGCAACCTGACCGGGTCGATCCTGAAGGGGGTCGACCCCGGCACCATCGGGCGGGTCACCGACCTGCCGCGGGACATGGAGGAGGGGAGCCTGGAGTGGCTCGCGCACCCCGAGGGCATCCCGGAGGGGCGGCGGGCGCGCTCGCTCGCCGACGACCTCTCGGGGGGCAAGCCTTCCGCCCCGGAGTCGGCGCGCCCCCGGGAGAGGCTCCCCGGGATCGTGGTCGGACGGGAGCTGGCGCGCAGCCTGCGGGTGGGGATCGGGGACGTCGTGAACGTGGTCTCCCCCTTCGGCGACATGGGCCCGGCCGGGCCCCAGCCCAAGAGCCGGTCCTTCCGGGTGGCGGGGATCTTCTACAGCGGGATGTACGAGTACGACGCCAAGTTCGCCTACCTGGACCTGGCGGAGGCGCAGCGTTTCTTCGGCACCGGCGACTCGGTCACCGGCCTCGAGCTCAAGGTGGCGGACGTGGACGCGGCGCGCCCGGTGATGCGGCGAGTGCTCTCGGCGCTCGACGGCTACCCGTACCGCACCAAGGACTGGGGGGAGATGAACCGGAACCTCTTCTCCGCCCTGATGATGGAGAAGATCGTGATGGCGGTGATCCTGGGCTTCATCGTGCTCGTGGCGAGCTTCATCATCGTCGCGACCCTGGTGATGCTGGTGCTGGAGAAGACCCGGGAGATCGCGGTCCTGAAGTCCATGGGGGCGGGGCTGCCGAGCATCATGAAGATCTTCGTCGCCGAGGGGCTGGTGATCGGCGCGGTCGGGACCGCCTTCGGGCTCCTGCTCGGGCTCGGCACCTGCCTCCTCATCGACAAGGTGGGGATCCCGCTCGACCCCGAGGTGTACTACATCAGCAACCTGCCGGTGCTCATCGAGCCGCCGCAATTCGCGATGGTGGCGCTCACCGCCCTCGGTCTCTCGTACCTCGCCACCATCTACCCGGCCACCAAGGCCTCCCGGCTCAGGCCGGTGGACGGGCTGCGGAGCGAGTGATGGCGAAGACCCTGCTCCACATCGAGGGGCTCTCGAAGACCTACCTCATGGGCGGGCGCCCGCTGGAGGTGCTGCACGGGGTGAGCCTGGACATCGGGGAAGGGGAGGTGGTGGCGCTCACCGGCCCCTCGGGCGCGGGGAAGAGCACCTTCCTCCACCTGGTGGGGACGCTCGACGAGCCCACCGCCGGGCACGTCCTCTTCGAGTCGAGGGACCTGGCGACGCTTCCCGAGGACGACCTGGCACGCTTCCGCAACGAGACGGTGGGGTTCGTGTTCCAGAGCCACCACCTGCTGCCGGAGTTCACGGCGCTCGAGAACGCCATGATGCCCGCCCTGGTGCGGAGGCTCGATCGCAGGGAGGCGCGCCGGCTCGCCGAGGCGAGCCTCGAGCGGGTCGGGCTCTCCGACCGGATGGCGCACCGCCCCGGCGAGCTCTCCGGGGGCGAGCAGCAGCGGGTGGCGCTCGCGAGGGCGCTCGTGCTCGAGCCGCGCCTCCTCCTCGCCGACGAGCCCACCGGGAACCTCGACCCGGGCACGGCCGAGGGGATCCACGAGCTCCTGAAGGACCTGAACCGGACGCTCGGGATCACCGCCGTCATCGTCACGCACAACGAGCAACTGGCGGCGTCGCTCCCGCGCCGGGTCCGGCTCCTGGCCGGCCGGCTGGTCTAGAGCGGCAGATTCCCTTTTGGCTTTGAGCTTTTCGCCACCATGCACTAGATTCCGCGGCTTCGTGAGGAGCCTGCTCCCCATCGCGGCAGTGGTGTGCCTGGCCGCCGGCCTGCCCGTGCGCGCCGAGGAGGAGGAGGGCCCCATCTCGGCCATCGAGGTGGAAGGGAACCGCCGGGTCGAGGTGGACGCCATCCGCGGGGTCCTCTCCACCAAGGTGGGGCAGACCGTCGACCCGAAGAAGGTGCAGGCCGACGTGCGGGCGGTGATGAAGCTCGGCTACTTCTCCGACGTCACCATCGACGAGAAGGGCCCCCCGGGAAAGCCCATCCTGGTGGTGAAGGTGGTGGAGAAGCCCTCGGTGCAGGACGTGCGCATCCAGGGGAACGACGAGATCGCCACCGACGACCTGAAGGACCTGGTGGAGGTGAAGCGCTACGCCATCCTCGACACCTCGGCGGTCCGCAGGACGGTGAAGAAGATCCAGGAGAAGTACGTGGAGAAGGGCTTCTACCTGGCCGACGTCACCTGGAAGGTGGAGGACAAGCCGGACAACCAGGTGGTGGTGACCTTCCTCATCGACGAGCGCGCCAAGGTGCAGGTGCGCCGCATCAACTTCGTGGGGAACGAGCACGTCCCCAAGGACGAGATCACCCCCTACATGCAGACCCAGGAGGGCAACTTCCTCGCCTTCCTCTCCTCCGCCGGCACCTACAAGGAGGAGGCCTTCCAGCGCGACCTGCAGGCGGTCCAGGCCGTGTACCTGGAGCGGGGCTACGTGAACGTGAAGGTGGGGAAGCCCACCATCATGCTGAGCCCCGACCGGTCGCAGCTGTTCATCAGCATCCCCATCGACGAGGGCGAGCCCTACACCATCGGGAAGATCGACTTCGGGGGCGATCTGCTGGGCATGAAGCCCTTTCTCTACCCGGTCCTGGAGTCGACCCCGGGGCAGCTCTTCCAGCGCTCCAAGGTGGCGCACGACCTCTTCGCCGTCGGCGACTTCTACAAGGACCTCGGCTACGCCTACGTCAACGTCAACCCCAACACCAACCTCGACCCCAAGACCCACACCCTCGACCTGGTCTTCGAGGTGCAGCCCGGGCAGAAGGTCTACATCGAGCGCATCGACATCCAGGGGAACACCAAGACGCGCGACAAGGTCATCCGCCGCGAGCTGCGCATTTACGAGGGGGACCTCTACAACGCCAGCGCCATCAAGCTCTCGAAGAACCGCGTCACCGCGCTCGGGTACTTCGAGACGGTGGAGATCACCACCAAGAAGGGGAGCGCCGAGGACCGGGTGGTAGCGGTGGTGGAGATCAAGGAGAAGTCGACCGGCACCTTCCAGATCGGGGCCGGCTTCTCCTCCTACGAGAACTTCATCCTCACCGGGCAGATCAGCCAGAACAACTTCTTCGGGTGGGGCCAGACGCTCTCCCTGCAGGTGCAGTGGTCCTCGCTGCGCCAGCTCGGCCAGATCCAGTTCATCGAGCCCTACTTCCTCGACACCAAGTGGACCTTCGCCTTCGACCTGTACGCCAACGAGGCCCTCTACTCCAACTTCACCCGGCGCGCGGTGGGCGGCTCGGTGACCTGGGGCTACGACATCGGCGCGCTCTCCTCCTTCTGGCCGTTCCTGGGCAAGTTCGAGGACCTGCGCATCTTCGGCACCTACCTGCTCGAGGGGATCAGCGTCACCTCGGCGCTCTCCGACCTCCTGCTCTACAACCGCTTCACCTCCGGGACCACGAGCGCGGTGCGCGCCTCCCTCCAGTGGGACCGGCGCGACAACCGCCTCTACCCGAACGCCGGGTTCTACGCGACCGTGGGGGTCGAGCTGGCGCCGCCCTTCCTCGCGCCCGCCGCCATCTTCGGGCAGGAGGTGAACCTCTTCTACCGGGAGACCTTCGAGTTCCGCCTCTACCAGCCCATCTGGCAGCAGCTCACCTTCCGCTTCCGGCTCTTGGCCGGAGCGATCCGCGGCTGGGACGCGGCCCACCCCGTCCCCATCTCCGAGCTCTACTACGTGGGAGGCATCAACACCGTCCGCGGCTACCGCCTCTACTCGCTCGGCCCGACGGTGCTGGTGGGCCAGAATCCGGCCGCCGACGCGGCGCTGCGCCAGCTGCAGACGGGCGGCAACAAGGAGCTCGTCCTCAACTTCGAGCTCGAGTACCCGATCTTCGAGAAGATGGGCATCCGGGCGCTCGTCTTCTTCGACGCCGGCAACGCCTTCGCCCCCGGAGCCTACACCGATCCGTCCGTGCCCCAGTCGCTCTACAAGTCGGTGGGCTTCGGCTTCCGCTGGTTCAGCCCCATCGGCCCGCTCCGCTTCGAGTGGGGCTTCCCGCTCAACCGCCGCAAGGACCCGGTCACCGGCGTCTACATCGACAATCCCGTGGATTTCCAGTTCACCATCGGCAGCTTCTTCTGAACCCCAGAACAAGGAAGGAACATGCGCACCTCCATCGCCATCCCCGCCGCCCTCGCCCTCGCCCTCGCCCTCCCCCGCGCCGTCCGCGCCGACGTCAAGATCGGCTACGTCAACCTCCAGATGGCCGTGAACGAGGTGGACGAGGGGAAGGCGGCCAAGGCCGCCCTGAAGAAGGAGTTCGACCAGAAGCAGAAGGTCCTCGACGAGCGCCAGTCCGAACTGAAGAAGTTCAAGGAGGACCTGGACAAGCAGGCGGTCGTCATGTCCGACGACGCCAAGCGCGAGAAGCAGACCGAGTTCGACCGCAAGCTCATGGAAACGCAGGGCATGTTCGTGCAGATGCAGAAGGAGCTGAGCGAGCGCGAGCGCGAGATGATGAAGGGCATCTTCGACAAGATGGAAGGCATCATCCGCGAGATCGCCGACAGCGAGGGGTTCGCCTTCGTCTTCGAGCAGCAGAACGCCGGGCTCATCGTGGCGCCGAAGCAGTTCGACCTGACCGGCGAGTTGGTGCGGAAGTACAACGCACGTTACAAGGCGGGAGCGGCTCCGGCCGCGGAGAAGAAGCCGGCGAAGAAGCAACCGTAGGAGGTCACGTGGCCTTCACCCTTGAGGATCTGGCGGGCCGCGTCGGCGGCCGCGTCGAGGGCGACGGGTCCGTCCTCATCGAGCGGGTCAGGCCGCTCGAGGACGCCGGCCCCGGCGACGTCACCTTTTTCGCGAACCGGAAGTACCGGGCCGAGCTCGAGGCCACCCGGGCCTCGGCGGTGATCGTGGCGGAGGAGGAGGCGGTGCCGGGGGGGCGGGCGCTCCTGCGGGCCCGGGACCCCTACCTCGCCTTCGCCAAGATCTCGACGCTCTTCCACCCGCCCCGCGAGTCCGTCCCGGAGATCGCCCCCGGGGCGGTGGTGCACGAGAGCGCCCGGGTGCATCCGAGCGCCCAGGTGATGCCGCTCGCCTACGTGGGTCCGGGAGCCCGGGTGGGAGCCCGCACCATCCTCTACCCGGGGGTGGTCCTCGACGAGGAGGCGCGGGTGGGCGACGACTGCGTGCTCTACCCCACCGTGGTGGTGCGCGTGCGCGGCACGGTGGGGTACCGCGGCATCCTGCCGCGGGGGGTGGTGGGGGGGGGGGACGGGTTCGGCTTCGCCTTCGACATGGAGGGCGAGGGGGGGAGCGGCCCGCGCCACTACAAGGTCCCGCAGGCGGGGATCGCCGTCGTCGAGGACGACGTCGAGATCGGCGCCAACTCCTGCGTGGACCGGGCCACCCTGGGCCAGACGGTGGTGCGGAGGGGCGCGAAGGTCGACAACCTCGTCCAGGTGGGCCACAACGTCGAGGTCGGGCCGCTCTCCCTCCTCGCCGCCGGGACCGGGATCGGCGGCAGCACGCGCCTCGGGATGGGAGTGATCTGCGGCGGGCAGGTGGGCCTCGTCGGCCACCTGCAGATCGGCGACGGCGTCCGCTTCGGGGCCCAGAGCGGGGTCACGAACGACGTCGCCGCCGGCGAGACCTACAGCGGTTACCCGGCCGTCCCCCACGCCCAGTGGCGTCGGGAGGTGGTAGCCCTGCACAAGCTCCCCGAGCTCCTCAAGCAGGTGAAGGAGCTCGAGAAGCAGGTGAAGAGACTGGAGGAGGGAAAATGAGCGAGCGCCAGCCCCCGTTGATGGACGTCAACGCCATCGAGAAGATCCTGCCCCATCGCTACCCCTTCCTCCTGGTGGACCGGGTGCTCTCCTTCGAGCCCATGAAGACCCTGGTGGCGGTGAAGGGGGTGACGGTGAACGAACCCTTCTTCGCCGGCCACTTCCCCGGCCACCCGGTCATGCCGGGGGTGCTCATCCTCGAGGCGCTGGCACAGGCGGCCGCGCTGCTCGCCAAGGCGTCGATGGCGAACGCCCCGGGCGACAAGGTGACCTACCTCATGGCCATCGACAACGCCCGCTTCCGCAAGCCGGTGGTGCCGGGTGACCGCCTCGAGCTCCGCGTCGAGGTGGTGAAGCACAAGGGCGCCGTCTGGAAGGAGAAGGGCGTCGCCTACGTCGACGGCGAGGTGGCGGCGGAGGCCGAGTTCATGGCCATGCTCGTCGACCGCGAGAAGGTGGAGTGAGGCGCCCATGGCCATCCACCCCACCGCCATCGTCTCCGCGGGCGCGGAAATCGACCCGAGCTGCGAGATCGGGCCGTACGCCGTCATCGGCCCCAGGGTGAAGATGGGGCCCCGCAACACCGTGGGGGCGCACGCCGTCCTCGACGGCGACACCACCCTCGGGGCCGAGAACCGCATCTTTCCCCACGCCGCCGTGGGCACCGAGCCGCAGGACCTGAAGTACCGCGGGGAGCGCACCCAGCTGGTGATGGGCGACCGCAACGTGGTGCGCGAGTTCGCCACCGTCCACACCGGCACCGCCCAGGGCGGCGGAGTCACCCGCGTCGGATCGGGCTGCCTCCTCATGGCGACGAGCCACGTCGCCCACGACGTCCACCTGGGCGACCGCTGCATCCTCGCCAACTGCGCCGTTCTGGCCGGACACGTGAAGACCGAGGAGGGGGCCATCTTCGGGGGGCTCTCCGCGGTTCAGCAGTTCACCCGCGTCGGACGGCTCGCCTACGTGGGCGGGTTGAGCGGGGTGAACATGGACGTGGCCCCCTACCTGATGGTGTCCGGGGCGCGCGGCGAGGTGGTGGGGATCAACGTCGTCGGCCTGCAGCGCGCCGGCTACACCGAGGAGCAGGTGGGGCGCATCAAGGAGGCCTACCGGATCGTCTTCCGCGCCAAGCTGCCGCTCGCCGAGGCGGTGGCCCAGCTAAAGGCGGAGATGGGCCAGCACGCCGAGGTGGCCCACTTCGTCCGCTTCCTGGAGTCCGCGGAGCGCGGGCTGCTCCGCTAGGCCGTGGCGACCATCGGCCTCATCGCCGGCGGCGGCCGATTCCCCATCCTCTTCGCCGAGAGCGCCCGCCGCGCCGGCCACCGGGTGGTGGCCGCCGCCCACGTGAACCAGACCGACCCCTCCCTGGAGAAGCTCGTCGACGAGTGCGTCTGGGTGAAGCTCGGCCAGTTCGGGAAGGTGCTGGGGGCGCTCCAGGCGGCCGGGGCCCACGAGGTGGTGATGCTCGGCTCGATCGCCAAGGCGCGCTTCTTCCGCGACGCCTGGCTCGACGGGCTCGGCCTCCAGGTGATGGCGCAGGTGGCGGTGCGCAGCGACGACAACCTCCTGCGCACCATCGCCCGCGGCCTGGAGGAGCGCGGACTGCCGGTCATCGACCCCACCCCCTATCTCCAGGACCGGCTCGCGCCGGAGGGGGTCCTCGGCAAGCACACCCCGAGCGAGGAGGAGTGGGCGGACGCCCGCTACGGCCTCGAGCTCGCGCGCGCCATCGGGCAGCTCGACCTGGGCCAGACGGTGGTGGTGAAGGAGCGCGTGGCCCTGGCCGTCGAGGCGCTCGAGGGCACCGACGCCTGCATCCGGCGCGGCGGGGAGCTCTCCAAGGAGGGCGCGGTGGTGGTGAAGGCGGTGAAGCCCCGCCAGGACCGTCGCTTCGACCTGCCGGCGGTGGGGCCCGACACCGTCGACGCCATGCGCGAGTCCCGCTGCCGGGTGCTCGCGGTCGAGGCGGGCGCCACACTGGTGATGGACCTCGAGGAGATGGTTCGCCGGGCCGACAAGGCCCGCATCGCCCTCGCGGGCGTGCGCTAGATGGTCCCCTGGCTTCGCGAGGCGAAGGGCGCCCTCCTCCTCGAGGTGCTGGTGCAGCCGCGCGCCTCGAGGACGCGGCTCGCGGGCGAGCACGGCGACCGGCTCAAGATCCAGCTCGCCGCCCCTCCGGTGGACGGGGAGGCGAACGCGGCGCTCCTCGACTTCCTCGCCCGGGAGCTCGGCCTGCGCCGCGCCGACCTCTCGATCGAGCGCGGCGAGTCGGGCCGGCGGAAGACGGTGCGGGCGGCGGGGGCGGACGCCTCCCGGGTGCTCGCCTGGGTCGCGAGCGCGCGGGCCGGGTGACGCCGGGGAGCCGACGCTCCCGCGCGGACGAGCTCGCTCGTTCCGTGCAGCTCCCTCGCACGCGCTAGCCCCGGAAGGGTGGGCATGTTATGTACCCCGCCCGATGAGCCCGCCGCCGGCCGAGCCCGAGCACCGTTTCCTGCGCGCCTGCCGTCGCCTCCCCGTGGACCGGGTCCCGGTGTGGATGATGCGGCAGGCGGGCCGCTACCAACCGAGCTACCGCGCCGTCCGCGAGAAGGTGGGCTTCCTCGAGCTCTGCCACTCGCCCGAGCTCATCGCCCAGGTCACCGTGAGCCCCATCGACGAGTTCGGGTTCGACGCGGCCATCCTTTTCTCCGACATCCTCATCCACCTCCCGGCGATGGGGCTCGACCTCTCCTTCGAGAAGGGCGAGAAGGGCAAGGGCGACGGGGGGCCCAAGATCTCGAACCCGGTCCGGACCCGATCGGACGTCGAGGCGCTGCGGGTGCCCGATCCGGCCCGCGACCTCCCCTACGTGGGGGAGGGGGTGCGCGCCATCCGGCGCGCGCTCGCCGGGCGCGTCCCGCTCATCGGCTTCGTCGGCGGCCCGTTCACGGTGGCGAGCTACGCCGTCGAGGGAGGGAGTCAGGGATTCTCCCGCCTGAAGGGAATGCTCTACGCCGACCCCTCCGCCGCCCATGCCCTCTTCGACAAGCTCACCCGCGCCGCGGTGGTGCAGCTCCAGGCCCAGGTGGAGGCGGGGGCAGAGGCGGTCCAGATCTTCGAGAGCTGGCTCGGGGAGCTCGGGCGCGAGGACCTGAAGGAGTTCTCGTTCCCCTACCTGGCGCGCATCGCCGAGGCGGTGCGGCCGCTCGGCGTCCCTGCCATCTTCTTCTCGACCGGGACGAGCACCCACCTCGAGGCCCTGGCGGGCCTCGGGTACCCGGTCCTCTCCATCGACTGGCGCATCCCCATGGAGGAGGCGCGGGCGCGCGCCCCCGGACTCGCCTTCCAGGGCAACCTCGACTCCGCGCTGCTGCTCGCGCCGAAGGAGACGCTCCTCGCCCGGACCCGGGCGCTCCTCGAGGCGGGAACCCGGGCGCCCGGCTACATCTTCAACCTGGGCCACGGCATCACCCCGCCCACGCCGCCGGCGAACGTGAGGGCGGTGGTCGAGGCGGTGCACGCCTTCGAGCCCCGCGGAGCCTAGAGCCGTGATCGCCATCCCCTCACTGGAACTCATCCGGAAGTACGACCGCCCCGGCCCGCGCTACACGAGCTACCCCACCGCCCCGGAGTGGTCGGAGTCCTTCGGACCTGCCCAGTTCGCGGAGAGCCTGGAGCGGGCGGACGCCCAGACCGGCCCCCTCTCCGTCTACGTGCACCTCCCGTTCTGCCGGGAGATGTGCCGGTTCTGCGGCTGCAACGTGGTCGCCACCCACGACCGCACCCGGGCCGACGAGTACCTCGACGTGCTCGAGAGGGAGGTGGCGCTCGTGGCCGCGCGCCTGCCCCACCGGCGCACCGCCACCCAGCTGCACTGGGGCGGCGGCACCCCCACCTTCCTCGACGAGAAGCAGCTCACCCGCTGCCATTCCATCCTCGCTCGCGAGTTCAACTTCGCGAAGGACGCCGAGCTCGCCATCGAGATCGACCCGGCCATCACCACCCGCTCCCAGATCGAGCGGCTCTCGGAGCTCGGCTTCAACCGCATCTCCATGGGGGTGCAGGACTTCGACGCCCGGGTGCAGGAGACGGTGGGGCGCATCCAGGGCGAGAAGGAGACCGCCGACCTGGTGCAGGCGGCGCGCGACCACGGCTTCCGGGGCGTGAACCTCGACCTCATCTACGGCCTCCCCTACCAGACGCAGGACACCTGGCGGCGCACCCTCGACAAGATCCTCCGCATCCACCCGGACCGCATGGCGGTGTTCGGATTCGCCTGGGTCCCCTGGGCGAAGCCGCACCAGCGGCTCCTGCCCGAGTCGGCGCTGCCGAAGACGGCCGAGCGGGTGGAGCTCTTCCTGGCCGCGGTCGAGACCTTCACCCGCGCGGGTTACCGCCTCATCGGCCTCGACCACTTCGCCCTCGAGTCGGACGAGCTCGCCCGCGCCCAGGACGAGGGCGTCCTCACCCGGAACTTCCAGGGCTACACCGTGCGCCCCGCCGACGACACGGTGGCGCTCGGCATGACCTCCATCTCGGACATCGGCGGGGCCTACGCCCAGAACGCCCACCGCCTGAAGGAATGGGCCGAGCTCGTGAACTCGGGCACCATCCCGGTGTCGAAGGGCATTCGGGTCACCGAGGACGACGTGCTGCGCCGATTCGTCATCAACCGGGTGATGTGCCTCTTGCGGCTCGACCTCTCCGAGGTGGAGCGGCGCTTCGGGACGCAGGCGCGCCAGGCCATCGAGGCCTCGATGAAGCCCGGCCTGCCGGAGCTCGTGGCGGACGAGCTCGTCTCCTTCGACGGAGAGGTGCTGCGCGTCACCCCGGTCGGCCAGCTCCTGGTGCGCAACGTGGCCATGATGTTCGACGCCTACCTGCCGAAGCGCAGCGGGGAGGCGCGGCAGACGTTCTCGCGCACCGTGTAGGGGGCGTTCCCCGGCGGGCGGGAAGGGGGAGGGGATGAAGACGGCCGTCTTCCTCATGAACCTCGGCGGTCCGCGGAACCTGGCCGAGGTCGAACCCTACCTCTACGAGCTCTTCTCCGATCCGCTGGTCGTCACCGCCCCCCTCGGGCCGCTGCGACCGCTCTTCGCCAGGCTGGTGAGCCACTTCCGCGCGCCCTCCTCGGCGGAGAAGTACGCCCTCATCGGCGGACGCTCCCCGCTCGTCGAGGGCACCGAGGCGCAGGCGCGGGCGCTCGCCTCGGCCCTGGGACCGGACTTCACCGTGCACCTGGCCATGCGCTGCGGCCACCCCAACACCGAGGAGGCGGTCCGGGAGGCGCTCGCCGCCGGCGCGGAGCAGGCGGTCTCGCTGCCCCTCTACCCGCAGTTCGCGAACGCCACCACCACCAGCTCGCTCCGCGAGATGCGCCGAGTCTGGCCGCAGGACCGGCCGCTCTTCGAGGTGTGCAGCTACCCCGATCACCCCGGCTGGCTCGACGCCGCCGCGGCCGCGCTCCGGGAGGCGATCGCGCGGGTCGGGCCGGAGAACCGGGATCGGCTCCTGGTGGTCTTCAGCGCCCACGGGCTCCCCATGAGCCAGGTGGCGAAGGGCGACCCCTACCCGCGCGAGATCGAGGCGAGCGCGCGCGGCATCGCCGAGCGCGCCGGGGTGAAGGAGTGGCAGGTCACCTACCAGAGCCGCGTCGGGCCGGCGAGGTGGCTCGGCCCGGACACGACGAAGTGGCTCGAGGCGAACGCGCGCGGCCGCGCCGTTGTCACCCACCCCATCGCCTTCGTGTGCGAGCACCTCGAGACCCTCTACGACATGGACATCTTGGCGGCGGCGGGAGCCAAGGAGGGCGGAGCGCTCGAGTACCACCGCGCCGCCGCGGTGGGCTCGCGCCCGGAGTTCATCGGGGCCCTCGTGGACCTGGTCCGAAAGGCGCTCTCGGCGCGCGTGCCCGCCCCCCGGGAGACCTAGCTCTCGGGGGCCGGGGCCCCCCCGAGCCTCTCCAGCGCCCGTCGGGCGAGCGCGCTTCCCGGCGCCGCCCGCGCAGCCGCCTCGGCGTGGCGACGGGCCTCCGCCGGGTTGCCGCTCGCCGCCTCGACGAGAGAGAGGACCACCTGGGCGCGCACGCACGCCGGGTCGAGGGCGAGGGCCCGGCGCGCGTGGCGGGCCGCGGCGCCGACCCGCTCCGCCACGGGGGAGGAGGGGTCGACGAGGGTGGCGAAGGCGAGGAGCGCCGCGTACTCCGGCTCGCGCGGGCCGAGCTCGGTCGCCTGGCGGAGCTCCCGCACCGCCTCCCCGGCCCGGCGCAGCCGGAGCGCCCGCTCGCCCCGCTTCAGGGCCACCTCGGCCTCCGGAAGCACGTCCGCGTGCCGCCTCCCGGTCTCGGCGGCCACCCGGGAGAGGAGGAAGCCCAGGTAGGTCCGACGCCGCTCCTCGTTCGAGAGCACGCGGTAGGCGGCGTGGAGCTTGTCCTGGACCTGCAGGAGCAGGTCCTCGAGCGGCCCGACGTCGAACTCGGCGTAGCCGCCGGGGTGGAGCCGGGCCGCGGCCTCGTGGTAGGCGCGTTCCACCTCCTCGGTGTCGGCGGCGATGTCCACTCCGAGCGCTCGGAAGTAGGACCCGGGGAGGACCCGGAGCGCGATCTGCCGGAGCTCCTCGGCGCGCACCTCCGGCAAGGGCCTGCGCTCGGGAGGCCGGGCCGTCTCGGGGGAGGGGAGGAGCGGCCCCTCGACCGCCCGGGGTTGGAAGGCGATCGCCCCCACCCGCTCCAGGAACCACAGGAGCGGGAGGGCGTCGCCGAGCTCGGCGCGGCGGCTCTCGAGCAGCGCCCGGGTGGTCGAGCGGCCGTCGAGGCCGAGCGCCAGGCGCAGGTCGGCGCTGCCGAGCGCCATCTCCGGGACGAGCCGCGGGAAGTCGGCGGTCCGGGTGGGGTAGGCCTCGAGAGCGGCGCGCAGGTCGACCGCGAAGTGGCGGGCCGGCAGCGCCGCCCGCACCCCGTCGAGCACCGGGGCGAGGGCCGGGGCCAAGACCGCCGCCACCTCCCCCTCGAACTCCGACCCGGGGTGGAAGGCGAAGCGGCCGTGCCGCTCCCCCGCGAGGAGCGAGACCATGGCGCACAGGTGGGCGCGCAGGGCGGCCGACAGCGGCTGGCCGGGCTCGAGCGCCCCCGCCGCCACCAGCGCCGCGCTCTCCGAGAGGTCGCCGGATGCGAGCACGTCGCGGGCGGAGCGGTACTGGGACTCGGAGAGGTTCCCGCTCGCGACGAGCCAGGGCCCGAGGCGATCGGCGCGGGCGTCGCTCTCGAAGGCCACCGGGCCGCCCCGCAGCAGGAAGAGGCGCCGGGTGGCCCGAGGCCCGCGGATCTCCAGGATCCCGTCGGCGCCGCCGCGCCAGAGGCGGAGGAGCGCCGAGGCGATCCCTCCGGGGCGGACCTCGCCCTCTTCCGCGGGGCGGCGCTCGAGGATGCGCCGCGTCTTCGTCCCGAGGCGCGGGGGCCTCTCGGCCAGCGCCTCGCGGAGGCGCTCCAGGAGCTCCGGGCCGCTCGGGTCGGCCACGTAGGCGCTCGCCCCGGGGTCGAGCGCGCGCTCCCGGCCGAGGGCCCGCCCCAGGTGCGCCTTGTCCGTGACCAGGAGGGGAAGGCCCGGATCGAGCTTCCGCATCCGGGCCGCGAGCTCGCGGCCCCGCGCGCCCAGGTCGCCCGCGAGGACGACCGCGTCCGGCCCCAGGGCGGGGAGGGCCTCCCACGGGGCGGCGGGCTCGAGCGCCGAGACGGCAAACCCCTCGGCCGAGAGCCTCCTCTCGATGTGCTCTCGGGTCGGGGTGTGACCCTCGACGACCAGGATGCGTTTCAAGCGGGGAGATTGTACGTTGTCCGGGTGACCGAGGCGCGCGGTCGGGCCGTCGAGGCGATGGGGCTGGGGGGCGGGCCCCCGCGGCCCGCCCCGGCCGCGATCCCCCTCGTCCCCGTCCCCGGGAGCGAGGGGAGGGCGGGGGGCGACCTCCTCTCGCCCCGGAACCGGCCGCTCCTCGAGGAGCTCGCCCGCGGCCGCCTGCTCGTCGCCTTTGACTACGACGGAGTGCTCGCCCCGCTCGCCCGGACTCCGGACGGGGCCCGGATGCGCCCCGGCACCCGGCGTCTGCTGCGCCGGGTCTCGCTCCGCTACCCGGTGGCGGTGGTCTCGGGGCGCGCCTACCGCGACCTGAAGGGCTTCGTGGGGGAGGCCGCGCCGGTGCTGGTCGGGAACCACGGCTTCGAGCTGGGCCGGGAGGTGAAGGTGCCGAAGGCGGTGCTCGAGCGCGTGCAGGGATGGCGGCGCGAGCTCGCCCCGCGGCTCGCCCGGATCCCGGGCGCCTACGTCGAGGACAAGCGCTCCACCCTCTCGGTGCACTACGGCCTCTCGCCCCGCCCCGCCCTGGCGGGGGCGGCGGTAGTCGCCGCCACGCAGGCCCTCCACGGCGCGCGCCTCGTCCCGGGGAAGAAGGTGGTGAACGTCCTCCCGGCCCACTTCCCCACCAAGGGCGATGCGGTGCGCGTGCTCTTGGCACGGGGCGGCCTCGAGACGGCCCTCTACCTCGGCGACGACGTGACCGACGAGGACGTGTTCGCGCTCGGCGAGCCGGCGGTGGTCGGGGTGAGGGTGGGGCCGGGGAGGACCCTCGCCGCCCACCGGCTCCGCAGCCAGGCGGAGGTGGACGGGTTCCTCGAGATCCTGGTGGCGCTGCGCCGGCCCGCGAGGGCCGCGCCGGCCCGCCGGAGGAGGGTGCGGACGTGAAGCTGCTCGTGGTGAGGCACGCCCTGGCGGGCGACCGGGAGGAGTGGGCGAGGCAGGGGAAGGACGACCGCAAGCGCCCCCTCACCGCCGAGGGGCGGAGGAAGATGCGCGAGGCGGCCCGCGGGCTGGCCGCGCTGTCGGAGGCCCCGGAGGTGCTCGCCACGAGCCCGCTCGTGCGCGCGCGAGACACCGCCGCCATCCTGGCCCGCGCCTTCCGGGTGGAAGAGGTGGAGGAACTCTCGGCCCTCTCCCCGCAGGAGCCGCCGCAGGCGCTCCTCGCCTGGCTGCGGGCCCGGGCCCGGGACGAGCTGGCGGCGGTGGTGGGGCACGAGCCCCACCTCGGGATGCTGGTGAGCTGGCTCCTCTCCGGGCGCCCGCGATCCTTCCTGGAGCTGAAGAAGGGAGGGGCCTGCCTCCTCGACCTCGGGGCCCGCCCCGGGCCGGGGCGGGCGAGCCTCCTCTGGCTCCTGCCGCCCTCGGCACTCCGGCTCCTCGGGCGGTGACCGCCGGACCGCGTCCGCGGTATGAGGGAGCCGTGGCCCGCCCCCTGCCGCCCTCTCCCGGGCTCTTCGACAAGGTCGAGCCCCGCGTCCTCACCGTCGGCGAGCTCACCCTGCAGATCAAGGCGGCGCTCGAGCCGGCCTTCCGCGACGTCTGGGTCGCGGGCGAGGTGGCCAACCTGCGGCGCCAGGCGAGCGGGCACGTCTACTTCACCCTGAAGGACCGGGAGGCGACCCTCGACGCCGCCCTTTGGGCCTCGCAGGTCCGCCGGGTCCGCTTCGCGCTCGCCGAGGGCATGGAGGTGGTGGCGCGCGGGCGGGTGGAGATCTGGCCGCCCCGGGGGCGGTACCAGCTCGTGGTGCAGGAGCTCGAGCCGCGCGGAGCGGGCGCCCGTGCGCTCGCGCTCCAGCAGCTGAAGGAGCGGCTCGCCGAGGAGGGGCTCCTCGCGCCCGAGCGCAAGAGGAGCCTGCCCTTCCTGCCCGCGCGGGTGGGGGTGGCGACGAGCCCCACCGGCGCCGCTCTCCAGGACTTCCTGCGCGTGCTCCACGCCCGCTTCCCCGGGACCCGGGTCCTCGTCTCCCCCTGCCGCGTCCAGGGCGAGGGAGCGGCCGCCACCGTCATCTCTGCGCTCCGCCTCCTGTGGGACTTCGGGGTCGACGTGGCGGTGATCACCCGCGGCGGCGGATCGGCCGAGGACCTGTGGGAGTTCAACGACGAGCGGCTCGCCCGCGCCATCGCCCGGAGCCCGGTGCCGGTGGTGAGCGCGGTCGGGCACGAGGTGGACGTCACCGTCGCCGACCTGGTCGCCGACTCGCGGGCGGCGACGCCCACCCACGCCGCCCAGCTGGTGGTGCCGGTGAGAGACGACCTCGTCGCCGGGCTCGCCGGCTTGAAGGGGAGGCTCCGGCGCGCCGAGGCCGAGGCGCTCGGCAGGCGGCGCCGGGAGCTCCGCGCGCTCCGCGCCGAGATGGGCGATCCGCGCCGCGTCCTCTCGGACGAGCGGCGCCGGCTCGACGCCCTCTTTCACCGAGCGGCGGCGGTGGCGCGCGAGGGATGCCGGCGCGGCCGCTCGCGCCTCGCCGCGGCGGGCGAGGCGCTCCGGAAGGCGGAGCCGCGGGCGCACCTGCGCGAGTTGCGGGAACGGGTCGCCCTGGGCCTGCGCCGGCTCGAGGGCTTCAGCGCCGCCACCTTCCGGCGCGAATCCCTGCGCCTGGAGCGGCTCGCTTCCCGCCTCGAGCCCGCCAACGTCGCGAAGATCCTCTCGCGCGGGTTCGCGCTCGTCCTCAGGGAGGGGCGCCTCGTCCGCCGCAGCCGCGAGGTGGCGGTGGGGGAGAGGCTCCGGCTGGTGCTCGGGGAGGGCTGGCTCGAGGCCCGAGCCGAGGCGGTGGAGGAGGGGCAGGATCCGCTGCCCGGCCGCGGCGGGAAGGGGAACTGAGCCGCCGCTCCCTCCCCCGGGGCGCGGCGTCGGCGGGCACGAGGCGTTGACCCGGGGGTCGGCGGTTGCTAGGTAGGACTTTTTGAGGTGCGCGCTTGAGCCGAAGCGATCGATCCGAGCAGAAGGGCGCGGCCAGGGCGACGGCCGAGGCGGCGCCCGAGCCCTACGACCGGCTCGTGGTCCGGCTCGAGAAGGTGGTGGAGGAACTCGAGGGGGGCGAGCTCACGCTCGAGCAGTCGATCGAGAAGTTCTCCGAGGGAGTCCGCCTGGCGCGGGAGGCTGGGAAGAAGCTCGACGAGGCGGAGCGCCGGGTGGACATGCTCCTTCGCGCCGAGGACGGCTCCGTCGAGGCCGAGCCGCTTGCCGAGGATGGCCCCGAGGGCCCTCGATGAACGAGCCCAAGAAGCCGAAGGTGACCATCGTCGACGACGACCGGGACACCCGGGAGATGCTCACCCTGGCCCTGGAGCTCGAGGGCTTCGAGGTCTCCCAGGCGGCGAACGGCCTGCGGCTCATCTCGGCCATGCACGTGGACCGGCCCGACGTCATCCTCCTCGACGTGATGATGAGCTGGATCGACGGGTTCGAGCTGTGCCGGGCCATCAAGAAGAACCCGACCTTCGGGGACATTCCGGTGATCTTCATCTCCGCGCGCAAGAGCCCGGAGGACGAGCGGACCGGACTCGAGGCGGGCGCCCTCGACTACTTCACGAAGCCGCTCGACGTGGACCGGCTCATCGCCCGCATCCGTCAGATCCTGGCCTCGCGGCAGACCCGCGAGCCGGCGCCGAGCAGCCCCTAGGACGCCGGGGGCCGTGTTCCTCCAGGCGTGGTAGAAGCGTGCCGCGTGTCCGAGAGCTATCCACTCGAGGCCTATCTGAAGGGCGTCGCCGACCTCGTCGCGGACGAGCTGCGCCTCGTCGCCGGGGAGGGAGGGCGGGGCGGCCCGGAGCGGCTCTGGCAGGCCGTCGGCTACGCCCTCCTCGGGGGCGGCAAGCGGCTGCGACCCGCGCTCGCGCTCGCGACCGCGGAGGCCTTCGGGGCCGAAGCCGGGAGGGGGACGCTCCCGCTCCGCTTCGGCGTGGCGCTCGAGATGGTCCACACCTACTCGCTCGTGCACGACGACCTGCCCTGCATGGACGACGACGACCTCCGTCGCGGGCGCCCCACCGTGCACCGGGCGTTCGACGAGGCCACCGCGGTCCTGGCCGGGGACGCGCTCCAGTCGCTCGCGTTCGAGCACCTGCTCGCGGCCCCGGAGCCGCGCGCGGCCGAGCTGGCGCGGCTCCTCGCCTCGGGGGCGACGCGCATGGTGGAGGGGCAGTCGCTCGACCTCTTGGCGGAGCAGGTCCCGCCCGGGCTCGACGGGGTGCTCGACCTGCAGCGGCGCAAGACCGGGGCCCTGCTCGCCGCCGCCGTGACCGGGGGCGCCATCGCCGCCACCGGCTCCGACCAGGGACTCGGGGCGGCCGGGCTCAAGCTCGGCCAGGCCTTCCAGATCGCGGACGACCTGCTCGATCTCACCGCCAGCACCGCCGACCTGGGGAAGCGCGCCGGCAAGGACGCCGCCGCCGGGAAGGCCACGCTGCCGGCTCTCCTCGGCGCGGAGGAAGCGCGCCGGCGGGCCGATCGCTACTGTGAGGAGGCGCTCGAGGCCTTTCACGGCCTGGGCGCGAGGGCGGGGGCGCTGCGCGCGCTCGCCCGCTACGTCGTCGCGCGGAGGAAGTGACCCATGGCGAGACTGCTCGACAGCATCGACTCCCCTGCCGACCTGAAGCGTCTGGCGCTCGACGACCTCCCCCGCCTCTGCCAGGAGATCCGCGAGGAGATCATCGCCACCTGTGCCAAGAACGGCGGGCACCTGGGCGCCTCGCTGGGCGCGGTCGAGATCAACGTGGCGCTTCACTACACCTTCGACTCGCCCACCGACCGGCTGGTGTGGGACGTCGGCCACCAGGCCTACGCCCACAAGCTCCTCACCGGGCGCCGGGAGCGCTTCCGCTCCATCCGCACCACCGGCGGGCTGGCCGGTTTCCCCGAGCGCCACGAGTCGGAGCACGACGCCTTCGGGGTGGGGCACGCCTCCACGGCGGTGAGCGCCGGGCTCGGCATGGTGGAGGGCAAGCGCCACCTCGCCACCAAGGGGCGGGTGGTGGCGGTGGTCGGCGACGGCGCGCTCACCGGCGGGGTGGCCTTCGAGGGGCTGAACCAGGCCGGCTACCTGGGGCGCAACTTCCTCGTGGTCCTGAACGACAACGAGATGTCGATCTCGCCCAACGTGGGCGCGCTCTCGGAATGGTTCTCGAAGAAGTTCGCCTCGCGCACCTACAACCGCTGGCGCCGGACGGTGAAGGACTTCCTCAAGCAGATGCCGCGCGGGCAGGAGGCCATCGACCTGGTGCGCCACGGCATCAACGCCACCAAGGCGCTCATCACCCCCGGCATCCTCTTCGAGGGCATGGGCTTCCAGTACGTCGGCCCGGTGGACGGGCACGACGTGAAGGAGCTCGTGGCGACCTTCGCCAAGCTCCGGGAGATCGACGGCCCCATCCTGGTGCACGCCATCACCACCAAGGGGAAGGGCTACCACCCGGCGGAGTCGGACATGGCCACCCGGGGGCACGGGCTCTCCTTCTTCGACGTGGCCACCGGCAAGCCCATCCCCAAGAAGGCGGCGCCCAAGGCCTACACCGACCTCTTCGCCGAGGCGCTCTGCGAGCAGATGGAGCGGGACAAGCGGGTGGTGGCGATCACCGCCGCCATGCTCGAGGGCACCGGTCTCATCAAGTGCCAGCAGCTCTTCCCCGACCGCACCTACGACGTGGGCATCGCCGAGCAGCACGCGGTCACCTTCGCCGCCGGCCTCGCCTGCGAGGGGATCCGGCCGGTGGTGGCCATCTACTCCACCTTCCTGCAGCGGGCCTACGACCAGATCATCCACGACGTGGCCCTGCAGAAGCTGCCGGTGACCTTCGCGCTCGACCGCGGCGGGCTGGTGGGTGCCGACGGCAAGACGCACCAGGGGGCCTTCGACCTCTCCTACCTGCGCTGCGTCCCCAACCTGGTCGTCATGGCGCCGGCGGACGAGAACGAGCTGCGCCGGGCGCTCGCCACCGCCCTCCAGCACGACGGTCCGGCGGCCTTCCGCTTCCCCCGCGGCGCCTCGATGGGCCTGCCGCTCGAGCCCTCGCCCCAGCCGCTCGAGCTGGGCAGGGCGCGCATCCTGCGCAAGCCCTCGCCGCGCGCGGACGTGCTCATCGCCGCCGCCGGCCCCCCGGTGCACGCCGCGGTGGCGGCCGCGGAGGCGCTCGCCCGCGAAGGCGTGGAGGCCGCCGTGGTCGACGCCCGCTTCGTGAAGCCCATCGACGAGGAGACCCTGTGCGCGCTCGCGGAGAAGGCGCGGTGCGTGGTCACGGTGGAGGAGAACGCGCTCGCCGGCGGCTTCGGGTCCGCCTGCCTAGAGGCCTTCGAGCGCCGCGGCCTCTTCGCGAAGGGGCTGCGGGTGAGGCGGCTCGGCCTCCCCGACGCCTTCGTCACCCACGGCGACGCCGCCCAGCAGCGCGCGGAGATCGGCATCGACGCCGCCGGCATCGCCCGGGCGGCGCGGGAGCTCGCCGGTGCCCGGGAGGGCGGAGAGCGGGGCGTCGCCTAGGGCGTCCCGCCTCGGGTCCTGCGGCCGAACGTGGCGAAGGGGCGAAAGCGCGTCGACCTGCTGCTGGTGGAGCTCGGCCTCGCCGAGTCGCGAGCCAAGGCCCAGGCGCTGGTGATGGCGGGCGCGGTGGTGGCCGGCGAGGCCCGGGTGGAGAAGGCGGGGCAGCTCGTCGACCCGGCGGTGCCGCTCCGCCTCAAGGAGGGCGCCCTGCCCGGGCGCTACGTCTCCCGGGGCGCGGAGAAGCTCCTCCGGGCGCTCGAGGTCTTCCCGGTCGACCCCGGGGGGAAGGTGTGCGCGGACCTGGGCGCGTCCACCGGCGGCTTCACCGACCTGCTTCTGGAGCGCGGGGCGGCGCGCGTCTACGCCGTCGACGTGGGCTACGGCCAGCTCCACCCCCGATTGCGGGCGGACCCGCGGGTGGTGGTGCGGGAGCGGGAGAACGCCCGCGCCCTCACCGCCGAGGCGCTCGGGGAGCGGGTGAGCCTCGTCGTCGCCGACCTCTCCTTCATCTCGCTCCGGCTCGTGCTGCCGGCGGTGAAGCGGCTCCTCGTCCCCGGGGGGCAGGCGGTGCTCCTGGTGAAGCCCCAGTTCGAGGTGGGGAAGGGCGAGGTGGGCAAGGGAGGGGTGGTGCGAGACGACGGGAAGCGGCGCGAGGCGCTCGCCGCGGTGGAGTCGGCCGCCCGGGCCCTCGGCTTCGAGGTGGTGGGCCACACCGAATCGCCCATCCCCGGGCCGGCCGGGAACCGCGAGTGGCTCCTCGCCCTCCTTCTCCCCCGGGCGGAGGGTACGCCCACGCGGCTTGACTAGTCCGCCACGGTAGGTTACGAACTCGCCTACATTTTCGCCCCCGGGAGACCGGGACAACGAAAGTGGGCCGCAGCGCCCACTTTTTGTTTTTTTCGGGGTCATGACCGGCATCGTCCAGGAATCCGTCGCCGAGCAGGCCCGCAGGCTCCTCGAGCCGGTGCTGGCCCGAGACGGCTACGAGCTCATCGAGGTGGAGTGGCTGCGGGAGGGCGGGGGCTGGACGCTCCGGCTCTACATCGACCGGGAAGGTGGCGTGGGGATCGACGACTGCCAGGCGGTGTCGCGGACGGTGGAGCCCATCCTCGACGTCGAGGACCTCATCGAGCCGAGCTACAGCCTGGAGGTGAGCTCGCCCGGCGCCGAGCGGCCGCTGCGCCGGCCGTCGGACTTCGAGCGCTTCGCCGGGCAGCGCGTGAAGGTGCGCGGCTTCGGCCCCCTGGAGTCGGCCGCCGGCCTGCCGGCCCGCAAGCAGTGGTCCGGGACCCTGCGGGGGATCCGGGAGGGAGAGGTGGAGGTGGAGGTCGACGGGCGGCTCCACCGCATCCCGCTCGAGAAGGTCGCCAAGGCGCACCTCGAGTACGACTTCGAAGCCGACCTGAGGAGGAAGGAGTAGCCATGCAGCCGAACGTGAACCTGAACCTGATCCTGGACCAGGTGGCCAAGGACAAGGGGATCGAGCGCGCCACGCTCATCGCCATCCTGGAGGACGCCATCGCCACGGCGGCGAAGAAGCACTTCGGCATGGAGCGCAACCTGAAGTCGCACTTCGACGAGGAGAAGGGCCAGGTGGACCTCTTCCAGGTGCTCACCATCGTGGCCAACCCGGTGGACGAGACCCCGCTCCCCGACCCGGTGAACATGATCCCGGTGTCCATCGCCCACGACAAGGGCATCGAGGTCGACCCCGGCGACGAGCTCGACTTCCCCATCTACTACCGCCCGGAGGACGAGGCCGAGGCGCGCGCCCAGGACGACCAGTGGGGCGACCTCCTCAAGCTCAAGACCTACCGGCGCAGCTTCGGCCGCATCGCCGCCCAGACCGCGAAGCAGGTGATGATCCAGGGCACCCGCAACGCCGAGCGCGAGAACGTCTACAACGAGTACAAGGACCGCAAGGGCGAGGTCATCACCGGCATCGTCCGCCGCTTCGAGCGCGGCAACGTCATCGTCGACCTGGGGCGCGCCGAGGCGGTGTTGCCGGTGCGCGAGCAGGTCCCGCGCGAGAGCTACCGGGCCGGCGACCGCATCCAGGCCTACGTGCTCGACGTGCTGCGCGAGTCGAAGGGACCGCAGATCATCCTCTCGCGCGCCTCGGTGGAGCTCTTGAAGAAGCTCTTCGAGATGGAGGTGCCGGAGATCGCCGAGGGGGTGGTGGTGATCGAGGCCGCCGCCCGCGAGCCCGGCGGCCGGGCCAAGATCGCCGTCTCCTCCCGCGACCAGGACGTGGACCCGGTGGGCGCCTGCGTGGGCATGAAGGGCAGCCGCGTTCAGGCGGTGGTGCAGGAGCTCCGCGGAGAGAAGATCGACATCGTCCCCTGGCACGAGGACCCGGCCCGCTTCGTCTGCAACGGGCTCGCCCCCGCCGAGGTGTCGCGCGTGCTGCTCGACGACCAGAACCGCGCCATGGAGATCATCGTGCCCGACGACCAGCTCTCGCTGGCGATCGGGCGCCGGGGCCAGAACGTCCGCCTCGCGTCCCAGCTCACCGGCTGGAAGCTCGACATCAACAGCGAGTCGCGGGTGAAGGAGATGCGCGAGTTCGCGACCAAGAGCTTCAACGCCATCGCGGTGCCGGAGCCGACGCAGGAGATGCTCTACGCCCACGGCTTCCGGAAGGCGCAGGACATCGCCACCGCCTCGCCGGAGATGCTGACGCAGTTCCCGGGCTTCACCGTCGACATGATCGCCGAGCTCCAGCGGAAGGCGCGCGAGCAGGCGGTGGTGGACGCCGAGGAGGAGATCCGGCTCGAGCAGGAGCGGGAGGCGGCGCGCATCGCCGAGGCGCGGCGCCACCCCGACGACCTGACCCAGGAGGAGCGCATGGCCCGGGTGCGGGGCGTGGGGGAGAAGACCATCGAGCAACTGAAGGCGGCCGGCTACGGGACGGTGGAGGCGATCAACGCCGAGGCGGACGTGATGAAGCTGGCCGAGTCCACCGACCTGGGGATCAAGAAGGCCCGCCAGATCAAGCACGCGGTGGGGGTGTACCTGGAGGAGGAGAAGCGGCTGCGCGAGGAGCTCGACGCGGAGAAGGGGCGCGGCGCGGCCGGCTCTCCGGTGTAGGCGCGCGGCGCGGGATGGAGAGGCGAGAGCCATGGCAGAAGCGAGCGCGGCGAAGGCCCGGGCGGCGGGCGGCGGGGGGCGGCCCTCGGAGCGCACCTGCGTCGGCTGCGGCGCCCGGGCGGCGCCGGAGGACCTGCTCCGGCTCCGCCTCGTCGAGGGGCGCGTGACCTTCGATCGCGAACGGACCGGCGGGCGCGGCGCCTGGCTCCACGCCGACCCGGCCTGCCTCTCTCGCGCGGTGAGGCGCAAGGGTTTCGCGCGGGCCTTTCGCGGCGCGGTGTCGGTGGACGAGGAGCTCCTCCGGCGGCAGTTGACGGGCAATGCCGGCAAGGATTAGGAGACTGGTTCCATGTCGAAGAAGCGGGTGCACGAGCTGGGCAAGCAGCTCAAGGAGGCGGGGATCGAGCTCTCGAACCAAGAGCTCGTCGAGAAGCTCCACGCCCTGGGTTACGACGTGAAGAGTCACTCCTCGTCTCTCGAGGACGACCAGGCCGTGACGGCGTTCGAGAAGATCGTCGGCGAGCGCAAGCCCAAGCCCGCGGCGCCGAAGCCCGCCGGCCCCGGCTTCGTGGTGCGCAAGCGCGCGCACGCCGAGGTGGCTGCGCCCCCTTCGGCGACCCCCGCGTCCCCGCCGGCCTTCGTCCCGGCCCCTGCGCCCGAGGTGGTCGCGCACGCCGAGGCCGCTCCGGTGGCGGAAGCGGTGGCCGAGGTCGAGGCCATGCCCGCCGCCGCGGAGGTGGCACCGAGGGCTCCCGAGGCCCGGCCGGTGGCCCCAGAGCCCGCCGCCCCGGTCCCGCCGGCGGCGCCGCCCGCGCCCGCCGCTCGCCCCGCCCACCCGCCCGTCCCCATGGCCGCCGCCCCCGCGCAGCCGGCGCGGCCATCCACGCTCCGTCCCACGTCCACCCAGGCGGTCGTCATCTCGCGCCCGACGAGCCCGGTGCGGCGGGTCACGCCCCCCTCGAGCACGCGCAGCCAGTACCCGGCGGCCCCCGGCCCCCGCGCGCTCGGCGAGGTGCGCGAGCTCAAGGTGGTCCCGGGGATGCTCGGCCGCGAGCGCGAGTTCATCGACGTCAGCAAGGACAAGAAGCGGCGCGGGAGCGGACGCCCCGGCGGGGAGGGCGACAAGTCGGCGACCCCCAAGGATCTGTTGCAGTCGGCCATCGCCGACCGATCCTTCGTTCCGGTGCGGGGCAAGAAGAAGAAGCCCACCAAGAAGGGGCAGAAGACCCAGGTGACGGAGCGCGCCGAACACAAGAAGGTGATCCGGGTGGAGGAGGCCATCAGCGTCTCCGACCTCTCCCAGGCGATGGGGATCAAGGCCTCCGACATCATCCGCAAGCTGATGCAGGCCGGGACCATGGCCACCATCAACCAGCTGGTGGACGCCGACACCGCCGCCTTCCTCGCCACCGATTTCGGCTTCACCGTCGAGAAGAAGGGCTTCGAGGTGGAGGAGTACATCCCCGAGGTGGAGGAGGACGCGTCGAAGCAGCAGACGCGCCCGCCGGTGGTGACGGTGATGGGCCACGTCGACCACGGCAAGACCTCGCTCCTCGACGCCATCCGCAAGGCGGACGTGGCCGGAGGAGAGGCCGGGGGCATCACCCAGCACATCGGCGCCTACTCGGTCCAGACCGCCCACGGGCCCATCACCTTCCTCGACACCCCGGGCCACGAGGCCTTCACCGCCATGCGCCAGCGCGGTGCGCAGGTCACCGACCTCGTCGTCCTGGTGGTGGCGGCCGACGACGGCGTGATGCCCCAAACGGTGGAGGCCATCAAGCACGCCAAGGCGGCCGGGGTGACCATCCTCGTCGCCATCAACAAGATCGACAAGCCGGGCGCCTCGCCCGAGCGGGTGATGCAGCAGCTGACGGAGTACGAGCTCGTGCCCGAGCAGTGGGGCGGCACCACCATCATGATGCCGGTCTCGGCTCGCACCAAGGACGGGCTCCCCGAGCTGCTCGAGTACATCGCCCTCCAGGCCGAGGTGCTCGACCTCAAAGCCAACCCGGAGAAGTCGGCCACCGGCGTGATCGTCGAGGCCAAGCTGGAGAAGGGTCGCGGCCCGGTGGCCACCGTGCTGGTGCAGGACGGGACCCTGCGCGTCGGCGACGCCATGGTGACCGGCAGCCACCACGGCAAGGTGCGCGCCATGATGAACGAGCGCGGCGAGCAGGTGAAGGAGGTGCTGGCGGGCTACCCGGTGGAGGTGCTGGGGCTCTCGGGCGTGCCCACCGCCGGCGACGAGTTCAACGTGGTGAGCGACGAGAAGGCGGCCAAGGAGGTCGCCGAGCACCGGGCCGAGAAGGCGCGGCAGAAGGAGCTCTCGTCGGTCAAGAAGGCCACCCTCGAGGACCTGTTCGCCAAGGCCAAGTCGGGCGGAGCCAAGGAACTGAACGTCGTCGTCAAGGCGGACGTGCAGGGCTCGGCCGAGGCCGTCTCCCAGGCGCTCGAGAAGCTCGGGACCCGCAAGGTGAAGGTGAGCGTCCTCGACAGCGGAGTGGGAGCGGTCACCGAGTCGGACGTGCTCACCGCCGCGGCCGGCAAGGCCATCATCGTGGGCTTCCACACCAAGCCCGAGACCAAGGTCGACCAGATCGCCAGCCAGCAGGGAGTGAAGATCCTGCTCTTCGACATCATCTACGAGGCGGCCGACAGCGTCCGCAACGAGATGGTCAACCTGCTCGACCCCATCATCAAGGAGAAGGCGCTCGGCAAGGCGGAGGTGCGGGCGGTCTTCAACATCCCGCGCTCGGGCGTCATCGCCGGGTGCGCCGTCACCGAAGGGGTGGTGAAGCGCACCGGCCACGTGCGGGTGCTGCGCGAGCGCAAGGTCGTGTTCGCCGGCAAGATCGGTTCCCTCAAGCGGGTGAAGGACGACGTCAAGGAGGTCCAGGCCGGCTTCGAGTGCGGCATCGGCGTCGAGGGCTACCAGGACGTGAAGGTCGGCGACGTCCTCGAGGTGTTCGAGCTCGAGGAGATCCGGCCGTCGCTCGACTAGGGCGGCCGCGGGAGGGCGACGGGCGCCCTTCCCGAACGAAGGGGACGCCCCGTCCCGGGCGAGGAAGCGGGGACCGCGGGTCCTCCCATCGGCATGTTCGTCGGCATCCTCCGCCTCACCCTGCACCTGCCCGCGCCCGGCTCGCTCAAGTCGAAGCGCCACCTCTTGCGCTCGGCGCTCGACCGGGTCCGGGCGCGCTTCAACGTCGCCGCCGCCGAGGTGGACGAGAACGACCTGTGGCAGCGAAGCGTGGTGGGGGTGGTGGCGGTGAGCAACGACAGCGCCTTCGTGAACGAGGTGCTCGACAAGGTGACCGACTTCATCGCCGGGGTCCACGGCGGGCAGCTGCTCGTCACCGACCGGCAGATGGAGATCGTCCCCTTCGGCGAGGGGCTGGGCCAGGGCTGGCGGACCCTGGCCGAGGCGGAGGAGGCGGGGGACGCCGGGAAGGGGGAAGAGGACGATGGCCCATGACCGTCCGGCGCGCGTGGCCGAGGAGCTGCAGCGCGAGATCTCGCAGCTGCTGGCCCGCGGTCTCAAGGATCCGCGCATCAAGGGTTTCATCACCGTCACCGGGGCGAAGATGTCGCCGGACCTGAAGGAAGCCGCCCTCTTCGTGTCCATCCACGGGGAGGAGGCGGTGCGGAAGGAGACGCTCGCCGGGCTGAAGGCGGCGGCGAGCTACCTGCAGCGCGAGGCGGCCCGCAACCTCCGGCTGCGCTACGTCCCGCACCTCCGCATCGTCTACGACGAGAGCGTCGAGGAGGGCGACAAGATCGAGCGGCTGCTCAAGGAAGTGAAGGCGAAGGAAGGCTGGTAGCCCGTTGGACGGCGTCCTGGTCGTCGACAAGCCCTCGGGGCCGACGAGCTTCGAGGTGGTCGACCGGGTGCGCCGGGCGCTCGGCGAGAAGAAGGCGGGCCACACCGGCACCCTCGACCCCATGGCCACCGGCGTGCTCGCCGTGTGCCTGGGCGAGGCGGTGAAGTTGCAGCAGTTCCTCACCGAGGGCGACAAGGCCTACCAGGCCACCGTGGCCTTCGGGGCCGCCACCGACACCGAGGACGCCGAGGGGAGGGTGACCGAGCGGGGCGATCCCTCCGGGCTCTCGGCCGGCGCGCTGGTGGCGGCGCTCGCCGGGTTCGTGGGTGAGTCGTCGCAGCTGCCGCCCATGTACTCGGCGGTGCGGGTCGGGGGGAGGCGGCTCCACGAGGCGGCGCGCGCCGGCGACCGGGTGGTTCGCGAGCCGCGCCGGGTGCGCATCCACTCCCTCGAGCTAACCTCGCTCGAGCCGGCGCGGGACGGGCTCGCCCTCGCCCGGATCGCGGTCCGCTGCGGCAAGGGGACCTACGTGCGGACCCTCGCCGCCGACCTGGGGCGCGCCGTGGGAGTGCCGGCCCACCTGGCGGCGCTCCGACGCACCGCCGCCGCGGCCTTCACCCTCGAGGGCGCCCTGCCCCTTGCCGAGGCGCTCGAGCTCGGCCGGCGCGACCCGGCGGCGCTCGCGGCGCGCCTAGTCGCGCCCGCGGCGGCGCTCCCCCACCTCCCCCTCGTCGCGCTCGGGCCCGAAGAGGTGGCGGAGATCGCCCACGGCCGCTCGCTCCCTCGAAGGGCGCCCGGACCCCTCTGCCGGGCCGTGGACGGAGAGGGCCGGCTCGTCGCCATTTGCGCACCCACCCCGGCCGGCGATCGCCTCCGGCCTCTCCGGGTGATGGTGCAACCCCGCGAGAAGACGGGAGCGGAGGTGGGAAAGCGTTGACGGGAGCGCGCCGATCGCTTATCAGACTCTCTTCCACCTGCCATCCACTGTCCCCGCGGCGCAACGCCTTCGCCCTCGAGACGGGAGTGGCCTTCGAACAGGGAGCAGCACGTATGGCGCTCGTCACCGAGAAGAAGACCGAACTCGTCCAGAAGTACCGCCGGCACGACTCCGACACCGGATCGCCCGAGGTCCAGGTGGCGCTCCTCACCGAGCGGATCACGTATCTGACCGATCACTTCAAGACGCACAAGAAGGACCACCACAGCCGCCGCGGCCTGCTCAAGCTCGTTGGCCAGCGGCGCCGGCTCCTAGACTACCTCCGGCAGGTCGATCAGAACCGGTACCGGCAACTCATCGACCAGCTGGGGCTGAGGAAGTAGCAGAGTCCGTTTCCGTGCCCGGGTTCTCCGCAGAGGGGCCCGGGCGCGCCGCGCCCCCGGCGAGCGGGGGCCGGCAGTCCAACAGGCCCGCCCAAGCGAGCGGGCCGGCGCGCGAACCGGCGGGCGCTTCCGTTTCCGACTCGGACGTCCCTCCCCCGCGGAGGGGCGTCCCAGTGAGAAACAGAGGCACCGCGGGCCCGAGCGACGGCAGCTCGCCCGGCGGGACCGGGGCTCCCAGGGAGGAGCTCCGCTTTCCGCGAGAAGGTGCCAGATGAAAGCCATTCAGCAGTCCGCCAAGGTCGGCGATCGCGAGATCGTCCTCGAGACCGGCAAGATCGCGAAGCAGGCCGACGGCGCGGTGTGGGTTCGCTCCGGCGACAGCATCGTGCTCGTCACCGTGGTGTCGGCGAAGGAGCGCAAGGAGGGGATCGACTTCTTCCCCCTCACCGTCGACTACCAGGAGAAGCTCTTCGCCGCCGGCAAGGTGCCCGGGAGCTTCTTCCGCCGGGAGGGGCGCCCCACCGAGAAGGAGACGCTCACCTCCCGCATCGTCGACCGCTCCTGCCGCCCCCTCTTCGCCGAGGGCTACGCCAACGAGACGCAGATCATCGCCACGGTGGTCTCCTTCGACCAGGAGAACGACAGCGACGTCCTCGCCCTCACCGGCGCCTCGGCGGCGCTGCAGTGCTCGGACGTCCCCTTCCAGGGCCCCATCGCCGGCGTCCGGGTGGGCCGCCTGAACGGCCAGTTCGTCGCCAACCCCACCCTGGCGCAGCGGGCCGAGAGCGACCTCGACCTCGTCATGGCCGCCTCCGCCGACGCCATCGTCATGGTGGAGGGCGGGGCGCGGGAGATCCCGGAGGGCGTCATGGTGGACGCGCTCCTCTTCGGGCAGGCGGCGGTGAAGGAGTTGCTGGCGGCGCAGGTGACCCTGGCGCAGCGGGCGGGGGCGAAGCCGAAGCGCACCTTCGAGGCGCCCCCGAACGACCCCGAGCTGCGGGCCAAGGTGAAGGCCCTCACCTGGGAGAAGGTGAAGGAGGCCTACGGGCGCCACGAGAAGCACGACCGCTACGGCCGGCTCTCCGAGATCAAGAAGGGGCTCCTCGAGGCGCTCAAGGCCGAGGCCGGCGGCGACCCGGCGAGGCTCGCCGCCCTGGCGGGGCGCGAGAAGGAGCTGAAGGGCTACTACGAGGACGTGAAGTACGAGTACATGCGGAAGATGATCACCGACGAGGGCCGCCGCATCGGCGGCCGCGGGGCCGCCGACATCCGCGCCATCACCTGCGAGGTGGGGCTCCTGCCGCGCGTCCACGGCTCGTCGCTCTTCACCCGCGGCGAGACCCAGGCGCTCGTGGCCACCACCCTGGGCACCGCCGAGGACGAGCAGCGGGTGGAGCTCCTCACCGGCATGCACTTCAAGCGGTTCATGCTCCACTACAACTTCCCGCCCTTCTCGGTGGGCGAGGTGAAGTTCCTGCGCAGCCCGGGGCGGCGCGAGATCGGCCACGGAGCACTCGCCGAGCGGGCGCTCCGCCAGGTGATGCCCGCCGAGGACAAGTTTCCCTACACGGTGCGGGTGGTCTCCGACATCATGGAGTCGAACGGCTCCTCCTCGATGGCCTCGGTCTGCGGCGGGTGCCTCTCGCTCATGGACGCGGGCGTCCCGGTGCGCGCCCCGGTGGCGGGGATCGCCATGGGGCTCATCAAGGAGGGGGAGAAGATCGCCATCCTCTCCGACATCCTCGGCGACGAGGACCACCTCGGCGACATGGACTTCAAGGTGTGCGGCACCGAGGCCGGCATCACCGCCATCCAGATGGACATCAAGATCGGCGGGGTCACCCGGCAGATCCTGGAGAGCGCGCTCGCCCAGGCAGCCCAGGGGCGCAAGCACATCCTGGGCGAGATGGCGAAGGCCCTGGAGCAGCCGCGTGCCGACATCAGCGCCTACGCGCCGCGCATCACCACCATCAAGATCCGGCCCGAGCGCATCAAGGACGTCATCGGGCCGGGCGGCAAGGTGATCAAGGACATCACCGCCCGCACCGGCTGCGCCATCAACATCGAGGACGACGGCTCGGTCTCCATCGCCAGCGCCAACCAGACCCAGGTCGACCAGGCGATCAAGATGATCAAGAACCTGACCCAGGAGGCCGAGGTGGGGAA
>Ga0335077_10001007_pt1 | contig 32797 bp, 32 predicted proteins | sample Lox_Sample_31_FD_207151 | JGI IMG/M metagenome (GOLD analysis project Ga0335077, IMG submission 207151) | Soil microbial communities from Loxahatchee National Wildlife Refuge, Florida, United States - Lox_Sample_3.1 | ecosystem: Environmental > Terrestrial > Soil > Wetlands | place: USA... | reverse complement strand
TCGCGTAGAAAAGCTTGCGCGGTGTCGCCTTTCGGCGACGTCTCCATCAGGAGACACGTTGTATTGATGCAAACGTCGTCGTAGAGTCGCCAAATTTTGCATTTTTGGGAGGCGACCCTGATCACCGTGATCGCCTACGAGGCGCTTTTGTAGTGCAGTTACGGGGCGCTTGCGAGGAGCCGTCGCCAATTCGGCCCCGTTACTCCGGTGGAAATCGCGGCCGTCCGCCACGAGCGGTGCGGCCACGTTGACGAGAGAGTGACCTGAGCCCCGGATCCTAGTCCACGGGATGGCGCACGATTCGCCGGTCGGCGGTGAATTGGAGGCGTCGATGAAGAAGTCGCGGTTTACCGAGGAACAGATCATCGGGTTTCTGAAGCAGGCGGAAGCCGGGACGTCGGTGCAGGAGTTGTGTAGCAAGCACGGGGTGAGCACGTGGACGTTCTACCGCTGGCGCTCGAAGTTCGGTGGCATGGCGGTGCCCGAAGCACGGCGACTGCGCGAACTCGAGGAAGAGAATCGACGGTTCAAGCGGCTGGTGGCCGACCAGGCGCTCGATGTACAGCTATTGAAGGAGGCGCTATCAAAAAAGTGGTGACGCCAGAGGCCAAGCGCAGCATCGTGGGCTTCTGGCGTGCAGGCCATGGGATCAGCGAACGGCGTGCCTGTCGGTTGCTCGGATTGTGCCGAGCGACGCAGCGCTACACGAAGCGTCCTGATCGCGCCGGCGAGCTGCGAGCGAGACTGCGCGAGCTCGCCGAGGAGCGACGCCGGTTCGGTTACCGTCGACTGCAGGTGCTGCTCGAGCGGAAGGGCACAGTGGTCAATCTGAAGCGGGTGCGGCGGATCTACCGCGAAGAAGGGCTGTCGCTGCAGCAGCGGCGAGGACACCGCCAGTATCGCTGTGTGCGCGTCGTGCTGCCGGCGCCCGCGCGCATCAATCAGCGCTGGTCGATGGACTTCATGACCGATGCCTTGGCCGATGGTCGGCGCTTCCGAGTGCTCAACGTCGTGGATGACTTCAGAAGTGAATGCTTGGCCGCCGAGCCGGACCGGGGTTTGACCGGACGGCACGTCGTTGAGATCCTCGATCGACTCGTTGAGCTGCGCGGCGGACCGGAGGCAATGCAAAGCGTTTTTGAACCTGCGTAGAGTATTGTCAATCAAATACTTGCGGCGCTTGCCAACCTTATAACCCGCGTCATCAAGGCACAATTAAGGCACAGTCAATCCAGTGAAGGCACATCGCGAGCGAACAGTGTCCGGTTCGATCCGGCGCGATGCGATATCACGCGCTGAAATTGCGTTCTGACCAAACAGACAGCGTCAGCGTCGATCTGCAACAGCAGCGATTGAACGGAGACGGACGCCTGTTGTCTCGGCCATACTTGCGGCCACTTGCGCAGGCGAAAAATCAAGAGCCGCCATTCAAGGGTCCTGAGACACCGGCCGCAATCGGGCCAGTAGCCGCCGTTCGTTGGCGTTCTCTAAGTTCACTTACAATCGCTGCGTCTATTCTCGTTGCCTGGGTGGTTCGGTGATCACGCGTCGCCATGTTCTGCTCGCAGGTGGCATAACCCTGCTCTTCGCACATCGACCTAGCGGCGGACAATCTGCCACTTCCATCCCTCGTGTTGGGTTGCTCTTCCTCCCATCGGAAGGCACTACCGCCCATGTGCGCGCAGCGTTCACGGAAGGAATGCAGGACCATGGTTGGTTTGAGGGGAAGAATGTCGAGTATCGATTCGTTTACGCGGATGGTCATGTAGAACGCTTGGACATCTTAGCCGGCGAACTTATTACACAGAGAGTCGATATAATCGTTACTCCGAGTCCGGCGGCCACGCGCGCGGCCCAGCGGACCACAAAAACGATACCCATCGTCATGGCGAGCGTCCCGAACGCTGTAGGCGATGGCTTTGTCGCGAGCCTGGCCAGACCGGGGGGCAACATCACCGGCGTTACCAACGACCAGGAAGAGTTGATCGGCAAGGTCATCGAGATATTGCACGCGGTCGTGCCACGCGCCCGGCGCATTGCCATCCTGTTGAACGAAACTGCTCCATCGCATGACTTGTTTTGGGCCACCGCCCAGAAGGCTTGCGCCGCGTTAGACCTCGTTGCCTTACATGTTGTCGCGAATGCGCCCGAGCAAATCGATGCCGCCGTCGCGCAGATCGTTCGCGAGGGGTCGCAGGGCGTCGTGGTCGTCCGAGACGGCATGTACCTCAACGAACGAGCTCAGTTGCAAGCACTGATGCAAGCCACACATCTACCAGTCGCCTATGGACTCCGTGAACACGTGGCGGCAGGCGGGTTGCTAAGCTACTCAGCCGATCTCGCCGCGAATCTCCGCCTTTCGGCCAACTACGTGGACAAGATTCTCAAGGGCGCGAAGCCCGCCGATCTTCCCGTGGAGCAGCCGACCAAGTTCGAGCTAGTGATCAATCTGACAACGGCGAAAATGTTGGGGCTCACGATTCCCGAGTCGGTGCTGCTGCGCGCAGACGAGATAATCCAGTAACGGCCCGCAATGTCTGCTAACGAGAGTGGCCTATGGCAGCAACGGGTCGATTGCGCCCACCCACGACTCGCAAAGAGGTGACCGGTTTCCGCGTCGCTGACGGTTCAATCCGGGCGGACAGTGTCCGTCAGGGTTGATTCCGAGCAGGACATGTCACGTCGCGGCGACTCTGCGGCGCGGACGCGCTCGATGCAGATGCCTAACTACAGCCACCATACCGATACTGCACTTCCGACCGGGGGCTTGATACAGGGAAGCCGATACCGCTGCTCCCGCCGGTAACAAGGGCAGTCTTTCCGTCGAGCTTCGTCATCTGTCCTTCCCTAGGTAAGTGGGCGTCTCGGCACGATCAGATTGCCTACAAAGATCTGCACCGGCTCGTCGTTCTGGTTCGACGTCGTCGTTCTCACCTTGATAACGCCCTGATCGGGGCGAGACTTCGAAACCCGTACCTCGAGTATTTCGCTTTCGACATGCAGCTCGTCTCCTGGCCGCACCGGTCGCGGCCAGCGCATCTCGTCGAATCCGGCACCGATGATGCCGCCCGCGGGCTTGAGCTCACTTTCGACGAGAAGGCGCATCGTCATGGCCGCCGTATGCCAGCCGCTCGCAGCCAATCCCTTGAAGAGGGAGTCGCGGGCGCGGTCCTCGTCCAGATGAAAAGGTTGCGGATCGAATTCCGTGGCAAACGACTTGATCCGTGCCGCCTCGACGGAAAGCCGCCCCGAGCCGAACTTCTGTCCCGGCTCAAAGTCCTCGAGATATCGCGTCATTAGAACCCCGGTCGTGTCTGCCGGCGTTGGACGGTGGATGTCGCGCCGGGCTTCTCGAGGTCGCACGAAACGACCTCGCCCAGAAGGCCGCGCAGATCCGCGGCGCGCCCAGGGCCGAACCTCTCCTCGAATTGTGTCTGCGCCGCGGCCCACAGGTTCGCGGCGCGCCGCAGCCGCTCGGTACCGACTTTCGTCACGGCGAGCTCTTTGCTGCGGCGATCCAGGGTTCCGTCGTTGATGGCGATCAGGCCCTCGCGCTCCAAGGGCAGCATGGTCCGGCCAAGCGTGGTGCGATCCATCACCAGGTCGCGGGCCAGCACGTTGATCGTCATCGGTCCCAGCCGTTGCAACTTCGCCAGGATCGAAAACTGCGTCGTGCGCAGGCCGGTGGGTGCCAGGCACTGGTCATAGAACTGGGTCACGCGGCGGGTCGCCTGGCGCAGCGCAAGGCAATTGCATTCCGGGAGCGGGGTCGAGCCTTCGGCTGCCATCAGAGCCTCCTCTTGGCAATAAGCGCATATGCGCACACGTTACGCGTATATGCTCCTATGTCAAGCCCTCTGGCCAGGATAAAGCTCACGAGCGAGCACTGCCATGACGCCTGACCCTCAGCCGCGCACCAGCCCAGCCGGAAGGGTCGTCGCATTGGCTGCAGAGCTATCCGAGGGCGCAACCCCCCCGCCGATGAATTTCGTCAACGCGTCCGGTGTGACAGCGAACTTCGTATTTCCGACCGACTATCCGGTACTGGGAGTCATTGAACCAGGTCATCCAGGAAGAGCCGAGCACCGGAAGCGATCCGGCCACGCTGGGTCTTTTCGCGTGGATCGGAATCGTCAAGGGGAGCCGTTCAGTCCCGACGTGCGGATGAAGCCTTGGCGGAGCTGGACAAAGGCTTGGCGGAGCGAGCGACCTCGCTGTTGATGCTTGCCGTCGATCCGGCATTCGCCAGTCTGGGTTTGAACTCTCGCTTTCACTCGCTCCTCGACCGGATCGGGTTGCCAGCCGTGCGTGGCGGCATGGCGGGCCAGTTGCGGCGTCCGGATTGAGTTGATCGGGCGCGCAGGTCAATACGGCGGGTTGATCACCACGAATTGGGTCCCTTGAGGCTGATACCATGTGCCACCGCACTGCTGGTAGACGACGCCGCCGTAGTTGACTGGCACGCACCCGGCGGGCACGGAGCGCACCATCGAGCCCACGACGGCGGATGTAACGGCGACAGTTGCACCAACGGCTGCCGCCGTGGCCACGGGGTGATAGTCGTTGTCCCAGCCGCCACAGCAGCCTCGGTCGACGTTTACGTTGACGTCCCGGTTGACATTGACGTTGTTGACGCTGGTGCTGCGGACATTGTTGGTCCGTACGTCGGCCCGGCTGTTGTTGACCTGGACGTTTTGTCGGGCGCCCCCGCCGCCTGCGTGCGCACCGCTGCCTTGACCGCCCGCCCGGGCGCCGCCACCGCCGCCGCCCCGACCGGCTGCGTCAACCGCCGGAGCCAGGGCGAAATATGACAGCGCAAGACCTACCAGCGGAGTCACGAGCCAGGTGCTGAAGGATGCTTTCATGTCGTCGCTCCTCTACTTGGTCTTCCGCGGAAGGATTTCGATCGACTTCGCCCCCTTGGGCGGCGTGAACCTGAACACCGAGTCCTTGAAGTCGGGCTTCAGATTCCAGTCGAGCATGCTGACCGATTGCGGACGCGCTTCGTCGGCACGATTGGTGATCACGATCTTGCGCGGCAGCCCGCTCCCGGAGCTGATCCAGATCTGCCAGTCGATCTTGCCCTGCCGGAAGGCGTAGTGGTCGCAGAGATCGTCGGCGACGAGATCCTGACCGGCATTCATCGCCGACTCGATCTTGTCGAGCGGCGCTTCCGGAGTGCCCCAGACGAACAGATCGGCCAGCGGCACTTCCACTGCGTAGCGCTCCTGCAGCCGCTCGACCAGGACGCCGAGCGGATCGGCAAATGCGACCGTCGAGTAGTATTTCTGCGCCGGCGTGTAGAGCGTAACGGTCTTGCCGTCGTAGACCAGCTCGCGCTCCGAACGGGCGCTCGCCATCCTGACGCGCAGCTTGTTGGGACGCTCGACGTCCATGTCCGCGCTGGCAGTGTGTTGCAGCTTCTGGCCGTCGGCCAGCACGCGCTCGGCAGTCAGCTCCGTCGACACTCGAAAGCGCTTCAGCGTCTGCAGGCGCGCTCCCATGTCCTTCAAGGCCTGGATCGCTGCCGGGTCGACCGCGCTCGTCGCTGGCTGGGCCGAGGCGGCCGGTGCAGTCTGGGCGTGGACGCCGAATGCGGCGAGCGAGAACGCCAGCAGGCTCAGCGCTCCTATGTTGCGTACCATGATGGTCTCCCGAGGTCTATTGCGTAACGTCAGCCGGCGACAAACGGCAGGATCGGGAAGCCGCGGGCCCGAGCAGCATTGGCGCTTCGGCCCCGGCTTTTCGGAACAGGACCCGTCACTTCGGACTGGTCTTGGTGATCTTGTTGCCCTGAATGCCGAGTCCCGCCATCAGACCCTTCTGGCCAAAGATGAAAGCGTAGATATCGTCCTTTGCCGTCGTGGTCGTCATCGTCTTCGCCTTTCCTTCATCCATCACGACTACACTCGGGCCGACTCCGACCTCGAATCCATCGGCCTTGTCGAGCTGCGCGAGTGCGTTGGCGTTCATGAAGAACAGCGCGTAGCCGAACTGCTGGGCGCCGGCCTGCAGTCCGATCGAAGCGCCCGCGGTGTTGTAGTACCCGACTGTCTTGCCCTGCTGCAACAACGCGCCGTCGCCCAACTGGCCCCCGACGCCCAGGCCCGCCTTGGTTACCTTAGGAAAGACGAGAATCGCATTCGCCTTCGCGCCCAGCGCCTTGGCCGCCGGAACCTCCGCGTACAACCGCTGCAGGGCTGCATTCGCATCACGGCTGATTTCGGCCCCGGTGGCCGCCATCACGCAAGGGTGAACAAGCGCGAGCGTTGCGCCTATGGCCATAGCCTGCAATACGTTCATTCTCATTTTCGTCTCCTCGTATCGTCTTGCCCCCGAGAGCTTGGCCTCGAAGAAGTGAAATGCCTTTTCTCCATTCAGCGAATCTTCGGAAGCTTGCATCCCTGTGCCCTCGACCCTCGTGCACTCCGCGCCGGTCATCGCGCGATGGATCGAGTCACCGCTTCGAGCAGCGCCTCTCCCAGGAAGGGCTTGGTCAGACAGTACGTTCCTCGGGACGCAAGGCGCCGCGCCTGGGCCCCTTCGTAAGCCGTGATGAAGACCGTCGGGATTGCCTTGCCGATCGAGAGAAGATGCGCCTGCAGCTCGATTCCCGAGAGACCCGGCAGCCGGATGTCGAGAACGAGGCATTGCGCACGCGACGCAGCGCCGCTTTCCAGAAAGGTTTCCGCCGTTTCGAACACCTCGGTCATGAATCCGTACGTATCCAGAACGCGTTGGATGGCTTGGCGCATTGCGGCGTCGTCGTCGACAACCGCGACGGTGTGTTTCGATGGGTTGGCCACGACGAGCGGTGATCCGCGGCACGCGCCGGCAGCCCGGATGTGGGCTGCCGGTCCACGGATGATCGACCCGTGCGTTACCTGCTGCCGCCTACCGCGCCCTGTGCCAGCTTTTCCATCACGCGGTTCAGGCTGAAGCTGCCAGCCTCCTGGCTGGGCGGGAACTCCTTGAACGTCGCCAGGAACTCGCCGACGATGTGCTGGGCGGGGACGCAGATGAAGGCGTGGTCGAACCACCAGTCGTAGTACGTGTTCGACGTGATGTCCGCCCGTTCGAACGGGTCGGTCCGCAGATTGAAGAGCTTCGGAAACCGCAGCGTCGTGAACGGCTCGCCCCAGATCCGCAGCGTTCCGGTGGCGCGCTGTTCCTCGAACACGAACTTCCAGTTGTCATAGCGCAAGCCGACCAGGTCGGAGTCGTCGTTGAAGTAGTAAAACTCCTTGCGCGGACTCTCCTTCGTCTTGCCGGTCAGGAGCGCCAGCAGGTTGTAGCCGTCGAGATGCACCTTGAAGGTCGCGTTGCCGACCTTCATGCCCTTCTCGAGCTGCTCCTTCACGTCGGGCACGCCAGCCGCCGCCAGGATCGTGGGCGCCCAGTCGAGGTGCGCGACGATCTCGTTGCAGATCGATCCAGCCTTGATGTGGCCGGGCCATCTGACCATGCAGGGGACGCGATAGGCACCTTCCCAGTTCGAGTTCTTCTCGTTGCGGAAGGGCGTCATGGCGCCGTCCGGCCAGGTGTTCATGTGCGGGCCGTTGTCGGTGGAATACATCACGAGGGTGTCGTCCGCCATGCCCAGATCGTCCAGCGCCTTGAGCACGGTCCCGACGTTCTTGTCGTGGTCGATCATCGTGTCGTGGTAGCGACTCTGCCAGCGGCCAGCCTGGCCGACGCTCTCGGGCTTGGTGTGCGTGCGCAGGTGCATATGGGTGAAGCTCACCCAGAGAAAGACGGGCTTGCCGGCGGCCTTCTGACGCTTCAGGAAGTCCACTGAACGTGCGGCAAAGTCGTCGTCACAGGTCTCCATCCGCTTCTTGGTCAGCGGGCCGGTGTCCTTGATGGTCTGCTTGCCGACCTTGCCGAAGCGCGGATCGACCGTCGCATCGTCCTTGTCGGTGGCCTTGCAGTCCAGAACCCCGCGGGGTCCGTAGTTCGCGAAGAAGTTCGGGAAATCTTTCGGATTCGGGTAGTCCGGCAGCTCAGGTTCCTCGGAGGCGTTCAGGTGGTAGAGCGGGCCGTAGAACTCGTCGAAGCCGTGGACGGTCGGAAGATGCTCATTGCGGTCACCGAGGTGGTTCTTGCCGAACTGGGCCGTGGCGTAGCCCTGCGCCTTGAGCAGCTGGGCGATCGTCACGTCGCGGGGTTGAAGACCTTGCGCCGCACCGGGCATGCCGACCTTGGTATTGCCGGTGCGGAACCCGCATTGGCCGGTGATGAAGGAGGAGCGCCCGGCGGTGCAGCTCTGCTCGGCGTAAGCGTCGGTGAATCGTATCCCCTCGTCGGCGATGCGGTCGATGTTCGGCGTTCTGTAGCCCATCAGGCCATCCGAGTAGGCACTGATGTTGGTCATGCCGATGTCGTCGCCCCAGATGATCACGATATTCGGTTTCTTGGCTGCCATGTGTATTCCTCTCGGTTGAGCTGCGTGCCGGCCTTTCCGATCTCGTTGTCAGGGGCGCATCTGCGCGCGGTTCTCAAATGCGGGCTGGCTGCACAGCAGAGGGAGCCCTGATAGCGCTGGGCTCTGATCTGCCGGCGTCGAATCGCTTGGCGCATTGCCGCCGCGTCGTCAACAACCGCTACCGTGTCCCTTGGCGGTCGGGCCACACGATGCGTGATGATCCGCGCCGCAGGACGCCGCGCAATTGGACCATGGTGTAAGGTCGCCCTGTACGCGGGTACAGGTGCGGTCGGGCCGGACGCGTCAGCCGTCGGAGGCCGACGGAGGGCTGGGGATGCCGGCGTGCGTGAGCAAATCGGACACGTGCACGAGCTCTGCGAGCGAGCCGACTTCCATCTTCGTCATGACCTGTCCGCGATGCATCTTGACCGTGCGTTCGGCGATGCCGAGCTCGCTGGCGATCTGCTTGTTGAGCTTTCCTGCCACGACGGCGTGGAAGACCGTGCGCTCGCGCTCGGTAAGCCTCTCGTATCGTGCTTGCGCCTTGCCGGCAGTTTCCCGATCGGTACGCATGGACCAGTCGCGTCGGAGCGCGGTCTCGACGGCCTGGACAAGCACCCGCGGCTCGACAGGCTTGGTCAGAAAGTCGACGGCCCCCGACTTCATCGCACGCACACTCGACGCGATGTCGCCGCGGCCGGTGAGGAATACGACAGGCAGCGGATGGCGCTCGCGCTGCAAGGCGTCCTGAAGATCCAGCCCGCTCGGCCCGGGCATCTTGAGGTCAAGGACTACACATCCCGGACCGGGTTCCGGCGGCTTAAGCAGGAATTCCCCCGCCGACACGTACGTCCTGACCTCATAGCCTTCCGCCTGCAGCAGGCGTGCGACGGCGAGCCGCATGCTGCCGTCGTCGTCGATGATATGAACCACCGGAGCGTTCACGATGAGCCTTTGGATAATGATGCGGCGGGAAAGGCACGCTGCGCGGATGCCGCGTCGAGCGACGCCCGTGGGCCCGGCGCCGGCGCTCCTTCGAAGTACGCGGGCAGCACGATCCGGAACAGCGCGCCGTCGGCGCGATTCTCCGCCGACAGGGTCCCTCCGTGCTCTTCGACGATCGAGCGCGAGATCGACAGCCCGAGCCCCATGCCGTCCGGCTTGGTCGAGAAGAACGAGTCGAACAGATGCGGGAGCTGGTTGGGAGGAATGCCGCCGCCTGTATCGCCGACGGCGATCTCCACGCTGGGGCCCGCACCGGAGCTCGTGCGCACGCTCAGGCATCGTTTCTCGGGTGCCGTCTGGGCCATCGCGTCCAGAGCGTTGACGCAGAGATTGACCAGAGCCTGCTGGAGCTGGACGCGATCGGCCAGGACCGGAGGCAGTTCGGGCGTAGGAGCGGCATCGATGGCGACGCCCCGGCGCTCGGAGTCGCCCGAGAGGAAAGCCAGGACGTCGCGCACGATTGCATTGACGTCGACGACCTCGCGCTCCACCCGGCGGGTCGTGACCAGCGCGCGCACGCGGCGGATGATTTCGCTCGCCCGAAGGTCGTCCTGCTTGATGTCGGCGACAATGGCGCGCAGTTTGGCGCTGTCGGTCACGCCGCGCCGGAGGAGGGATTCGGCGGCCCCCGCATTGGCGAGGATCGCGCCGAGCGGCTGGTTAATCTCGTGGGCGATCGACGCAGTCAGCTCACCGGCGAGCGCGAGGCGAGACGCCTGCGCGAGCTCAGCGCGTCGGTGTCGGGCCTCGTCCTCCGCTCTGCGGCGGCCACGGCGCTGCAGGACCAGCGCCGCGATCAGCACCGATTGCGAGGCGATGATCGCGAGTGCAGTGATGATCTGCCATCGATAGCGTTGCCACGCCGACGGCTCGGCGAAGCGCACCGTGCAGCCCGCAGGCAGCGAGCTCGCCGAAATGTCCCAGCGACGGAGTTCGCGGGCATCCGCGACGCAGACGGAAGGAAGGACCTCCGGCCGCGGCGGTGCGGCCGCGGCGGGTCCGCTCAGCGCGGCTTGCACGAGCTGCGCGGCCCGGCGCCCGCGCACTTCGTAGTCGTCGACCTTGCCTGCCACGATGCCCCTGCCGACGAAGGTCTCGAAGAGGCTGAACACGGGCGCCGGCGAAATGCCCGCGAGGCGCGCCATCGCATCGCGCGGAACGAACATGCGGCCGTTCGCGTCGCGATTGATCGCGAGGTGCAGGACGACGGCTCTCTTCGAAAGGCGAGAGACCCTGTCGAGCAGTTCCTCGAAGGTCAGCTCGGTCCAGAACTCTACCGGAACGCGCTTGCCGAGCGCTTGAAGCTGTTCCCGTGCGATCGCGGTGACGTAGCGGTCGAAATCGGAAGACCCGCCGATGACGATCACTCGTTCGGCGGACGGCCAAAGTCGCAGCGCCAGCTCGACCGTTCCCGCCGCGTCGTAGCGAAACGGAACGCCGGTCGTCATGGGCCGCAGCTTCCGCCCTCGCAGCACCTCCTCGGAAACGCTGTGGAACACGATGTAGGCTCGGGGCCAGAGGGAGTCGTGGTGGCGCTCGGCGAAGTCGAGCGCGGCGGGCGTGACGGCTATGACGGCATCGATGTCCCGGTTGGCGTACTTGCGCCGGAGCAGCGCCAGGACCTCCGGTTCGAGCTCTGCCCCCGGAAAGCGCATCATGTCGAGCGTCTCCGAGTAGATCTCCGCGGGATGGGTGCCCGGCGCGGTGAGTGTCGCCCGCATCGAGCGGTCGATCTCCACGAACGCCGGAAGGTAGGGATCCGTCCCATTCAGGATCACGATTCGCCAGGGATGCTCTGCCGGCGAAGGGGCAGTGCCGGCGATGGGCGTTTGCGGCGCCGCGTGTGCCGCCAGCCCCAAGCTCGACAGGAGAATTGCCGCCGGGAACCACCGTGCAAGCCGGGCGGCGGCCGACGGTCGTTCGTTGCTGCGTCGATCGGTCACGGGCTCATCTCGACGACGGCTGGCAGTTCGCGATGATACGCCGGTCTGCAGCGACTACTTCCTCCCGGCGGATGGCTGCGCGCCGCTCGCCGGGTTTCCAGGGCGCGTGGAAGACCACGTCCCGGCGACCGGGAGCTCGCCCGTCCATTGGACGTCGTGCGCTTGCTCGCGCGCGGCGCGAAGCGGCTTCTCGAGCTCGCCAGCCCCCGGCACGCCTGCGTATCCCCGTTGTTGGGGCAGCGCCAGGAGCTTCATAGGAAAAGCTTAAGGTTTTCGTAAGGCGATCCGAACGGATCGATGGTACACGTGGCCTAAGGGGCAAGGCACCCCGCGCCCCGAGTCCGGTCGGGCCCCGAGTGGGCGCCGCCGTTCGACATTGGATTCTGGGAGAGTAGGCGTATGGAGAGATTCCTGTTGCATTTCCAGATACTGGCGGTGCTCGTATCCGTCGTGTCGTTCCCTTTGAGGTCGATCGCGGCGGAAGAACCGAAGTACGTCGTCGAGCCCGTGGCTCAGAAGAAGATCGCGCAGCTTCCGGAGGGTCCTCTGTACTGGCGGGTCGAGACCTTCCCTTCGCTCACCGAGGCGAAGGCGGCCGTGGGACCCGACGGCTGGGACCCGGCAGCGGTGCGCTATCGAACCACGACAGCGCTGATCGCCGAAGTCGACGGCACGGTCTACGTGACCACGCTCGGGGCCAAGGGCGCCGCTACGCCGGGGGGCACCAAGCTCGCCGAGGTCGGACCCGTACCGCGCTTCAGCGCCTCCGAATACCTGTTGCGCCTCAACTATGGATCCGGGCCGCCGGGGTCGACAACCCCGGTCCACTCGCACCCGGGCTCCGAGTCGTTCTACGTGATCCGCGGGCGCCTGGGGCAGAAGACGCCGGACGGGACCGCCTACGTCGATGCGGGTCACACCATGAACGGACACGTCGCGCAGACGACGATGGAGGTGTTCAACGCGGGCACGACCCCGTTGCAGGCGCTGATCATGTTCCTGGTGGATGCCGGCAAGCCATTCTCGGTGCCGGCCAAGTTCGACTGACGGCTGTACGACCAGGGTCCGGCGGGGCCCGATTGGCGCACCCGCGAAGACCGCTGTACACTTGGTTTAGGGACCAGAAGCCAGGGGACCGCACCGGCGACGGGTTCCTCAACGACCGGCGGCATGTTGCCAAGCCTTGAGCGGGTAGGGGAAGAGGGGCTCGCGATCCTTCGCCACGCCCAACGTGCCTGCACTGTCTCCTTGGCTACGAGCGAAGGAGGACCGATGACGCCGCCCGCGTCCGGGTCTTCGCTGCTTATCCTGGTGCTGGCCACGACCATGTTAGGCTGCGCCACCACGCCGGACTCCAATGCCGCTGCATCGCTGGAGCGACGCCACAGAGCTGCTTGCGAGCGAGCCGGATTCGCCAAGCAAAGCGATATCGAGAGTTGCATCGCCCGCGGGGCGGGCTACCAGGCAACGAACCTTCCCGACCGGCAATGCGTCGCCGCGGTTGGGAAGCAGGTCACTCAGGCGATGTGCTATTAGGCGCAAGCTGCCCTGGGTGCCACGTGGGCCGCCGGGCCTAGAAGCTGTAAAGGAGGCCCAAGCGCAAGCTACGGCTCTCCATCGGGTGGAAATGAATGTCATTCACCCCTCCGCCTGCTCCCCGGGTAGTCGCGAAGCGTAGTAGTACGCGATGTGCGAAGCGTAGTAGTACGCGATGTCGTTGGTTCTTGCGTTGAAGAGCACGTCAAGGCGGATACGCGCGGCTGGATCGAGCTTGCGGCGATCCAGGGCCTCATGCCAGCCGCCGCCCCGGCCTGTCCAGGCCGAGCTGAACCTTGCTTAGGCCCCGGGGCGGGCGGAGCTTAGCTCGGCCACTCCAGGACCACTTCGTCGTGCGCCCCCCTGTGCACCTTGACGATGCGCGAGAGTGTCGTTTCATGATAGCGGGCGGTCACGGTATATCGGCCATTCGGCAGCGAGGCGAGCACCTCAGGACCGCTCGAAGGGGCGTTGACCAGCTCGTGCCCGGCCGCGTTCTTGATCGACCATGACACGTCGACCGGGGTTTCCTTCTGACCGCGGCCCCAGAGGAACAGAAGCTGCAGCGGATAACGTCCCGATTCCTTGTCCATTGACTTGGTCTGCGATGGCGTGCTGCCACCGCTGACGTAGGTGACCGGCCCGACGGTTGTCGCGGCGGGCATGCCTGAGTCTATGGATGCCCACGCTGCCGGTGCCGCAAATGGCGCCATCACCAACAAACTTAGCCAGGCTGTTTGCTTACGGGTGTTCATGCTCGAGTACCTCGTGTTATTGCAAGAGACGATACGTTCAACAGGCTCATGCCGGTCGACGCGTCCCCCGCGGGATCGTTGCGCCGGGTCTCGCCTGCGCCAATCCACAGCACCCACGGCGAGCTTCGCGAACAGCACAAGACCCACTTCGTGCGCGCGGCGAGCCTAGAACTCAACGGCGGAATCTTGGATGCTTCAGCCGATCACTACGTATCAATAGACACCGGACAATCCTGGCAGTTCTAGCACCAAACCGGCAACCGGATGCTCGGCCGCCGCCGCGTCGCGACATCGATTGCGCACGAAATCGCGAGGCCGAGTCGCCGCTATTCGGCGAAGTTCCGGACCGGTTCTTCCCACTCCTCGGCGCCCGCGCCGGCGAGAGCCCGCACGCGCTTCTCGTCCTTGGCAAACTCCGCGGCCGCCCCTGAATAGACGATCCGCCCGCCGTCGAGCACGTACGCCCGGTCGGCGATTGCGACCGCGGCACGGACGTTCTGCTCGACGAGCAGGACTGCGATGCCCTCGTCGCGCATGGAGACGATCATGCTGAACAGTCCTCGGACGATGTTCGGGGCGAGTCCCTGCGAGGGCTCGTCGAGCAGGAGGAGCCTCGGATTGAGGATCAGCGCGCGCGCGATCGCGAGCATCTCCTGCTCGCCGCCCGAAAGCTGGCGGCCCTTGTTCGAGTGCCGCTCGGCGAGTCGCGGAAACAACTCGAAGACGCGTTCCAGGGTCCATGGACCCGCCCGCGCAAGCGGCACTTTCAGGTTTTCTTCCACGGACAGGTTGGCGAACACGCGGCGTCCCTCGGGAACGTATCCCATGCCCAGGGCAGCGACGCGGTACGGCGGCAGGCCGATGGCGACGTGCCCGAGAACCGTTACGACGCCCTCGCGCGGAGGCGTCAGGCCGGCGAGGCTTCGCAGCGTCGTGGTCTTGCCGGCACCATTGCGGCCGAGCAGGGCGACGATCTCGCCCTCGTTGACGGTCAAGTCCACGCCGTGGAGGATGTGGCTCTTGCCGTAGAACGTGTGTAGTCCTTGGGCTTCGAGCGCCTTCACGCCGCCTCGCCGAGATAGGCCGTCTGCACTTGCTCATTGCCCGCGATGTCGTGGGCGCTGCCTTCCGCCAGGACCTTGCCCTCCGCGAGCACCACAATGCGATCGGCCAGATGGAACACCACGCGCATGTCGTGCTCGATCAGGATGATCGCAAGCTTCGCGCTGCGACGCACGCGGTTCACGAGCCTCGTGACGTGATAGGTCTCCTCGTCGCCCATTCCGGCGGTGGGCTCGTCGAGCAACAGCAGTCGAGGCTTGAGCGCGAGCGCCATCATGATTTCGGTCGCCCTTTGATCGCCATGGGACAGCTCCCCCGCGATCCGGTCCGCGAGTGAGATGAGCCCGCCGAGTTTGATCAGCTCGTTTGTCCGGGCGCGCAGCCGCTCGCCCGTCGAAGGCGCAAGCCATGGGTGTAGGCGCACGCCGGCGGTGATCTCGACCGCGATCTGCAGGTTCTCGCGCACCGTGAGCTCGGGGAAGATCTCGGTGATCTGGAACGTGCGCGCCATGCCCATCCGGACACGCTCCGCTACGGAGAGGTTGGTTATGTCGCGGCCGTCGAAAACGATGCTCCCGGAGCTGGGACGCAGAAAGCCGCTGATTAGGTTGAAGAGCGTCGTCTTGCCTGCACCGTTGGGGCCGATGACCGCGAGGAGCTCGCCGGCATACACGGCGAGCGATACGCCGTCGACGGCCGCGAGCGTGCCGAAGCGGCGAGACACGTTGCGGACCTCGAGCAGGCTCATCGCGCGGCCCGCCTTCGAATGAGACCGAGCAGGCCGCGCGGGAAGAACAGCACGACGAGCACGAAGAACAGGCCGATGAACGACATCCAGTTCTCGGTGCGGGTCGACACGTAGTCCTCGAGGAGGACGAAGATCCCGGCCCCGAGCAGCGGACCCCAGAACGAGCGCATGCCGCCCAGCACGGCCATGATCACGAACTCACCCGATTGGCTCCAGTGCAGGTCGTGCGGGTCGGCGAAGTTGTTGAGCAGGGCGTAGAGGGTGCCCGCGAGGCTCGCGAACAACCCCGAGAGCACGAACGAGAGCCAGATGTGGAAGTCGACGGGGATGCCGAGAAAGCCGGCGCGCCGCTCGTTTTCGCGGATCGCGACAAGGCTGCGTCCGAACGGAGAACGCAGCAGCGCGGCCATGACGGCCACGGCGACGGCGAAGCAGACGAGTACCATGAAGTAGAACGCGAGGTCGTTGCCGAGGATGTCGACCTTGGTCACGCCCAGATCGATGGGAACGCGGCGCCAGCCCGAGAGTCCGTCGTCGCCGCCGGTAACGGCGTTCCAGCGGTAGGCGATGAAGTAGAAAACCTGTCCGAAGGCGATCGTCGCCATGGCGAAGTACACGCCGCGCAGCCTCACGATAAGAGCGCCGATGATGGCGGAGGCGAGCGTGCCCGCAAGCACCCCGACGAGCATGCCTAGGGGCGTGCTCGGCACGAGGTACTTGATCGTGAGGCCGGCCCCATAGGCGCCGAGCCCGAAATACGCGGCTTGCCCGAAAGAGAGCACACCCGTGAAACCGAGGAGGAAGTTGAGCGACATCGCGGCCAGCGCCATCACCACGACCCGGCTGCCGAGCGCCGTGTAGCCTCCGAGATAGGGAATCCACCACGGCATCGTAAGGAGCAGCGCCCACACTAGGACATCGATAGCGCGCCGGCCGGCCACGGTCACAGAAACCTCCCTTCCTCCCCAAGCAGTCCGCGGGGCCGGAACAGCAGCACGAGTGCCATCACCGCGTAGATGACGGCTTCCGAAGCTGAAGGGAAGAACACTCCGGTCAGGCCCGAGGCCACCCCGATCAGCAACCCGCCGAGCAGCGTCCCGGGAAGACTACCCAGCCCGCCGACGATGATGGCGACGAAGCTCGGCATGATCAGCGCACTGCCGATCGTCGGTTGGAGGCCGAGCATGCCAGCGGCGAGCACGCCGGCAAGTCCTGCGAGATAGATGCCGATCGCGAAGTTGAGGCTGCGCAGGATCCTAACGTTCACCCCCAGGACCGAGACTGTCTCGAGGTCCTGAGCGCCGGCACGAATGCGCATCCCCAGGCGCGTGCGCGTGAGAATCAAGAAGAGTCCGGTCACGGCCGCCACCACCAGGAGCACCATGAACAGTCGATAGCCGGTCAGGAAGAAGAAGGCGCTGCTGAGCGGGGTCTGCAGCCACGCCGGGACCGAGAACGGCAGAGTCTGCGGGCCCCAGATATAGCGTGTGCCGTCCTCGATGATGTAGGCGAGGCCGAAGGTCAGCAGGAGGCTGTAGAGCGGATCACGGCCGTAGAGGGGGCGGATCAGCACGCGCTCGACCGCGACACCGATCAGCCCGGCCAGGACCGGCGCCAGGAGCAGCGCGCCCCAGAAGCCGACCCACGGCATGAGCGCGTAGGCGAGGTAGGCGCCGATCGCGAGGAAGCCTCCGTGCGCGAAGTTGATCACCCCAGACAGATTGAGGATGAGCGAGAGCCCCAGCGCCATGAGCGCATAGAAGGCGCCGATGATGAGGCCGTTGAAGACGTTGTAGAGGACGAGCTGCGTCATCGGCACTCCCGCGACGGCGCGTTCACCCTGGGCGCGGCGAGACTCGTCGCCCCACGGACCCGGTCGTGCGTCGATGAACTCGGCACGACCGGCTCACGTCAGCGTGGCAAACCCGGCGGCTGCCGGAGCCCTCTCCTAGGGTCTCGGCTCAACCATGTCCCGGAGGCGTGGTGGCGGCATTCGCAGCCGATGGCCAGGTGAGCCGGCAGCCCGTTTCGGCCACGGGCGGGGCCGCAGCGGTGCCCTTGACGATCTCGTCGACGTGGAACAGATCCTCGGGCACCGGGCCCTTCTCGACCGCGTGCCCGACATATAGATCAGGCATGAGCTGGTGGTCTCCGGCCCGGTAGAAGGGCGTATCGGGCATGAGCCCCACCTCGGGTGGGAGCTTGAATCCTTCGAGCGCATGGGCCAGCTTGACCGGGTCAAGGGTCTTCTGGTCGTTGGCGACCAGCGCGCAAGTCCAAACCGACACGTACCCGAACCAGTGCCGCGCCGTGGGTACCTTGCCGGTCTTCTTCCGGATGTCGGCGACGAACTGCGCAACATGCGGAACATTCGGCTGGTTCCAGTACCACTCGAACACCCACGTGCCGATCCGCGCGTCGGGCGGCAGCCCCTCGAGCACCTCGAGTTCCTGCTGCGCGCCGGCGATGTGGAAGCGCTTGTTCAGGCCGAACTGAACGGCCTGCTTGAGCGAGTTGACGGCATCCTGCCCCGCGGTCAGAAAGATGATGACGTCCGGGTTCGCCGCCTGCGCTTTGATGAGGTAGGGCGAGAAGTCGGTCGCGCCGAGCGGCGTGAGCGAGGCGCCCACCTCGGTGCCGCCGTACTTCCTGAGGCTCGCTTCGAAGCCTTCCTGGAGCGTGTGGCCGAAGGCATAGTCGGGGGTAATGAAGTACCAGCGCTTTCCATACTTCTGGAACAGGGTCTTGGAGACCGAGTTTGTCTCCATCCGTGTCGTGTTGCACACGCGGAAGACGTTCCAGTGGCAATCCTTCCCGGTCACCGCGTCGGTGTGGCCGCCGGTGACGATGTGCAAGGTGTTCAGTTCGTTCGAGACCTCGCCGGTGGCCAGCGCCATCGCCGAGTTGACGTTGCCGAGCAAGAAGTTCACTCCGTCGCGCTGGATGAGCTTGCGCGCTTTCTGCACCGCGATGCCCGTATCGGCGCTGGTCGAATCCTCGACGACGAGCTGTGCCTGGCGACCGAGAATTCCGCCCTTGGCGTTGACCTGCTCGATCGCGAGCTCGGCGCCGATCTGCTCATTTCTGCCGAGCTCCGCGTAGGTCCCCGTCAAAGGGTCGTCCAGGCCAAACTTGATCGGCTGCTCCGCGCGGGCCTCGATGATGAAGGGGCCGGCCAACCGGGCGGCTCCGAGGGCGAGCGCCGCCTTGAGCACGGTGCGCCGGCCGCCCACGGGTTCATGTGAGACGTGTCGCATCTTCTTTCCTCCTCCAATGCTGAAACCAGCTGTGCAATCGGGGCGGCTTCCACCGGCCTCGGGTCGAACGTCAGTCCGTTCCCTCTGACTTCCGGGCGGGGCGACAGCCAAGCCCTTGCCCCTGACAGCGAAGCCTCTGGACTCTAACCATATTAGGCAAAACCATTTACATCCTGCCGCCGCACGGGTGCCCGCTGTCTGCTTTGTCCCGTTTAGAGAGTTGCGGGTGGGGAAAGTTCATGCCTACGGCCGCCATTAGTTTTTAGGTAAAACTAGTTGGCGGACAAACAATCGAAAGCAAATGGCGACCAGCAAAGGCAGGGCATCGGCCACCCGGGAACGGTGCCCGAGGAGCGGTCCCCCAGCCCCCGGCAAGCTGCAGACGCTTCGCGCAGCGAGGGGGCGACCCGGGCAGAGAGCTCCCGGCAGGGTGCTCCTGCAGCTTCGCGAACTGTTTCGCCTGTCGCAGCGCGATCTGCGGCGCGTCGTACCGCGCGGCGGCCTCAGCGGCGCCCAGCTTTGGGCCATGGCGGAGCTCGACGCGCGCCCGGGGCTCAAGATCTCGGAGCTCGCAAGCGCGCTGTCGGTGCGTCTGTCGACCGCCAGCAACCTGCTCGACCGCCTCCAGGCCAGAGCTCTGATACGACGCGAACGCGGCGAAGACGATCAGCGCGTTGTCAGGGTTCGATTGACCACGGCGGGAAGGGGAGTTCTTCGCGCAACTCCTCCGCCCGGGGCGCGCATGATTCGCGCCGCCCTCGACCGCTTGCCTGAGGGAACCTTCGGGGAGCTTAGCCGCGGCTTGACGGCGTTGCTCAAAGTGGCAGGGCCGTACCGACCACGCCGATCACGATCTGCGCAATCGCCGTCAGCCAGAGAATCGCGTCCCGCGAGTGCATTGCCCGTTCGCTGGCGTCGGTGACCTTCAGCACGCACACGCGACGGTCCCACTCCGATGCAGGGACGCCTGCGCGGACCACGCAGGCGCGTGCGCCGAGGCGCCGGTCAGGAGGTTTCTCCGCCGACGCGCAGTCGCGTCGCCGACAGATACTGGTAGGGCGGCACGAGCAGATTCAGCGGCGCGGGCATGCCCTTGAACACGCGCCCGGCCAAGTCATATTTGGACTGGTGACACGGGCAAAAATACCCGCCTGGCCAGGAGGCACCGAGATCCGGCGCGCCCGGTTGCTCTCGCAAGGTGGGGATGCAGCCGAGGTGCGTGCATATGCCCACCGCGACGAAGTACTCCGGCTTGATGGACCGGGTCGAGTTCTTGCAATAGGGGGGCTGCTGCGGTGCCTCCGAGTTTGGATCGCTCAACAGATCGTCGTGCTTGCCGAGCATGGCGAGCATCGGCGGCGTGCGATGCAACACCCAGATCGGCTTCTTGCGCCAGGCCACCGTGATCTGCATTCCGGGCTCGATCTTGGTCAGGTCGAGCTCGACCGGTCCCCCCTCGACTCGGGCGCGTGCGCTCGGCTCAAGGCTTTCGATGAACGGAACAGCGGCGGCGGCGACACCGATTCCGCCCACGAGGCTCGACGCAATGATCAGAAAACGCCGTCGCAGGTTGACTTTCCGCGGCACCGTACCCGTCGACCTGCCCCCAACCTCGTGCTGCCCATCCATAGGGCCATGCTACGAGCCTCGAGTTAAGAGGGCCTTAAGAGTCCCTCGTCATCGCGGGGATTCCTGGCTTCATCTTCCCTTCTCAGCGCGAGTCATCCGACGAACGGATCGATCATGAAGGCGGGACGGAGTCGTGCACTGCTCGTCGCCGGCCTACTGTGGGACTCGGCGCCGGCTGCGGTTGAGGGTCGGTCAGGCGAGTCAGGCGAATCGTCTTTGCGCCGAAGCCGAAGCGGCCCATTGCTCGCAGCCCGCGCGTCGCGACGCACCTGCGGGGTCACGGTTCCGCCAACGGTTTCATCGCGGCCCGCAGGTTTCGGATTCGGGCCAGCGCGAGCAGCTTTCCGAGGTCGCGGTCCAGCCGGTGGAGGGCAGCGACCGGCATTCTGTCGAGGGCGTCAGGGATCACCCCTTCTGCGGGCTCCGGCGCCCTTCGCAGCATCCTGTCGCCCGCCCGCGTGACGAACACGTGCACGATGCGCTGGTCTTTCGCGCCTCGCTCGCGGCGCACCAGGCGATTGCCTTCCATTCGATCGAGCAGGTTGCTGGCTGTAGACAGGTGAATTGACAGCGCGCGCGCCAGCTCAGAGATCGTCATCCCGGGCTTTGCCCTCAGCTCTGCGACAGCCCAGACCTGCACGCCACTCACGCCGCAGCGCGCTTCGATGCGCCGGAAATGTTCCTGCGATACGCGGAACAGCTCGCGAACGTGCCGGAGGACCGCGGAAGCTTCGCGCCCCTTTGCGTTCTTTCGACCTGGCGGCGACGATCCGCCGTGCAGCTTGCCGGCCGGCTTCGCGCTACGGCGGCGCCGCGGACTCGAAGGGATGCGGGCAGCCATGTTTTCCTTGATATCGACATCGAGCCGGGTATGCCGGGCCTGGCGCAAACTGGCCTGCTTCTAGATCCAGGTCACCAAACCCGTGCCCTGGTGCAGACAGTGCTATTATATTAGGTAATATGATACCGCGACACCGACCAGGCAATGAATGGCTCGGAATCGAAGCGATCTCGCCACGGACCGTGCGCGGCACGCACCGCGATCCCGAAGCGTTTGCCGGCACGAGGACCGTCGGCGAGCCGTCGCGGAGCGGCGTGCTCCAGTCGGCGGGCAGCAGGCCTCCGGTGAGTCCTGCCGAAGGTGAAGGGAGCATGAATGGGCATGGCCCGCGACCCGCGGCTTCGATCGCTTCTTAAGGGCGCGCTGCGCTTGGCCGCGTGCACGGCCGGTGCCGCGGTGGCAATGGGCCTCCTGCTGTTGTTCATCGACCCGCCGTCGGCTCCCCTGCTGGTCGCCTCGTTCGGCGGGACGGCAGTCTTCCTCTTCGGCCTCACCGGCGCACCGGCTGCGCAACCGCGGTCGCTCCTTGGGGGCCATCTGGGCGGAGCGCTCGTCGGCATACTGTGCTTTCGGGCCTTCGGGGACGCGACGTGGGTGTACGTGCTGGCGCTCGTGGTGACGCTGGCCTATATGCTGCTCACCGGAACCGTGCATCCTCCCGCCGGCGCAAATCCGCTGATCATGGTTCATGCGCATGCCGGATTCGGCGCCCTCTTGCAGCCGGTCGGACTCGGTGCAGCGCTCCTGCTCATCGTGGCCACGATATGGAGCCGCATCACGCCGGGTGTCGTTCACTATCCCTGCAACTGGAGCCAGCGTTCGCCGCCGAAGCCGTCCCTGGGCGGGTGGGTGGAGTGAGCCCAGGACGATAAATCAATGACTTATTTCAAGGCTGCTGCCGCCCCTAGGCAGGACGGCGTGGCCCCGCACTCGCACGCCCGTGGAATCGAGCGCCGCGGAATCGGTAACATACGAGTGCCCATGAAATGCGCAACGGTCCCGTCGCGCACGGCGGGTCGCGGGGACCAACGCGCGAGAAGAAAGGATGCCGATGCTGCCGGACCTCGGCTTCTCGGAGCTGTGGTTGGACTCCGAGGAGGATCTCGTGGCGGCGCTGCAGAGTCCGGCGGGCAAGACGCTGCTCGCCGACCTGCCGAATTTCGCCTGAGACATCGATCCGATCATCGCCGTCGAGACAGGTGCTGTGGCCGTAGGGCGAGGCCCCGGCCGCAGACTATCGGACTCCAATCCTCAGGAATCGAGAACATGGGTCAATTGCAGGGGAAAGTGGCGATCGTGACCGGAGCCGCGGGCGGATTCGGCGAAGGGATCGCGCGGCTGTTCGTCAAGGAGGGCGCCCGGGTGCTCGTCGTGGACCTGGACGCCGAGAAGGCGCAGCGCGTCGCCGCCGAGCTGGGCGCGAGCGCGAAGGCGCAGAAGTGCGACGTGTCGAAGGGCGATGAGGTGCGGGCGGCGGTCCAGGCCTGCGTGAGCGTCTTCGGGCCACCCGACATCGTGGTCAACAACGCCGGCACGACCCATCGGAACCAGCCGATGCTCAACGTCGACGAAGCGACGTTCGACCGCGTGTTCGCGGTCAACGTGAAGTCGATCTACCACATGGCGCAGGCGGTGGTTCCGATCATGCGCGGGCGCAAGGACGGCGTGATCATCAACGTTGGCTCGACCGCGGGCATGCGGCCGAGGCCCGGCCTCACCTGGTACAACGCGTCGAAGGGCGCCGTGAATCTCATGTCGAAGTCGATGGCGGCGGAGCTGGGTCCCGACAATATCCGCGTCAACGCCATTTGCCCGGTGATGAGTGCGACCGGGATGATCGAGCTGTTCCTGGGTGCCCCGGACACGCCGGAGAACCGCGCGAAGATCACCGCCGGGATTCCCTTGGGCCGCATGTCCACGGCCGAAGACGTCGCCGCAGCGGCGCTCTACCTCGCGAGCGACGCGGCTCGCTTCATCACCGGGGTCGAGCTGCCGGTGGACGGCGGCCGCGCGATCTGACGCGTCACCCGCGCGGTCGCGCAACGATGAGCGCGGCGCGCAGCCGCGCCCTGTTCGGAACCGAGGAGCCGGTTCCCGAGGCACGAACGCTGCCCGCGGGGGGCTGGAGGTCGTCGTCCGCGGACCGCATCTCGTCCGCATCTCGAGCGGCGGCGCCGAGGTCTGGCATCGCGTCGCGTTCCTCTTTCGCGATGAGCCTCGCGGGGGCCGCAGGCGTCGTCGGCACGGACGAGCAGGGCGTCGCGCGCTGTTACCCGTCGTACCTCGTGCTCGAACGCATGTACGGGCCTGCGAGCGTCCGCCGCGTCGCGGTATCCGAGCCGACGCGTGTCGCCGCGTCGCGCTCCGGCGCGGCGAGAAGAGCGAGCTGCTGATGGCGAATCTCGGCGGAGAGCCGCTCGACGTCGCAGTCGAGGGCGCCGGGGGCGGGGAGCTCTCGATTCTCGATGCCGAGGCGTGGGCGGGGCCTGGTCCGCGGGAGGATACCTGGCGTCGCGCGCGCAGCGCAGTGCAAGCGGCCCGGGTGCGGCTCGACGCGTACGCGGTCGCGAGCCTCGAGTGGCGCTGAGCCGCCGCCAGGTGCTCAGCGCGACCCGCGCTGATCCAAGAGGGCGACCACGATCATGGCTGCGCTCATCGCGAGCAGCGCATAAGGTGGTCAGGAAAAAGTATGACACTGCGGCAGTAAGCGCAAGGATCGCGAGGCCGACGGCATGAAGCCGGGCCCGGCGCCTGGTGGTCACGGACGACTATCGGCGACATGGGCTGTCGCTGAATGGCCGCGCCGGTGGTGATGACGGTTTCGCCCAGCGGGGTCAGCAGGAACAGCCTTGCTGGTGCGGCAGCCAGGACTTCGGCACTTCACTTCCGGCCGCCATGCGAGGTTCCGGCACGAGAGCTTACGGCACGACGATGGGGCGCATGCTAGCAGGCCGCGTGATTTGTGGGATTGAGGCACCGAAGGTATGCTCACGCGGACTGTCCAGGCGTCGGGCGGGGTCCCCACAACAAGGCGCCGACAGCGACGACGACCGGCCGCACCGGCCGCCGAAACCCGAGGACAAGGAGGATCCGATGTTCTACCGTACCCGCACCGCTGCCGCGCTGGCCCTGCTCGTCGCCGGGGTCGCGAGCGCGGCGCCGCCGAAGGTGGTGACGCTGCCCAATTCCGACCCGCAGTGCTTCGCCCCCTGGGCGGGCACGACGAAGCTCTTTCAGTATCCGGCGAAGAAGCCGCCGTACCGCGTTGCGCTCGCCAACGGCTTCATCGCCAACACCTGGCGCATCCAGATGATCAAGACCGCGAAGGCCTATGCCGCGCAGCCCGGAGTGGCCGCGAAGCTGAAGGAGTTCAAGGTCGTTTCAACCGGAGAGGACGTCGCCGCGCAGATCGCCGCCATCAACAACTTCATCGACTCTGGCTACGACGCGATCATCGTGAACGCGCAGAACCCGGCGGCGTTCAAGCCCGTGATCAAACGGGCCAACGACGCAGGCGTGGTCCTGGTCGCGTTCGACAACATCCTCGACACCGAGGAGGCGATCAACGTCAACGTCGACCAGAAGGGGCTCGGCAAGTACTGGGCCGAATGGCTGGTGAAGAACGTCCCGAGCGGAGGCAAGGTGCTCGAGGTGCGCGGAGTCATCGGCACCTCGGTCGATCGCGACCGGCACGAGGGCATCCAGGAGGTATTCAAGGCCTCGGGCAAGAAGTGGGAGACGGTCGAGGTGATCGGCAAGTGGGACGATCCGACGGCGCAGAAAGTGACGGCCGACGCGCTCGCTGTGCACAAGAAGTTCGATGGCATCACGGCACAGGGCGGCGACACCGGGGTCGTGCAGGCGATGCTCGACGCGAAGCATCCGATGGTGCCGTTCGGCGGCGAGACCGAGAACGGGTTCCGCAAGTTCTGCGGCAAGTACGGCGCGCAGGGGCTCAAGTGCGCGTCGGCGGGGACCGGCCCCGCGCAGGTGGCGGTGGCGATCAAGACCGCGATCGCGGCGCTCGAAGGCAAGGTCGTGCCGCAGTCGGTGAAGCTGCCGCTTGCCAAGGCCGAGTACCCGAGCATGAAGGAAGGGGTCGATTACTACCCGGCCCAGAGCGACAACTTCTTCGTCGGCAACGCGTTCCCGACCTGCGGCATCAACTTCACGGCGCAGGAGATCATGGGACAGACCGAAGCGAACGTGAAGTAATCGCGGAGGCGGGGCGGCGATGCCGCCCCATCCTCTTCGATGTCGCTCTTCGAGATACGCGGCGTCAGCAAGCGCTACGGCGGGGTGCGCGCGCTCGAGAACGCCGACCTGACGATCCGGGCCGGGCGCATCCACGCCGTGCTCGGCGAGAACGGCGCCGGCAAGTCGACGCTCATCAAGATCATGGCGGGGGTCGTGGCTCCCGACGAAGGCCGCATGCTGCTCGACGGTCGCGCGGTCGCGTTCGCCTCGCCCGCCGACGCGCAGTCGGCAGGCATCGCCTGCATCTTCCAGGAGCTCTCGCTCATCCCTGACCTTTCGGTCGCCGACAACATCGCGATCGCCGATCCGCCGCGCCGCTTCGGCCTCATCGATCGCCGGGCGCAGCGCCGTCTCGCGGAGGAGGCGCTCGCCCGCGCCGGCGTCGACAACGTGCACCCGTCGGCGCGGGTGAAGGACCTGCCGCTGTCGCGCAGGCAGATGGTCGAGATCGCCAAGGCGCTCGCGCGCCGGCCCCGCATCCTGATCCTCGACGAGGCGACGTCCGCGCTGACGGCCGCCGACGTGACCCGGATCTACGGCGTACTGAAGCGGCTGCGTGCGGAGGGGCTCGGGCTCGTCTACATCTCGCACCGGATGCACGAGATCGCGGAGCTCGCCGACGAGTGCACGGTGTTCCGCAACGGGCGCAGTGTGGCGAGCTACGAGGCGGGCACGAAGTCGGACGGAGAGATCATCGAGCTCATGATCGGTCGCGAGCTCGCGACCGAGTTTCCGTCCCGCACGCAACGCGCCGCGAGCGATGCACCGCCTCGGCTGGAGACCGCGCGACTCGGCTGGAACGACCGCCTGCACGACATTTCGTTCCAGCTCCATGCCGGAGAGGTGGTCGGCCTCGGAGGCCTCGACGGGCAGGGACAGCGCGAATTGCTGCTGGCGCTGTTCGGCGTCCTGCGGGGCACGACGGGCGAGGTGCGCATCGACGGCAAGCCGACCGAGATCGCAGGCCCGAGCGTGGCGAAGCGCAGGGCGATCGGGATGGCTCTCATCCCCGAGGACCGGAAGTCCGAGGGCCTGATGCTGCCGATGTCGGTCCGCGACAACCTCGCATTCGCCGCGCAGGATACGCTGTCGCGCTGGGGCGTCGTCGACCGACCTAAGGAACGCGAGGCGGTCGAGCGCATCGCGCGCCGGCTCGCGATCCGCAGCGACGGCTTCCTCGCTCCCGCCGGCTCGCTTTCGGGCGGCAACCAGCAGAAGCTCGTCATCGGCAAGTGGCTGATGGTCGGCCCTCGCATCCTGCTCCTGAACGATCCGACGCGCGGCATCGACGTCGGCACAAAGCAGGAGATCTACCAGCTGCTGCGCCAGCTCGCGGAAGCCGGGGCGGCGATCCTGTTCTATTCGACCGACGTCGACGAGCTGGTCGGCTGCTGCGACCGCGTGCTGGTGATGGTCGACGGCGCGATCCGCCGCGAGCTCGCCGGCAGCGCGATCACCGAGCACGCGCTGGTGAGCAGTGCGCTCAACCTCGCGAGCGATGGCCGCGAGGGCGGCGCGGCGACGGAGCTGCGATCATGAGCGGCGCCGGCCGCTTCTGGCTGCGCGAGAACAAGGCCACGCTGCTCGCCTTCGTCGGGTTCGTCGCGATGTTCGCGCTGTATGCGGCCAACCATCCTGCGGGGCTCAACGCGAACGTCGCTCAGACCGCCGCGAACAAGGGCGCGATCCTCGCCATCCTCGCGATCGCGCAGACGCTGGTCGTGCTCACGTCGGGCATCGATCTGTCGGCAGGGATGGTGATGGTGCTGGCCAATTGCCTGGCGTCGCACATCGTCGTCGGCACGCATCTCGCCGCGGCCCTCGGCGCTCTGGGCGTGCTGGCCGTCGGGGCGCTGTGCGGCGCGCTCAACGCTCTGATCGTGGTCTTCGGCCGGCTCCAGCCGATCGTCGCGACCATCGCGACCGGGTCGATCTACTACGGCGCGGCGCTCGCGCTGCGGCCGGTTCCCGGCGGCGATGTCGACGCGGGATTGGCCGACGCATTCACCGGCCAGGTCGCGGGGGTGTTCCCCGCGAGCCTGCTGCTGCTCCTGGCGCTGGTCGCCTTCGTCTGGTGGCCCTTTCGTGGCTCGGTGGTCGGCCGCGCCGTGTACGCGGTCGGCTCCTCGGAGGTCGCCGCGTACATGTCCGGCGTCCCGATCCGGCGTGCCAAGTTCGCGGCTTACACGCTCGCCGGGCTGCTCGCCTCGGCGGCGGGGCTCTTCGTCACGTTCCTCACGTATTCGGGCGAAGCCTCGGCGGCCAACGGAGGCACCTACACACTGTACTCGATCGCCGCGGTCGTGCTGGGCGGCGTGTCGCTGTTCGGCGGCTCGGGCGGCGCGGTCGGCGCGATCTTCGGCGCGCTGATGTTCCGGACGATCGGCGATCTCTTGTTCGTGTTCAACGTCGAACCCTTGTGGCAGCCGCTGTTCCAGGGCCTGGTGCTGACGGCGGCGGTGTGCCTGGGCTCGCTGCGATTGCTGCGGATCCGCGATCGCCTGGAGCTCTATGGCTGACGTCGGTCCTTCGCAGGGCGAGACAGGAACCGCGCCACGACCGCGGCGGCGCGTCGATCCGGCGGTCGCCTGGGCCTTCGGCTGCGTCGCGCTGGTGCTCGTCGTCGGCAGCCTCTATTCGAGAAGTTTCCTGTCCCCGGAGTACCTGCTGCAGCAGCTCAAGGTCGCCTCGTTCCTCGGCGTGATCGCGACGGGAGCGATGATCGTGATCCTGCTGGGACAGATCGACCTGTCCGTGCCGTGGGTCGTGGCGGTCGGCGGGATGATGTCCACGGCGGCCACTGGCTGGGGGCCGCTGGGCGAGACGATGGCGATTCCCATCGGCGTGGGCTGCGGCATCCTCCTCGGGCTCACGAGCGGAGCCGCCGTCGCGCTGCTGCGCCTGCCTTCGATGGTGGTCACGCTCGCCGTGAACGCGGTCGCGCAGGGACTGATGGTCGTGCATACCGGCGGCTTCTCGCCTCAGGCCTCGAGCTCGCCCGCGATGCGCTACATCGCCACCGGCGACACGCTGCTCGGGATCCCGAACGCGCTTTTGGTGTGGGTCCTCGTCGGCGCGGCGGCCGTGTTCCTGCTCACCCGCACGACCTTCGGGCGCACGGTCTACGCGATCGGCAACCGCGAGCGCGCCGCGTATCTCTCGGGCGCCCGCACGGGCGCGGTCGTAATCGCGGCCTTCGCGATCGCGGGTGGCCTCTCGGCATTCGGCGGTGTGCTGCTCGCGGGCTACGCGAGCAAGGCCGCGCAGGCGATGGGCGATCCGTACCTGCTCCCCGCCATTGCCGCGGTGGTTCTCGGCGGCACGTCGATCCTCGGCGGCCGGGGCAGCTATCTCGGGACCGTCGCTGGCGTGATCCTGATCACACTGCTGCAGTCGATCCTGTCGGTGATGCAGATCGAGGAGTTCGGCCGGCACGTGATCTACGGCGTCGTGATCGTCGCCATGCTGCTCATCTACGGGCGCGGCCGGAAACATTCGGAGTAGCGCCGATGCTTCCACGATAACCGCAGGACGCCCGCATGCCCCTAGAGCTCACCTCCAGCTTCGAAGTCGTCGATCGGAGATTCTTCCGGGTCGCGCTGCCGTACATCAGCGTCGAGAAGCTCTATACCGGCTGTCGCTGGGCGGAAGGGCCCGCCTGGTTCGCGGCTGGGCGCTATCTGGTCTGGTCCGACATCCCCAACGACCGCATGCTGCGCTGGGACGCAACCGACGGCTCGGTGTCGGTCTTCCGCGAGCCGGCGCTCAACAGCAACGGCAACACGGTCGACGCGCTGGGACGACTCGTCACCTGCGAGCACCGCAGCCGCTGCGTATCGCGCACCGAGTTCGACGGCAGCCGGACCGTGCTGGCCGACCGCTACGAGGGGAAGCGCTTCAACTCGCCCAACGACGTCGTCGTCAAGAGCGACGGCAGCGTCTGGTTCACCGATCCGAGCTACGGGATCGATTCCGACTACGAGGGCGACGCGGCACCGAGCGAGATCGGCGCCTGCAACGTCTATCGCGTGGACGGCGCCAGCGGCCGCGTGACGCTCGCGGCCGCGGACTTCGTGCGCCCGAACGGACTGGCCTTCTCGCCCGACGAATCGCTGCTCTACATCGTCGACAGCGGCTTCACCAACAAGATCGACGGGCCGCGTCAGGTCCGGCGGTTCCGGCTGTCTTCCGACGGAACGTCGATCTCGGGCGGGGAGGTGTTCGCGACCTGTTCGGTGGGCGTGTACGACGGACTGCGCGTCGACGTGCATGGCAATCTCTGGCTTTCGGCCGGCGACGGCGTGCACTGTCACGCGAGCGACGGCACGCTCCTGGGCAAGATCCGGATTCCCGAGCCGGTTGCCAACCTCTGCTTCGGCGGCCCGAAGCGCAACCGCCTGTTCGTCTGCGCGACGACGTCGCTGTACGCGCTGTTTCTCAACACGCGCGGAGCGCGCCTCGGCTAGGCCGTTTCGAGGGCCTGCCGCAGGCGCTCGAGCGCGCGCTTGAGCGCCGACGTCTCGCCGACCTTCATGCCGGCGGCGAGCTGCCCGGCTTCGGACAGCGCCGCCTCCGCCGCGGCCCGATCGTCGCGGCGAGCATCGACCAAACCGCGCTTGCACAGCAGATCCGCGAGCAGCGGGCGGTCATCGAGCTCGCGCAATATTGTCTCGCCCTCGGCCAGGATTGCGGAGGCGTCCCCCAGACGATCCTGACGCAGAGCGAGGTTGCCGAGCGCGGTCAGGCACGTCGCCTCGATGCGCCGGTTGGACGTCGACTTGGCGATCGCACGTGCCTGCTCGAGCGACGACCGGGCCTCGTCGTAGTCTCCTCGCTCGAGGAGCGCACTCCCGATGCCGCGGAGCGCCTGGCCGTAGACCGTCCTGTTGCCGATCACGCGCGCCAGATCCAGCGCGGTGCTCAGCGTCTTCATCGCATCGTCGGTCAAGCCGCGGTCCAGCTCGAACTCGCCGAGCTGCTGCAGCGTGATCGCTTCGGTGTCCCGATCGCCAAGCTCGCGAAGCAGCGCCAGCGCCGCGGCGAAGGTCTGCCGCGCTCGATCGGCGTGGCCCTGCGCGCCCAGGAGGTCGGCCAGGTTGCACAGCGTGATGGCCTCGTCGCGCAGACTGCCGATCTCGCGCTCGATCGCGAGTGCCGACTCGTAGTGCAGCGCCGCCTCTTCGACGCGGCCGCTCTCGTGGTAGGCGATCGCCAGGTTTCCGTGCATGCGCCCCTCGAACAGCCGGTGACCGATCGCGTGGGCGCATTCGAGGGCGCTTTCGTAGCGCGCCCGCGCCTCGTCGACGCGGCCCGACCACAGGCAGATGTTGCCCATGCGCCCGAGGGTGCGCGCCTCGAGCTTGCGATCGCCGATGGCGCGCGCACGCTCGAGCGACTCGGCGAGGCGCCCCTCGAGGCCTTCGGTAGCACCGATGCGCATGAGTGCCTCCGACAGCGTCAGGCGGGCCTGCACCGCAAGACGCTCGTCCAGCGCGGGTATCGCGAGGATCTCGTCGCCGAGCGCCACGGCGACGCCGAACGGTCCCTGCAGCGCCAGGACCTCCCACGCCGCCCGGTAGCAGGCGACCGCGGTCTCGCCGTCCGCGCGGCCGATCGCCCGGCGGCACGCCGACACCAGGTTGTCGAGCTCGCGACGCAGCGCCCGGGAGCGCTCCATCCCGCCATGAGCGAACAGCGCTTCGAGGGCAGCGTCGGTTCCGAGCGCGGCGAAGTGGCGGCCGTGACGCTCCTCCACGGCGCGCTGGCGGTCTGGCCCGAGGTCACGGCATTTCTCCGCGGCGTACTGATGGATGCTGATGTACATCCCGAAGTACGGCTCCTCGAGCTCGTGTCGCGCCGGCGCGGCCGAGGGCAGCCAGCGCCGAAGGAGGCTCTTGTCGACCAGGGCCTGCGCGATGTCGACCACCGGAGGCGCATCGGGCCACACGGACACGTCGACGATGCTTTCCGCCGCCGCGAGGGTGAAGCCGCCGTCGAACACCGAGCACTGCGCGAGCGCAGTCTGCTCCCACGCCGTGAGGAGCTGCCAGGACCAATCGATCGCCGCCCGCAGGGTCGACTGCCGGCTCACGCCCCTTCGACCGGCCAGCAGCTTGAAGCGGTCACGCAGTCGCTCGAGGAGCTGCGAAGGAGAGAGCACAGCGATGCGCGCCGCCGCAAGCTCGATGGCCAGCGGCAACCCGTCGAGCAGGCCCACGATCTCCGCGATTGCGTCGCGCTGGCGCGCATCAGCCGCGAACTCGTGCCTGACTTGCCGCGCGCGGGCCACGAACAGATCGATCGCGGGCCCATCGAGGGGCAGCGGCTCGACGGCCTGAACGACCTCGCCGGGAACGTGCAGCCGTTCGCGGCTCGTGACGATGAAGGCCGCTTCGCGTGCATCGAGCCAGCGCCCCACGGTAGCAGCGGCGTGCTGCGCTACCTGCTCAAAGTTGTCCAGGATGACGAGGCAGCGGCCACGGCCGCCGATCGCCTCGGTCAGCTGAGCGGTCGCGTCGCCGCCTCCGAGCCGCACGCCCAGCACGCTCGCGGTCGCATAGTGGATTCCGTCGATGGACGACGTGTCCGACAGATCGCAGAACCAGATACCGCCGGGCCATTCGCCCAGCGCGCCGTGCCCATACCGGATCGCGAGGCGCGTCTTGCCGGTGCCGCCGGGTCCCAGCAGCGTAAGCAAGCGCGCCCCTTGGGCGAAATGCCTGGCGATTGCCGCCAGATCCGCGCCACGGCCGACGAACGAGTCGGGCTCGGCGGGAAGGCGATGGAGGATCTCGCGCACCGGCTGCCACAGGCCGTCTCGCCGAATGACGCGGTAGGATTTGTCGCTGTCGGGCGGCGGGACGAAGCTGCACTGTGCAGCCCTGCCGATCTCGAAGACGTCGACGGGCTCGTCGATGCCCTTGAGGCGGTACTGACCGTGGCTGCGTATCTCGACGGCTGCACCGAGCGGCGTCACATCCAGGGCCGCTTTGGCAGCGGCGGTCAGGAGCGTTTGCCCGCCGCGCGCCATCGCCATCAAGCGCGATGCGAACGGAAGGGCGAGGCCGTCAGCCTCGGTGCGCCGCGCGCCCAGCGCGACGTCGTCGTCCGAGGCTTCGCGCCATGTCACGGGTCCCACGTGTATCCCCGCTCGGGCCTCGAGTCCCATCTCCGCGATCTGCGCGTGATAGTCGAGCGCGTAGAGGCAACCGTCGGCGGCGGTCTCGAACAGCATCAGCAGGCCGTCCGAGCGCGCGATCTCTCGCCCTCTGTGCTTGCGGAGCAGATCGCGTGCGCGCCGGTCATGCTCGATCCACAGGGCGGCTGCCCGCTCGTCGCC
>Ga0335077_10001003_pt1 | contig 32833 bp, 21 predicted proteins | sample Lox_Sample_31_FD_207151 | JGI IMG/M metagenome (GOLD analysis project Ga0335077, IMG submission 207151) | Soil microbial communities from Loxahatchee National Wildlife Refuge, Florida, United States - Lox_Sample_3.1 | ecosystem: Environmental > Terrestrial > Soil > Wetlands | place: USA... | reverse complement strand
AGTCCCGCGGCATAAAGACCGCAAAGGGCCTGGTTGAACGTAACGATGTCCCCGCCCTTGGGATGATTGGTAAACAGCGAGACTACATCGCTAAGGCCGCCAAGTACGTCCTCGGCAAAACCCTGTAATGCCTTTTTCGGTCCAACTTCAACAAACATGCGAGCGCCGGCATCGTACAACGTGTGCAATCCCTTAACAAATTGGACGGGTGAGGCGACCTGCTGGGTCAGCATGTCCAGCATCTGCGGTACCACGTGCGGCCCCATGGGATAAAATTCGCCGTTTGTGTTCGCGACGATTGGCAATCGTGGTGATTGGAGATGCAGGCGCTCCAAAACTTGCCGCAGCGGCTTGCTCGCTCCCGCCACGATTGACGTGTGGAAGGCGTGACTCACCGTTAATGCGGCCACATCGTAGCCAGCTTGTTTGAAACCTGCCATGGCCTGCTCGACTGCCTCGCTCGCGCCACCTATCACGACCTGATGGTTGCTGTTGACGTTGGCGATCACAACGTAGCCATTGATCGTCTTCAGAATTCGCTCCACTTCTTCAAGCGGAGCAAACACTGCAGCCATAAGGCCATTGTCTTCCATCGCGACCTGAGTCATTCCACGCCCGCGAGCGCTGACGGCTTCAAGCGAATCAGCTAAAGGGAGGGCGCCGGCCGCGACCAGCGCTGCGTACTCGCCCAGACTATGTCCCATGGTGAAGTCGGGCTTGATGCCGTAAGCGGCCAGGAGCCGGGTGAGCGCTAAGTCAGTTGCCAGCACCGCCGGCTGAGTTATCGCGGTTTGGCGCAGATCGTCTTCAGCCTTGGCGACGGCATTGGAGTCCGCTAAGTCGACGAAAATGAATTTGCTGAGCGGCTTGCCAAGCAAAGGCACCATCACGCGATCAGCTTCGGCAAAGGTTTCAGCTACAATCGGCTCCGTTTCTCGGAGCCGTTGAAGCATGTTCACGTATTGCGAGCCCTGACCGGTATACAGGAACGCCACCTTGGGAGCGGGACCATGACCACGGAAGATACCTTGCGCACGCAAGGCTTTCCACACTCCTTGTTGATTGGCCTCCAGCGCCTTGAGTGCATTGCATGCTTTGTCCGCCAGTTCGGCGGCATTGCCATAGTCGATGGCCACGCGCTCGGGTCCGCGTAGGTCTGATTCCACCGGGGCAGTTGGCGCCGGTGCGCGGCCTGCTTTGGCGTCTTTCTCCACCAGGCGCAAACGCTCGGTGAGTGCAGCCACGGAAGCAGCACCGATTACCAATGCTCCACGTAACGGAGCTTTATGACATGAAGAGCTAGAATCGGAGAAAACATCTCCCACATTCGTCACCGACATTAGCATCGGTTCTTCCACTTTCGATGGAATCTCACTGACTGCCACCGTCGACCGCTTGCCGTTCCCGTTCAACCGACCAGGAATGTATTCTTCGAGGACAGCGTGGAAATTGGTGCCGCCAAAACCGAAAGCGCTCAAGCCGGCCCGGCGCGCGCCATCTTTTGGCATCGTCCACGGTTTCAGTTTGGTATTGACGTAAAGCGGAGAGTGGGCAAAGTCGATATCCGGATTGGTATGCTCGCAATGCACGCTGGGCGGGAGCACTTTGTCCCGAAGTGCGAGCACGGTTTTTAGTAATCCGGCCGCACCGGCCGCGCTCTTGAGGTGCCCGAAGTTTGATTTGACCGAACCAAGAGCCACTGAGCCGGAAGGGAGATGAAAACTACTGAGCACATCGATCATGCTTTGCACTTCGACAACGTCACCCACGCGGGTGGATGTGCCATGGCCCTCGATCGACGTGGCTGTGGCTGGCGATAATCCGGCATTCCGCCAGGCGCGCTCGATGGCCAATTTTTGGCCGATCGGGTTGGGTGCAGTAATGCCCTTTCCCTTGCCGTCGCTCGATCCGCCTATGCCGCGCAGTACCGCATAGATTTTGTCGCCGTCGCGCTCGGCATCGGCCAGGCGTTTCAGAATAAAGATCGCAGCGCCTTCACCCATGACGAAGCCGTCAGCCCCTTCCGCGTAGGGCCGAGTGCCAGTAGCAGAGAGCGCGCCGATCTTGCAGAACTTGATGAAGGTCGAGGCGCCCATGTTGCGGTCAATGCCGCCGGTGACTGCTACGTCGAAATCGTGTTCTACCAGTCCTTCTGCCGCGGAACTGATCGCTGCCATGGCGGATGCGCACGCGGCATCACACACGTAGTTGGGGCCGTGGAAGTTGAAAATGTTAGCAATGCGGCCGGCAATGCAGTTGGCCAATTCACCGGGCATGCTGTCTTCGGTAATTTCAGGAAGGAGCTTTCTCATCCGATCGTGCAATTCGCTCGTGATGTCGCGGCGAACCGCCTGAGGTAACGCGGCGAAACGGTCAGTTTCAGCCAGTTCACGCGCGTATTCTGGAAAGTAAGCGCGCAACGCCGTGGAATAGTGCTTTTCGCCGGCCATCGCATTCCCAAGGATGACAGCGGTGCGATCGACATCCATCGGTCGCCTAGGATAGCCATAGTCTTCTAACGCTTCGCGTGTGCAGGCGATTGCCCATTTTTGCGATTCATCCATGGCATCGACAACGCGCGGTGGAATCGGCAAATGCCACTTAACAGGATCCCACACGTACTCCTGCGCCCAGCCACCAATCTTCGAATAAGTCTTATCCGGTGCATTCGGGTCGGGATCATAGTAGAGAGCGGGATCCCAACGCTCGCGCTGAACCTCGGAGATGCTGTATCGGCCGTTCTTCACGTTTTCCCAGAAAGCCGGCACGTTCGGGGCGTCGGGCAGTATGGCTCCCGCTCCCACAATGGCGATGGCGCGATAAGAAGTGTTTTCCATAGCGAAACTCCCGCTAACTTCGATCTTTGATTTTTAGGCCGCGATTTCCTTGCTTTTGACCACACGGCCGTACAGCACGTCGGCTATGTAATCGAGATCTGCAATAAGGCCCGACTGTGCGCGATGGATGGCAGGCAACCCCAAACTGCTTTCAAATCCGGCCATCTCGGCATCACCTAGTCCGCCAGCTCCGACAACCCAGCGCAACCCGTCTTCTGATACTTTGAGCGCAGCCTCGCGCGCAAAAATCCGGCTGAGCGCGGCGATTGCCGCCACGTCGAAGCGCCGGTTTGCCTTTTCGTTTAGCTTTCCCTCAGACATAAGCCCGGCGCGGCGGGACAAGCTGCCCGCGCACTCGGCATAAGCGATCCACTCGCCCAGGCGCAGGAGAATATGTTGGAAGCGCGTGAGGCGTGCCACTCGAACTTTTTCCATAACTTCGGCCAAGGCATGCAAAGCCAGTGCCGTGGTATCCGCGCCCACCCTGGGCTGGCGCGCGTGCAATACTTCGAATTCTCGCGCTCGCTCGTGATAGTGCTGCCCGCGTGTTTTGAGATGAGACTGCCAGCGGTCGCGGCTGATGGTCATCTCCATGATCTCGGAGGTGCCTTCGTAGATCGTGGTAATCCGAACGTCGCGGCTGATTTTTTCCACCATGTATTCGTGGGTGTAACCGTAGCCACCCAGGGCTTGGATACTGGCCTCAGCGGCTCGATTGCCGGCTTCGGTTGCCATGTACTTCGCAATGGCACCCTCGGTGTTCAGGCTTCCTTCAGTCCCGGCGTCGATGCGCTCCGCGGTCTCCTCGATATAAGCACGGGCAGCCTCAAGACGGGCCACGTGCGGCACGATTAGCTTGTGGGTATAGCCTTGCTTCTCCGACAGCGGTGCCCCAGCCTGGATCCTCTTGGTGGAATAAGGAATGGCCCGATCGAGCGCAGCCCAGCCGCCGCCCAGGCCGAATGCCGCTACCATAAGGCGCGTATAGCCGAATACCTCCTGCGCTTGATTCAGCCCCTGACCTTCGACACCGCCGACGAGCCGGTCAGCATCGACGTAGACGTCGTTGAATGCAAGCGCCGCCGTGTTACTGAGACGGATGCCGTGCTTATCTTCCGGCTCGTCGTGGGTGAAACCCTTCAGGCCTTTCTCCACGATGAACCAACTCGGACCGCTCGGTGTGTTGGCCAAAACCGTATACACATCCGCCACTCCACCATTGCTGATCCACTGTTTGTTTCCATTGATCTTGTAACCAATGACGCGGCCGTCTTGGCTGACGGGGTCGGCCGTCGTGCGGAGCGCCCCCAAATCGCTGCCGGCTTCCGGCTCCGTGGCACCATAGGCGAACAACAAGCCCTCCTCGGCAATGCGCGTCAACCACTTTTTCTTTTGCTCTGGAGTGGCGCCGACGGTAATCGGGTCGCTGCCCAGAAACGTCGCCAGCACAGAGGTGGCAACGCCTAGATCGATACGCGCCATCTCTTCACAGATGCAATACACATCGAAGGCCCCCCCGCCCAGGCCCCCGAACTGTTCGGGGATGAACAGGAGTTGAATGCCCAATTTGTCCGGGTTACACATATCGCGGACGACCTCGAGCGGACATTCATCCCGTTCGTCAAGCTCCCGGAGCACCTCGTCCGGCAGCCGTTTCTTGGCGAAGTCCTTGAGCGAATTCAAACTCAACTTCAAAGTTTTGTTGGCGATCATGGGCGCTGCCTCACTTTGCGGGGGTGCTGCGCATTTCTCGAACTTTGTTGGTCAATTCCGGCAAGAACTCCAGGATGTCGTCGACAATTCCGACGTCCGCCACCTGGAAGATCGGAGCTTTCGGATTCTTGTTGATGGCGATCAGGAACGGATTGCCTTTGATGCCTGCCAGATGTTGGAATGCGCCACTGATGCCGCATGCCAAATAGACCTTTGGCTTTACGGTTTTTCCGGATGAACCCACCTGACGCGACTTCTCCATCCATTTCGCGTCGACCACGGGCCTTGAGCAGCTCACTGCCGCACCCATGGCGTCGGCCAGCTCCAGCGCGATGGCTACATTGTCTTTTTCCTGAATACCACGGCCGATAGAAACCAAAACGTTGTACTTGGTGATATCTACATCGCCCGCCTCGGCAACGACCGTTTCCAGATAGCGCCTGCCCGCCGCAAGAGAGCCTACCTCGCCTGATTTGTCGACCACGAGGCTGCGTCCCGCTGTACTCTCCGTCGCCCTGAACGCGCCGGGACGTATCGTGAAAACCGCGCCCGATGAAACATCGCACTGAACATGAGCGCTTACCTGTCCCCCGAATTCCTGGCGAACTAGTTTGATACCGGTGCCTTCCACCCCGGCTATATCCAGTACGTCGGAAACGAAAGCCGAACCCATCTTGACAGAAAGACCTGGCGCCAGATCAATTCCGAAATGTTCATGGGCAACTAACACAATGCTGTTGCTCGGCAAGACCTTCTGCAAGGCTTTGCGGACCAGCTCGGCATTGGGATAAGAAAGAACCTCATTTGCGATTTTCCAAGTCTCAGCGTACGAAGCACCGAGGTTTTTGCATGCGGCATCTAGGTTCGGACCCCAACCGGTGAGAATGGCTGTCGGTGCAGCAGCGGGGTCGATCTTGCGGGCCACGGCCGCCAGTTCGAACGCGGCATCGCTGGCGACGCCGTCTTTGTGCGCGATGTATGCGAAGATGCGAGCCATTATTTCAACCCTCCTTTGGCGGTCACTAACTCCAGAACTTTGTCGATAATTTCTTCCCGGCTGCCGTGCAGAATCTCGGCGCCTTTGCCCAGCGAAGGGACAAAGTAGTCCACCCGTTTCACCTTTGCCGCAGCAGCCCCCGCAGTGCCTGCGCCAATTCCCAGATCCACTGCGCTGAAAGTCTGGATCGGGACTGAGGCCACCTGCCGGATGCCTCTCATGCCCACATATCGTGGTTCGTTAATCCCGGTTTGAATCGAAAGGACACAAGGCAGATCAATCTCATTCATCTCCTTGTTGCCGCCTTCGATTTCCCGGCTGATTTTCAGCCTCCGGCCATCGAGTACCTCAATGGAATTGACAAGAGAAGCAAACGGATAGTCGAGCAGCGCCGCCAGCATTCCACCGATCTGGGCACCACCGGCCTCAGCCTGAACCCCCGTCAAAATCAGATCGTAGCGCCCTTTCTGTATGAAGGCTTTTAGGATGGTGGCAATGCCCCTGCCATCTGATCCGCTGAAGCGTTCGTCTGTGATCAGCACGCCATGGTTCGCACCCATGGCCATCTCCCGGCGCAGGACCTCTTCGTCATCTTCGCCACCGATCGTGGCTACCGTGACGCTTCCACCGATCTTGGCGACGATCTGCAGGGCTTCTTCGACCGCATAGTTGTCCGGTTCGTTGATCGTATAGACCAACTCACCGCGCTCGATTTCATTTCCTGCGGTATTGAGTTCAATTTCATTCTCCGAAGTGTCCGGCACTCTTTTTGCGCAAACTACAATCTCCACGTTCACCTCCACGAATGGTGCTTAACTCCAACTTCACTTGAGACTGTCCGACGAAGCCGTCACGCATTCTTTGATTTCCGCAGCTTGTTCTTCCTTTAAATCGGGGCATTCGCGCACGATTTGTTGGTCCGCCAGTTCCGTCAGATCGATGACGGCTATTTTTCCCTCCATACCTGCGACCTTGATTGCATCTTCGATATTCACCATGCAGAACGGACAAGCCGTAACGATCACATTGGCGCCGGCTTCCGCTGCCATTTGCACCCTCTTCACCCCCATCCTCTGATCCTCTTTCGGCTCATAAAACAGCATCAGTCCACCACCACCGCAGCAAAATGAGCGGTCTCTCGACCGGCTCATTTCGACTCTCTTCAAACCTGGAATCGCATCCAGCACACGTCGAGGGTTGTCGTAAATCTGATTGTGGCGTCCGAGATAGCAGGGATCGTGGTAAGTGTAGACATCGTCCTGGTTCAATAGCGGATTGAACTTGATCTTGCCGGCTTGCACTTCTCTGGCGATCACCTGGCTGATGTGCTCCACAGGCGGCACATCCTTATAGTCATGTTTCAGTGCATTGTAAGCGTGTGGATCAGCGGTGACGATACGCCGGACTCCGGACGCTTTGATGGCATTGGCGTTATGGTCCCGCAAAGCCATGAAAAGCGTCTCTTCGCCAAATCGCCGGACTTCATGGGCGCTATCTCTTTCCGCCGCACCCAGGATTCCGAAATTCTCGCCGACATGGTTGAGGATCTTCGCCGTTGCCCGTCCGATTGCCTGCATACGGTCATCGTAGGAGGTGATACTGTCGACAAAATAAAGAGTTTCCGTGCCATTGCAATGGTCAAGGGTTTTGACACGACAGATTTGCCGGAATTCCTTGGCGCTCGCCCAGTCAGCTCTTTTCTTCTCCATCTTGCCGTACGGATTACCACGGCTCGCCAGCGCCTTGAGCGGTTTTTGCAGGGACTGGGGTACGTTCCCCTCATCGACCATGCCCCGGCGCAGATCGACGATCTTGTCGATGTATTCCACCAGCAACGGGCATTCCTGTTCACAAGCACCGCAGGTCGTGCAGGACCAGATTTCATCCTGTGAGTAGATGCTGCCGACCAGCGCCGTACCATTGTTCACGCGCCCGAAAACTGGATAATGCTGGAAACTGTAATCTCTCGCCTTCGTGGTGATAAATCGCGGCGACAAAGGTCGTCCCACGGTATTGGCCGGACAATTGTCTGAACACCGCCCGCAGTCAGCACAGGAATAGAAATCGAGCATGTGCTTCCAGGTGAAGTCTTCGAAGGTCTTTACCCCGAAGGATTTCACATGATCCAGATGCTCATCGCCAACACCCCATCTGACCGGTTTTAGAATCTCCCGGTCCAACTTTGTGAAGTAGATATTAAAGAGGGAAGTCTCCACGTGAAACTGGATTCCAAAGGGCCGATAGCACAGCAAGAAGTAGAATGTCACTTCATGGACAAGATAAGCACCGAAGTAGAGCCTCCCGAGCGTAGACAAGGGAGTTGAAACGAGAACATGCCAAAACATCCACGGAAGCGAAAATGCCGCCAACACCCCAACGGGCTGGCCTTGCGGTGACTGCTCCGCGGCCTTAACCGCTGCAAAAAGGCTGTCGGCCATCATCAAAAGCGCGATCAGGGAAAGAAGGAAGATGGCGTCGGCCGTGTGGCTTTTGCCGAACCTTACCGGCACAGCGTACCGCGCAGGTTTGAAGACCAGACGGCGAACCACAGCGATTACCATGCAGAGGAAAACTACGGTGGCCGCGTAATCCGTGACTATGTCGTAGATATGACCAGCCCTTCCGGAAGAGCCGGGCATCACAAAATTCCGGGAGACGCCAACAATCAGCACAGAAAAAGCACGAATAGCCAAGACCAGGAATCCGACAAAAATGAAAATATGCAGGGTTCCCGCAGCTCTGTAGCGCGGTTGTTTCCACTGACCCAACCAGTATTTCAGCACCCTTCCAAGACGAACCCAAGGTTGGTCAAGACGAAAATCCCGTTCTCCCCGAATTAGAGGCACCAAACGCCGCGCTACAATGTAGGAAAATAATGCGACACCTAGCAGATGAATAAGTAGAAATAAGATTCGGCCCGTGACCAGCCAGGATGTCAATTGCGCAACTGATTCTACGTCTTGCACGTTCTCTACTCACTTGCTTGACGATCCTCAGGCGATCCACTGCGTCAAGGCTTTTTTCTCGGCGTCATGGGATCCTGGTGCTACTGTTGATTCGCCCGAAACGAGAGGCCCGAGGGAGATAGAGGCTGGAGCCGATATTGGCGGAGACGTCGACACAACCCTCTTCTCCGTGCCCACTCTCTTCTCTTTCTTTTTTTCTCTCTGACGTGCGGGGCTGACTCCGGCGGCTTCTCTGAGTTCCGTGAAGCTCAATCTCAAAAGCTTTTCCAGTCGTCGCAGATCCGATGCTGCATGCACATCCCCGCTAAACCCAAAATACGCCTTGTCGTTGTAAGTCAAGATGGCGCAGTTGAGCGCCATTTCTCCTCCGACGGGCACATAGGGATAACAGTGCAAGATCTTGTGACCGAGCAGATAAAGCGGATGCTGCGGCCCCGGCACGTTGGTGCAGACCATGTTAAAAGGCGTGAACGGCAACCGATTCAGTATCTTCCCGCCCAGCGCCTGGGCAGAATTCGGGAACATGCTGATCAACCCACCGGCCAGGCAGACCAATTCGGCGGCATGTGCGCGTTTCAGAAACTCCGTTCTCTGATGGACTCCGGCCAGCAGCTTCCGAGAATTGCGAATATCCAGCGGAATGGTGACCGGTACCAGGGAGATGCGATTCCCCAATTCGCCCGGACTGTCGCCGCCGCGCAGATTGACCGGAACCATCAAGCGCAGCAGCCGCCCCTTGACGTGGTCGCCATGCAGTTCGACGTAACGTCGGACAGTGGCTGTGACGAGTGCGAGAAGAACGTCGTTCACGCTGGTTCCGCAGTTATGGCGGATGGCTTTGACGTCAGCCAGCGGGATTTCCGTGCAGGCAAATTTCTGCGGCCCGCGGTAGAGAACGTTGAAACGCAGCCGCTCTGTCGGAGAGCTGAGTTCCGGGAGCATACGGGTAAACTCGTCCGTGACAAGGCTTCCGCTACTTGCGAGGGAACGCTCGAGCATGCTCGATAGGTCCGTCAGCGCGGCGAGAATTCGCTTGACAAAATCAGAATAGGAATCGATGCAGCCGTTAGCTAAGGAACTTAAGGCGTCACGCGGTGGCGGCACTCGGCGACGTAGTCTTCGTCTGGGCAGACGAGGCGCCACTGGGCTTGCATCCATGAGCACATTCATGATCCCGACCCCGGCAATGCCGTCGGCGAGGCAGTGGTGGAGACGGAGAATGAGCCCGCTGCGATTACCTTTCAGCCCATGCACAACCGTCAGATCCCACAAAGGGCGCCGCCGGTCCATCACCGTGCTCAGAATTTTCCCCGCAAGCGTCTTCAGCTCCGCGTCAGAACCGTGTTTGAGCGTCACCTCAACCACGTGGCTGCGAATGTCGAAGTTGGGATCGTATTCCCAGCTCGGAGGACCGATGTTAAACAGCGAGGGCTCCACCCGCTTCAGGTAGCGGGGAATCAGCGGCAACTTCGACTCAACAAACTGCAGGCAGTCTTTGAAAGGGATATCACCATCACACACGCACACACAGGCCACGTTGAGCGGCATGCCCTCACGTTCGAGATTCAGGAAAACAGTGTCGCCCCAGGAAAGGCGGTCACTCTGCACGTCACCATGCCCTTCGTTCTGCATGGTTGATCTCCTGTTCAGTCGCCGAACTTCAGGTGACGAACAACTGCGCTTCTCAGTTCGAGAAAACAAATCGTGGCGCTAGCTTCATCAGTTTGAGCACTTTATAAACATCGATACTGACACCCCGCAACACGATCGTGACGTCTTTGCCGTCTGCTATGCCCACGAACTCTTCCATCACTCGGAGCCCACTCGGATCGATCCGGCGAACGGAAGAGAAATCCACAACCACTTCGTCCTCGACACTGCCCAGTCTTTCCCCGGCATGCTGCAATGCTTGGACAACGGTCTCCTCATCGATCTTGAGCCACACGGCGGTCATTGCCATACGCGCCACCATTCACTACACAGTTTGTTGCTGAGATGCACAGGCCACCACCGCCATGCCTCGCCCCTGATAAGCCTTCCAAAACAAATCGGCCAGTTCGCTCATCATTGGCATACGAGGGTTTGACAGCCAAGACGGATCGTCAAAGGCAAGTCTGGTTAAATCAGGCATTGCCCTCTTGAACTCCTCCCTCGAGATTCCCAAGTCGGCGATCGAACGAGGGAAGTCCAACTGGTCGAGTAACTTTTCTGTCGCCGCCACCAAGTTCTGCACTTTTTCTTCAATCGAGTGGCCGCCCAGACCCAACAAATCCGCGACCGTGGCGTATTTCTTATGGGCGATATAACCCTTCTGGTACGGCGAGGGAAGGAATTTATTGGGCACAGCCGCGTTATACGCAATGACGTGCGGCAGCATGAGTGCGTTGGCCCGGCCGTGGGCAACTCCAAAGCGCGCCCCGAAGGCATGCGCCAGAGCATGATTCACGCCCACCGACGCGTTAGAAAATGCCATCGCCGCAATGCAGGCGGCATTGTGCATCATGCAACGCGCCTCTTCATCGTGGGGATGCTCATAAGCGAAGGGCAGGTACTTAAACACCAGCCGGATTGCCTGCATGGCGTTGGCGTCAGTATAGGCCGATGCATAACTGGAAACGCCGGCTTCCAGCGCGTGGGTTAGGCAGTCGATACCTGTATCGGCGGTAAGGCCTCTCGGCATGGACATAACAAATTGGGGATCAACGATGGCGACATCCGGACTTAGCGAGTAGTCGGCAAGAGTCACCTTGCGCCCGCGATCTTTATTGGTCAGGACGGCAAAGGGAGTAACTTCGCTCCCCGTTCCGCTTGTGGTGGAAATCGCGATCAGCCGCACTCTGGCAATTCTCTCGGTCGGATACTGGATCACGCGCTTGCGCAGATCCAGAAAGGGTGTGGCCAGTTCCTCCAGGTCAGCCCCAGGAGACTCGTACTTGAGTTTCATGATCTTAGCCGCATCGATCACCGACCCGCCGCCTAGCGCGATGATTTGGTCCGCTTTGTAGAAATTGAGCGTCTCCACTCCTTGCATGACCGTACTGACATCGGGCTCCGCATCGGGGATGACCGAGACGTGGACGTGGGTGCCTTCCGGGATGTAGCGTCGGACAAGATCCACGTGCCCGAGGTGCTCCAAAGCCGGATTAGTAACGATGATGGTGGAGCACGATGGAAACTGCCGCACATTCTCCACCGCGTTCATGTTGAAATAAATCTGATTGGGTACTCGGAACCACATATGGGCTTGCGTTCTCCGAGCCACACGCTTGACATTGAGATAATGATAGATATTAACGTTGTCGGTTGTGCTGTTGCCGCCGCCGGTGCCGCATCCGAAAGAGAAGGTGGGCACCAGATCGTTGTAAACTCCGCCGACCGCTCCAACTGAGCCTGGCGAGTTCACGATGATTCGCCCCGCGTTCATGATCTCACTGAACTTGCGGATGACTTCATCGTTGCGCGAGAAAATAACCGCCGTGTGTCCAAGTCCACCGGCATGATTTACGTCGACGCACACCCTGAGTGCTTCATCGACTGATTTCGCTCGAAAGACCGAAAGCACAGGGAATAGCTTCTCAACCGACAAGGGATGTTCGAGACCGACGCCAAAAACCTGCGCAATCAGGAGCTTGGTGTTTGGCTTGACGGAAAGACCCACAAGACGGGCGATATCGGTAGCCTTTTGCCCGACGGCCATGGGCTGCATATACCCAGTCAGAGGGTCGATTACCGTGCCCGCCAGCAGTTCTGCCTCTTGCTCGTTACAAATGTGCGCGCCGAGTTCCGCAAATTTCTCCAGCACGAGGTCATAAATCTCATCGTCGATCACCACCGTTTGTTCCGATGCGCAGATGGTTCCGTTGTCGAAGGTCTTGGAGACGATAATGTCCACCACGGCCGTATTCAGGTCCGCCGTTTTTTCCAAGTAGACCGGTGTGTTGCCCGGCCCTACACCCAAGGCTGGTTTACCGGAGCTATAGGCAGCTTTGACTGCGCCCGGCCCACCGGTGGCATCAATCAGGCCGATGTCTTTGTGCCGCATCAGGTAGGCGTTGTCCTGCAGCGTGTGCGAATCTAGGCAAGAAAAAACCCCTTCGGGCGCACCATGTTTCAGCGCCGACTCATACATGATCTTTACGGCCTCGGACGAACAACGCCACGCGCTTGGATGGGGGCTGAATATGAGAGCGTTGCGCGTTTTGATGGCCATGATGCATTTGAACAGCACCGTAGAAGTGGGGTTCGTAATCGGCGTAATCGCAAATATCACTCCGATCGGCTCAGCCATCTCCACGAGATTGCGCTCCGGAAACTCGCGAATGATCCCGACAGTGCGCTTATCCTTTATATAGTTGTAGGCGAATTCCGTGGCCACCATGTTCTTGATGACCTTGTCTTCCATAACCCCGAGCTTGGTTTCCTCGACGGCGAGACGGGCGAGATGTTGAGATTGTCCCAAACCAGCCAGGACCATGGACTTAACGATGCGATCGACGTCCTCTTGGGTGAATTGGGTAAAGACGACGGCGGCGGTTCTGGCTTGACTAACTAGACCGTCCAGGTAGGCAATTCGTTCGTTGCTGAGGCATTCCTCGGTATGCGGGACTTGCATCCGCTCCTGCACCGAGTCGCTCCTGCCCATGGCTGCCCCCGAACTCTATCTGTCGGAGTCCTTTGCAATCAGGCACAGGGTTGCTCTCTTGTTCCCGATCTGGGCGACCGAGAGAAGGTAGTCTGCTAGTTGGCGATATGCCCCTGGATTTATGCATCGTTGATTAGATGCTTCGTCAACTAGCACTCATTGCGGGAACCCCACCTAATGCAAGTTCACACCATTTCGCTTGCACTAACCGAGCCAATCTGCTCACGCTCGTAAGCCCCCTTTCGCCAATACCTTTGGCCACCTTGCGTCTCGTACCTTGCGCCATTCCTCACTTTTCTGCGCCTATAGACACACGCAAATTGAGTCGTATTACACTTTCAAACACAGTTTCTGCTGGTTCTGCAATGTCCCCGACCAAAACTTTCAGTATGGAGGCCGAGTTGCCTACCATCGACGCTCGTTAGCACTTTCTGGCCGAGCCCCGCTAGGGCAAACGGTCCGCATCTCGGAGGAAGATCTCCGCGGCTATGCAATCGAACGCGGCCTCGAACTCCGTTCTGACCGCTACCTCGACAGCAGCAAACATGTCAGCTTCTGGCCCATCGCCTGATGGGGCGTTCTGGTATGAGGTGTAACGCCGAGCGCTTTACGGGGTGTGGAGAGAAGCAGGGGGTGGAGCACCCCGCAGAGCGCCAGGAGAGGACCACACCATCACGTCCACCGGCTAAGGCCCTTTGAATTCAATCCCCTGCCAGACGATCTGAGACAACACTGTATACAGGTGGGCTGAACACCATTCCGATGTGCGCGGGCTGATACCTTAACGTCGAATGCCGGCTGGCCCCTTCGGCCGACATGGATTGACGCCGGTCATCTGGCGCCGAGTGGGGGGACCGCCTAAAGGGCGACAGTTGTTCTTGCGACTGCGGTCTTGTGCGTTCTTATATGTACTCTCCTGCCCCGCGCCCGAGGACCACGCTCATGAGCCACCCCCCTTCTTCGATTTGATGACCAGATCCAGCAGTGACTTCTCGGCAGCCACGAGGTTCTTAACGCCCTTCTCCGTCAGTTCTCCCCAGGAGTGCTGCTGGGGCTTCCGCGCTGCTACTTTGCGAGCGCCCTTGGCTTTCCTAGCCGCGTCCAACTCCTCGATGGCCACTTCCAAGAGTCTTTTCTGCGCATCAATGTATTTCTCGGCGCCTTGACGCGCCTGTTTAGTCAACACTTCCATCCTTTCCCGCGGCTTTCCATTCGGCTTGCTCCCCTTGGTAGCGGCGCTGACCTCATGCGCGGCCAGGTCGAGGAACTTCTTCTCACTCTCCACAAAGCCCTCGATGCCGCGCCGTGCAAGTTCCACTACCTTCGCCCCGGCCATCACGCCTTTGCCTTCTTGATAGGACTCGGCCATGGCATGAGTCTGCTCTGCGGCCGCATCCAGCAACTGCTTTTGCATGCAGACCATGGTATCCACCCGGTGACGTGCCACCTCGGCGACAGCGCTCCCGGCCGCCGGAAGCCGCAATCCTTCCTTCACGCCATCCACCATCAGCGCGGTCTCACCGGCGGCCAAGTCCAGTAGGATTTTCCCCGCCGATGTGAAGTTCCTGACACCCATGTCCGCCAACCCTGCTAGCGTTGCGCCCGGCCGTGCAGTTGATTTGCCAAGATTCTCCCGGACCGTTCCGACGAGCAACGCATTTTCTTGAGCGGCTAGATCCAGCAGGATTTTCTGCGAAGCCACGAAGCTCTCGATGCCTTGTCGCGCCCACCTCATCAGCGGGTTTACGGGCGGGGAGGCTCGAGGTGATTTGTTTTCTTTTGCAATCATGATTGAATCTCCTCTCATACCGCGGTATACTGCACTGCAGTATCCCGTTTTACGGTTAAGGCCCCGTTCCCCCCGTGGCAAGCTCTTTCTGGAAGCCCGGGGCAGAAGTCTGGCATCCTCCCGGGGGCGATATGCAAAATCTCGAAGTTCCCATCCGCAAATACTATGATCGGCGGCTCTACGATACGGGCGCCAGCCGCTATGTAAAGCTGGACGACATCGCCTGCATGGTTCGTAATGGCAGCGATGTCCGCGCTCTGGTCGGGCGCGTCGGCAAAGACGTGATCCACATTATCCTCACCCAGATCGTCACAGAGACCTGCAAGGCAAGTCAGATTGCCCTTCCCCCTGCAGCTTTTGACAGCACGCTCGACCTCTATCACGAGATTCAGAACTTCCTTAACACCCGGCTCTCGGAGGCAAAGAACCGTCGCCCTCGCTCGAATGCGTGCGCGACTTGGTGGCAAGCCACTCGTGGCGACCGACGACGCAGGGCAGCGAAGTCGAACAACTCCGCCGTCACCTTGAGGAAATGCAGTCGCGCCCAGCGCACCGCGAGAGACACAGCAAGCTCTTTCAACGCTGTCTGCTTCCTGGTTTAGGATTCACGATGGGAGGTTCGAAATGGCGCAAGATGTAAAGCCTGCACTCCTCAAGCCTCAAACCTTGGCGGCCTTTCAGGCGTACATTCACGAGGCCGAAACAGCAATGGAGCAGACCCTACTCGGCCACGGTTCCTTCCTGTGGTCGGACGCCAATTCCAAGAGGGCCCAGCAAATCCGCGGAGGACAGATTGCGGCGGAATTCTGGTCGGGTCAGGGACCGATAAAAGTACCAAACGGTTTAATTCATGACTGGATCGGTGCCACTTTCGTCCCGGTTACGACTCTGGGGCGGACCTTGGCACTGATCCAGGACTACGATAACCACAAGAATATTTACAGACCGGAGGTGATGGACTCAAAGTTGATCAGTTGTCACCACAACGATTTTCAAATCTACTTGCGACTTCTCAAGAAAAAAATCATCACCGTGGTGCTCGATACGGATCATGAGGTGCATTACCGTTCCCTTGATGCCGCACGCTCAATTTGCCGCTCGCACACCACGAGGATTGCGGAAGTGATGAACGCCGGCACCCCGAAGGAGACCGTACTGTCCCCCGATACAGGTTACGGTTTTTTGTGGCGGCTTAATTCTTACTGGAGATTCTTTGAGCGGGGCAATGGTGTTTACCTTGAGTGCAGAGCCATCTCACTGACCCGTGACATACCACCGGGGCTTGGGTGGGTGATCGAGCCCATAGTTAAAAGGCTACCCAAAGAGTCGCTGATAAGAACACTCGATTCCACACGCCGAGAACTTCAACAAGGCACGCCAACATGAAACAGTTTCTCGATCATAGCTCAGCATCAGCAAAACCAAGGTCGCCGTCCGCTAAGGCCGGTTGAGACATACATTAACGTAAATTGTTGATCCAACTTGATTTTCGGGTGACGCCTAGGCTGTAGCTGAGAGCCCCCAGATCGACACGAAATGCCCATAGGGAGGCTGCCGAATGACCCGTAGTACAGCGGTTTTGAACGGGTAGAGCGAGCACCATGGCGGGATCGCATGAGCCGTCGATTGTTACCTGCGCTAATTAAAGCAATCTCACATCATTCTGGGCTGAAATCGTGATCAGCGTTGTTGTGACAGCGGTCATTGCAAGACCAGTCCGCCGAGTGCGTTAATAAACCCGATTAGCCCCGGAGCTGATCTGACTCGTTGAGCACTGGTTAGGGCTGTCCCAGTCAGCGGAATCCATCTGTGACCATGCTGGCGAACGAGCAGAACTGCGGGCTGTTTACATTCCAGAGAATTTTGACGTAGGAGCGTGCGTCATGGGGACAATTTCGATGTTGTTCGGAAATCCAGCGATGAAGATCCTTGAAGAGCACCTCTGGGAGGGCGCTCGGAAACATTATTTGGAAGACCATCCCTCTGATCGGAAGAAGAATCCACGAACGATAATGAGGAGAGCAAAAGCCCAATACAAAGACAAGATTGAGGCTTCTCTGAAAGAGGCTGGTCAACAAGTGAAAGCCACATGGGGAATATTCAAACACGGAATGGCAGAGGAATTAAAGGCTGCCCTTATCACGTTGTTTCGAATGTCTGATCTCGATTGGTATTCCGTTGAGGTTGGTAGTCCGACCTGTCCTGATGTCATCGCTGTTCCTTACGAACTGCTGAAACACCTGACAGAAGAGCTATTGTTCCAGCATCTCAGGAAAGCGATCGATTTTGAAAATCTGAATAATGAAACGTTAAAAGCACTTGCTAGCTACTCGACAGGTCGGAAATTTCACGAGGTGCTGGAAGGTCTCCGTCGTAACTATGAGCCGTTCAAGATTGGCCCATCTTCGGGTTTCGTAATTAGCGACATAATTCGCGGCGACTCCTATTTTCTGGGTGAAGAAAAACATCACTCTCGGATGGACACGGTCATACTGAGTAGTCTCGGTGCAAGCCCGGCGGCCGAGGACAGGAAGAATCAAAAGGGCGCCGTGAAGAAGTGGTTCCACGAGTATCGGGAAACCAGGAGGAACGACAGACGGTTTACGAGCGATGGCTGGGAGATCGGGCTCGAAGAACTTAAATCGTGGGTGGGCGACTCTTAAGAGGCGCAGCAAACGACGGGGAAGACAGGCTTCCGCGTATGTAGCTGAGAATGCAGGTCCTCGCGAGGATGCCAGAATGATACGTACGTCAAGCGTCGCGGTGTTTGATACGACTCTGCGAGATGGTGAGCAGGCCGCTGGAACGCGTCTCGGGAGTCGCGACAAGGTCACGCTGGCACGGCAACTCGCACGGCTCAAGGTGGACATCATTGAAGCTGGTTTTCCAGCCTCATCGCCGGAAGACTTCGATGCCGTTCGAATGATCGCACAAGAGATAAAAGGGCCTACGATTTGCGCGCTGTCTCGCGCGGTTGCAGCCGATATCGAATCCTGCGGAAAGGCGCTCGCGAAGGCCGCGGAAGCCCGTATTCATACTGGTATTGGTGTTTCGGACATCCACATCATGGGCAAGTTCTGCGACGAACGGTACGGCAAGACGCTCGGTAAAAAGAAAGCAAATCTGCTCGCCCTAGCCGTGGATGCCGTAAAGCGTGCTCGCAACTGTGTCGGCGAAGTTCAGTTTTATGCCGAAGATGCTGGCCGCGCCTCGCCCTCATACCTTTTCGAGATGTTAGAAGCGGTCATCGAAGCGGGTGCGACAGTGGTCAACATCCCCGACACGACCGGTTACACTGTTCCCGAACAATACGGAAAATTGATCTGTAGCATCCGCGAGAAGGTGCCGAACGTTGCGCGCGCGACCATCAGCGTTCATTGCCACGATGATCTCGGTCTCGCGGTCGCTAATTCCCTAGCCGGGATTCGCGGCGGTGCCCGCCAGGTCGAGGGAACCATCAATGGAATCGGTGAACGGGCTGGCAATGCCGCGCTGGAAGAAATTGTTATGGGCATCCGTACCCGCGCTGATTACTACGGAGTTAGCACCGGCGTCGATCCGCGCGAGTTCTTCCGCACGAGTCGTATGGTCGCTGACATGCTCGGAATGCCAGTTCCCGCCAATAAAGCGATTGTCGGTTCCAATGCGTTTGCACATAGTTCTGGCATCCATGTGGATGGTTTTTTGAAAGACCGCCGAACCTACGAAATTATGCGCCCGGCAGACGTGGGAATTAAGGAAAGCCGAGTTGTGCTGACGGCGCGCACGGGTCGAGCAGGCCTTCGATCCCGATTGGAGAAGCTCGGCTACGAATTATCCAAGGTTGAACTCGACTCGATGTACCAAAGATTTCTCACCATTGCCGACAAAAAACGGGAAGTGCTTGATGGAGACCTGCTCGCGTTGCTTCACGATGAATTGCCCCCGACACAAAAGAATCTGAAGTTGGAGTACCTGCACAGTTACAGCGGAACCACCGCGATTCCGACTGCAACAGTACGAATCTCCTTGAACGGACAACGCAGGGAGGGCGCTTCGGTTGGCGACGGACCTGTGGACGCGGTGTGCAAGGCTATCGCGAAGCTCACCGATACCCAGGCAAAACTCTTGCGGTATGAGATTCGAGGTGTAACCGAAGGATCTGAGGCCTTGGGTGAGGTCACCGTGCACCTAGAGCTCGAAAACCGCATAGTCATGGGTCGAGGCGCTTCAACGGATATTATCGAGGCCAGTGCAAAAGCGTACGTGGACGCCTTGAACCGGCTAGGTTGAGTCGGCAGCATGAACCATTCGGTGAGCAGGCTTGTCGGAGACTCGTCTCTGATCGCAGTGAGCTTTGGGCGTGATACGATCAACTTACGGATCACAGGATGCCCTGCAAGCCATTGCCCTGGCGGATGGCCTGCGCCGGGGTCCTTCTCTACGGACCCAGGCAGGCCAACACGCGATCGCGTCTTTGCTGTTGTCGCTGCACGCCGCCTATCGGCGGGATGAGTTGCAGGCGATGTTTCGATTGCAAAATCATCGAGTCGAACAGCAAGCTCGGGACGCCGGGATGCGGAGTTGAGACAGTTTTACCGCTGCAAATTTATCCAGAAGGGCCTCGCGAAGGCGCGAGCAGCCGTCGCCTGATTGATTAGGCTACCCGCCTCCCTGCAAGGGGGAATCGGAGAACTCATCGAAGGATTCCCTTGCGTTTCCGATTGTTCCTTTTGAATGTCTTACCGTTCCCCAGCATTTCCTCTAGATCCTTGAAATTCCGTCTCGTGGTGTTTTCGATGGCAGGGTGCCCGGGGTGTAGGTGCAGGGCAGCGCTCTTGCAGTTCTGACTCGATTGTCTTGGGGCCGATAAGACACCCATGGAAGAATCGAACTCCGTCAGCTAGGAACTTCCCAGCAGTTCGCCCGACCAGAAACCAGGCCTGCTTTCTGATTCCATATCACTGATTCCACGCATAACTCTTTTCTTGCCCGCGCATCAAATCCCGGAGGCTGGCCGATGTCCGCCCTCCGGCCGATTTTCCACATGCTTGACTCGCGCCGAAAGGGTAGACTTCCGGGATGCCAAAACCAGTTTTATTGACCGTCGACGACGACCCCGACGTTCTTCGCGCCGTTGAGCGGGACCTGCGCAGCCGCTACGCCGACCGCTACCGAATCCTGCGCGCCTCTTCCGGTCCGGAGGCCATGAATACCTTGCAGCAGTTGCATTCCCGCAACGAGGCCGTCGCTTTAATGCTGGCGGACCAGCGCATGCCTGATCTCGATGGCGTTGGTTTTCTCGCCCAGGCCACGGAGCTGTTCCCAAGCTCGAAACGCGCACTGCTTACCGCCTATGCTGATACCAACGCCGCCATTGACGCCATTAATGAAGCCAAAGTTCATTATTTCTTGATGAAGCCGTGGGATCCGCCCGAAGACAATCTTTATCCCGCCCTCGATGATCTCCTGAACGACTGGGCCGATTCCTACCATCCTCCTTATGAGGGTATTCGGCTGCTCGGCACGCGGTGGTCGTCCCATTCCTATGAACTCCGCAGTTTCCTTGCGCGAAATCACGTTCCCTATCAGTGGGTGGATGTCGAGCTGAACACCACAGATTCGTCCACTCAGGCTCTTCTCAAGAACGAAAATGGTGAAAATCAACCGCTGCCACTGATGATTTTTCCAGATGGCACGCGTCTGTGCGACCCGGCTCCTTTGGCGGTTGCACAGAAGATTGGATTGCGCACTCACGCCGACGTCGAATTCTACGACCTCGCAATCATTGGCGGCGGACCCGCCGGCTTGGCCGCTGCAGTCTATGGCGCATCCGAAGGTCTGAAGACGGTGATGATTGAGCGCGAAGCGCCCGGCGGCCAGGCTGGCCTCAGCTCACGCATTGAAAATTACCTGGGCTTTCCCTCGGGACTCAGCGGACAAGACCTCGCGCGCCGCGCGGTCGTGCAAGCCACTCGCTTCGGCGTTGAAATTCTGGCGCCACAAGAAGCGGTTAGCCTGCGCGTTGAAGGGCCTTATCGAATCATTGAGCTTGGCGACGGTAGCCGCATCTCCTGCCACGCCCTTTTGCTGGCAACGGGTGTTCAATGGCGCAACTTGGGTGTGCCTGGCGAAGAACGAGTGCGAGGTGCGGGAGTCTACTACGGAGGTGGAGTCACCGAGGCCATCGCTTGTAAGGGCGAAACTGTCTACGTTGTTGGTGGTGCAAACTCCGCCGGCCAGGCCGCGGTGCATTTTGCCAAATACGCCGAAAAAGTCGTCATGTTGGTGCGCCGGGAATCGCTGGCCTCCACCATGTCCCAATACCTGATCGACCAGATCCAGAAGATCTCTAACATCGAGATCTGGCCCGAAACCGAAATTTTCGAACTGCACGGCGAGAATCAGCTCGAACAAATTTCCGTACGTTGCTCGCGAACCGGCACCGTAGATCGTTATCTTGCCCGCAGCATCTTCATTTATATCGGTGCGCTGCCGAAAACCGATTGGCTTGGTGACTTCGTCGAGCGCGACGAGCGCGGCTTTATCCTCTCGGGTCCGGACCTCCTGAAGGATGGAAGGCGCCCGCCCCATTGGACTTTGGATCGCGATCCCAATCTTCTTGAAACCAGCGTGCCGGGTGTTTTCGTGGTAGGCGACGTCCGCCATGGCTCCGTGAAACGGGTTGCTTCGGGAGTAGGCGAAGGCGCCGTCGCCGTTCAACTGATTCATCAGTACCTGGCGAAAGTCTCTTAATCTAAGGGGCCGGTGATGACTTCTCCAACGAAGGAAGACTCGATCAAGCGTCTCGCCGCAGAAATAAAGACCATTGAAGTCTTTAAAGGCCTCTCGGATGACGACTTGGAGTGGTTCGCGGAACAGTCGAGCGAAGCGAGCTACTCTCCAGGCGAAGTCATTATGGCGGAGGGCCAACCTGCCCAATTCATGTTGGTCGTGTTGCAGGGAGAATTCACAGGTCGCATTGAATCTGCCGGGGCGGACGGCCCGGTGTTTCACATCACATCGGGTTCCGTGACCGGCTTGCTTCCGTATTCCCGAATGAAAGTGATGACCGTGACCACCCGCGCGGACACGGCTGTGCGCCTTTTGAAATTTCCATCTCAAATGTTCCCGCAAATGCTTCAGCGCATGCCCCTCCTTGGGGAACGCTTGGTTGGCATGCTCACTGATAGGGTTCGCGAGTTCACTCGCATTGAACAACAGCGCGATAAGCTCGCCGCTCTCGGGAAATTATCGGCTGGTCTCGCTCATGAATTGAATAATCCCGCTTCCGCCGCGGCCCGTTCTGCTGAAGCCTTGCTCGCATGCCTGGAGCGGCTTCGGCAGTTGGAACGCGATCCTTATCTCAACGACGCAAACTGCGAGCAGATTTCTGCCGCCGAAGAGGCAGTCCGCAAAGATCTGAAACCGCCGGCATTTAAGGACGAACTGGAGCGCAGTGACCGCGAAGAGACCCTGAATTCCTGGTTGTCTGCGAATGGTGTTCAGGAGCCCTGGAAGCTGACTCCTATGTTGGTCGAGGCGAATCTTGAACGGACTCACCTGGAGCGGCTCGCGGCTGCTTCCGGCCCGGCATTCAAGCCGGAGCTGGTACGCTTCGCAACCATGCTGGAGATGGAAAAGATCGCCCAACAGATCGGCCACAGCACGAAACGAATCTCCTCATTGGTGCGCGCCATTAAGGAATATTCCTACATGGACCAAGCCCCGGTTCAGGAGGTCGATATTGTCAGCGGCATTGAAAATACCCTGACCATCCTGGAGCACAAGCTGCGAAAGGGAATTACCGTTCAGCGAAATTTTGCGCCGGAACTGCCTCGCGTTCTCGCAAACGGCAGCGAACTCAATCAGATTTGGACTAACCTCATCGACAACGCCTCTGACGCGATGAACAACAAGGGCATCCTCTCCATCCGCACCGCGTTCGATAACAACCATGTCACCGTTGAAATTGGTGATAATGGCCCCGGCATCCCCAAAGACGTTCAATCCCATATCTTCGAGCAGTTTTTTACAACAAAGCCTGTAGGGCAAGGAACCGGCCTCGGGCTGGATACTGTGCGGAGAATCGTGCGCAAGCTGAACGGAACGATCTCGTTCACTTCAATCCCTGGCGACACAAAATTCCAAGTGTGCATTCCCGTTGCTCGTCCGAGAGGGAATAACGATGGCGACCACCTGTAAACACCGCAACGAAATCAAAAACGTTCAAGCGAAAACCAAGGGCTGCGAAGAGTGCCTGAAAATGGGCGATTCCTGGGTTCACCTCAGGCTCTGTCTAATCTGCGGCCACGTGGGCTGCTGCGACTCGTCCAAGAACAAACATGCCACCAGGCATTTTCATGCCACTTCGCACCCGATCATGCGCTCTCTCGAGCCTGGGGAAGATTGGGGCTGGTGCTACGTCGACGAAGTTGAGTTGGGGCCTAGAGACCTCCGGGCGGCGTAAGAGGCAGGGCCAGAGGATGCACAATGGGTACGGCAACAAAACTCGCGGCAGACGCCACTCTCCTGGATCAACTGAAGGCTGCCCGCAAGCTCACCGATGAACTCTTCCAAGTGGTTCGCCCGGATGCCCTCTATGATCGCCCCATCGCCGAGCGCCACCGTATCATTTTCTATATCGGCCATCTCGAGGCTTTCGACTGGAATCTGTTCCGCGGTCAGCGCCCTGAGCTGAAATCATTTCATGTGGATTACGACCGGCTGTTCGCGTTTGGAATTGATCCCGTGGACGGCCAATTGCCAGCGGATCAACCGCAGGACTGGCCATCCGTGGCCGACGTAGATCGATATGTCCGGCGCGTGCGGCACGATTTGGACATCCTCCTGAATTCCGTCGCTGCGGATGAGCCTCGACAAAACGACTCCACGCCCCTTGCGGTGTTGTTGCACACCGCAATCGAGCATCGACTGATGCACGCCGAAACCCTTGCCTACATGTTTCATCGACTCCCGTTCGACAAAAAGATTCCACAGCAACAACTGGATGCGCCGGCTGGTCAATTTTCTCCACGAATGATCGAGATCCCCGCCGGACTTGCCACACTTGGTCTTCGCCGCGAGGCAGAGCATCCCTTTGGTTGGGACAACGAATTTGACGCCCACCAGGTGGATGTTCCTTCGTTCCGGATCGACAAGTTTATGGTCACCAATGGTGAGTATGCGGAATTCGTGCTCGACGGCGGTTACCGCCGACCCGAGTTCTGGGTGGAAGACGATTGGGAGTGGATTCAGCATCACGGCATCGAGCAGCCGGCATTTTGGGTCGCGCAAGGGAACCCATGGCTCTACCGCGGAATGTTTGAGCACTTGCCACTGCCACTTGAATGGCCAGTCTACGTTAGCCAAGCGGAGGCCAAGGCTTATGCGCGCTGGGCCGGCAAAGCCTTGCCTACGGAGGGGCAGTGGCATCGCGCCGCCTATGGCCAGCCCGATGGTGCTGAGAGCGAATACCCTTTGGCGCTCAGGAAGAATACCAAGCCCGACGGGAACTTTGATTTCCTACGCTGGGACGCTGCTCCTGTCGCCAGTCCCGTGAACAACACCAGTGCGTTCGGAGCGGTTGGTATGTTGGGCAACGGCTGGGAATGGACTTCCAGTGAGTTCGCACCTTTCCCCGGCTTCCAACCTTTTCCTTTCTATCCGGGATACTCAGCCAATTTCTTCGATGGGAAGCACTTCGTAATGAAAGGTGGTTCCCCTCGCACGGCGGCGGTTCTTTTAAGGAAGTCCTTTCGAAACTGGTTCCAATCGTATTATCAATACGCCTACGCCGGATTCCGGTGCGTATCGAGCGGAGCCTGAACTGGGGCATCTATGGGTACCAACACAATTCCGGCAACAAAAACGAACGACTTCGCCCTCCTCGTGCGCGAGGGACTAACAAAGCGGGGTCAGAAAGAACTTCCTTCCAAGTATCTCTATGACGAGATCGGTTCCGCGTTATTCGAACTGATCTGCGTCTTGCCGGAGTACGGACTTACCAGAGCCGAGGAGCGGATTTTCGCAAAGTACGCGGCGGATATCGTCTCCCATCTACCGGGGCCCGTATCGGTGGCGGAGCTCGGCAGCGGTTCCGGCAGGAAGACCCGCCTGCTCTTGCAGGCCCTGTGCCGCCATCGAGCTCTCTCCTACTTTCCCATCGAGATTTCCCCGAAAGCCTTGGCCAGCTGTGAAAGGGAACTCTCCGACATGCATTGCGTCAGTGTCGTGGGTCTCGAGCGCGAATATCTGGACGGCTTGCTCGAAGTGGCAGCGCATCGCGTCGAGGGGCAGCGACTCCTGGTTCTGTTCCTCGGAAGCACAATGGGGAACTTCGATGTACCTGCCAATCTCGAATTCCTTCGAGAAATTCGTGGCATCTTGTGGGAAGGAGATCACCTGTTGCTCGGGGCCGATTTGCGAAAGTCGCGAGATACACTGCTCGCCGCCTATGACGATCCGCTGGGGGTAACCTCGGCGTTCAATCGCAATCTCCTTGTCCGTATTAATCGTGAATTAGCCGCAGACTTCGCCCTCGATCAATTTGCTCATCAGGCCATCTTCAACGAACAGTCGCACAGCATCGAGATGCACCTCCGCTCTTTGATGAATCAAGGGGTATCGATTCCCGGTGCAGGCATCGAAGTGGAGCTTGCGGAAGGCGAAACCATCTGGACGGAGACCTGTCACAAATATTCTCTGGAGGAACTGAATTCCATCGCGATTCAAAGCGGCTTCCTTCCGGAAGCCATCTGGCTTGATCACCTTTGGCCGTTTGCCGATTGCCTGTGGTCCGCCCGATGATTGCCCTGCGTTGAGCTTCTCGACATTTGTGGCCGCTCTTTGACGAAGCGCAAGTTCGCTCCGTAAAAATTGCTGCGATTTTCATCTCGCCTTCGTGATCACCAGAAAATATTCGAACTATTCCCAGTAACAGTGACTCGCATCACAGAACTCAGCTGATCAAACCGATAGATTCATCGTCATCCTCGCTGCCACATTCTACAAGGAGAATGTCGATGATAGGCGAAATGACAGGTGAGCGACCCGTTGGGCGATCAGAAGCCTGTGAAGTACTTGCGGAACTGTTTGAGCTCTTGGAAGATTACGCGCCCACTTGGTACAGCGAAGACTTGCATGACCGAGCCCAGACCGCTCTACGTCACCTCAAAAGGCCGAAAGAAAATTAAGCGTAGCACCGTATCGCCGGTGCGAGGATCGAATTCATTGTCGTCGGCTGAACCGGACTCCGCGGAGTGCGGCCTGGTAGAGTTCTCAGGCACGAGTGTCGAAGGAATTTCGACTTTTTCTGCTAAGTCTTAGTCTGCCCGACGCTAGTAGTCGTACGGTCTGCAAATGACCAAGTCTCGCCGTCGTTAGATCTGTGTAGCTCTGCCGGAAATAGATGCAACCATCCTGATCAATGCCTGACCCTCCGCAACGCGTGACCTGGGTTTTGATGGATTGTGGCTCGTCCGTTACAAATCTTCGCGGTGGTGTGCTATTTCAATCCTGAATCAAGAGCCGATCGTAGGGCATTTTTTGCTGGCCGGGTTAACTAAGCCAGGACTAGACGAATATGTCCGCGTTGAAGATGCAATGGAACCAAAGATCATGTCGCTCCGTTCCTCACTCTCGGATGAGAGCGAATATTGCAAAACGAACTCCCGTATCGTCAGTATTTGCAGCGATTTGGGCGCTACGCACCTTCGAGCTCAAGGCAGCCCGCTAGCCTACCAAGAGCCTAGAAGCAACTTGTGCGATGACTATCGGATTCGGAGAACTGTATCACCTGGCTGCGGATCTATTTCGGCGTCCCCATTCAATTCCAAGGAATTGCCTTGATCTTGAAGTGCGAGCTGCCATCCACGCCACACCGCGTAGATCGCAGGATAGACAAGCAATTCCAGTAGGAATGAAGTGCAAATGCCGCCGATCATCGGCGCGGCAATCCGCTTCATGATTTGCGAACCGGTTCCCGTGGACCACAGAATTGGCACGAGGCCGATAGTCATGGTCGCGAATGTCATGAATTTGGGTCTTAGCCGTTTCGCCGCGCCCTCGACGACCGCTTCCTGCAGCCTTTCGTCAGTCATGGTCACACGGTTTTTGTGAGCCTTCTCATAGGCGAGGTCCAGATACAACAACATAAACACGCCTGTCTCTGCGTCGATCCCCAACAGTGCAATGATGCCGACCCACACCGCAATGCTCAGGTTGTAGTCCAGGGCGTAGACCGCCCAAAGCGCCCCTACCACCGAAAAGGGAATAGCCAGAATGACAATGAGCGTCTTCATTGCGGAGCGAGTATTGCAGTACAACAGGAAGAGGATCAACGCGAACGTAATCGGCATCACGAGATACAGGCGTTCGCGAACTCGTTGCGACGACTCATATTGTCCGCTCCAGGCTAGCGTATAGCCCAGAGGCAATTTCAAGCGCTTCGCCAGCGCTTGTTGTGCATCGTTGATGTAATCTCCGTATGGTCGATCGCCCACGTTGACATAAACGTATCCCGTCCGCAATCCATTTTCATCCCGAATCATTGCTGGCCCGTTCAACGTGCGAATCGTGGCCAATTGCGAGAGAGGAATTTGCTGGTTACCGGAAGCAATAAGCACTTTCCCTAGTGCGTCGAGATCTGATCGAAAGTCGCGCATATATCGGACGTTGATCGGATACCGCTCACGTCCATCAATCATCGTGCTGACGTTTTCGCCGCCCACAGCCGTGGAAAGCGCACTCTGCGCCTCTTCCATGGAGATGCCGTATTGGGCCAGGGCTTCGCGATTCCAAACCACATCGAGGAAGAAGCCATCGCCGGCGCGTTCGGCAAACACGCTTCGCGTGCCCGGCACAGCGCGAAGTACAGGCTCGATCTGCGTGCCGATTTCCTGAATCTGCGTCAGGTCGATCCCTTGAATCTTCAAGCCGAATCGGCGTCTGGATGCCTGTCGTCAGCATTTCAACGCGGCCACGAATGGGCATAGTCCAGGCGTTTGAGAAGCCGGGAACCTTCAGGGCGGCGTTCATCTCTGCGATAAGTTCCTGCTCGGAAATGTGATCCGGCGTAAAGTGGCGGAGCACCGGAAGCAGGAAATGGGGAGCCCAGGATGAATACCAGGTCGAGCGCATACGCCACTCCGACTTCGGCTTTAACGCGACCAGTGTCTCGCCTGTACGCACCCCGCAACCCGAGAATCCCCCAGCCCAAGATGTCGCTGTCGTTGAAACATATTCCAGCGAGCCGGCTGCGGCACCCGACACCCCTGCCGTTCCTCCAAGTCTCCAACCTAGGGTAGCGGCGTCGACGAATGACGGCGGTTTAGGCGCGGGTGCTCCGAGCGGAGGCGCGAGATCCCCTTCCGAAATGATTCAGGAATTGCAACAGATGTACCAGCAGCGCCGCGCAATGCAGCAGCAACAGAACCAGAGCGGCGGCCAGCGTTCTTCACCCTGAGCCGTTCTTTCTCGCTCGATATTTAACTTCTCGACTTTTAGGTCTCAGGCTCGTCTTAGCAGGCGTTGCGCATTTTCCCGGTAGACCTTCCGTAGCACATCGTCCGGCAAAAACAATCCGTAGATGTTCCACCGGCCTTGCCTCGATGCGTGCGAAGGATACTCGAAGTACTCGTCTCGCGTCTCCAAAAACCGATAATGCAGTCGGTACATGTTGACATCAGGAATCAAGTCGGTCCCGAACAGAATTCGGTTGGCATGCTTCAGGAAGAACTCCCGTGCCGTGTACGGTTGTCGCCCCAGTTCCGCGCATCGCGCTCCAATGTCCACGTGCAGATTCGGGTTTTTGTCCAGCAGTCGGCTGACGTACACCAAGTCCTCCGGATGTTCCGCTACGTGCGCGCCGACAAATGTCGTTTTTGGATGGCGCGCAATCACGCGATCCCGCTGTGCCAGCAGCTCTTCCTTTCCGTAATGCGAACCGTAGTAGCTCCATTCGGGATGCGCCGCCAGTTCCTCATAGCGCTCGTTCTGCGCGTCGATCGGCACGAAGAAGGCATCCGGGTCGGCAATGTGGTACATGATCGGCACGCCCAGTTCAGCCGCCTTTTCGTACACCGGATCGAGCCGTTCGTCGTCAATTCGCAGCAGTGCTCCATCCTGATCTCGAACCTTCGTTCCCAGGTCCTTCCAGATCTTTAGTCCGCACGCCCCGCGTTCCACCAGTCTTTCCAGCCGCTCAACACTCCGCTGGAAAAATCCCGCCGTCGCCACGTCGCTCCAGTCCATCCAACCATACGTCGCGAATCGTTCGCGGTCCGCCGAGTGGAACTTGTCGATGATTGCCAGCGCCTTCTCACCCGTGTACATCGTAATGTTCACAATCTTCTCGATGCCGCATCCATCCATCACTCGCAATACTTCGCGCGGCTCCTGTGCGTCGAGATGGTTGTGATAATCAATCACCGGAAACTTCGGCCTGCGGATCTCGTGTTCTGGCGTCACCAGCATGGACCGGGGATGGAAATCGCTCAGCCGCAGGTCCACTTCTGCCTTGGCAGTCACCATCGCTACAAATGGATCATTGCTCTTTGCTGCGTCGCTCATCGCTTCTCCTCAGTCCATTTGAAATGATACTAACAAAACCGCGCGCCTGCTGCGCTTCCGCTTGCAGTACAATCGCAGCAATGCATTTACTGCGACGTAGTTGTTGAACTTCTTGCCTGCCGCTCCCGAGGAGTCTTCATGAGACGGTTTCCCCTGTTGTTGGTCGCGGCGGTTCTGAGCGTGTTGTGCTTCCCGTCGGAGCCCGCTAACGCGCAAGCGAGCTACCTCTACGGCTCGCAACCCGGCCAGGCCGTCGTCGAAGTTAGTTCGGCCGCCATTGTCGTGAAGAACTCCACTCTGGCCGCGGAGTGGTCCACCAACTCCGGAAAGCTGGCCAACGGCGCATTTGCCGCGTCCTATGCAGGTACGGCCACGCTCTCCCTCGGTGACGTGTTCACCGTAGTGTTCGCCGATGGCAAGATCCTGAGGTCTTCCGCAATGGCCATGGCCGAAAAACCGCGCCTCGAAGCCCTCACGCCGCAGCCGGCCGCGGCTCGCCTGGAAGACCATTTCCCGGGCAAGCGTGCCGTGGTTCAGCTCAGGGATCCCTCGTCGAATCTCACTGCCACTTGGTCTGCCGAGTTGCGCGACGGCGACAATTTCCTCCGCCAGGAAGTTTCGTTCTCCTGTTCGAAGGGGTGCGCCCTCCGCGAGATTCGCTTGTTTGACTTTAGCGCTTCTGGCGCCGGGGTCATCGGCTCCGTGAAGGGTTCTCCTATTACCTTAGGCAATGTTTTTCTCGGATTCGAACATCCCCTCAGCCGTTGCATCGTCGAGCTGCAACGGGCAAGGTGCTTCATCGAAAGGGAACTGCCGCTGAAGCCCGCTCAATCGGTGACCTATTCTTCCGTCATCGGCATTGCGCCCGCTGGCCAGATGCGACGTGCCTTTCTAAACTACATTGAACGCGAACGCGCTCATCCTTATCGCCCTTTTCTTCACTACAACTCCTGGTTCGACATCGGTTACGGCAATCGCTACGACCAGGCCGCTGCGCTCGACGTGATTTCCGCCCTCGGCACAGAACTTCACGAAAAACGCGGTGTGCAACTGGAGTCTTTTCTCTTCGACGACGGCTGGGATGATCCGCGCTCCCTCTGGAGCTTTGACTCCGGCTTTCCCAATGGTTTTACTCCCATCACCACCGCCACCGCTCGCTACGGTGCCGCTCCAGGCATCTGGCTTTCTCCCTGGGGCGGTTACGACAAGGCCAAAGAAGAGCGCCTGAAGTATGGAAAGCAGCAAGGCTTCGAAACCAATAAAGGTGGTTTCGCCCTCTCCGGGCCGAAATATTTTGCGCGCTTCCGCGACGTTACCCTCGACTTCATCCGCAAATACGACATCAATCAGTTCAAAATCGATGGCACCGGCAACGTCAATAGCGTGTTCCCGAAAAGTGAATTCGATAGCGACTTCCACGCCGCCATCAGCCTCATCGAGGAATGGCGTGTGCAGAAGCCCGACATCTTCGTGAATCTCACCACCGGCACATATCCTTCACCTTTCTGGCTGCGATACGCCGATTCCATCTGGCGCGGCGGCGATGACACTGGCTTTGCCGGAGTTGGCGCCTGGCGCGAAAAATGGATCACCTACCGCGATGCGGACACATTTGCCGGCATCGTCAAAAAGGGCCCGCTCTTTCCTCTCAATTCGCTTATGTTGCACGGGATTGTCTACGCTCGTCAGGCGGAACATCTCAGCGACGATCCTTCACACTCCTTCGCCCATGAGGTCCAATCCTATTTCGGCTCGGGCACCCAGTTGCAGGAGCTCTACATCACCCACGCCTCCATGACTCCGGCAGATTGGGACTGGCTTGCCGAAGCGGCCAACTGGTCGCGTCGCAATGCCGCCTTCCTTGTTGATACGCACTGGATCGGTGGAGACCCTGCCAAGCTCGAAGTCTATGGCTGGGCTGCGTGGTCGCCGGAGAAGGGAATTGTCACGCTGCGGAATCCGAGCGACAAACCGGAGTCTTTCTCTCTTGAGGTCTCCAAAGCATTCGAACTGCCCGCCCAGGCTCCACGTCACTTCACTGCGCGTTCGCCGTGGAAGCGCGATGAGCGGCAATCCGCAATTCCTCTGGTGGCCGGCGAACCCCATCTGTTCCAGCTTCAACCTTTCGAGGTGCTGACCATCGAAGCCGTACCGCAGCCCTGAACCGTCTGTCTTTCGTTTGTACGCTTTTTCTTTCTTTTTCTTTCGCTTCTCAGTACACTTCTTCCGGAAGGTCAGCCGATGACCAACATTTACGGATTGAACTCCACGCGTTTTTCACTTGTCGCTCGAAATCTCGTCCGCAGACTCTCGATCGCCATAGCGTTTAGCCTGCTCGCCTTACTCACGCTCTCCCTGTGTGCCTGTCAGAACAAGAACCAGCGGCCACAACCCGCTCCAGTTCCAGCAGCAAAGTCCGTCGTTGCTGTCACCACCTCGCGCACCGAACTCCGCGTCGACACGCCTACTGCCGAGTTTACGCTGCTCCCGTCTGGTTCTCTCTCCGCCAAGCTCTTTAAGAAAGACTCCACGGCTACGCTGGACACCAACTCCGCTGAACCTTCCCAGACCGTCACCATCGCCAGGAAAAGCTATCCGGGCGTGAATCTCGATCTCGCCACGGCCAAGGTTCAAGACGCCACCGGTAAGCTGGGAGGATTGGGCAAACAGATCACCGTAACCGGCAAGGTCCCGGGCACAGGTCTTGACGAGACCCTCACACTCGAGGTCTACGACACCTTCCCCAACCTCGCTCTGCTCTCCCTGCAGCTGGAAAACTCCGGTCACTCCGACGTCAATCTCGACAACTTGACTTTTCAGCGCCACACCTTTGCCGCCGCAGCCGATTCGATCAAGTCGTCCGCGCCCCTCTGGACCTTTGAAGGCTCGAGCCTGAAGTGGGGCAAGGACGAGATCTTTCCCGTCCCCGCCAAATTCTCCCAGGAAAATCCATTCGGCGCTCCTGTCGCCGTAAAAGACGACCTCGGTCACGTGGGTGGCGGCATCCCGGTCGTTGCTTTCTGGTCTCGTGCGGTGGGTGAAGCGATTGGCCACATCGAAACCCTTCCCTTGGTGGTTTCTGTGCCCGTGCAGACCACCTCCAACGGCCAGGTGCAAGCCGGCGTTTCGCTTCCTGCCAACACCCTCCTGAAACCCGGCGAAGTCTTTTCCAGCCCCAGAACATTTCTGGTGGTTTACTCTGGCGACTTCTACGAGCCGCTCAAAATGTGGTCAGACGCTATCGAGAAAGAAGGGCTCGGCAAACCGTCAAACAATGACGAGAACTACGCGGTCGCCTGGTGCGGTTGGGGCTATGAGTTTGGCGTCACTCCCAAACAG